>Ga0209795_10000139_pt1 | contig 67645 bp, 54 predicted proteins | sample AgamicOrMarz_FD_187166 | JGI IMG/M metagenome (GOLD analysis project Ga0209795, IMG submission 187166) | Agave microbial communities from Guanajuato, Mexico - Or.Ma.rz (SPAdes) (version 2) | ecosystem: Host-associated > Plants > Phyllosphere > Phylloplane/Leaf | place: Guanajuato, Mexico...
GATATAGTAACGATAGTGACAAATAATGTAAATGAATTATTTGTGCGGTTATATCCGCCAAACGTATGTCACCATCAGAAAGCGCCGGGTAAGTCCGTGACCCGGTAGGCACAGAAAGCGTAGGGTATGAACCCGAAGAGGAGAGGATGTGAGGACTGGGGTCTGAACTATTCATGCCGGTAGTAAATATGTCACCCACATTAAAATTTCTGGGATAAATGATTGCGTTTACATTAACAGATGCAGGGCCCCTTTACACCCTAAGAGGCCCAAAGCAATGTAAAACTTAGTTAATCGCTTCCTGACGATGATACCCGCGCCACCATACAAGCAGGTTCAGCGCGGCGACGATGGCCCCAATCGTACATACGCCTGTCCAGCCCGCATGCTGCCATGCCGCCGCCGAAATTAATGAGCCCGCCGCCCCGCCGATGAAGTAGCTGGTCATGTACCCGGCGGTAAGACGGTTTCGCGCGTCCGGCTTCACGCGGTAGATAACCGTCTGGTTGGTGATGTGCACGCCCTGGACGGTGAGATCGAGCACCAGAATTCCGACGATCAGCGCCAGCACCGAGACGTGCCCGTACCAGATAGCCGCCCAGGAGAGCAGCAGCAGCACCAGCCCGGCAGAGGTGGTCATATGCGACTTGCCTTTATCCGCCAGCCCGCCGGCCGGACGTGCGCCCAGCGCGCCTGCGGCACCCGCCAGACCAAACAGGCCAATGACCCCTTCGGAATAGTTAAACGGCGGTGAGGCCAGCAGAAAGGCCATCGACGTCCATAAGATGCTGAAGTTGGCAAAGGTGAAACAACCAAGCAGTGCGCGGGTGCGCAGCAGCTTGTCCTGCGTGAAGAGGCTGAACACGGAGGCCAGAAGCTGCGGGTAGTTCAGGTTGTTTTCCGGCTTCACTTTTGGCAGCCCGCGCCACAGCGCCAGCGCCATCACCACCATCAGCACGCTTGCCACCCAGTAAACGGTACGCCAGCCGCCCAGGCTTGCCAGCAGCCCGGCAACGGTTCGCGCCAGCAAAATCCCGAGCAAAAGGCCGCTCATAATGGTGCCGACCACTTTGCCACGTTTTTCCGGCGAGGCGAGCGTGGCGGCCAGCGGCACCAGGATTTGCGCGACGACGGAGAACAGCCCCGTCAGCGCGGTGCCAATAATCATCATCGTCAGCGACTGGCTGCTGGCGGTGATCAGCATCCCGCCTGCGGCCAGTAGCGTCATAGAGACAATCAGCATCCGGCGTTCAAACATATCGCCGAGCGGGACGAGGAACAGCAGCCCCGCGGCATAGCCCAGCTGCGCAGCCGTGACGATAAAGCCTGCCGAGCTGGCGGAAAGGTTAAAGGCGCGAGCGATGGTATCGAGCAGAGGTTGCGCGTAATAGTTGCTGGCGACCGCCAGACCCGTTGCCACGGACATTAAAAGGATGAGTGCGGGGCTAAGCCCTTGAGTTGTTTTTGTCATTAGTTTCAGGAATCGTTAGTTGAGTGATTATATTTCCGGAAACCATAATAACCAATGATGGTGAATGTTGGGGGAATGTTATGTGTGGGTTTGTGCGGTTTGGACCCCTCACCCTGCCCTCTCCCCTTTGGGGAGAGGGCAGGGTGAGGGCAAATGTTTTACTTCTGCGCGGCAAGCGCCTCTTTCACCCAGCCGTCAAACTGCTGCTGGTGGGCTTTAATCCAGCCGTCAACGTGGCCTTTCACATCCGCTTCTGACGACTTGCCCTCATGCATCATGGCGTTCTGAGCGTTGATGTCCGCCAGAGGCAGCTTCATTACCGAGAACAGCTTCGCTGCCGCCGGGTTTTTCTCCGCCCAGGCCTTGTTGGCCACGATATGCATGGTGTTCACCGGGAAGCCGTAGTTCATGCCGTTCGGCAGTTTGGTGTCGATATCTTTCTGCTCGCCCGGCAGGGAGGAGAATGGCACCTGGAGCCACACCACGTCTTTACCCGGCTTCAGCACGTCGCTCACCCAGTATGGGGTCCAGGTGTAGTAGATAACCGGTTTCCCTTCTTTAAAGCGGGCAATGGTATCGGCCATCATCGCGGAGTAGTTGCCGTGGCTCACGTCGACGGTCTTCGCCAGATCGAACGCTTTATTCTGGTGGTTAATCACCGCTTCACAGCCCCAGCCCGGCGAGCAGCCCATCATGTCGGCTTTGCCGTCACCGTTGGTATCGAACAGTTTGGCGATCTTCGGATCTTTCAGCTGTTCAATGTTGGTGATGTGGTACTTATCGGCGGTTTTCTTGTCGATCAGATAACCCTGCGCCGCGCCGGTCACGAAAGTGCCTTCGCGGTAGAATTTCTTATCGCCACCGGCGGCGGCATACATATCGTCGTGCAGCGGCTGCCAGTTTACGGCGGTAAAGGTGGCGTCACCGGAAGCAATCGAGGTGTAGCCCACGTTGTAATCCACTTCGCTGGCGGTATTCACCGTATAGCCCAGCTTCTCCAGCGCGCGGCTGACAATCTGCGTCTGGAAGGACTCTTCCGAAATGGTGCTCTGAACCGGCTGCACGGTAATGCCTTTGCCAGGCAGGTCAGCTGCAAATGCGCTGGTGGAGACAAGGGTCGCAAACGCTGTGGCAAAAAGTACGTTATGTCGCATCGTTGTTCCTTATTTTGATTTCGTGAAAGGGCGGGTGAATAACCCGACAGGGCCAGTGGTATACCAGCGACGGTTGCCGCGACTGCGTGAATCACGACCGACAGCCTGGGTGAGGCGGTCAAGAATGATGGCGAGGATCACAATGCCGACGCCGCCGACGGTTGCCAGCCCCATATCGAGGCGGCCAATACCGCGCAGCACCATCTGACCCAGACCGCCAACGGCGATCATCGAGGCGATCACCACCATCGACAGGGCCAGCATCAGCGTCTGGTTAACGCCGGCCATAATGGTTGGCATCGCCAGCGGGAGCTGAACCTTAAACAGCATCTGGCGCGGGCTGGCGCCGAACGAGCGTGACGCTTCGATCAGATCCGCAGGCACCTGGTTAATCCCCAGGATGGTCAGACGAATAATCGGCGGCAGGGCGAAGATAATGGTCACCACTACGCCCGGCACGTTGCCGATGCCGAAGAGCATCACGATAGGCACCAGATAAACGAACGCCGGGGTGGTCTGCATCGCATCCAGCAGCGGGCGAATGATTTTCGCTGCCCGAGGACTGCGCGCCAGCCAGATCCCCATCGGCAGGCCAATCACCACGCAGAAGAGCAGGGCGGTCAGCACCAGCGCCAGGGTGATCATCGCCTGAGACCACGCGCCAATCGCACCAATGGCAATCAGCGAGATCAGCGTGGCGATCCCCATACCCGCGCTACCAAACTGCCAGGCAATCAGGGAGAACAGGATAATGGCGACCGGCGCAGGCATGCCCAGCATCAGCTGCTGGAAACCGTTGAGGATGTAATCCACCGGCACGCGGATCCCCTGGAAGACCGGACGGAAGTGGGTAACCACCCAGTCGATCCCCTCTGTAACCCAGCTGTCCAGCGGGATCAGCGTCTTGTGGAACGGATCCATAATATTGAAGTGTTCTGGCGCGGGCGCAGGTGCGCTGTTGAGCCAGTCAGCCGTACCGCCGCCATCGGCAGGTGCCGGCGTGGAACCCCACGCATCGGCAGATTGTGCCGCGCTGTCCGCTGCTTCAGCGGTGCCCCACGGGTTAGATTGATCGGTCATTGTTTGCCCCCTCGCGATCTAAAGCCTGCAGCAGCATCCGTTTTGAGATGATGCCGACATATTGTTGTTCTTCACCGACTACCGGCACGGCACAGGGTGCCTGGCCTACGTGAGAAAGCAACTCGCTGAGCGGCGTTTCGGCGTCCACGGCAAGCGGAGCGTCGATTAACGCCGCATCGATGCCCTGGTTCTCGCCAAGGGCGGTTTTCAGGGAGTCGATGGAGACAATGCCAACAAATTTATTGCCGCGTTCAACCAGATAACCGTATTCGCGGTCTTCATCCTGCAGCAGCTTAAGCGCGGAGCGCGGGCCGAAGCCTGGCGTTTTACGGATAATGCCGTTCGGGGTTCGACGGGCAATATCCTTGGCGCTAAAGACCTGGCTAATATCCACGCCGCGGAAGAAGGTGCGGACATAATCATTCGCCGGATTATTCAATATTTCATCCGGCGTCCCGACCTGCACCACTTCACCATTTTGCATAATGGCAATACGGTCGCCAATGCGCATGGCTTCATCCAGATCGTGGGAAATAAAGACAACGGTGCGCTGATGTTTGGCCTGTAATTTTACCAGCTCATCCTGCATCTCTGTGCGAATTAACGGATCGAGGGCCGAGAAGGCTTCATCCATTAATAAAATGTCCGGGTTAATCGCTAATGCGCGGGCTAATCCCACGCGCTGACGCATGCCGCCAGAAAGTTCATCCGGATAACCGTGGGCGTAATTTTCAAGCCCAACCTGACGCAGCGCGTCGAGCGCTTTTTCATGACGTTCCTGAGCAGGCACGCCCGCTAATTCCATACCAAAGGCGGTATTATCCAGCACCGTCATGTGCGGCATCAGTGCGAATGACTGGAACACCATCGCAATCTTCTTTCTGCGCACCTCGCGAAGCTCTGCGTCTGATATTTTGGCGATATCCACGCCGTCAATCAGCACCTGTCCGCGGGTGGGTTCAATCAGGCGATTGAGAAGGCGAACCATAGTGGATTTACCCGAGCCGGATAACCCCATGATGACGAAAATCTCGCCTTCTTCAATGGCCAGACTGGCGTCTTTAACGCCAAGCGATAGCCCTGTTTTTTCCAGAATTTGCTCTTTCGAAAGTCCTTTTTCGATATATTTGAACGCGCGCTGTGGATGCTCGCCAAATACTTTATAAAGATTTTTCACTTCTAATTTAATTGCCATGCAATAGAGAGTGTCCTGTTATTTGTTTATGTCGATATGATTACCATGGTAAATAGTTAACTGGCATTACCCTAACATACTGAGAATCTGAGACAACCCTGACCCCGCCGATGGCATGAATTTTGCCACAAGCGAAACGGCTGAATTTCCCATGAGTAAAGGGCTGAGGGCGGTTTGAATTTTTCTGAATTTTTTACTGCAGCATCGGGAAATATCACCTGAATCGGCGTGATTCAGGTGAATATGAAGCGGAAATTACAGTGTAGATGGCGTAGAGATATTAGGGAGGAAATAATGAATTTATATTAAATTAATGAACGTTAACCCGTTCATTAAAAATCCCAATCCTCATCTTCCGTCTCCACCGCTTTACCCATCACGTAAGACGAGCCAGACCCCGAGAAGAAGTCATGGTTTTCGTCGGCATTTGGCGACAGCGCCGCCAGAATCGCCGGGTTCACCTCCGCCATTTCCGGCGGGAACAGCGCCTCATAGCCGAGGTTCATCAGCGCCTTGTTGGCGTTGTAGCAGAGGAAGGCCTTCACATCCTCTTCCCAGCCGGTTCCGGCGTACAGCTCCTCGGTGTAGGCCAGCTCGTTGTCATACAGGTCCATCAGCAGATCCAGCGCAAAGCCTTGCAACGCCTCGCGCTCCGCCTCGCTGACTTTCTCCAGCCCTTTCTGGTACTTATAGCCAATGTAATACCCGTGCACCGCTTCATCCTTGATGATCAGGCGAATCAAGTCGGCGGTATTGGTGAGCTTGCCCCGGCTGGACCAGTACATGGGCAGCCAGAAGCCGGAATAGAAGAGGAAAGATTCCAGAAACACGCTGGCGATCTTTTTCTTCAGCGGCTCGTCGGCCCGATAGTATTCCAGCACAAGGTCTGCCTTTCGCTGCAGCGACGCGCTCTCTTCGCTCCAGGCGTAGGCCGCATCCACGTCTTTGGTCTGGCACAGCGTCGAGAAAATCGAGCTGTAGGAGCGGGCATGCACCGCCTCCATAAAGCTGATATTCGACATCACCGCCTCTTCGTGCGGCGTCAGCGCGTCATGCATCAGCGCGGGGGCGCCGACCGTGTTTTGAATAGTATCCAGCAGCGTCAGGCCGGTAAAAACGCGGATCGTCAGCTGCTGTTCGGCGTGACTCAGCGTTTGCCAGGCCGGAATATCGTTTGAAAGCGGCACCTTCTCCGGTAGCCAGAAGTTGCTGGTCAGGCGGTTCCACACCTCCAGGTCTTTATCGTCCTGAATTTTGTTCCAGTTAACGGCACTCACGCGTGACAGTTTCATCCTTTCTCCTTACAGCGCGCAGGACACGCAGCCTTCAATTTCGGTGCCTTCCAGCGCGAGCTGGCGCAGGCGAATGTAGTAGAGCGTCTTGATGCCTTTCTTCCAGGCGTAGATCTGCGCCCTGTTGATATCCCGCGTGGTGGCGGTATCCGGGAAAAACAGCGTCAGCGACAGCCCTTGATCCACGTGCTTCGTTGCCTCGGCGTAGGTGTCGACGATCTTTTCCGGGCCGATCTCATACGCATCCTGATACAGCGCCAGGTTCTCGTTGGTCATAAACGGGGCAGGGTAGTAAACGCGGCCGGTTTTACCTTCCTTACGGATTTCGATTTTCGACACGATCGGATGGATGCTCGACGTGGCGTGGTTGATATAGGAAATCGATCCGGTCGGCGGGACGGCCTGCAGGTTCTGGTTATAGATGCCGTAGCGCATTACGTCGTCACGCAGCTGCTGCCACATCTCGCGGGTCGGCAGGGCAACCCCCGCGCGGGCAAACAGTTCGCGCACTTTTTCGGTTTTAGGCAGCCAGCTGCCTTCAAGGTACTGGGTGAAATAGGTCCCGCTGGCGTAGCGCGACTGCTCGAACCCCGCAAACCGCTGGTTACGCTCCCGCGCCAGCATCATTGAGGTATGCAGCGCGTGCCAGGTGATGGTGTAGAAATAGAGATTGGTGAAATCCAGCCCTTCGGGGCTGCCGTAGGCGATGCCCTCGCGCGCCAGATAACCGTGCAGGTTCATCTGCCCAAGGCCGATGGCGTGTGAGGCGGCATTGCCCGCGGCAACAGACGGCACGCTGCGGATCTGGCTCATGTCCGATACCGCCGTCAGCCCGCGAATGGCGGTCTCAACCGTGCGGCCAAAATCGGGGGAGTCCATGGTGTGGGCAATATTCAGCGAGCCGAGGTTGCAGGAGATATCTTTCCCGATCTCCGCGTAGTCCAGGTTTTCGTCATAGGTTGAGGCACTATTGACCTGCAAAATCTCCGAGCAGAGATTACTCATATTGATGCGCCCGGCAATCGGGTTCGCGCGGTTCACCGTATCCTCAAACATGATGTAGGGATAGCCGGACTCAAACTGAATTTCTGCCAGCGTCTGGAAGAAATCACGGGCGTTGATGTACGTCTTGCGAATGCGATCGTCGGCAACCAGCTCGTCGTACAGGTCGTTTATCGCCACGTCGCCAAAGGCTTTGTTGTAAATACGCTCGATGTCATACGGCGAGAAGAGCGCCATCTCGGCATTCTCTTTCGCGAGCTTAAAGGTAACATCCGGGATCGTCACGCCCAGCGACAGGGTCTTGATGCGGATCTTCTCATCGGCGTTTTCGCGCTTGGTATCCAGAAAGCGCAGAATATCCGGGTGGTGCGCATGCAGATAAACCGCGCCCGCGCCCTGACGCGCGCCAAGCTGGTTGGCATAGGAGAAGGCATCCTCCAGCATCTTCATCACCGGGATCACGCCGGAAGACTGGTTTTCGATGCGCTTGATCGGCGCGCCCGCTTCGCGCAGGTTTGAAAGCAGAAACGCCACGCCGCCGCCGCGTTTAGAGAGCTGCAGCGCCGAGTTCACCGCGCGGCCGATCGACTCCATATTGTCTTCGATGCGCAGCAGGAAGCAGGAGACCAGCTCGCCGCGCTGGGCTTTACCGCAGTTGAGAAAGGTCGGGGTGGCAGGCTGGAAGCGTCCGGAAAGGATCTCATCGGTTAGCTGCTCTGCCAGCGCTTCATCGCCCTGGGCGAGCGTCAGGGCCACCATCACGGTGCGGTCCTCAAAGCTCTCTAAATAGCGCTTGCCGTCAAAGGTCTTGAGGGTATAGCTGGTGTAGTACTTCCACGCGCCAAGAAACGTCTGGAAACGAAAACCGCTGGCATGCGCGCGTTCAAACAGCGTTACCACAAAGTTGCGGTCGTAGCGGGCGAGAACACGCTCGTCGTAGTAGCCTTCCTGGACCAGATAATCGAGACGTTCACGCTGGCTGCCAAACGTCACGGTATTCGGGCGGACGTGGGCGGCAAAAAAGGTGTCCACCGCCTCATGGTCTTTGCCAAACTGGATGCGCCCCTCGCGGTCATAGAGGTTAAGCATCGCGTTTAATGCGTGGTAATCCGGCGTTGCCTGAATTACGCGTTCTGCGGTTGTCGTTGCCAAAATTCGTTTACTCCTTTACGCACGTTCTCTACGTCCTGCTGTGTTCCCATCAGTTCAAAACGATAGAGATACGGCACGCCGCATTTTTGAGAGATGACATCCCCGGCGCGGCCAAAGGCGTCGCCAAAGTTGCGATTGCCCGCCGCAATCACGCCGCGGATACGCTCCCGGTTATGGGGATCGTTAAGAAAGCGGATAACCTGACGAGGCACAGCTCCCGCCGTTCCGCCGCCGCCATAGCTGGGCACGATCAGAATGTAAGGTTCGTCTACCCGTATACGCTCGCGCTCGTTAAGCGGAATGCGAATGGCGGGCAGCCCGACGCGCTCGATAAAGCGGAGCGTGTTTTCCGAGCTGCTTGAGAAGTAGACCAGCCCACTCATGCACTGACGGCCTGAGCGGCAAGGCGGTTGATCATGTCCGGGCGGAAGCCGGACCAGCTGGTTTCACCCGCAACAACAACGGGAAGCTGGCGAAAGCCTTGCGCGCGCAGGGTATCGGCAGCGTCCGGGACCAGGTCGATATTCACCATTTCAAACGTAACGCCGCGGCTTTCCATTGCGCGTTTGGTGGCGTGGCACTGAACACAATCGTTACGAGTGTAAATAATAATGCTCATGATTCGTATTTCCATTTAGAATGAAAGGCCGACGCGATTTGTCGCGTCAGGTTGTGTGTATCTTGCTAAAGGGAATACTAGATGTAGTTGTGATAAGTTTCAACCATACAAGATATGGGAAATTTAGATTAATGATGCCCCGATGATGAGCACGGCGGGGCAGGGCAGGCTGTGCGGGTTTTTCAGGCGAGCAGGCAAAGAAAAGCCCCGGCGCCAGAGGCTACCGGGGCTGACTGACTACGCTTACTTACGCAGGCTGAGCAGCGCGCCAACAAAAATACCGACGGCGGCTACGGTTCCCAGCGTGCACAGTGGTTTTTCTCGTACGAAGGTGGTCGCACAGCTGGCCATGTCGCAGGCCGCCTGGGTGGTGCGCGAGCGGCCGTTCATCCTGGCGCGCGTCTCACGCAGCAGAGACTGAGCCTTACGTTTCGCGGCATCTGCTTCGTCCTTCGCATCAGAGCCCCAGGACTTCAGCACGTCTTCCAGCGTGTCCGCTAATTGGCTGACATCATTACGAATGTCCTGAGCGTCGTCGTTAATTTCGTTTCGGTTCGGTCTGTTAAACATACGATCCTCCATAATTTGTGTTCCCGTTTAGTTTAGTCCAGAAATTTAATATCTGAAGCCTGTCACGCCTTATCGGGCCGTTTATGGAATATTCTGAAAGCCCTGCTAATGCTGAATACTGTAAGGTTGCCGGGCAGGAATGATAATGAGGAAGAGATATGTATTTACGACCCGATGAGGTGGCGCGCGTTCTTGAAAAAGCGGGATTCACCATGGATGAGGTAACATCAAAAGCGTACGGATATCGCCGTGGCGAGAATTACGTTTATGTGAACCGTGAAGCAAGAATGGGGCGCACCGCTCTCATTATTCACCCGACGCTGAAAGACAGAAGTCAGTCATTTGCTGAGCCTGCCTCGGATATTAAAACCTGCGATCATTATCAGCAATTTCCGCTCTATTTAGGCGGTGAAAGGCATGAGCATTATGGTATTCCGCACGGTTTCAGCTCGCGAATGGCGCTGGAGCGGTTTCTGAAGGGACTGTTTGGCGACGTTCAATAACTCTGCGACTGGCATTCGCCAGTCGCTTCACATCACGCCTTCGCCTGGCTGTACTGGCTGACTTTAAACAGGCGGCGACAGTAGTCGAGAAAATAGCCGTATACCGCACCCATCAACATCGAAATCACAATGTTTGAGCTGACCGCTGCAGCGATTTGATGCCAGTCTGCACCGACGACCAGCAGAATAGCGACGTAAACCGGCGACTGGAACGTCACGTATGCCAGAACATCTGCCAGGTTTTTCACCCAACCCGCCGGGCTAAGGCGTCGGGCAAGACGCATCACCGCATCACGGTATAAACCGTAAGGCCATGCAATAACGATGTTGACCGGGATCGCCACCAGACGAGAAGAAAGCGACTGCTCGAAGGACATTCCGGAGAGGAATATTTCAATCAGCATGTTCACGACGGAACAGTAGACAACCATCGCGAAAGTATCCGCTACCGCATGGCGCAGGCGGGACTGCGGTGAGAACATGTCTGAACTCCTTGAGAAGCGCAAAAGGTGACGTTTAACCCATTAACCTTAGTGATTTAGGTTGGTTTGTTTGGCGTGTATAGCGTATCTCTCTGGCTTTAAACTAACAACTAGTGATTAATTTTTATTTGTGCGCATTTTTTCAACAAAAATCTCTAAAGATGGTTGTTTTTTGCTCGTTTCGTTATTTTGTCTCTCATGGGTGAATTTATGTATATAAATCAATATATTGAAATTTAAGGGGCTGGGCGTGTGTCGCGCTGAGAGGGGGGGCAGCATGGTGTTCTTCGATTTGGTTTAAAAGCGACCTTTTATATTGATGAGGTGATTTATTCTTAATGATTTATGTATGCCGAATCTCTGATATTTAAATTTACTCTTTAAAATATTTACATTAATGGCAAAAAGGGCCAATGGGTGGATATCAGAGGAGAAATCAATTATTCTGTATGTTGATTTTTCGATTTATCCACAAAGAAAAGGTTTTCACTATATATGTCTCTGACGTTACAGAATCTTAATAATATCCGCACGCTTCGTGCGCTGGCGCGTGAATTATCCATGGACGTTCTGGAAGAAGTGCTGGAAAAAGTCAGGATTGTCGCGGAAGAAAAACGCAGCGAGCAGGCGGAGTTCGAGCAGCAACGTGCTGAACAGCAGGATAAAATTAACGCCCTGCTGGAGCGAATGAAAGCTGACGGTATTTCCCCGAGCGATCTGCTGGGTACAGACCTGGCGCAGGCCGGTCAACCGGCGAAAAAACGCAAAGCGCGTGAAGCAAAATATCGCTTTATTGACGTGAACGGTGAAGAGAAAACCTGGACCGGTCAGGGCCGTACGCCGAAGCCAATCGCGAGCGCGCTGGCAAACGGTAAATCACTGGATGATTTCCTGATCTAATCCGTAGGCCGGGCGGAATATCCGCCCGGTTGTCCGATCAGCAAACGCCGAAATCACCCGATTCGGTATACAGCGTCACGTCTGCTGCTTTCAGGGTGTAGTTCTCGCCTTGTTCATTGCTGGCCTGTACCGCCACAATGCTTTCACCATTCACTTCAATAACCTTCAGTTTTGGGCCGCCCTGACGCGGTTGTACATAATCACCAACAGAAAACATAACACCTCCTCTCGTTTAGCGATCTTCACCTTAGCCCACGTCTGGCGCAGGGTACAGCGTTAATCTTTCAGGTACTGCTTATGAGGTACGCCGGTTCCACGGCATCACTTTCAATAGCCTGGCCATACCGCAAAAACCGGTCACCCCGGCAAACAGCAAACCCGCCCCGACAAAGCCGCTCAGCAGGAAAAAGCCGCTGGAGACGCTGTAGCCCAGCACCACGCCGCACAGAATCAACAGCCCGGCAGCAATTTGCACCTGACGCATCAGGGGAATCGGCTGCGACCTGTCTTCAACCGTCGGCAGCCCGGCCTGTTTCCAGCCCTGAATTCCGCCCTCAACCACGTATGCCTGCGCCGGCGATGCCGCCTGCGCCAGGCGGGCATCGTTATTTGCTGTCCGCGCGCCGGACTGACAGTGGAAAATAACCGTTTCACCAGGCTGTGTTTTCAGGCCGCCGGGAAGGGTATCCAGCGGTACGGATTTGGCAGCAGCAATATGTTCGCGGGCGTATTCATCGGTATCGCGAATATCAATCAGCTTCGCGCCATCGGCAATGCGCGCGTTCGCCTGTTGTGGCGTAATAAGAGCAAGTGGCATCGTGTGTCCTTACGGAAACGGTCGGTATAGGTCAGACAAGTAGAGCATTTAAAGCCCATCTTCAGCCAGTGTAAAGAGGGTAAAAGCGGGTAAAAGGTCGCGAGTGGGATGACAGTTGCCGATACACTGGCTACGCTTAGAGTATGTACTCTTTTTGATTTTCAATTGGTTAGCTTGCACGGAGTTGTTATGGGTTTTTGGCGTATTGTTTTCACGATCGTTCTGCCGCCGCTGGGCGTGCTGCTTGGCAAAGGTTTTGGCTGGGCATTCCTCCTAAATATCCTTCTGACCCTGCTGGGGTATATTCCCGGTCTTATTCACGCCTTTTGGGTGCAGACCAAAAGCTAGGCGCGCCAGAGTAAATCGCTGTAGATCCCGGTCAGCACGCCTTCTGGGCCAAACTGCTGTTTGATCCAGCGCGTGACTTGGCCGGTCGCTGCATGCTGTGTGGCAAGCAGCATGCGCGAGTCCTGACGCGGATTATTGATGCGCCGCGCAATCAGCAGCCCGTCCTCCACCGCCTCCCGCACCATATATTCCGGTAAAAAACCAATGCCTTCACCCAGGATCTGACACTGGCATTTGGTGTTGAAATCCGGCACCAGAATGGCCTCCTGCCCGTGAAGAAGCCAGCCGACCTTCTTATTGATGGTGTGCGCGGTATCTTCCACCATGATGTTCGGATAAAGGCGGAGCTGGCTTTCCGCTATTGGCTCCGGCGTAAACGCCAGCGGATGCGACGGGGCAATCGCAAAGACCCAGCGGATGGCGCCAATCTCGGTATAGTCAATGCCGCCGCCGTCGAGCAGCGTATCCGGCGCGCCAATGGCGATATTGGCCTGGTTATTAATGATTGAATCCCAGACGCCGTTGTACACCTCGGTCGTTACCGTGATCTGGCAGGTGGGGAACTGTTTTTTCAACACCTGCAGCAGCCGGGCGGTGTGGCGCGGCGTATATAAAAGCTGGTTAATACAGATGCGCACCCGCGTTTCGATCCCCTGGGAGATAGTATCTATCCCGCGCTTGATGGCGTGGAAGTCATTCAGCAGGTCGGTGGCTTTGCGGTAAAAGTAAAAGCCGGACTCGGTCAGCTCGATGCTGCGCGTGTTGCGCACAAACAGCACTACGTCCAGCCCGGTCTCCATACGCTTAATGGTGTAGCTGATGGCCGAGGTGGTGACGCCCAGCTCCGCGGCGGCCTTGCTGAAGCTGCCAAAGCGCGCCGCGGTGGTGAAGGCCAGCAGGTTCTCTTCGGTAAAGATGGAATTCATATTACGGCTCCGTGTCGCCATCAGTTTTGAACATATTTTAACAACGCTGTTACACCGCATTTGAAGCCGATCACAGTTCTGACTATTTCATGGAAGCCGCGCCATGCAAGGCTTTATCAGACATAAGCATAATGCAGTTTGAAACGCTAAAACGCCCTCAAACATAAGAAAAAGGTTGCACAGACGCACGTTTTAACCTGACTGTTGAATTTACTTTAACAATGAATTGGCTGTCGATGAATCCTTTTTAAGCGGATTCTTTTCTGACCAGGCTGTTGCTATTCTCAGGTCATCAGAAGTGAATCATCGGGAGTCTGAATATGTCTGAAAATGAGCTCGTTACTGAATTTCTGCTGTCGGCAGAGCAGGGCAACGTTGATGCCCTAAAAGCCTGCCTGGATAAAGGTGTGGATATTAATGCCACCAACCGTCAGAAAAGAACCGCCATTATTATTGCCAGCCTCAAAAAACAGTATTCCAGCGTTGAGTTTTTAATTTCTGCCGGCGCGGATATCGATCGGCAGGATAACACCTGCTTCAACCCTTTCCTGATAAGCTGCCTGACCAACGATCTCACCCTGCTGCGCCTTGTCCTTCCGGCTAACCCGGATCTCGATCGCCTGACGCGTTTCGGCGGCGTGGGCATCACGCCCGCCAGCGAAAAGGGGCACGTTGAGATTGTGCGCGAGCTGCTGGAAAAAACCGATATCAACGTCAACCACACCAACTTTGTCGGCTGGACGCCGCTGCTGGAAGCCATCGTACTCAACGACGGCGGCGCGAAGCAGCAGGAGATCGTCAAGCTGCTGCTGGACAACGGCGCAAACCCGCACATGACCGATAAATATGGTAAAACGCCGCTCGAACTGGCGCGAGAAAAAGGCTTCGACGCGATCGCTGACCTGCTGCTGGCCGCAGGCGCATAACGTCTCCGGCCAGCCTTTTCCGGCTGGCCGTTAATTAAAAAACGCATTTTTACCGACGTGCATTTTGCACGACGGCGGCCCCCCTTTTATCCGCATTCTGGAGAAAATAATGCCAACCAAAATCGTCATAAAAAAGAACACCTATTTTGATTCGGTGTCATTGATGGCCGTTTCCACCAAAGCCAATAAATTGCCGGGCGTTGAACAGGCGTTTGTGGCAATGGCGACGGAGATGAATAAAGGCGTCCTAAAAAATCTCGGGCTATTAACGCCGGAATTAGCGGAAGCCAAAAACGGCGATCTGATGATCGTGATAAAAGGCGACGCGGCGAATGATGAAACGCTGGCGGCCATTGAAGCCTTATTCATTCGTAAAGAGAGCGCGGGCTCCCATGAGGCACGCTACGCGACGATTGCCAGCGCCAAAACCCATCGCCCTGAGGCAAACCTTGCGGTGATATCGGTTAACGGCACCTTCGCCGCCCGCGAAGCGCGGCAGGCGCTGGAAAACGATCTCAACGTGATGATGTTTTCCGACAACGTATCGCTCGACGACGAGCTGGCGCTGAAGCAGCTGGCGCATGAGAAAGGGCTGCTGCTGATGGGGCCGGACTGCGGCACCGCCATCATCAACGGCGCGGGTCTGTGCTTCGCCAACGCGGTGCGCCGCGGCCCGATTGGCATCGTCGGCGCATCCGGCACCGGCAGCCAGGAGCTGAGCGTGCGCATTCATGAATTCGGCGGCGGCGTATCGCAGCTGATTGGCACCGGCGGGCGCGATCTGAGCGAAAAAATCGGCGGCCTGATGATGCTCGACGCCATCGAGATGCTGGAGGCCGACGACGCCACGCAGGTGATTGCGCTCATCTCCAAGCCGCCCGCGCCAGCCGTGGCGGAGAAAGTGCTGGCCCGCGCGCGCGCCTGCCGCAAGCCGGTGGTCGTCTGCTTCCTTGGGCGCAGCGAACCGCCCGCCGATGAAGACGGCCTGCAGTTTGCGCGCGGCACCAAAGAGGCCGCGCTGAAGGCGGTCCTGCTCACCGGCATCAAAAAAGAGTCCCTCGATCTTCATCCGCTCAACTGGCCTTTGATTGAAGAGGTGCGCGCCCGCCTGACCCCACAGCAGAAGTACATTCGCGGCCTGTTTTGCGGCGGCACCCTATGCGATGAGGCGATGTTCGCGTCGCTTGCGAAATTCGACGACGTCTACAGCAACATTCAGCCGGATCCCGCGAAACGCCTGAGCGACATCAGCGTCAGTAAAGCCCACACCTTCCTCGACTTTGGCGACGACGACTTCACCAACGGCAAACCGCACCCGATGATCGACCCGACCAACCGCATCAGCCGCCTGCTGCAGGAGGCGCGCGATCCGGAGGTGGGCGTCATCGTCATGGACTTCGTGCTGGGCTTCGGCGCGCACGAGGATCCGGTCGGCGTGATGCTTGACGCCATTAAGGAGGCGCAGGCGATTGCGAAGGCCGATAACCGCCCTCTGGAGATCCTCGGCTACGTGCTCGGCACCGACCAGGATCCGCAGCCGCTGGCGCAGCAGTGCCAGCTGCTGACCGACGCTGGCGTTATCTGGGCCAGCAGCAGCACCAATACTGGATTACTGGCGCGCGAATTTGTCTGCAAAGGGGAGAAAGCATAATGACCACCTTATTCAACCAGCCGCTGAACGTCATTAACGTCGGCATCGCGATGTTCAGCGACGATCTCAAAAAACAGCACGTTCCCGTCACCCAGCTCGACTGGACGCCGCCGGGGCAGGGCAATATGCAGGTCGTTGAGGCGCTCGACCAGCTGGCGGAAAAACCGCTGGCGGAGAAAATCGCCGCCGCTAACCAAATCGCCCTTGAGCGCATCATCCAGTCCCATCCGGTGCTGGTGGGCTATGACCAGGCCATTAACGTTGTGCCGGGGATGACCCGCACCACCATTCTGCACGCCGGTCCGCCCGTCTCATGGGAAAAGATGTGCGGGGCGATGAAGGGCGCGGTCACCGGGGCGCTGGTGTTCGAAGGGCTGGCGAAAGATCTGGACGACGCGGCAAGGCTGGCGGCTTCAGGCGACATCACCTTCTCGCCGTGCCACGAGCACGACTGCGTGGGCTCGATGGCGGGCGTCACCTCCGCGTCGATGTTTATGCACATCGTTGAAAACAAAACCTACGGCAACCGCGCCTTCACCAACCTCAGCGAGCAGATGGCGAAGATCCTGCGCATGGGCGCCAATGACCAGAGCGTGATCGACCGCCTGAACTGGATGCGCGATGTGCTCGGCCCGATGCTGCGCGACGCGATGAAGATTATCGGCGAAATCGACCTGCGCCTGATGCTGGCGCAGGCGCTGCACATGGGCGACGAGTGCCACAACCGCAACAACGCGGGCACCACGCTGCTCATCCAGGCGCTGACGCCGGGGCTGATTCAGGCGGGCTATCCGGTGGAGCAGCAGCGCGAGGTATTCGAGTTTGTCGCCAGCAGCGACTACTTCTCCGGCCCGACGTGGATGGCGATGTGTAAAGCCGCGCTGGACGCCGCGCACGGCATTGAGTACAGCACCGTGGTAACAACCATGGCGCGCAACGGCTACGAGTTTGGCCTGCGCATTTCCGGCCTGCCGGGGCAGTGGTTCACCGGCCCGGCGCAGCAGGTGATCGGCCCCATGTTCGCGGGCTACAGGCCGGAAGACTCCGGGCTGGATATCGGCGACAGCGCCATCACCGAAACCTACGGCATCGGCGGCTTTGCCATGGCGACGGCCCCGGCGATTGTTGCGCTGGTGGGCGGCACGGTGGACGAAGCCATCGATTTTTCTCGTCAGATGCGCGAAATCACCCTTGGCGAAAACCCGAACGTCACCATTCCGCTGCTCTCGTTTATGGGCATCCCTACCGCCATCGACATCACCAAAGTGGCAGGCAGCGGCATTCTGCCGGTGATCAACACCGCCATTGCCCACAAAGACGCGGGCATCGGCATGATTGGGGCGGGCATCGTTCACCCGCCGTTTAGCTGTTTTGAAAAGGCGCTGTTGACCTTCCGCGATCGCTACTTTTTATAAGGCAAGCATCCATGAAAAACATGAAACTGGAGTGGAAAAGAGGTGACTGGGCGGCGTATTTCGGGTTGATGACCAACAACCTGACCAATTTGCTGACCATGATGGGGCTGCTCATTTTTGTCGTCGGCATCCCGAAAGAGATTGTTTATGGACGCATTGCGCCAGCCTTCGGGCTGGCGGTGCTGGTCGCGAGTATTTGCTACGCGTGGTTTGGCCTGCAGATGGCGCGCGCCACCGGGCGAACGGACGTCACCGCGCTCCCGTCCGGCCCGAGCGCGCCGTCGATTTTTACCGTGACCTTCCTGGTGCTGATGCCGGTTTATCAGCAAACGGGCGATGCGGATTTTGCTATCCAAATCGGCCTGGTGTGGTGCTTTGTTGAAGCGATGATCCTCGCGGGCGGTTCGTTCCTGGGTGAAACCATCCGCAAGATGATCCCGCGTACCGTGCTGCTGTCGTGCCTGTCCGGTTTAGGCCTGCTGCTGCTGGCGATGAACCCGATGCTGCAGGCGTTCGAAGCGCCGACCGTGTCGTTTATCGTGCTGCTGCTGATTTTCATTAACTGGTTTGGTAAAAAGCCGATTTTCGCCAAAATCCCGACCGGCCTGCTGCTGTTAATTGCCGGTACGGCGCTGGCGTGGATTTCCGGCCTGCAAAGCCCGGAGGCCATCAAAGCCTCGATGTCGTCGTTCGGCTTTAACCCGCCGCAGGTGCACGTGGAAGGTTTCCTGCAGGGCCTGCCGCACGCGCTGCCGTATCTTGCCTCGGCGGTTCCGCTGGGGCTGGCGAACTACATCTTTGACCTGGAGAACATCGAAAGCGCCCACGCGGCGGGCGATCCCTACCCAACCCGCAAGGTGATGCTGGCGAACGGCCTGGCCTCCATGCTCGGCTGCCTGATGGGCAACCCCTTCCCGGTGACGGTCTACGTTGGCCACCCCGGCTGGAAAGCGATGGGGGCCAGCATCGGCTACACGCTGGCCTCGGGCGTGACCATGTTCATCGTGCCGCTGTTCGGGCTGGGGGCATTTATGCTCGCCATCATTCCGATGACCGCCATCGTGCCGATACTGGTGTTTATCGGCGTGGTGACGGCCAACCAGGTGGTGAGGGAAACCCCCAGGGTGGAGGTGCCGGTGATCTTCATCTGCCTGTTCCCGTGGATCGCCAACTGGGCGCTCACCATGATGAACAGCGTGATGAGCGCCGCGGGCACGAGCGCGGCGAAAATCGGCACCGACGTGCTGCACAGCAAGGGGATCTACTACGAAGGGCTGATGCATCTCGGCAACGGCGCGCCGCTCGCCAGCATGCTCTGGGGCTGCATCGCCATCTTCTCCATCATCAATAAGCCGCTGCGCGGTGCCGTTGCGGCGGCCGTCGGCGCGCTGCTGGCGCTGTTCGGCGTCATTCACGCCCCGGTGGTGGGCTTTGCCGAAGGCAGTTCCCTGATGTTCGTTACGGCCTACCTGATGATGGGCGGCATGTTTGTGGTGAAGCATTTCCTCGATAGCCGGGAAGCGGCGAGCGCTCCGGCACCGGTTTCTGAGTCCTGATAATGCCTGATGCCCTCACCCTAACCCTCTCCCATAGGGAGAGGGAACGTTAATCCCCCTCTCCCCGTGGGAGAGGGTCGGGGTGAGGGCACCAGAACGCACCTTCTAAAGGAAACAAAATGAAAGAACTCATGGTCGTCGCCATCGGCGGCAACAGCATTATCAAAGACAACGCCAGCCAGTCGGTTGAACATCAGGCGCAGGCGGTGAAAGCGGTGGCCGAGTCGGTGCTCGAAATGCTGGCCTCCGACTATGACATCGTGCTCACCCACGGCAACGGCCCTCAGGTAGGGCTGGATCTGCGCCGCGCCGAAATCGCCCACGAGCGGGAAGGGCTGCCGCTGACCCCGCTGGCCAACTGCGTGGCGGATACCCAGGGCGGCATCGGCTACCTTATCCAGCAGGCGCTGAACAACCGCCTGGCCGCGCGCGGCGAGCAGAAGGCGGTCACGGTCGTGACTCAGGTTGAGGTGGATAAAAACGATCCCGGCTTCACGCATCCGACGAAGCCTATCGGCGCGTTCTTCAGCGAGGAGCAGCGCGATGCGCTACAGCTTGCGCACCCGGACTGGCATTTTGTTGAGGATTCCGGTCGGGGCTACCGCCGCGTGGTGGCGTCCCCGCAGCCGCTGCGGATTGTCGAAGCGGATGCCATCAAGGCGCTGACGCAAAAAGGCTTTGTGGTGATCGGCGCGGGCGGTGGCGGTATTCCTGTGGTGCGCAGCGAGCAGGGCGACTACCAGAGCGTCGACGCGGTGATTGATAAAGATCTCTCCACCGCGCTGCTGGCGCGCGAAATTCACGCCGACGTGCTGGCGATCACCACTGGCGTCGAGAAAGTGTGCGTTAACTTCGGCAAGCCGAACCAGCAGGCGCTGGATACGGTCAGCGTGGCGCAGATGACGCGCTATATGGATGAGGGCCACTTCCCGGCAGGCAGCATGCTGCCCAAAATCGTCGCCTCGCTGGAATTTTTAAAGCACGGCGGCAGGCGTGTGATCGTCACCTCGCCGGACTGCCTGCCCGCGGCGCTGCGCGGGGAAACCGGTACCCACATCGTTAATGAAGGAAGATAAGATGAGTGAAAATAAAAGCCGCCGCGAGTTTATTAGCCAGAGCGGCAAAATGGTTACCGCCTGCGCGCTGTTTGGCGCGACCGGATCCGTCGCGTATGCTGCTGACTCAGCAAAGACAACCTGCGAGACCGGCAAACCAATGAACGTCAACGCAACACACTATTACCTCGACAACGTGCTGCTGGAGGCCGGATTTAACGTCGACGGCGGCGTGGCGACGAGCACCCGCACCGAGCTGAAAACGCTGGAGATTAAAGACGGGAAGATCGTCGCCCTGCGCGACAACAGCAGCCACGCCGACGCCACGCTGCCGCACTATGATGCGGGTAAAAAGCTGATGCTTCCGGCGATGCGCGACATGCACATTCACCTCGATAAAACCTTTTACGGCGGCCCGTGGCGCTCCCTGAACCGTCCGGCGGGAACGACCATTCAGGATATGATCCGCCTGGAGCAGAAGCTGCTGCCGGAGCTGCAGCCCTACACCCAGGAGCGTGCGGAAAAGCTGATCGACCTGATCCAGTCGAAAGGTTCCTCCATCGCCCGCAGCCACTGCAACATTGAGCCGGTTTCTGGCCTGAAAAACCTGGAAAATTTGCAGGCGGTGCTGGCGCGCCGCAAAGCGGGTTTTGACTGCGAAATCGTCGCCTTCCCGCAGCACGGCCTGCTGCTGTCGAATTCCGAAAAGCTGATGCGCGAGGCGATGCAGGCCGGGGCGCACTACGTGGGCGGGCTGGATCCCACGAGCGTGGACGGTGCCATGGAGAAATCCCTCGACACCATGTTCCAGATTGCGCTGGACTACGACAAAGGGGTGGATATTCACCTGCACGAAACCAGCCCGGCGGGCGTGGCGGCGGTGAACTACATGGTGGAAACCGTGGAGAAAACGCCGGCGCTGAAGGGGAAACTCACCATCAGCCACGCCTTTGCGCTGGCGACGCTCAACGAGCAGCAGGTGGATGAACTTGCCACCCGCATGGCCGCGCAGCAGGTGACCATCGCCTCCACGGTGCCGATTGGCACCCTGCACATGCCGCTGAAGCAGCTTCGCGAGAAGGGCGTGTTCGTGATGACGGGCACTGACAGCGTCATCGACCACTGGTCGCCGTACGGCCTGGGGGACATGCTGGAAAAAGCCAATCTCTATGCGCAGCTCTATATTCGCCCGAACGAGCAGACGCTCTCCCGCGCGCTCGGCATCGCCACCGGCGACGTGCTGCCGCTGAACGACAAAGGCGAACGCGTGTGGCCGAAAGCGCAGGATGACGCCAGCTTTGTGCTGGTGGACGCCTCCTGCTCCGCCGAGGCCGTGGCGCGTATTTCCCCGCGCACCGCGACGTTCCATAAGGGAAATCTGGTCTGGGGCACCGTGAGCTGAAAGCGCGCCGGGTGGCGGCTTCGCCTTACCCGGCCTACGGAAATCCTCAAATTGTAGGCCGGGTAAGCGCAGCGCCACCCGGCAATGTTTTATACTGCGGGCTCATTCTTAAAGAGGGATCTGCCATGGCACAAAACATCTACGACAACCCGGCATTTTTTGAAGGCTACGCCCGGCTGCCGCGCTCCGTACAGGGGCTGGACGGCGCGCCCGAGTGGCCCGCGCTGAAAAACATGCTGCCGGGTTTAGCCGGCAAATCGGTTGTCGATCTCGGCTGCGGCTACGGCTGGTTCTGCCGCGCGGCGCGCGCGCTGGGCGCAGCTGACGTCACGGGCGTTGATATCTCAGAAAAGATGCTCGCCCGCGCGGCGGAACTGACGGATGACCCACAGATTCACTATCAGCGTAGTGACCTGGAATCTCTCAGCCTCACCGAGAACAGCCTCGATCTGGTCTACAGCTCGCTGGCGCTGCACTACCTGCCGGAGCTGGATACCCTGTTTGCGAAGGTTCAGCGCGCGCTCAGGCCGGGCGGCAGCCTGGTTTTTTCCATGGAGCACCCGATTTACACCTGCGCCACCCGTCAGGGCTGGCTGACCGACGACAGCGGCGAGCGGTTCTGGGGCGTGAACCATTATCAGGACGAAGGCCAGCGCGTCAGCAACTGGCTGGCGGACGGGGTGATTAAATATCACCGCACGCTCGGCACCACGCTCAACGCGCTAATCAAGGCCGGACTGACGATCGATGAGGTCAACGAATGGGGCCCAACGCAGGCGCAGATTGACGCCTGGCCCGCGCTGGCCGAAGAGGCTGAACGCCCGATGCTGGTGCTCATTGCCGCCCGTAAGGCTCAGTAACCCACCTTGTAAACCCGCCCGCTCTGCACGCCTTCCACGCTGCGGCGATAGGCCAGCGCAACGGTCGCGGCGGGCACGCTTTCAAAGCCCGGGAAGAAGCCGTCGTACGCCTCGGCGGATTCGGTCAGCACCGTCGGGCTAATCAGGTTGATGCGGATCCCGCGCGGCAGCTCGCAGGCGGCAGCGCGCACAAACCCTTCCAGCGCCGCGTTCACCGTGGTGGCATTCACGCCCTGCGCAATCGGCTCGTGCGCCACAATCCCGCTTATCAGCGTAATCGAGCCGCCTTCGTTCAGGTAGTGCTGGCCGGTCAGCGCCAGGCGTACCTGCCCCAGTAATTTATCCTCTAGCCCCTTGTTGAAGTCGCTGTCCTTCATGGCTACGAGCGGGCCGAAGTGCAGGCCGCCGCTGGCGGAGACAATCGCATCCACCGGGCCGATTTTTTCAAACAGCGCCTGCACGCTCTCCTGAGAGGTGATATCCACCTGATAATCTCCCTGCGTACGCCCGACGCGGATGACCTCGTGGCGACGACTCAGCTCTTCCGTTACCGCACGACCGACCGTACCGCTGGCACCAATAATGACGATTTTCATAGCAGACTCCTCATGTTGTGAGCCTTCATTCTTTAATAAATAAAATGTCGGATAAACTGGGTTAACGTTAGATGATTACTAACCAGGAGTTTGGAATATGGATAAGCTTCGCAGCATGGAAACGTTCGTTGCGGTAGTGGAAAGCGGCAGCTTCACCGCGGCGGCGGCACGGCTGGAGATGTCGGCGGTGATGGTGGGAAAGTACATCGCGCTGCTGGAATCCCGGCTCGGCACGCGCCTGCTGGAGCGCAACACGCGGCGTCAAAGTCTGACCGATGCCGGACGCGTCTATTTTGAAGAAGCAAAGCGCGTGCTGGAGCAGGTCACCCTCGCTGAAAGCGCGGTGGAGCGGCTGCGTGCCGCACCTGCCGGGACGCTGCGCGTGACGGCGCCCACCTCGTTTGGCGGCTGCGTGATTGCGCCCCTCACCGCCACGTTTTTGCAGATCTACCCGGACGTCCGCGTGGAGCTGGATCTCACCAACCGAATGGTGGATCTGGTGGATGAAGGCGTCGATCTGGCGATCCGCATCGGTGATATTCGCAACGACGACCTGGTGGCAAAATACCTCTGTCCCTACCGGATGGCGATCTGCGCCGCGCCGGACTATTTAGCCCGCCACGGCACGCCGCAAACCCCTGCCGATCTGGTGGATCATCTGTGTCTTTCCCACACGGTCTGGACCGCGCGCAACGAGTGGCGGCTGCCGGGCGTGGAGGGGGAGGTGCGCTGGAAGCGTGATGCGATATTAAGGTGTAACGACGGCTACGGGTTGCGGATGGCGGCGAGAGCGGGGGCGGGGCTGTTGCTCCAGCCAGAAGTGCTGGTGGCAGAAGAGCTGGCAAGCGGAAGGCTGGTGCGGGTGCTGGAGAAATTCACGCCTGAGCCAAGACCGGTGCATCTCCTGTGGCGACAGGATCTCAGGCCTTTGCCAAAGCTCACGCAGTTTATTGCGCATGTTGTGCGGTCTGTCATGCCCGGTGGCGCTGCGCTTACCGGGCCTACAAAACCCGGTCCGTAGGCCGGGTCAGGCGAAAAGGGGGTTTAGAAGCGGTAACCCACGCCCACGTTAAACCCGTTGATGGAACGATTGCCGTCGAGATCCGCATTGGTCCCTTCGTACCCGACGTTAATCGCCAGCTCTGGCGTTGGGTTAAACTGTACGCCCGCGCCGTAGGCGAAAGAGGTCGATTTCTCGGAGATGCTGTCGCGCTGGGTATAGCCGTCGCCCGCGTTGACCCATTTGGTATCACCGTCCGCTTTGGCGTGGGCAACACCGCCCAGCGCGTAAAGGGAAACGTATTCGTTAATACGGTACGCCGGACCCACCAGCAGGGAATAATATTTTGCTTCGATATGATTTTTCACCGAATCAGACGCAACATAATAATTTTCGTCCTGGTCGCCACTCATATAGGTGAAGGAACCCATTACGCTCCACGGGGAATCCCACTCATAGCGATACTGCGCGTTAACGCCGCGGATATTTTTGAAGTCTTCTATTTTGCTCTGCGCATAACCAACAGAAACAGTGTGATTATCCGCGAGAGCTGCGCCGCTTGCCAGGCTTGCCGCGATAAGTACCGCCAGAGATACATATTTCATCTTCCGTTATCCTTTCGTCATTTTTATTGTGAAGCCATGGGGAAACCATGTGCGATATAGCGGCTAAAATTGTTGGTTTTTTTGGCGGGGGATGAAATAGGGATTATTCTTAAAGGCCGGAATAGTCCTGGTATTTGCCTCCCCTTTATTAGTAGGGGAGGCAAAAATTTTGATTAAGGCAGAACGCGTTACCGTGCGAGCGTTGCTCTACGTAATACGTTGTTTTGACTGAACTGTAGATGCAACGAATATTTATCGTTGTCGTATTTTACCCAGCGGTCAATATACCCCAGTAGCGTATCCGTTTTTCCGCCCCCTGAAGATGAAGGGCTTCCGAGAATGCCAACGATCTCAGACTCGGTATGGCCTGCAGAAAAAGGTAACTCACCTTTATATTTTTCGAACCCTTCATCAGCCTCTATATAAAAGCTAATTTGATCCACCTGCTCATCTTCTATTAAAAGCAATATGCCTGCGCGGAAGAAGGAGTAATAGGTCCTGTCCCCTAAAACACTCTCATCAATGTCAGGTAATTCATTGAGCTCTTGCGAAAGACGAACAACGCGAGTATCCGTCTTTTGCACCCCTAACATGTCGATAAAACTATTCCAGGTTAACATCACTTTATCACTCCAGTTCTACGGTTTCGGTCGATGATTTTTTCTATCGCTTCATCAACCTGTTTTGGTTCGTATCCACGTTCAACCATATTCGATCTTAAGGCATCTGTATCGCGACAGACCGCACCACAAAGATCAAGCGCGTCTTGTTCAACCTGCGCGGCATTATTTTTGCCCCCGTAGGTCGGCCCTGCGCGATGAACATCTTTTGGCACTTCTACAGCAGTTGCATTTTTATATAAAGTTTTTTCTTCCGCTGGCGTCAGCTTTCTCCCCAGCTCGTTTTCCTTCGCTTTTCGCAGTGCGGCAAACGACGGAATATGATCGTGTTCGAGGCCATCGCCCACGACTGCGCGGACTTTAAGTTCATCGTAAGAACCGACGTCAAGGGCCCTGACGCTTTGAATCTCGCTGCTGGCCTTGTTAATCAGCGTCGAGGCAGCCTCAAGATCGCCCGCTTTAAGCGCTTTTTCCGCGCCCTTGATGGCTTTGCCCGCCACATCGCCCGCGCCAGGGATAACGCCGATGGCGGCGGCCAGATAGTCCAGCGCGCTGTTTGCTTCTGCGAAGCTCTTGATATCCCCCACGACCGGGACAAAATCAACGCCATACAGCGCCATCTGTTTCAGCGATTCCCGACGCTCCGTGTACATTTTAACGGAGCAGGCTTCGGCGCTCATCCCGCCACAGTTTTCGCGCTTGTAGCGTTCATTCTCGGCCTTCACGTGCTCTTCGGCCACTTGCTCCGTCGTTTTCCCCTGCGACAAGGCGGCTGCAATGTCCCCCATCGAGTTATTCTCAACCGTCGTTTTACCCGCCTGCGCCCCTGCCACGGCGGACGCGCTGCTGTCGCCCGCCAGCCCGCCGGAAAGCCCCGCCGCCAGCGTTGTCAGCGCGGAGACCGTCTGCTTCTGCGTTTCATCCAGCTCGTTGGCCGGTTTGCCGTACATCTCTTTGGCGATCATCCCCACCAGTTCTCCGGTGGCGGCGCCCGCAGCGCCCGCCAGCGCGTTTTGATTCTGCGCGGCGGCCAGGGCGGCGTTCACCACCGCGTGGGCGGCCACTTTACCGGCGTCGTTTAAATCGCTGTAGTGACCAATCACTTCAGCCACGTACGGCGCGGCGCCGCCGGCAATCGCGGCGCTGAGATCGCTGCCTGCCAGACCCTGCACCGCAGCGGTCGCGGCCTGAATGGCCTGCTGATACTGACCGCCGGTGCCAAAGCCGGAGGCGCGCATCGCGTCGTCATAGGCGGTTTTGTAGATCTGACCGCTAATGTCGTTAAGCGTCGCGGTCTTGCCCGGGTTGGCTTTTTCCCACGCGGCTTTCGCGTCCTGTAAATCCTGCGCGTTGGCGCCATTGAGTTTCTCTTTCGCGGCGTTGGTGGCGCGAATATTGCCCTCGGTGCGGGCAATATCGGCAACCTGATTACCAATCTCGCCGATCAGCTGCGCCTGCTGCAGACGCTCCTGCTCTTTCTCCTTGTCAAAGATAGGGGAGAGCGTCTGGTTGGCGTGCTCCACGTCGCGGCTCAGCAGGGCGATGTCCTGAGATTGACGCTCCTGGTCGCGAACGATCAGGGCACCCTCCGAAACCGCCGCGCGCGTGGTGCTGCTGTCATGCCCCTCGCGGTTTGCGCCGACCAGCAATCCGTTGGCCATATTACCGGCAAACTGGCTGCCGATGCTGCCCCCGGTGCTCATGCCCACGCTCTGATGCTCCACTTCGTAATCCGCGCGGTTTTCAATATCGCTGAAGCCGATTGTGCCGGTATCCAGGCGGTTTTTATCGGCTGCTGCCGTGGAGCCAATCACCGCCCCGTTAAGCTGCGTATGCTCGCCCACGGTGACGTCATACCCGCCTTTACCCGCAAAGATCCCGGTCTGTTCCACGACGGAATCGTAGTTGCTGTGCATTTTGTCGCGGCTGAGGTTCACGCTGGCGGAGCCGGTCATGGACCCTATGCTGAAGCTTCCCCCCGCGCTGGCGTTCTGCTGTTTTGAGTCGTAGCGATCGCTGTCCTGTTCGGAGGTGAGCGTCAGGTTGCGGCCAATGTCTGCCTTCACCGTTTCGCCGCTGACCTGCGCGCCGGTCAGCGTGGCATCACGTCCGGTCAGCAGCGTGACCTGGCGGCCCGCGTCAACGGTGGCCTCGCTGTGGGTAGTGCCGTTACCGCTCTCGCTGCCTTTGCCGCGGTTCACGCTGGCGGAAATGTTGAGGCCAAAGCCGCCGGAGCCGACGCCGATCCCGACGCCCACGCTGCCGCCCTTGCTTTCGTTTTTGCCGTCCAGCAGCTGCGTGTTTTGCGCCGAGCGCAGGTAGAGATCGCGGTTGGCGGCAAGCGTCAGATCGTTTCCGGCTTTAAGCTGGCTGCCCTCAACGGTCAGGTCACCGTCCGCGCCTTGCTCGCCGCTGCCGGTGGCGATGACGCTGAGATCGCGCCCGGCGTTGAGGGTGCTGCCCTGGGCGGTGTTCTGCTCGCTGTATTGCGTTGATTTCGACGACTGGCTGCCGTAGGAGAGGCTTATGCCCACCGTGTTGGTGTTGTCGGCAGCCGCCCCCTGAGCCTGATCCATCCTCGCGGCCTGTGCGGCCTGCACGCCGGAGAGCGCGGCCTTCACCCCCTGTAGCGCCTGCAGACGGCCGCTGCCGGACGATTTCGCCTGCTGCGAAGCCTCCACGGCGCTGTTGAGCGCGCTGCCGACGGTGCCGGAGAGCGCCAGCGTCAGGCCGGACGTTTTCTGCTCCACCTCGTGCGTTTGCTGGCTGCGGTTGTTCACCGCGGTAATGTCCACGTCTTTCCCGCTGAGGGCCATATCCTGACCGGCCACCAGATCGGAACCGCTCACCGTCAGGCGATTGCCCGCGCGCAGCGTCAGGTCGCCGTTGACGCTGCCGACGGTGCTGCCCGCCTGCATGGCATCATTGCCGGTATCGGTGGTTTTGATGCTCTGCGAGCCCACGCTGAAGCCGATGCCGCCGGAGCTCAACAGCCCGGATTTTTTCTCCTGCTTCATGTGCTCTTCGGCATTGCGCTCCGCGGCGGTCTCCACGGTCAGGTCGTTGCCCGCCCGCAGGGCGACATCGCCCGTGCCCGCCACGCTGCTGCCGCGAACGGTCAGATCGTTGCCGGCCGCCAGGTTAACCGTGTTGCCGTTCAGCTCGCTGCCCTGGGCGGTTTGGCGAGAAATCACGTCGTGCGTGGTGGTGGTGGTTTTTGACAGCCAGCCGTTGCCGCCGACCACCTTATGGCGCTCGTCCAGATCATGCGTATTTTCGCCCGCCGCCAGCGTCAGGTTGTTCCCCGCGCTGACGTTAAGCGCCTGCCCGGCGGAGAGGGCGGCAGCGCGCGCGGTCAGGTCGTTACCGGCCGCCAGCGTGACGTCGCCTTTACCGGTCACCTCACTGCCGACGCTTGTGGTGTCGCTCTGTTTAAGCGTGTTGTCCGCATCCCACACCAGATTGTCACGGCTTGCCGTGGTGACGGTGTTCAGGTGCATATCACGCCCGGCGACCAGCTGCGCTTTGCCGTTCTCACCGCTGGCGGTCACCTGTGCGCCGGTCAGGGTAATGTCGCGCCCGGACTGCAGCGCAAGCCTGCCGTCATCGCCCTGGACGTAAATTCCCGCGACGCTGTCAATAGTGGTGCGCGCGAAGCTGTTTTCGCCATTCACGCTTTGCGCGCTGGCGGTCGTGGTGGTGACGTTGATATCGCGCCCGGCGCTCGCCAGCACGCTGCTGTCGCCCACAATGGCCGCGCCGACGTTGTTAATGTCGGTCTTCGCCTTCAGGCTGACGTCTGCCCCCTGAAGGGTGCCGGACCGGTTGGTGATGTTGTCTGCATCTATCTGCAGCACGTTGCGCCCGGCGAGGGTGCCGCTGTTAAACAGATCGCCGTTGAGCTTAATCGATACATTATTCCCGGCGATCAGCGCACCGGAGCCGTCAATATCGCCCTGCTTCACTTTGGCGTAAACCTGCGGGACCAGCACGGTCTGCATCGCCCCGTCCGGCATTTTGACCTGCGTGTTGACCAGCCAGACGATGTCCCCGGTCAGCAGCGCCATCTGCTCAGGGGTAAGCGCCACGCCGAGCTTGAGGTTGTACGCTTTGCCGAAGGTGATGCCTTTATCCATCAGCGACTTAAATTGCTCTTCGTCGTTGCTGAATCCGTCCAGATAGCGCTGGCCGGTAATGCCAATCACCTGCTCGCGCACCAGACGCTGCTCGTAATAACCGTCGCCGAGACGTTTCAGCGTGTTATCACCGTCGTTCGTAAAGGCGTCCTGCATGTAGTCGCTGCCGAGCCACTGGCGTTCGTTGGTAAAGCGCGGGTCGGTCTCCACCAGATACGGCACGTCCGCCGACGGGTTGACCTTAAACAGGCTGTTGTCCGGCAGGGTGGTGTTCGGGCCAATGATGCGGATGGCACCGTCGGCAGGCGTCACCTCAAACTGCTGGCCGGCAGGTGGCGTGACCGGTTCGCCCGGCTTCACGGTTTGCTGCGCCGACGGGGCTCCCGCCTGACCGATGTCCACGCCGGTGCCCTGTAAAACCAGCGGCGTGATGCTGAGGTTGCTGCCCTCGACGCTGCCGTTGCTCACCAGCTGGCCCGGTTTCAGTGAGATGCTCTGAATGGTCGTTGGTGGGGTATACGCGGTGCGATCCCGCCCTTGCTCATCGTCGCCCTTGTGGCGAATACGGTAGTAGTGGGTCACGGTGCCGCTATCGTTGGTATAGCGCTCGCCGCTGACGTCGTCGTTCTGCACGCTGCCCATCTGGTCAATCAGCAGCGTACCGCCCGCAATGACCTGGCTCTTGTCGTTAAACAGCGTGTCCCCGGTCAGGCTCAGGCTGCCGCCCGCGAGGATCTTCGCCGGGTCGCTCTCTTTGATGCGCGTTTCGTCAATCGTGCGGGTGTAGTCATACTGGTTGAAATTGTCGTTGTTCGAGCCGGTATCTTCTGGCGTGTTCAGGTTTTTCAGCCCATCGGAAGAGTTGCCGTCCACCCAGACGCCGCTCTCTTTCGAACTCCAGCGGTTGGTTGAGCCGGAATGCTGGTAGTCGGTCAGCTGCTCTTCAGAGACGCGCACCACTTCGGTGGAAAAGTTGTCGTTGATGTTGTTGATCTGCGAGGCCGCAATCGCCATATCCCCGGCGGATTCGATGGTGGCGCTGTGGTTGTTAATCGCGCCCGCGCGCCCGGCTGCCGCGCCGTTGTCGTCCAGCGCGCCGCCGATCAGCATCGTACCGGCGCTGTAAATCAGACTGTGACCGACGTTGTTCAGCGTCTGCACGCCAAGATCGACACGCTCGCGCCCGGCAAGCGTTGCCGCCGTGCCGTTCTCGGCCAGGTTATTGAAGGTGATGCTGTTAACGCCCACGGCGTCGCCGTAGATGCGCCCGGTGCCGACGTTGGTCAGCGTGTCGGCGTTGATAAAAGTATGAACCCCGTCAATCAGGCCATAGTTCAGCACCGTGCCCGTGGCGTTGAGCGCGTTGCTTCCGGCGTTAATTTCTCCGCTGGCAGCGTTCGTCAGGTTAGCGCTCTGCACGGTCAGCGCGCTGCCCGCCATCAGCTTGCCGCTGTTGGTGATGTCGCCCGGCGTGGTGAAGGTGAGGTTGCCGTTGGCGATCGTGTTCCCACTGTTGATGACGCTGCTGGCGCTACCAAGCGTCATATCTCCCAGCGACAGCAGCTGGCCGCTGGCGTCCAGCGTGTGTGCCTGTACGGTTAACGTTTTACCCGCTTTGACCGTACCGCCGGCGTTCATCAGGTCCAGACCGTTACCGCTAAGATCCAGCGTACCGCCGGAGGCCAGCGCGCCCGCGCCGTTGTTGAGCACGCCGTCGGTGCGAACGGCGAGGGTATCATTCGCCAGTATGCTGCCGCCCTGGTTGTCGAGGGCCTGGGTAGTGAGGGTAACGCGTTGCCCTTCCAGCCCCTGACTCTCGCCGAGGGTGTTCTGGTTAATAACATTCAGCGCATTCACCGTAACCGCTTTGCCGCTGCGGATCAGGCCCGAAGCGTTATTCACCAGCCCTCTGGCGCTGTCGATCAGCAGATCGCCGACGCTCTGGATCTGCCCGCCGTCGTTTTGCAGGTTATCGCTGTGCAGGGCGGCACTGGAGAGGCTGACCAGGCGTCCCCCGCTGCGGTTATCGAGCGTGCCCGAGGTGATGCTGATGTCGTTGCCCTGGAGAAGGCCCGCTGCGTTGCTCAACTGATTTGTCGCGTTCAGCGACAGATCCCCGGCGGCGGCAAGCTGCCCCGCATCGTTGTTTAGCGTTTCGCCCGTGAAGGCGAGGCCGGCTCCCGAGAAGGTGGTGCCGCTGGCGTTATCCAGCAGGACGCCGTTAAGGGCCATCGCGCCGACGGATTTCACCGCGCCGCCGTCATTGTGCAGCGTATTGAACGTCGCCGTGAGGGTTTGGTTTGCGCCAATCTGCCCGCCGGTGTTATTCACGTCGCCGCCGTAAAGGCGGAAGTCGCCCTCGCTGGCAATGAAGCCGCTCTGGTTAACGAGCGTGCCGCTTTCAAGGCTTAACGCGCCGCGCGAGAGCAGTGCGCCGGAGGTGTTATCGAGCGTGCCGCCGTTGAGGGCAACCGTTGCGCCATCCGCGACAATTACCCCCTGCTGGTTGTTCAGCCCTGAGGCGGTGATGCGCTGCGTTTTGGCGGCTTCGATACGCCCTTTGGTGTTGTTGATGGCCTGCCGGGTGGTAATGTCGCCGTCATCCGCTACCGCAGAAATCAGCCCCTGCGTGTTGTTCAGCGTGGCGGCGTTAATCTGGTTTTTACCCGCCACGGCAATCACTTTGCCCTGGGTGTTATCGACGGATCCTGCTTCAATCTGCACGCTGTTCGCCGCGCCCAGCGTGCCGCCGGTATTGTTAAGCATCTTGCCGGTACGGACGTTCAGCTCGCTGGCGTTCACTTTCGCGCTGGCGGTATTCACATCCCCCGCGCCGCCGTCGAGCAGGACCCGTTTCCCCTGCGTCTGGCTGCCGCTCAGGTCGATGCCCTGGCCGCTGGCGCTCAGGTTTCCGCCCGCCAGCGTCTGCCCGTGGGCGCTGAGCTGGCCGCTGGTGCTGAGCTGTAAATCACCCGCATCGCCAAGCCTGCCGTCGCTTTTCACCCCGGCAGCCAGCACGCTCCCTTTGCTGCTGGTGAGGCTCGCGGCCTTGACCTGCACGCCGTTGGCCGCGGTCAGCATGCCGCTGTTGGAGAGTTCGCCTGCGGTCTGCACGCTGGCGCTGTCGCTGGCGCGTAAGGTGCCGCTGTTCTCAATGCGTCCGTCGGCGGTAATTGTGACGCTACCCGCCTGCGCCCCCATCGCCCCGGCATTGCGCACGCCGACGCCGCGCTCGGTGCCGACCATGCGGATTTTACCCGCGTACATGCCGCCGAGGCTTGAGACATCCACCGCCAGCTGCGGGCGCGCGGTGGCATCATCGCTACCTTTCTCAATTTTCTCGTGGGCGGCATCCACCGTGTTGCGCCCGGTGGTGACCTTCAGGTCTTTTGCCCACAGCCCGGCGTTAACCTTCACCGAGCGCGCGATGATATCGGTGTAATCCGCGCCGGACGTGTCCATCCCGGCACCGTCCACCACCACTTCGCCGCGCTCGACCTTATAGCCCGTCAGCTGCCCGTCTTTCATCTGCGCCTGACCGGTGGTAAGGGTAGCCCGGTTGGCGTTGATAAAGCCGCAGCCGCTGCAGGTAATGCCCGCCGGGTTGGCGATCACCACCTGCGCCTTCTGCCCGGCAACCTCAATCATGCCGTTCAGCCTGCTTGGATCGCGCGAGCTGACCTCGTTGAGGATGACCTTCGCTTCCCCTTTGGCGAGCCACGGGTTGCCCGCCACCATGCCGCCAAGGTTGGTCTGCACGTTTTTGTGGGAGTTGTTGAGAATGGCCCCGTTTTTATTCACGTCGAATTGGGTGTAGCTGTTGCGCGACACGCCCGCTTTCGACGGCGTCTGAATGTTCACCTGCGGCGTGCCGTTGGCGCTGTTGACCACCGTCGGCTGCTGGTTTTTGGGCGCACCGGTATTGGCGACGATTGCCGCCTGCGCCGTGTGCACGGCCCCCATGGCCAGCCACAGGCTCAGGCTGAGCGCGCTTACCCTGCCGATAATCTGGCTGTGGGTGTGACCGATACCGGAAGAACGTGGCGAACCGGCGCGGCCGGAGCGGGCGATATCCGCCACCACCATCAGCATGCCGCGCGCTTTGTTAAAGACAATTCGGTACAGGTTCTTATTCATGGTTCGTTCCTTTAAACGCTTCCGGCAGGTTAACGGCGAGCGGGTGTTGCTGCTGCCACTCTCTGGCCTCTTTGCGGCTGACGCGGTTGCCGTGGAAAATCATCACGCGCTTGCCGCGCGTCGCGCCGCGGTGATAAAGCGCGCGGCAGACGTGGTCGGGGAAAATGTCGCGGCACATCAGGGCGTACATTTCCGCCGTGTGCCCGAAGGGGGCGATCCAGTCGCAAAACCAGATCCGGTCGCCGCTGTCCCAGTCTTCCTCCCGCATCTCAATGGCGGGGCGGGTCAGATAGCGGGCTTCTGATTCTTCATTGAGCCAGGCCCAGCTGAGGAAAAACACGGGCCGGTTGTTCTCGGAAATAAGCACATACTGCCCGCGCTTGATAATGGGCAGCAGCAGCGTCGGGAGGGCGTGCAGCGGGGCATCGCGATGCATCGGCGAGTGCATCCAGAGCCAGACTGTCGCGCCCAGCACCTCGGCTTCGCTCTCTTCACCGCCGAGCATCAGCGGGGCTTTGATATCCAGGTTTCCGATGCGCATTACCAGCTCCAGTTGAGGTTAAACCCGAGGGTGAGGTTGCTGGTGGTAAAGCCGTCCGGCTTCGAGAACGGCGTGCCGGCGAAGAGGTCATAGCCCGTGTTGAAGGCGCTGCCGCGCAGGCCCACCACGCCGCCGGCCAGGTGTTTGCCAATCAGGTAATCCGAGCTGTAACCGCCCACTTCGCCGTAATCCGCGCCGAGATAAAGTTCCTGATTCGGCAGCGGCGTGCTCCAGGCCAGATCGTTACGCACGTACCAGCCGTGGCTGGCGTTCAGGGTGCGCTCCCCGTCAAACCCGCGCACCGTCCAGCGGTTGCCGATGGCAAACTGATCCTGCGGCGTCAGCGGCGTGTTGCTGACCTGGCGCAGGTACTGCACGCTGTAGCGGAAGTTCTGCGAGCCAATATCAAACGGCAGGTTGAGCTGGGCGTTAATCTGGGTAATTTTGCCGAGCGCGGTGGCCTCGCCGAAGGTCTCTTCCGGCGCAGGCTGAGCGCCAAACCAGCGGGTGCCGCGCTGGTAGCTGATCCCGGCGTCCAGCGTGGCCTGGCCGATGTAGTGGCGATGTTCCAGCCCTATGCGCCAGCCCGCCGTCTGACGGCGCTGAACGCCGACTTCGGTATCGTCGATGTAGTTACGGGTTTCGCGCGCCAGCACGTCGTAGGTGAGGGTGGTTTTCTGCGTGCCGCTGCGGTGCAGGACGCGGCTTAGCTGCACGTCGAGGTTTTTGCTTTTCCCGCTGTAGCGGTAGTCGCCGTTCAGCCCGGCCACGGTCTGGTGATAGTCGTAATCGCTGCCGGTCACCCCGAGCATCCAGTAGCCAAACGGCACCGAATAATGCGCGGTATAGTTTTTGCTTCCCTTGCCGCCCCTGTCATTCAGGTCGTGGCTGGCAGATACGTAGAGCAGATCGCTCAGCGAGAAGGGATTATCCAGCGACAGCGTCACGCCGCCCTGATAGCGCCCGGTGGTTTCGGTGCCTGCATCGTCCAGCGACAGGCCCACGCGCCACATCTTGCTCTGCCTGCGGGTGATGACCACATCGCTTTCGCCCGGTTCCTCGCCGGGAATAATCTCCATATTCGCTTCCACCGTCGGCAGCCGCTGCAGGTTTTCCAGCCCCTGTTCGATGTCGCGCAGATCCAGCAGGTTGCCCTCGTGCGCCGGGAACGCGCTGTAGAGCTGGATATACTCATCGCTCTCATCGGTAAGCTTCACGTGACGAATATAGCCCGGCACGATGGCCAGCTTCAGCGTGCCGCTTTTCAGATCCTGTGAGGGCGCCAGAACGCGGGTGGTGATCCAGCCGTGGTCGACAATGCGGTTTTGCAGGGTGGTCATCAGCAGGTTGATGCCTTTACCACCGAGGCAGCGACCCTGAGCCTGATCCGCCATGCGCTGCAGGGGCAGCCAGCGGGGCAGGGCATCCTGGCCGCTTAACTCCACCCGGTTAATCGGGAAGCACGGCGTTTCGGTCGGAAAGGTGATTCTGCCGAAACTGGAGGAGGCGTCAGAGAGGCGTACGTCCGGCACGGGCGGCGTCAGCTGCTGTTCCAGCGCCTTCTGACGTTGCTGCTGGATAATAAACTGATTATCCGGCTCAGCAGCATGGGCAGAAAGCATGAAAAACAGGCCGGTGGCTGTCGATATTATTATCGCTATATTTTGTCGGGCTATCATCGAGGGTATTCCGTGCTGTGTAAGCAAAATGGATGCAATGTGAATTTGTGTAAGATTGTTTAAATATTGGCGGGGTAATGAAAGGGGGATTAATCCTAAAGCTAAGAAAGTTCTGAGCGAGAATATCCTTAATTCTGGTAGTTTCGCCCCTTCTGCAAAATATATTTGGGTTTAGGAACAAATAACGAATAACCCACGGTATCCGTATGGTTATAGCGCGACGACCCCGCAGAGCGCGCGAAAAGGAGTTATCAAAGCCGCGGACATGTGCTACTAAGATTGGTCATATCATAAAAAAGAAGGTAAAGAGAGAATGTCTGTCAGTAAACTCGCCAGCAGCGCGCAGGGCCTGCAATCATCCGCCATCCGTGAATTATTAAAACACAGCAAAATGGCGGGCGTGATTTCGCTTGGCGGCGGTATTCCTAACCCTGCGCTGTTCGATCACGAAGGCCTGAAAATAGCCGCAGATGCCGTGTTATCACAACACTTTGGCGAGGCATTTCAGTACGGCCTGACCGAAGGCGTACCGGGGCTGCGCGAAGAGATCCAGCGTATTTGCGAGGGGCGTGGAATTGCCTGTAAAGCCGATGACGTGGTGATAACGTCCGGTTCGCAACAGTCTCTGGACGTGCTGGCCCGCGCGTTAATCAACCCAGGCGATACCGTTGTTGTTGAGCGCCCGACCTATCTTGCCGCACTGCAGGTATTTGGTCTGGCACAGGCGAATTTTGAATCCGTTGGCACCGATGGCGACGGAATGAAAGTGGATGAACTTGAAGCGCTGGTGGCTAATAAAACCATCAAAGCGGTTTATATTGTCCCGACATTTGGTAACCCGGGCGGCGTTACGCTTTCTGAAGCGCGTCGTAAACAGCTGGTGGAATTATCAAAGCGCTATGATTTCGTTATTATTGAAGACGATCCCTACAGCGAAATTAATTATACCGAGGAAGTGTTCCGCCCGTTAATTGCCCACGCCAAAGATATCGGCAATGAAGATAACGTGGTGTACACCTCAACCTTCTCGAAAATCCTCGCGCCGGGCACCCGTGTGGGCTGGGTGCTGGTCCCCGAGTGGCTGAAACGCGCGGTAGTTAACCTGAAGCAAACCACCGATCTGCACACCAGCACGCTGTCGCAGCTGATGACCTATGAGTACCTGAAAACGGGGCGTCTGGCCGGGCAAATTACGATGATTCGCGAAGCGTATCGCCAGAAATACCAGACGTTCGCGAATGAGCTGGAAGCCGAGCTGGGCGATGTGATGTCGTTCCACAAGCCAAAAGGCGGCATGTTCCTGTGGGCGAAAATGAACAACGGCATCAACACCACGAAATGGCTGGAAAAAACGTTGAGCAACGGCGTGGTATTCGTGCCGGGCGAGTTCTTCTACTGCAACGAGCCGGACCACACGACGCTGCGTATGTCGTTTGTGACGCCAACGGATGAGCAGCTGATAGAGGCTGTGAGACGCCTGAAAATCTCGCTGTAAACGACCCGCGCATAATGGCGGCAACGTCGTTATGCGCAAACCTTCCTTACAGCAGCCCTTTCTGTGCAAATGTCAGACGAGTGGCTTCATTCAGATCCAACTCTTGTAATGACGCCGGGCGCACCCAGGCAATTTCCTGAAACTCTTCGTTAAACGTCACCTCGCGGTTGGCGCTGATGCAGTCGAAGATCAGGTAAATCATATAGATCTCTTCCGTAGTGCCGTCGGCGTAAGTTTTCACTCGAATATCATCGCGAAACGCCCACGGCTTCACGTCGGTAATTTCCAGCGCCTCGCCAAGTTCCTCGCGGATTTCCCGGCGCAGCGCCTGCTCCATCGTTTCGCCTGGCTCCATCCCTCCACCGGACAGCGCCCACTGGCCGGGGAACACGCCGCGATCGTCGGCCATTTTGCACAGCAGATAGGCCCCGTCGTTCTGAATGATGGGGCAGACAATGGTACGTTGGCGCATGGTTTCTTCCTGAAAAATGAGTTGAGTGAATACTATCGTCCCGGGTCAGGCAACGTCCGGCTGGCCCGGTTTTCTTTTTGCAATTAACTCTGCAACTGTCTTTATACGGCTTAGCTCTTCTTGAGTCCGGGAGTTGGTTTGAGCTTCCCAAATATCAACGTTCAGCTGCAGATTCAGCCAGAACTCAATGGTGGTATCAAACGCTTTCGCCAGTTTGATTGCCATATCAGCCGTCAGTTTTCGATTGTTGTTAACGAGAGCACTGATGGAATTCCGATGCACGTTAAGCATGTCTGCGAGATCGCTAATTTTCAGATTGAGCGGTTCGAGATACTCATACTGCAGCACGTCGCCCGGCGTGGTGGGTTTGCGTAGAGCCTGTTGAAGGGCCATAGGTGATGCCTCATTTGTGCGGTACATATTTATGGGGAGAGAGGTAAAGATCGTCTGCTTTACCTTCAGCCCACCTGAATACCAATCTGTATTGCCTGTTCACGCGAATTGAGGAATACCCCTCGAGTGGAGGATTCAACGATTCATACATATTACCTGGCGGGGATCGCAAATCCCGATATGAGGATGCCGCATTGATGATATCCAGCTTCCTCGCCAGGGCTGCCTCAAGGCTTGATGGGATAACGTTGCTTGATTTCCCAAAAAGGAAAAAATCCATAAGCCATTGATCGCGAAAATGATTGATCATAATACGTATTAGCTCCGATCCATGAAGCTGAAAGGAATAGTAATGCACTCTTGCACTGTGCGCAAGTGCGTTTTTTGTCGCTGGCGATAATGTTACTTGGTTGAAAGAAAGAGGGAAGAAAAAGAGGGAATCAAACATCAGATCTTCGAGGTGGATTCCATAAAAGGTTTATCTCTCAGACACGGTGCGGTATCTGTTGCCCGGCGGCGCTGCGCTTGCACGGGCCTACAAAACAGATGTAGGCCGGGTAAGGCGCAGCCGCCACCCGGCGGTTCAGGCTTAGCCCAGTAACGCTACGCCAGCTTCGGATCTCCGCCGATCAGCAGCTGGGTAATCACCTCACAGTAACGACAGAGTTGATCGGATTCGGCACGGAATGCGGGTTCGCTTTCGGGAAAGACATCGACGGTTAAGCGTTCCTGCAGGTGTTCAGGGATCGGCTCAAGCAGCGTCGGACGGAGCAGGGCGAGACAGGTCGCGAGACGGCCACAAAGTGCGAGTTTTATTGCCGGATCGGTCTCTTCTACCAGCGCTTCACAAAAGCGCTCGCAGTTGTCGGCAAGGTCGATGAAGCTGGTGTTGTGGTCGAAGGGGGTGGTGAGAAGGGAATGCATAATTTTTCTCCAATCAGTTGATTAAACCGACCCAGGAAATGCCAATTTCCTGGGTGGTAGGTCTGAACGGAGTTGGCATTACCGGCTTGGAGTTTACCGGCGCGTCTTGCGACGCCCCCATCCAGCCCACCATTGGAATGTAGCCAGACGCGCGGCGTAACAATAACTTACGCCGACTCCAATCATAACCGGGATGCCAATCCCGACGCCAGATTTTGCTGGCGTGGAAGGAACATACGCCCGGTTACCACAATAAAAAGCGGGGTAGAAAGGAGAAGTTAAATTCTGCGAGGCGGCTTCAGGGAATATGTCAGTTATTGCAGAAATGTAGGCCGGGTAAGGCGCAGCCGCCACCCGGCAATGTATCACCGCTCCCGCAACGCCTCTTTCGCCCGGTTAAACGGCTTAATCATATAATCCAGCACCGTTTTCTCCCCGGTTTTGATATCCACCGTCGCGATCATCCCCGGCACAATCGAAAAATGCCGTCCCGCTTTGTTCACCAGGTAATCCTGGCCGGTACGGATAAACACCCGGTAATAGAATACCTCTGGCTTGGCTTCATCCTGAATGGTGTCCGGCGAGATGGTTTCCACCACGCCGTGCAGCCCGCCGTAGATGGCGTAATCGTAGGCGGTGATTTTGACCAGCGCTTCCTGGTTCGGATGGATAAAGGCGATATCGCGCGGGGACAGGCGGGTTTCAATCAGCAGGTGATCGTCCACCGGCACAATCTCCATCAGCTCACCGTTGGGCGGGATGACGCCGCCGATGGTGGTGACTTTGATGTTTTTCACGATGCCGCGCACCGGGGATTTTACCGTCAGGCGGGTCACCGAATCTTCACGCCCTTTGAGAATAGCCGCAACCATATCCACCTCCGCGTTGGCTTTGGATAGCGCTTCGCGCGCCTGGACGTAATACTGCGAGCGCACGTCAGTGAGCTTAAGTTCCAGATCGCTCTTCTGCCGCAGCAGCCTCAACGCTTCCACGTGGCTGGCGGCACCGGTCTTCACCAGACGCTGGGTGATCGCCAGCTCTTTATTAGCAAGATCTAACGCCGAGCGCAGCTCGCGCTGGGTGTCCTCAAGCTGGGCGCGGCGAGAGTTGTAGAGCCGGGTTTCGGTGCCCGTCAGATCCGTCCATTTCGCCAGCGAGGGCGGAAACTTCAGCGGCAGATCGTTCACTTCGGCATAAAGACGCGCGCTGGAGGCCAGCGATGCCCGGTAGCGCGCGGCGCTTTCACCCACGTTCGATTCGGAGCGGGTCGGATCGAGCCGCGCCAGAACCTGTCCGGCCTGCACCTGATCGCCTTCGTGAACGTTAAGCTCGGTGAGGATCCCGCCGTCAAGAGACTGTAAAACCTGCTCGCGCGAGCTGGGGACCACTTTGCCGGTTCCGGTTGAGACCTCATCCAGCACGCCAAACCACGCCCAAATGCCAACGGCAACAAACATCAACAAAGAGAAAAAAACAATCCGCCGCGCACCGGTGTAGCCGCTTTCAGATTCGAGAGCGTTGTCCAGGTCTTCCATTGCCGCAACGTCACGCTGACTGATTTTCATTTTTCCACTCCCGTCCGGTTGCCTGCTGCTGTTGCTGCATGCGGCTGTTGCTCAGCGCCTGTGCCTTCGGTGCATCCATCACCAGCATGCCCTCTTTCAGTACCACCACGCGCTCGACCAGCTCCAGCACCGGCACGCGGTGCGTGGCGACGACCAGCGTGCGGTTGCCAAGCCAGGCCCCCAGACGCTGGATAAATTCCCGTTCGGTGTGTTCATCCAGCGAGGCGGTGGGTTCATCCATCAGCACGATATTGGGGTCGCGCAGCAGCATACGCGCCAGCAGAATGGACTGCCGCTGTCCGCCCGAAAGCCCCACGCCGTTCTCCATAATCGGGTAGTCCAGCCCCTTCGGCAGCTTTTGCACAAAGCCCGACGAGCCGCACATCTCCAGCACCTCGAAAATCTCTTCGTCGGTGGCGCGCGGCATGCCGAGGGTGATGTTCTCTCGCAGGGTGCCGTAAAACAGCCGCGCGTTCTGGGTCATAAAGCCGACGTTACGCCGCACGTCCGCCACGTCCAGGTGCGGCAGGCTGAAGTTGTCGAGCCGCAGTTCGCCACCCGCCAGATCCATCCCGCCCGCCATCGCCTGCAGCAGGGTTGATTTGCCCGCGCCGTTGCGCCCGAGGATCGCCACTTTCTCGCCCGGTTTGATCTCCAGGCGGTTGATGCGCAGCGCCATGCGCGGATCGTCCGGGTGATAGCGGAACTGCGCCTGCTCGAACAGGTAATGGCCGCGCAGCACGTCCTGGCGGATCGGCGTCTCTTCGCGCTGGTTCTCTGTGGGCAGCTGCATGATGCTGTCCAGCCCTTCCTTCGCCGCTTTCACCTGCTGCCAGCGGGCGAGCACGCCGCACAGGGTCGCCATCGGAGCGATCATCCGCGAGGCCAGCATCGAGGCGGCCACGACGGAGCCGGTGGTTAAGGTGCCCTCGATCACCATCGGCGCACCGACGACGATCACCCCGGCGTACACCAGGCTTTGAATAGTCATCCCCCAGCTGATCAGGTTCTGCGTGAGCTCGCGGGTGCGCAGGCCGGACTCGGCGGTGATCTGAATGTAGCTGTTCCACTGCTGCAAAAAGCGGTTTTCCGCCTGCATCAGCTTGATGTCCTCCAGCCCCTGCACGCTCTCCACCAGCACCGCGTTGCGCAGGGTGGATTCATGCGCTGACTGCTTCGCCAGCTCGGCAAGCTTCTTTTGCAGCAGCAGCCCGGGCAGCACCATGATCACCGCCGCGACCGGGGCGATCCACGCCAGCTGCGGGGCGATGATCGCCAGTACCACCACGAACAGGAGGAAGAACGGCAGATCGACGATCGTTGAAATGGTTGAGGAGGTGACCATCTCGCGGATCTGCTCCAGCTCGCGCAGCTGGGAGATAAAGCTGCCGGTAGAGCGGGGGATCGCGCTGTTGCGCAGGCGCAGGGCGTGGCCGAAGACGCGATCCGACACGCGCAGATCCGAACGCTTGCCCAGCAGATCCATAATGTGCCCGCGCGCCACGCGCAGCACGAAGCCGAACAGCGTGGCGATCAGCACCCCGATGGTCAGGACGTAGAGCGTCGGGTAAGACTGGGCGGGGATCACCCGGTCATACACCTGCATGGAAAAGACAATGCCGGAGAGCGACAGCACGTTGATAAAAAGCGCGGCGAGCATCACCCAGCTGTAGGGGCGCAGGTCGCGCATCACCAGACGGTAGAGCCAGTCCGGGCGGTATTTTGAGATGTAGGCGTCCACGCGGCTGTCTTTTAGCGCCGCCAGCGGCCGCAGGGCGATCACGTGACGGATGGCGGGCAGCATCGCACTCATCGACAGGCGGTTGGTGTGCGTTTTGTCGTCGAAAAAGCTGACCTCAAGGGTATCTTCGCCGTCGAAATGCTCAATGACGCCGATTTTGCCTTCACTCAGTTCCACAACGACGGGCAGGCGCCAGCTGTTGATGGACTGCTGATCCGCCGTCAGCAGCTGAAAGGAGAGCCCCGCCTCGCGGGCAAGCTGGGTGAGGGCGGGCACCATCGGCTTGCCTTTCAGCCACGGCGCGCCGGCCATCAGCGCGCCGGGCGAGCAGGCGACGCGATAGCGCGTGGCGACGTAGCCGAACGCCTGCGCCCACTGCTCAAGAGCCTCATCCGTCATGTTTTCACCCTGCGGGATATCGCGTTGCTTCATGGCTGGATCTCCACGGTCTGGATGGTGCGGTTTTCTAGATCGAACGCGTGACGCAGACGCCCGGTGTTATACAGGCAGTTCAGCTGAAGCTGGTGCAGCTGCCCGGCGGTTTGCTGCTGGGTGAAGCGGGCCTGATAGACCTCCTGCTCGGCGTTGAGGACGTCAAGCAGCGGGCGGGAGCCGAGGTCGAGATACTGCTGCTGGTACAGCTCGCGGGTGCGGGCGCTGAGCGCCTCCTGGCGGCCCTGGATTTGCAGCGTGCTCATCAGGCTCATGACCTGGCTGCGCGCTTCCAGCAGCTTTTGCCGCACGTCGAGGCGCGTGCGCTGGATGGTGGATTGGGCTGACTCCACCGCGTGTCCGGCGGCGTTACGCCGTGCCGTCAGGCCACCGCCCTGGTAGAGCGGCATCTGCACTTTCACCCACGCCGAGTACTGGGTGCGATCCCGCGTGTCGTTGCCGGAATAGCGGTCGTTCAGGTAGTGGCGCACCTCCGGCTCCAGCGAGACGGTAGGAGTCATTTGCGCGTTGGCATAGTCGAGGTTGGCCTGAGCAACGTTGGCCTGCGCCCAGGCCGCTAATACGGCAGGGACCAGGCGATCGTCAGGCTCGGCGATGTCGCAGCTGCGGGCCAGGCCTTTCGGGACGTCGTTGCTGACCTCGTTCAGGTTGTTCCAGCCGAGAAAGCTCATCAGCGTGGCGCGGGAGCTGTCGAGGCTGGCCTGATACTGCATCAGCTGCGCGCGTGCGCCTTCGATACGGGCATCGGTCTGTACCACGTCAGAGAGCGAGGTTGCCCCTTCGTCATTGCGCAGTTTCGTCAGTTTCCCGATGGCGGAGAGGGCGTCCAGCTGCTCTTTGGCGGTGTCGACCATCTGCTGCCAGGTCTGCACCTGCACCATGGCGATGGCGGTATCGTGGGCGATGGTATCGATGCTCACCAGCACGTTGGCCTGCTGCTGGGCGACGCCCGCGCTTTCGGCGCGCACCTGGCTGGCCACTTTGCCGAAGTCGTAGAGCATCTGTGAGAGGGAGAGCACCAGAGAAGGGGTAAAACCGTTATCGCTGCCGTCGTGGGTGTAGCCATTCTCCATTCCGGCGTTAACCTGCGGATAGTATTTCGATTTGGCGACGTCCACGTTTTCGCTCTGCTGGTATAGCTTTCCCACCGCTTCACTGATAGCGGGGTGCCAGGTCACGGCGCGGTTAACCGCTTCGCCAAGCTGGAGCGTGCCGGGAGCGGCGCTGCCCGGCATGGGGGCCACGCGACCATTAAGTGAAGGGAGTTCCTGGGTTTCGCTCAGTTGTCCGGTATTGATCGTTGCCGCCGGGTTGGCGGCCGTTGCGGGCACAGATATCAGGCAGCACGAGAGCCACCAGTAAGGCATCTTCTTTCCCATGTCTTATCCCTAATAAAATGGTACTGCTTTATTTTGCCCGGGCGCTGCTGCGCCCGGGTCATTTGGTTTGCTATCAGGTAATGATGTGCTGCTGGTTAACAAGCTCGTCGTAAGTGGTCTGAACGTTATCAAGCGTAACGAGTGCAGATTTAGTGTAGGCGGCCCCCGTACCGTCACGGTCGATAGAGATCACAGTATTGCTACCGCTTTGCGAAACAGAGACATAGTTGCCCAGCGTCGAGGCGCTACCGTTCCAGCCCACCAGCAGATCGCCGATGTCGATTTTGTCTCCCTGTGCCAGCGAGAAGTTGGTCCAGTGATCGCCCACCGTGCTGTTAACGTTGCCCGCCGTGGCGTTGCCTGCCGTACTGTTCAGCACCTGGTAAATCAGCGTGTCGCCATAGGCCGTGCCGGTGATCAGGTCGTTATGCTCAGAGCTGATGAACTGCGGCGCCATGTTGATGGTCAGCGAGGCGGTGTCCGTTTTGCCCGCCGCGTCGGTCAGGGTGTAGTTAAAGACCTCTTTTGAGGTGATGGATGAGAGTGATATCCCGGCGTTGAGGCTGTAGGTGTAATGCCCGTCTGCCGCAATTGCCAGGGTGCCGTAATGACCGACAATGTTCACCGTGGTGCTGCCGGCGTACGGATCCAGCGTGGTGGTCACGCCGTTGTAGCCGGTCACGCTCAGGCGGGTATCCACCGAGTGCAGCTGATCCATCGCCCCGGCGGAGTCGGTGCCGTCAAAGATGTTGCCGTTGACGGCGTGGGTGCCCGAGGCGTCGAACTGCGACAGAGAGTAGGTGGTGCCGTTCACGCTTGGGGTGATGGTGATGTTACCCACGCTCAGCCCCGGCACGCTGCCGGTAAAGTTCAGCGTATAGGTTCCGGCGTTGAGATCCAGCCCGGTCAGCGGAACGTCAATACTGCCGCCCAGCAGCGAGCCTCCGCTGAAGGAACCGCTGCGGATCACGCCCGAACCGTCACTGATTGACCAGTTCACCGTCAGCCCGCCCAGCGCCAGTAACGACGCGACGTTAAAGTGCAGCGATGCGTTATGCAGCGCGGTGTTGGCATCCACGACAAAGGTCCCGTTCCCGCTACCCTGCGTTGACGCGAGCAGGGCGGTGGTCCAACTGGCGGTTCCGACCGTCGTATCCGAGTACACCGACGTATGGTGAACCGATGTCACATCCATTGCGGTACTGACATCGTTCACCGCATCCATCGCCCGTGCGGTTGGGGTAATGTTCAGCGTTGCCGTGTCTTTTGCCCCACCCGGCGCGGTGATGGTGTAGACAAAGGTGTCCGGCGTGCTGATGTGATCAGAACCAACGCCCGTCTTCAGGGTATAGGTGTACTGCCCGGATGAGTTTATGGTGAGCGTGCCGTATTCACCGACAATGGTGGTCAGGCCGCTGCCGTTGACCGCCACCCCGTTCACGTCCGTCACCAGCGTGCCGGATGGCGCCACATCGTCAGCCAGCACGTCCCCGGTGGTGCTGGCCCCCACGCTCGCCACGCTATAGACGTGGTCCTGCAGCACGTTGAGCGTATAGGCCGTCAGCGCGGTGATCCCCGCCGCCGTATTCAGCAGGAACAGGTATTCGCCGGATGGCAGGTTGAGCGTCAGCTGGGACGACGTACCGCCCAGCAGCGGTGCGCGCAGCCAGCCCGGCTGGACGCGCATCTGCTCGAAGGTTTGGGTCGCGTCGTTGAATTTATAGATATACAGGTCAAATACCGATGCCAGCGCCACGCCGCCAACGGAGGCCTGAATGGTCATGGTGCGGGTGGTGCCTTCCTCCACGTTGTAGATGATCGGGTTGCTCAGGTCGTCCAGCAGGTTAACCCCGAGCGTACTGCCAAGATTAATGCCGACAACCGTGAAGCCGCCCTGCGACGAGGTGCCGTTGTTGATGGCGCTAACGGTGGTATCGAAGGTCAGCGATGCCGTGTCGTCCGTCGCCACAATGCCGCTGGTCGCGGTGCCTGCGCCCAGCGACAGCACCAGGTTTGCCGAGGCGCTGGTGCTGTTATGGGTGATGGTGTAGGTGAAGCTCTCCGTGCGGCCAATGACTGCCGCGCTGGTGTTGGTCAGGCTATAGGTGTAGCTGCCGTCCAGGTTAATGGTCAGCGTACCGTACTGGCCCTGAATCACCGTACCGTCCGCCGTCACGCTGGTGGTAACGCCCAGGGCATTGGTGACCGCGCTTACCGTGGTGCCCACCGGCGCATTGTCGCTGCCGGTGGTCGGGTCGACGTCGAGGATCACGTTGCCGCCCAGTGAGGTATCACCGGTCACGGTACCCGCGCTGGTCTCTTTCACCGCCACGTCAATGCTGGTGTAGGAGCCGGTTGCCAGCAGGTTGGTGTTGTAGCTCAACACGCGATATTGACCTTCCGGCTGCCCGTTCAGGTTCAGCGACACGCCCGTGGCCCCGAGGGTCAGCAGATCGGCAAACTGCGGTTGTCCGGTATCAATCACCGTGGTCCACGTATTGTTGACGCTATCCCAGCGTTGAACCACCAGCTCCAGGGTATTGAGCAGCGACAGCACCGCGCCCGTGGCGTTGGCGTTCACCACGAGATCCGCGCTGCCGCCGCTGCCCACCGTGAAGCCGACCTGCGCGGTATCGTTGCCGAGCAGCGTGATCACGTTACCCACCGCCCCCACCAGCAGGAAGCCGTAATCGCTGTACTGCGAGTTGGTTACCGTAGCGGTGGTGGTGAGATCCAGCTCTTCGACGTTGGTGCTCGCTGAGAGCGGCACCACCGGGGCAAGGGCGGAGCCCGGCTGTGAAGCGTTGCCTGCGGCATCTGTGGCGGTGACTTGCAGCGTCTGGCCTTCGGTCTGTTTGTTCAGGAAGGTGAAGCTGTAGGTTCCGTTGCTGCCCGCCGTAGCGGTGCCAAGTACCGTCCCGGTGCTGGTGGAGATGGTCACGGTGCTGCCCGCTTCGGCACTGCCGGTCAGCACGCTGCCGTCCGCGTTAAACGTACCGGTTGGCGTATTCGGCGGCGTGATATCGACAATCACGGTGGTGGCTGACGATACCGGGCTGGTGCCGGAACCGTTACTCGCCGTGGCGGTAAAGGCGTGGGAGCCTTCTGCCATCACCGGCGTTGTAAAGCTCCAGTTACCTGCGCCATCAGCGACAACGGTACCCATCGACACGCCGTTGTTGTACAGGGTGACGGTGGCGTTTGGCTGGGCTGTTCCGCTCAGGGTTGGCGTGGTGTCGTCGGTGGTTTTGCCGTTGGTCAGATTTCCGGTGACGGTACCGACGTTATCGTTAATGGTGGCGATAACCGGCGCGTTCGGGATGGTGGTAAACGGCGCCGTTACGGAGGTGTTTGTCCCCACGTTCCCGGCTTTGTCGGTAGCGAATACCACCAGGGATTCGCCGCCCGTCTGGGCCGGAGTAATAGTGGCGTTAAAGTTGCCGCTGCCGTCCGCCGTGGCGGTGCCCAGCACCGTGCCGCCGCTGGTGGTGATGGTGACGGTGCTTCCTGCTTCAGCCGTACCGGTGACGTGCGTGCCGTTGGTGATCACCGCCAGCCCGCCCGGAGCCGCTGGCGGCGTGATATCTACCGTGATGGAGGTGACGGAGGATGGCGCGCTGGTATTGCCCGCGGCATCGGTCGCGGTGGCCGTGAAGTTATGCTGCCCTTCCGAAAGCGTGGTGCTGGTCTGCGGCAGCGTCCAGTTGCCGTTGGCATCGGCGGTGACCGTGCCGACGAGCGTGGTGCCGTCGTAGATGCGAACGGTCGCGTTGGCTTCGGCGGTGCCGTTGAGCGTCGGACGGGTGTCGTTGGTTGGGTTGTTGCCGATAACAGGTCCGGTAACGGACCCGACGTCATCCACCACGGTGCTGATAACCGGCACGTTTGGCGCGGTGGCGTCCACGTTAATCACATACGGCGCGGAAGCGTTACTGGCGTTCCCGGCGGCGTCGGTTGCGGTGACGGTCAGAGAGTGAGCGCCGTCGCCCAGCGTCGGCGTAAAGCTCCAGTTTCCGCCGGTGGCGGTCACGGTGCCAATCAGCGTGGTGCCGTCATAAATTCTGACCGTTGACCCGGCCTCTGCCGTGCCGCTGAGGGTTGGCTGGCTGTCGTTGGTTAAGCCGCCGTTGGCGACCGGCGTTGCGGCATTGCCCACGTCATCTATCACGCTTGCCAGAACCGGCACCGTTGGCGGGGTGGTGTCGATGGTCAGAATAAAGGAGGCGGACGGCTGGCTGTTGTTGCCTGCCGCATCCGTTGCCTGTGCGGTAAAGGTATGCGGGCCGGTGCCGAGCGTGACCGTGAGATCAATACTCCAGTTACCGTTCGCATCGGCGGTACCCGTGCCCACCAGCGTTTGGCCTTCATAGATACGGACCGTGGCGTTAGGCTCGCTGGTCCCGATCAGGCGCGGCACGGTGTCATCGGTAGTCTGGCCGGACGTAATCGGCCCGGTGATGCTGCCAATATCGTCGATGGCCTGCGTGATAACCGGCGCAAGCGGCGGGGTGGTATCGACAATGACCGTAAAGCCCGATGACGCCGGGCTGACGTTGCCCGCGGCATCCGTAGCGGTGGCGGTCCAGGTATGGCTCCCGTTGGTCAAAGCCGGTGGCGTAAAGCTCCATGCCCCTGAACCGTTAGCGGTCGTTGTCCCGACGACCACGCCATTTTCGTAGATCGTGATAGTGGCATTGTTCTCCGCCGTTCCGTTTAACGTTGGCGTGGTGTCATCCGTCGTTTGCCCGGAGGTGAGCGGGGTCTGGATCGTGCCGACGTTATCGCTGGCCGTGGCGATCGTTGGGGCCAGAGGAATGCCGGTATCCACCGTCAGGTTAAACGCCGTGCTGGTGCCGCCGGTGTTGCCCGCGGCGTCAGTGGCGTTGAAGGCGATCGCGTGCGGGCCATCGCCCAGCGGATCGGTTGGCGTAAAGGTCCAGTTACCCTGCGCGTTTACCAGCGCGGTGCCGACTTCAGCCCCGTCCACAATAATGTGGACCGTGGAGCCGATTTCGCCCGTACCGTTGAAGGTTGGGCGCGCATCGTTGGTTGAATTACCGCTGTTCAGCGTGCCGGTCACCGGCCCGACGTCATCAATCACGGTAGAAAGCACCGGCGCAGCAGGGCCGGCGGTGTCTACGGTGAAGGTATAGACGGAGGAGCTGACTGAGACGTTGCCCGCCGCATCGGTGGCGTTGACCCTGAGCGTGTAGGTGCCGTCTGCCAGTACGGTAGTCGGCGTAAAGCTCCAGATGCCGCCCGCCAGAACCGGCGCGGTGCCGATCTCAACCCCGTTATTAAAGATGTGGATGGTGCTGCCGAGCGCGCCCGTTCCGCTCAGGGTTGGCGTGTTGTCGTTCGTGACCTGTCCGGTGGTGATATTGCCAACGATCCCGCCCGCGACGTTATCCTCTACGCCGTCAAGCGTCGGTACCGTCGGCGCGGTGGTATCCACCGTCACGGTGTAGGCGCCGGACGTGGCGCTGACGTTCCCCAGCGTGTCGGTGGCTTTCACCGTAAACGCGTGCGGGCCTTCAGCCAGCCCGGTCACTGGCGTAAAGGTCCAGTCTCCGGTGCCGCTGGCGGTGACGGTACCGATTTGTACGCCGTTATCAAAAATCGCCACGGTGCTGTTGGCTTCTGCTGTACCGGTCAGCGTTGGCGTGGTGTCGTTGGTGGTGCCGCCCGTCGCGACGTTCCCCGTTACGCTGCCGACGTTATCTTCCGCCCCCAGGATAACCGGGAGAGGCGAGGAGATATCGACAACCACGTTGAACGCCCCTGACGGCGCGCTTTCATTACCCGCCGGGTCAGTCGCGGTGATGGTCAGCGGGTTGCTGCCTTCACCCAGCGGCGATGATGGCGTAAAGCTCCATGTGCCTGTCGGCCCCACGAGGGCGGTGCCAATTGCAACGCCATCGTTGTAAACCGTGATGGTGTCGCCCGGCGTTGCCCTGCCGCTGAGGGTAGGTTGGGTATCGTTAGTGGCCTGCCCGCTGGCGAGCGCCCCGGTACCCGGTCCGACATCGTCAATAACCGAGGCAATAGTGGGGGCGTCCGGGGCGGTGAGGTCGATAGTGACGGTGGCGGCTGGTGAGAGACCGCTGGTTTCAAGCCCGATTGTGGTGGTGGCCTCGAATGAATACGTGCCAGCAATCAGTGGAACCGTCGGGGTATAACTCCAGGAACCGTCCGATCCAACCGGAACGACGGTAAGGAGGAGCCCGTTCAGGTAAAGGGTAACCGTGCTGCCGATTGGCGCAGTACCGGTAATCGTTGGCGTGGTGTCGTCTGAGGTTTTACCCAGGACGCTGCCCGTAACGGGACCTGCGTTGTCGGTAATGTCCGTAATAATCGGCACGGCTGGCAGATCGGGGACATCAACCACGTTAAGCGACACAGGCTGGCTGTCGTTACCCGCCGCATCGAATGCCGTGACGGTAAGCGTGGTGGCGTTCGTTTGTGCCGGGCTCACGGCGATGGAGAATGCCCCGCCGGCGTTGGTGACACCCGTGCCTATAATATTGCCGCCGCTATCTTTGATCGTAATGGTTGTGCCAGGGTCAGCATTACCTGTCACCGGTGTGCCCTGCGCAGAGATCGCCAGGTTAGTTGGATCGGCCGGGTCGATGCTGTCCACGGTGAAGGTTGTGGTCGGGCCGCGGGTGGCGTTACCCGCCGCATCGGTAGCAATCACCGACACGCCCGTTAAGCCCTGATCCAGCGGGGTGGTGGGTGTGAATGTCCATGTACCGTCTGTGGCAACGGTGGCGAAGCCGACGGACGTTTCATCAATGAACACCTCAACCCGGCTCCCCGGCTCCGTTTTCCCGGAGATCGTTGGCGTGGTGTCGTTGGTATACAGCACGCCGCCCGACAGGGTGCTGCTGGAGACGGCGTCAATCTGCGGCACGGCAGGCGGCACGGTATCCACGGTCACCACGAACCCTGCGCTCGGAGCGCTCGGGTTACCCGCCTGGTCGACCGCAACGGCGGTCAGGTTCAGCGGGCCGTTCGGCAGCGCGGTCGTCGGGGTCACCGTCCAGGTGCCATTGGCCACGACGGCCTCACCAATCGCGATGCCGTTGTTGTACACGATCACCCTGTCGCCGTTGTTCCCCGTTCCGGTGATGTCCGGCGTGGTGTCGCTGGTGGCACCGCCCGTCGCTGCCCCGCCCGCGAGGGTGATGGCAGGCGCATCTGGCGCGGTGATATCGACGTTGATGAGGATCGGATCGGAAGGAACGGAAACGTTGCCCGCTTCATCCGTCGCGGTGGTGGTGTACTGGTGCGTGCCTTCGACGATGTTGCTGCCGGGACGCCAGCTCCAGTCCCCGTTAATGTCTGCCGTCACGCGGCCCACTTCCACCTGTGCCGCGCCGTTAATACGGTCATAAATAATGATGACGTCACCCGGATCGCTGCTGCCGGTCAGCACCGGACGCGGATCGTTGGTGTAGCCATTGTTCGTTACCGGACCGGTAACCTGATCGACGCTGTCGCTGACGACCGGGGTTGCCGGTTTATCCGGCGCCTCGGTATCAATGACGATAGTCACCGGCTGAGACGGTGAGCTTTCGTTGCCCGCGCCGTCTTTATTGGTAACGGTCAGCGTCACGTCATAGGTTCCGCTCGCCAGCGGCGGTGACGCCGTCCATGACCATTTCCCGTCATCCCCGACGGGCACTTCGGCTTTCTTAACGCCGTCAATGTAGATGGCGACGGTTTCACCCGCCGTGCCTTCACCGCTCAGGGTCGGGGTGGTGTCGCGGGTGGTCTCACCCGGGTTTAAGGTCGTGCCGGTTGTGCCGCCGTCCGGGTTAACGGTAACGTCTGGCGCATCCGGCGTGACCGGTGCAATGGTGTCAATGACCAGGCTGAACGGTGGCGAAACTGTGATGTTCCCCGCCGGATCGGTGGCCCTGACGGTCAGGGTGTGTGTGCCGTCGGTGAGCGGCGTGGAAGGCGTAAAGCTCCAGCCGCCGCTGCCGTTAAGGGTGGCCGTGCCCAGCAGCGTGTTACCGTCGTATACGGTAATCACGGTTCCTGCGGGGGCAGTGCCCGTCAGTACAGGCAGGGTTTCATCCGTCGGCGTGCCGCTGGTGACGGGGCCGGTAACATCACCGGTGTTGTCCTGTACAGCCCCGATCGTTGGCTGGCCCGGCGCAGCGGTATCAATATTCAGCGTGAATCCGCCCGTTGGCGAACTTGGGTTACCCGCCGCGTCAATGGCGACAGCGGTCAGGGAATGGCTGCCGTCAGCAATGGCCGTGCCGGGACGGAAGCTCCAGTCACCGTTCGGGCCAACCGTCGCGGTACCCACCTGAACGCCGTCAATACGAATGCTGATGGTGGCACCAGGCTCGCCTGTCCCGTTGATGGTTGGACGGTTGTCGTTGGTTGGCTGGTTGCTGGTCAGCGGACCGGTGCCGCCCTCAACCGCATCCACCACCTGGGTGATGACGGGCGTTGCGGGAGGCGTCAGATCGACGGTGATGCTCCAGCTGTTAGACGGGCCGCTGGCGTTACCTGCATCATCAACGGCTCTGGCGCTAAAGACGTGGCCCCCCGCGAGCACGTTAGCGGACGGGGTAAAGGACCAGATCCCGCTAGCCGGGATTACCAGCGTGCCAATTTGGGTTTGCCCGTCGAAGATATACAGACGCGTGCCCGCCTCGCCGGTGCCGTTAATCGTTGGCGTGCCGTCGTTCGTCAGCCCGCCGTTGGCGATCGGACCAGTGATGTTGGCGACGTTATCCTCGACGGAGGTAATCACCGGCGTTTCCGCAGGCGTGGTGTCCGGCGCAACGGCGGTGGCGGTAGGGCCGGTATTGCCCGCTTTGTCGGTTGCGTCCGCCGTTAGGGTTTCGCCATTCACCACTGCCGGGTTAAGCGGAATACTGAAGTTGCCCTGATCGTCTGCCTTACCCGTGGCAATTTGATTCCCGTCCTCATCTTTGATGCTGACGGTGCTCCCCGCTTCGGCCTGCCCGGAAATCGTTTTACCGTCGCCCGACACCTCGACGTTGGTTGGCGCTAACGGATCCGTGGTGTCAGGCGCGGTGGCGAGACCCGGCTGGCTGGTATTGTTAGCCGCATCGGTTGCTTCAACCTGCAGCACTTCGCCGTTGGTTTGTGCGGGATCGATGCCTACCGTGAATTTGCCGTCATTCCCGGCGGTTCCGGTCCCGATCACCGTGCCGGTTGAATCTTTGATCGTCACCGTGCTATTCGGCTCGGCGTTGCCGGTAACCGTTTTACCGTCACCTGAGACGACGAGGTTACCCGGCTGGTTCGGCGGGGTGGTGTCTGGCACGACCTGGAGCGTCGAGGCCGTCGCGACCGGGCTCATATTGCCCGCGGCGTCTGTGGCAATCACGCTGATCACCGCGCCGCCCGGCTGCGGTGGCGCCAGGGTGATGCTGTAGCTGCCGTTCGCGCCGACAACTGCGCTGCCGATGATGTTGCCATTGCTGTCAGTAATGGTCACGGTGCTGTTGGCTTCTGCCGTACCCGATGCGACGGTACCTGCTCCGTTCAGCGCAACGCTGGGGCGATCCGGTGCCGTAATATCCACACTGATGCTGATAGCCGGGGAGGGCGCGCCCAGATTCCCCGCGACGTCCGTAGCCCGAACGGTGATCTGGTGATTCCCCTCGCTAAGATTAACCTGCGGGGTGAAGGTCCAGCTGCCGTTGCTGCCCACGTTCGCGGTGCCAATCGCAATGCCATTGTCATAAATCGTGACGACAGCCCCCGCTTCTGCGGTGCCGCTCAGCTGAGGACGCTGATCGTTAGTGCTGCCGCCGTTGCTGAGCGCCCCGGTGTTCGGCAAGACGTCATCGTTCAGGCTGGTCACGACAGGTGCGGCGGGGGCAACGGTATCCACAATAAACGTTGCCGCCGTGGACGGTGCGCTGGTATTACCTGCGGCATCGGTTGCGGTGGTGGTGATGGAGTGATTGCCGTTGGCGAGGGCGGTCGATGGGGTAAAGCTCCAGTTCCCGTTGGCGTCGGCTTTTGTGGTGCCAATCTGGGTACCGTTGTCATACACCGTGATGGTGGCGCCCGCTTCGGAAATTCCGCTGAACGTCGGGCGGGCATCATCGGTGCGCTGGCCGTTGTCCAGCGGGCCCTGTTCACCGCCAACGTTATCATTGACGATCAAAATGTCCGGCGCATCCGGCGCGGTTAAGTCTGGCGCGCTGACGTGCCCTGCCTGGCTGGTGTTGCCGGAGGAGTCTGTGGCCGTGGCGGTAAGCTGCTCGCCGTTGGTCAGCGGCGTTCCCAGCACGATAGTAAATTTACCGTCGCTGCCGGTTTTGCCGGTGCCGACCAGGTTACCGTCAGCATCTTTCAGCGTGATGGTGCTGCCCGGCTCCGCGGTGCCGGTAACGGTAGTACCATCTGCCGAGAACTGCAGATTGGAGGGAGCGTTCGGTGGGGTCGTATCCGGGGTGTTTGGGTTCCCAGGGTTCCCTGGATTGCCAGGGTTAACGTTGTTGTCGTCATCGCCGCCACCACCACCGCCGCCGCCACTGCCTGCCGCGACGGCAATCCCACCCGCGACGGCTAAACCACCTAATACCCAGGGCCAGACGGCTGCGCCACCGGCATCGCTGCCTGATGCAGCCAGTAAGACGTCGGTGGAGGCGATAGATTCGTACGTCGCAGCGCCGGTAGGGTCCGCAATCCACCACAGTGCGCCATCGCTTTCGGCGAGCACCAGCTGGCTCGCCCCCTCTGCATCAGTGACGTAAAAATTCTTGAGCGTGATCACCTCGCCGGAGTTGAGCGTTATGACCAGATCGTTCCCGCTGCGGGCGTATTGGGCGATATCAGATCGCTCAACATGTAGCTCAACGATGGAGGAATGACTCAGCGTAACCTGAGTGCCTTCCGTGTTGGTTTCCACGCCAGTGAGTTTCGAGATAACAGAGATTTGGCTCATATAGTTATTACTCCAGCAGAGTTGTCATGGACGGCGTGCAAGACATGGCCATCTCTTTGCGGAGGGTAAAGCGGGCCCCCGGCGGAGTCGCTGTTATTTAAGCAGCACTCACCGTAACTTTTTTTAGGGCGACCGATGCCCGCCAGCATCCAGAGTGGCAACATCAGAGTGAAACGCATTATTTACGACGAAAAATAACGTCTTTTAATTTGTTGTGATATTTAAATCCCTGTGATTTATGTAGGAATTAAAGTAATTCGGTATAAAAATGATATAGCTATAAATGTCTGAATATGCAAATTAAGCTTCTGTAAACCCGGTGCGTTTCATTGTAGAGGGAATTAATTTATTTAATGATTATATCTTATTTGACGCGGAAGGCCGCGCCAGGCTGGGCTGTAGGGCGTTTTCGCAATCCGCGGCAGGCGAGTTAAGCGAAGCGGTAATAATCATTTTCTTTAAATCTTTTATTGTGAATTTTAGATAAGTTTATTGGTGCTTAATTTGTATTTAAGTTAGGGTGAAATCTTTGATGCAGAATATATTATATTTATAACCAGCATTAAAATATATTTCGGCGGGTGTTTGATGTTCTGCTATACAGCCAGAATTAATAATCTGCCGTTAGCAGGTAATTAAAAAATAACCGCAATTATTCTCGCTGAGGATACGACGTTGGTATGACTTTTCGGGAATGCTCATAATAACAATGAATAAAAGGTGAGGTTCAGGCGTTAACTCACGTCCTGCCATACTCACTCTGGAGTAAAAAATGAAGACGTCGAGTTATCTTGCGATCCCCGCGTTGATTTTATGCCTGCAAACGACACACGCGCTGGCGATGGGCAATAATGATACTAACAGTAAAACCCCCGACTGCCCCGCCGGGCAGGTGTACGACAGCACCAGCAAACAGTGCGTGCCGGAGAAATCCAGCCGACTGAGCGATGAAGACAAAACCAACTATGCCTACCATCTGGCGAAGAAAGGTGAATATCAGGCGGCGCTGAACCTGCTTGATTCGCTGAAAGACGGCAATACCGCAGAAGCGTGGAATTACCGGGGCTATGCCACCCGTAAGCTCGGCCGTACGGATGAGGGGATTGGTTACTACCAGCGCTCGCTGGCCATTGAACCTCAGTATGCCAAAGCCAGGGAGTACCTTGGCGAGGCGTGGATGGTCAAAGGGCGGCCAGACCTGGCGAAAGCGCAGTTGAAGGCCATTGCCGGGATCTGCGGAGAAACGTGCGAAGAGTACCGGGATTTGCAGGCCGCGATTAACGGCCACCCGGAATCGTGAGGTCCACCCGGAGGGAATGCAAATCGCTACCAGTGACGTTCGCCAACAGCTAGCGGCACATCTTTCACGCCTGTGGCGCTACGGGCTGGTGTTGTCGCGCAACAGGGATATCGCCGAAGAGCTGGTGCAGTCCACCTGCGTGCGTGCGCTTGAAAAGAGCAGCCAGTACGCGCCTGGTACACGTATCGACAGGTGGCTTTTCACCATTCTTCACTCCATCTGGATATCCGAACTTCGGGCGCGGCACGTCCGGCTGGGGCAGGGGTTTGTGCCCAGCGACGAGCTGCTGGCCCCGGATACGCGTGAACAGGATGAGACGCGCCTGCACTACCACAGGATCATGCAGCGGGTTAACGCGCTCCCGGAAGCGCAGCGCAACGCGGTTTTTTTAGTCTATGTCGAAGGATTTACCTATCAGGAGGCGGCTGAGACCTTATCCGTACCGATCGGCACGGTGATGAGCCGGCTGGCGACGGCGCGCGCGACGCTGGCAAAATCGGTCGTTCTGCCCCCTCCGATAAAGGAGAGACGCTCGTGAAAGCGCAACGTTTTACGCCGCCGTATAGCGACGAGGCGATCGTGGCATGGATAGATGGCGAGATGTGCCGTGCCGATGCCGAGTCCTTTGAAGCACGGCTCAGAAGCGATGATCTGTTGTCAGGGCGGACGGCAGAGTTGATGAAGAGTAATCAGGATTATCAGGGGGCGTTTGCCGCCGTACTGGATGAAGCTCCGCTGGCGCGAATGCATGCCCGGCTGGATACGCTTTCGGCACAGCCTGCAGCCTCGCCGCGGGGCGTAAGCCGTCGGGCATTGATTGCTGCATCGGTCAGTTTTCTGGCGCTCGGTTCCACTGCGGGGTATCTGCTCCGGCCACCTTCCGCGGAGGCTGATGAACATGCCCACATGCGTGACCTGGAAGCGCAGTACATGTCGCTGTATAGCGCGGAAACGCTGGTGGATATGGACAGCGCCGCGCCTGTTATCCAGCGAGGGCTGGCTCGGGCGGCAGAGGATCTTGGCCTCCCGCTGCTGGCGTCACAGCTTAGGCTGCGCGGAGCCGAGCTTAAAATGGTGAGAATGCTACGGTACGACTCCACCTCGATTGCGCATATCGCCTGGTTAAGTGCCGACTACGGCCCGATGGCATTGTGTATCTCACCGACGGAGCAGGGGGCGACAACCGCCTTTCAGCAGGAGCAGCGGCACGGTATGAACCTGGTCTGGTGGCATCACGCGGGGTATCAGTTTGTCCTGATTGGCCGTAATCCGCTGCCAGCGTTAAAGGGAAGCGCGCAGCAGCTTTATGATGCGTTAGCCTGAATCGCTATCGAGATGGCAATTCGGTCATCGACCACCAGGGCGAATTTATCCATGCCGTAGGCCGCACGTGAAATCGCCGTTTTGGCATCCAGCATGAGGGGCTGCGCGTGCGGGTCCTTCACCACCGCCTCCAGGATCACCGGGCGGGAGAGGGCCCTGACGGTCAATGTCCCGAATACCCGGTACTGCCCGTTTCCTCTGGAGACCACGCGCGTGCTGGTAAATTCGAGGGTGGGGTAACGCGCAGAGTCAAAGAACATGTCGCTTTTCAACTGCCAGGTGAGCAGGCTATTTGACGCAACCAGCGTCTTCACGGGTATGGTAACGTGAATATGGTCGTCTAAATCATTTTCCGGGTTGAGGGTAACGTCGCCCGTCACGCCGCTGAGCCTGGCCCATGAGAGGATACCGCCGAAGGCATGCCACGAAAGCCGGATCGCCGTGTTATCGGTGTCGATCACGTAGCGCTGTGGCGCCGCATACAGGCTGGGGCATAACAGCAGACAAGCAAAAAAAGCCAGCAGGCGAGGCATGGGGGTTCTCCGTTAAGCGCGCTCTGTGTTAACGCATGACGCGCTGTTTTTATTCGGAGAAATAAAAAAGGCCGCTTGCGCGACCTTTCGGAGGGGTTATTCAGTGACTTTCTTTTCTAACTCACTGGCACCCTGCTTGGTTTTATTCCAGCCTTTTTCAGTCCCTTCTTTGGTGGCATCCCACCCTTTCTCGGTACCTTCTTTGGTTTTGTGCCAGGCTTTCTGCGAATCCTCGCTCACCTTGCTACCAAAGCTTTCGCTTTTCCCTTCAGCGGCATGTTCTTTCTTGAGCTTCAGCTGTTCACCTTTATGCTGCTCTTCGTGCAGTTTTTGCTTCGCCTCGTTGGCGTTAGCGTTAGCCGCAGCGACGGTGTCATCGGTTGCATGTGTGGTCGCAGCAAACACTGGGGAAGCCAGCAGAACAGCAGATAATGCGATAATTGTTTTTTTCATAATGTCCTCATTTAACGTTATCGGTTATGAGCGTGATTCAGCATGGCACAGGCGAAGCGGGAAGGCTTTAGGAAAAAACTGTAATTGAATCAATGCGGTTTGTTAGGATTTCTCCGAGGGAGCCTGTGAGGCAAGGTATTGCAGCCATAAAAAAACGCCCCCGACCAGTTAAGGCCAGGGGCGTTTTTTTAACACGTTCACTTATCTGCTCAGGCCAGTGCCGTCATCGCTGTCGTAAGCGTCCGTGTCGTTATCGGCTATTAAAGCGCGACGACGTTTGCGGCAGCCGGACCTTTGGCACCATTCTCAATCGAGAACTCAACCTTCTGGCCTTCGTCGAGCGTTTTATAATCGTTGCTCTGAATGGCAGAGAAATGAACAAAAACATCTTTGCTGCCGTCAGCCGGCGAAATGAAGCCGAAACCTTTGTCAGAGTTAAACCATTTTACTAAACCAGTCATTTTATTAGACATAGATACTTCCTTTAATTTTTTTGAGCCACATGTTGTGGCGAACATGGCCTGATTGCAGATGAGGACTTACTGGGCACTTAGGAGGAGGCTCATGCAGAAGAGTATCTGAGGATAACGCTTGAAATGAGGACTGCTTTACTAAAACTGCTTTCATAAGGTCTGTATGCCAAACCGATGACGCATAGTGGACTCATGTGAGTTGATAAGCAAGGTTAATTTTGTCAGCAATCTGTTAGGGAAATTTACAATTCAAAAGGAGGGGGGAGTAATCTTAAAAGCCCTGACCATTGCAGCCAGGGCTTTTAAGGTACTACACACTTCAGATTTAACATTAATGGACTTAATTAGGTGATACAGCTATTTATACTACTTTCAAATGTACCCGTTCATTACAGATAATATTGGGCATTAATACTAAAAGCCTCCCTCTATTTATCTCGTTAAACACCGCCTGCGCTTTGAAAACCTAAGCGTGGCAACTTAAACAAGCACATCACCCATCGCGACATATACTCTTTGATGCGTTGCCCGCTGCTGATACGGTTACTATCAAAAAACAAAACCGTCAGCATTTACTAAAAAAACAAGGCCTTACATCGTCGCGCTAACACTACCATTTTGCGAACCAGCACAATCACTACGAGGCCTGAAAGCGAACTACATCCCAAACTACAAACTTCGTGGCCTGTAAAGCAAAATGGCTTACCCAGAACTTCTTTCCAATCACTACGTTACTTACTACTTTCATTGTGCTGCTGAGTACTAATTTACATATTTGAGATTGAAGGTCAATACTGTTTTTTTTAACATGTTTTTATTAACAGCGACAGTGACTACGCTGCATCCCGCTACTCATTGTGGCGAGCGACTGGCAACGTCCTCAACGGGTATAGAACAGGCTGTCATATTAGGTTTGGCACCTTGATTTTCTTGCTAGTGAGTGGTTCAGTTTTTGTTGCCTTCGGACTTCGCGGGACACTTTGAGGGCACAAAAAAGCCCGCAGGGCTTGCGCCGTGCGGGCTCTTAGGACTTCATCGGATGACTCTGGTAATCACCGATGGAGAATTTTGGTGGGCTGGCGTCCTTGTAATTGGTGGGGGAGGTGGTTGAGTTTGTTGGAGATTTCGATTTTTTGCGCGAAAGGAAAGGCGCAAAAAGAGTGGCGATGATGTTGATATGGAAGGCGTTTTTTTATCTGTTTAATTTTTAATGTGTTTATTGGAACGGGATTTTTGCGTGTTGGTTGATGTTCTCAATGGGAACAATGGATCTCTCCTTAAACATAAGAGTAAGGTCAGTTTCCCGTAAGCGAACTAAAAAAACGACGTCCGACCAGCGTAGCTATTGTGGCGATGGCAAACAAGCTGGTGCGAACAGTATGGGCGATAGCCGCCCATGACCGTAAGTATGACAAGAACCATGTCAGTATCAGACCGTATTAATCGCTGATACCGATAAACATTAACTCTTAAAAAAGGGTGAATGCTGAAAGGTTGCTTTGGCGGCCAGCGTGATGACTAAGACAGGTAAGACCGTGACCTGATAAACCTGGATACTGCCTTGGGCATAAAGCCCGTGTGGAGAATAAGGCTCAGGTCAGCGAATCTCATAGTGGCCCGCAGCTCAGGCTGTAGTAAGGCCGGATATAGAGCTGCAACCCACCCGTCAAAGTCAAAACAATGGATGTCTTGCAAACGGGATGCGTTCATATAGGGCTGTATGAGCCGTCGCGGTAACTGCCATGACAACGCGGTTGCAGAAAGCTTTTTTCAGCTACTGAAGCGTGAACGGATAAAGAAAAAGATCTACGTAACGAGAGACGAAGCCAGAAGCGATATTTTTGATTACATCGAAATGTTTTATAACAGTAAGCGTCGGCATGGCTCGAGCGAGCAGATGCCACTGGCTGAATATGAAAACTTATATTATCAACGACTCAAAAGTGTCTAGATTTTCCGTGGCGATTCAATGAACAATGCCAAAAATTCGATGGACTCTTGGCCATAAGAAAATCGACAAATTTGCTGGTTGGCTGGAATAGGTGTATACTGATAGCACGTGTAAATTACACGTGCTCTTTAAGTTGGAGGACACATGCAAACCACATCTGCTCGTTCGAAGAAAACCATCAGCGTCACCCTTGAACCAATGCTGGTACAGCAGGCGCGTGATGCTGGCATTAACCTCTCTGCCACACTGGCAGAAGCGCTACAGAGCAAGCTTAAGGCCAGTGCTGCGGAAGAATGGAAGCGACAGAATCGTGCTGGTATTCAGGAATTGAACCGTATTACTGACGAGCATGGGTTACTGTCTGACGATTACAGGACGTTCTGATCATGCAATATACCGTCTATCGAAATACCGGCAATAACCAGGCATATCCATACCTGCTGGACATACAGAGCGACATCATTGACGAGTTGAATACCCGTTTGGTGATCCCACTTCGCCTGCTGAAAAAAGGAGCCTCAGCGCCGGTTGAGCGGTTAACACCAGTGATTCAGGTGGAAGGCCGTGATGTTATTGTCATGACACATGAGATGGCCTCTATACGCGTTAAGCAGCTCGGTCAGGAGGTCATGGACGCATCTCTATTCCGGCACACTATTAAAGACTCAGTGGATTTCTTGCTGGATGGTTTCTGACAGAGATAAATGGATATTTCGGTGACGAAGTTCCAGATAAATATTGGAAGTTAGAGGCATTCAAAAGACTCACCGCGATTGTTGCGTGAAAGTGATTATTCTAGTCTTGAAGACGCTGGTCATGCTCGCCGATAGGCCGGGAAGGATGACCAGCACTTCCCGCCTTGAAATCCTGGCAATGGATTTGCTGATGGCTGTGATAAAGCGGAAGTTATGGACGCACTGTCAGGTAATACTGAAATCCTTAATACGCCTGAATTTGCTGAAATCACGCGTGCATCATCACAATTTCTGCGGGTGAGACGTTAAGGCATCCGGGTTATAATATTGAAATCATTAACTCTGCTGGCATTTCGCTTATGAGAGACACGAATAAAACAGGGCATCTTGCCTGGTGTGCCCTGATAGCCCTTCATATCGCAAGGATGGAGGGTTTAGTGTGTTCTGAACCACAGGAAAACCTGTTCATTACACGCTGGTTCGCTCAGGCTAAGAAACAGCGCCGATTTTCACGCGAAGTCGCTGCAGATATCGAATGGATAATGAACCAGGGGAAAACCCAGGGTGTCAGGGCAGGATTACGCAACAAGCTTGATTATCTCTGGCGCTCATGTACCGGAGAGCCAGGTGAGCAGAATGACCTTTTCCGTCTGACCTATGCACTCGAACTGGCTGCTCAGCACGACTGGGTGTATCACGTTCTGGACGATAAGCAATGGAGCGAGCACCAGCAGATCAAGCTTAATCCGGGCGTTAACAGCATATTTATGCTTAAAAGCGCGCTGGACGTCGGATTCAGCAGTGACGGAAAACAGCTACAGCCTGTCGCGGTAAGAATTGGCGGACAAACGGAAGGACTGAACGCATTACTCAGAAGTTGTGGCTGGGAGGCGGTCAGTAACAACGATAACTGGCAACTTATCGTCAGGAACCTGGGCTGACCATCTCATCAATCGTTGCGTGAATTAATATGAAAATGACAAAAATAGACTGGCTCTTCAAACTGCGCCGAATAACCGAGCGTGAATCTCTTGAGAAAATCATTGACAAGAAATACTACGAGCTAAGTGATGCGGAGCTGGCAGTTTTCTGGGGGGCGGCCGATCACCGACTTGCTGAGCTGGTGATGAACCGTCTGTACGACCGGGTACCAAAAGGTGTCTGGTCGTTCGTTTTATAAAAAAGCCACTTGCGTAGCTTTAGGAGGTGTAAAGGCGCTGACGCAGATTCGATGTACGTACAAATGTACGTGACAAACCAGGCATAACTGTTTCTCATTTTCTTATCCAGACCATCTGGTTTTGCAAATCAGACATTCGTAATGCTGGTTTCCTCCACGTACAAAGCGAACATAAGGATTTTCCGTTACTTTTTTTCGCTGTTGCGGAGGTAGCCAACTAACAATCTGCTTTTCAAGTTTGATTCTGGTCAGACTCATAGCCACCGATTTTCGGGGATGGTAGTTCCTTTTTTTGCATGATTGCTTCCCTCAATGAACGCTCTGATTTCATCTCCGAAACGTAATGTTGCGGGGAACTGATCTTCACAAGAGTTTCAGGCAGTTAGTATTACTGGCATTCGTACAATTCCCGTGGAGGTCGAACAATGCCAAAAATTTGATGGACTCTTGACCAGAAGAAGCATCGCGTCGCCGCATGGCGGGCCAGTGGCCTCACCCGTGAATAATATTGCGATGTTTACGACATTCCTTTCAAATCACTGCGATGGTGGCTGCAGGATGTGGCAAAAGCTGAACAACGCGCAAACGCACCGGAAAACATCCCCGTCAGGGTTTCTGATGCGCCTGCGCCCGTCGACACCATTCATCAGCTCACTGCTGCTGTAAATGAACCTGTCATTTTCTTTCTCCCCGCTGGAATACGCATGTGCTGCTATCCTTCGCAACTGACAGATGTCTTCACGGATCTCCGCTATGCTGAGACCTGATAAAGTCTTCCTGGCCGTGAACCCCGTGGACCTGCGCCGCGGGATCGACACCCCCAAACAGTATGTGCAGGACGCGCTGAAATCTTCATGGTATGAAAGTGCCGGTTATATCTTTGCCAGTAAAGCCCGGATGCGCATCAAAGTGCTGCGCCGGGACAAACACGGGGTAGGGCTGTGCACCCGGTGACGGCATAAAGGTCACTTTCACTGACCGCGTGCAAATGATGCTGTATCCGACATTATTTCAGCGTCTGCTCCGTCATTACGTCGGTGACAGCGCCTCTCCTGCCTGCCGGCAGAATGCTTACCTGCAGTAACAACTGCGCACGCGACACACTCATGGTGCGGCTGACCTGTGCTATACCCCGTCCTTTGGCAGCAAGGGCGCGTGCGCTATCCATTTTCGCGACTGGCCGTACTCCATGGCTTCTTTCTGAATCTCAACTTACATGGTCTTCTTGCCCAGAGCCACTGGAACTCCCTGGCCTGCTTCAGAGTGGTAGCGAGCTCAGAGGCAGGAACAACTTCTTCTCCGGCAGCAACGGCAGTGAGGCCACCTTCCAGATATTGTTTCTTCCATTTGAACAGCAGGCTGGGCTGAATACCGTGCGGGCGGGCGACATGGGAAACATTCATGCCCGGCTCCATCGTCTGTTGGATAATGGCGAATTTCTCCTGAGGAGTCTTACGCTTACGGGCTTCATGCCCTAAGAGGATCCCGGCCATCTCAAAATTGGTGTTAGTGTTAGACATATATTCAAGCCTGTCTCTTATCTGGAGATACAGCTACTGTCTGGTGTTTCAGGGGGCTATATCATTCCGCGCTGTTTTAAAGACATATAGCCTGCCGTTTATCTGCATTCCTGAGTCTTCGCTAATAAACGCTTAACGCCTGCCACATGAGCCTTGCCCGGTATTCTTAGCCAGTGCGTATTCCCTGAATCATTAAAAAGTGCCATTCTCACAGAGCGAATAACTCAACTTCGCTCAAAGCAGTTATGACGTCAGAAAATTTAATGTATCACCTTAAGGGTACGTACTACTAAAGCCGCCTCAGCGCGTTTCTGATGGATGTTTTCCTGCCATTTTCCGGAACGCAGTGGAGTTTACTCGAAAGGCTGACTGTGGCCAGTGAATGTCACCTGATGGCTGTGCGGTGGTAATGGACTAGCGGGCAGAGTAAGACGATTTAGCGCCTAAACTATGAATAATCCATTTTTGGAATTTTCGTGAAAAATGACAGTACGCTGACAACTAAAGGAAAAAAGGCGACACGGTGTGAAAGTGTAAAAAGTGCTTATTTTTTCATCGCCTGACAAACTTTACACAACCTGAAATTTCCGTAGATTACGAAATCAATATTATTCGTGACCACTGAAGGCATTTCGGTGCCGGTTTTTATTCATTTTCCGGCGCCAGTGTTTTACCGCGAATACTATTTTGTATTCAGGTTTAGTGTAAGGAAATAAAGCCACGAAAGCCTGAAAAGATAACCGTCGGTTTTGAATCAACATATTCAGAGTCTTAAACCAATGAAAAAACAAATCATGGCGCTGAGCGCCCTTGCGCTGTCCGTAATGGGCGGTCTGAACATGGCTCACGCTCAGGATGGTACCGTCACCTTTAACGGCTCCATCGTCAGCGATACCTGCGTACTGTCCACTGACAGCAAAGATATTACGGTGGATTTTGGGCAGGTGTCAGCTATAGAACCTTCTGACTCCTACACAGAGAAAGACTTCACCATCGACCTGACGGCCTGCCCGGCTGCGGCCTCTAAGGCTACAGTGTTGCTGAATGCTGAGTCTTATAACGGCAGCGACGTCTACCATATCGCCGATTATATCGACGGCGTGAAATCAAAGCAGGTTGATGGTGATAGGTCGCACTGGTACATCCATAACGTTGAGGCGAATCATGGTATGCACATCGACGGCACCGTTAATGCCGACAGCGATTTCACCATCGCGGCCGGGGATAATAAGCTGTGGCTGAGGGCAGTGTTTTCTAGCGAAATGGCCGGTCCGAACCGCAAAATTGGCTCCCACACGGGCGAAGTCACCTACACCATTTCCTACCAGTAATGACAGCCATTATTACGCTGCTCTGTAAAATTTAAAGTGAGATTTTTAGCATGAATACGTTTTTTAAAATGGCTGCTATTGCGGGTCTGATGGCGTCAGCGGGGTCAGCAATGGCCGTGGATGGCGGTAATATTCACCTGCGTGCCGTGGTGACGGCAGACTCCTGCTCTGTGACCAACGACACCCGCGACCAGGTGGTTGACATGGGCACCTTCGCCACCGCGTCCTTCACCGGCGCTGGCTCTGAATCAGGCCGTACGCCGTTCCACATCAAGCTTCAGGACTGCCCGGCCTCCACCACCTCTGTGGGCTTCACCCTGGAAGACGGTACGGTTGGTCAGGCAGATGCGAGTGACCCGGACCTGATTGCTCTGGACACCACCTCTGAAGCGGCCGGCGTGGGCGTGAGCGTGTATGACGCCACCTCAGGCGGTACCGTGATTAAACCGGGTGCAGCTGCGACGGCTACCTATGCCGTTGATGCCACTGCGCACACCGCAGACATTGCCCTGAGTGCGTCCCTGAAGCAGGACAGCGCAACGGCGGTGACCGCCGGTGATTTCACCGCGGTGACAGGTTTCAGCGTCGTCTACAACTGATGACGTAATGCCGTGCCACTGCGGACAGCGCCGGTCAGTGCGTCCACAGCCTGCTCCCCGGTTATCCGTCCGGGGCTCAGGGTTGAGGGCCCGGAACATGTTCACCGGACCTTCAGCCATGAGAGCAAGCTCATCGCTATCGTTTTACTTTATTGAATTAAAATCCTGTTAGCCCACCCCGGTGTTTCGGAGTGGGCTTTTTTTGTTTTTTACTATTCCTTCTTTGTTTTTTACAGGCAAAAGATATTCTGCTTGTCGAAAAGTGTGATAAATCCATTATTAGATAATGCTCTTTTTGCGAAAAATACCGCGCCAGCGCTGAACAGAAAAAAAGAAAGTGTGCAATGTGTAAATATTGTGTGCTTTTCAATCGCCTGACAAACTTTACACCTCCTGACATTTCCGTAAATTACGGGATAAATATTATTCGTGGTAATTGGAAGGGCTGGCGTTGGGGTTTCGCTCATTCCACAGCACCAGTGCTTTATCCCGAACAATATTGTGTGTTCAGGATTCGTGTAACGGAATAGATCCACGAACCTGAAATCATATCCGCTATTTGTCATCGGCATATTCAGGATTTTAAAATGAAGAAACACATTATGGCGCTGAGCGCGCTTGCACTGTCTGTGATGGGCGGTCTGAACATGGCTCACGCTCAGGATGGTACTGTGACCTTTAACGGCTCCATTGTCAGCGACACCTGCATCCTGTCCACAGACAGCAAGGATATTACGGTGGATCTTGGGCAGATGAGCCAGGGCACCACGAGCGGCGCAACCAACAAAAAATTCACCCTCGACCTGACCGCCTGCCCGGCTGCGGCCTCTAAGGCTACGGTGCTGCTGAATGCTGGGGCGCATGACGGTTACGTCACGTCTATCATCGATTACATCGACGGCGTGGAATCAGCAGGGGTTACAGGGGATAACACATGGTGGAACATCGAGAACGGCGAGACCGGCACTTTTATGCTCATCGACGGTACCTCTACCGCTAACAGTGAGTTCACCCTCATGGCCGGGGACAATAAGCTGCCGCTGGAAGCCGTGCTGAATGGCGCCGGCAGTAACCCCGTCAAAATCGGCAGCCACACCGGCGAAGCCACCTACACCATTTCCTACCAGTAATGACAGCCGTTATTACGCTGCTCTTTTATCTTTATAAGCGAGATTTCAAACATGAATAAATTTTTCAAAATGGCTGTTATTGCGGGTCTGATGG
>Ga0209795_10000140_pt1 | contig 67557 bp, 59 predicted proteins | sample AgamicOrMarz_FD_187166 | JGI IMG/M metagenome (GOLD analysis project Ga0209795, IMG submission 187166) | Agave microbial communities from Guanajuato, Mexico - Or.Ma.rz (SPAdes) (version 2) | ecosystem: Host-associated > Plants > Phyllosphere > Phylloplane/Leaf | place: Guanajuato, Mexico...
GCCGGTCAAACTTACGGCCGGGTTCGGCACCCAGATCGATGCCCAAGGCAAAGTCGCCGTCCCCTATGCGATCAACGCCGAGGAGCTCACGGCCTGGCGCAACGGCAAACTGGTGTTCAACGATGCGCCGTTGAGTGAGGTGGCCGAAGAGGTTTCCCGTTATCGCGACAAACCCCTGCGCGTCGGCAGCCCGGCCGTAGGCAGCCTGCGCCTGACCAGTGTGTTCGGCGTTGCCAACACCGAGGCACTGCTCAAGGCCCTGCCGAACATCCTCCCGGTGGCCGTTCGCACCCTGGATGACGGCAGCCAGGAAATAATTGCGCGATAGATTCAGGTTTTTTCCGAGTTCTTCGTCTTCTTGTCCAACTGCAACTGGTTTGCATTAACAGACGCGTATTCTTGCGATCAACAGGACAAGGTTCGACGTGAAAACCCTCGCTAAAAACAACAACCGTACCGCCGCACGCTGGTTGCCCCTGGCCCTGACCCTGGCGGTCAGCACGGCGATGACTCAGGTTTATGCCGATCAGGCCGCCACCTCCATTCATATCCAGGCGCAGCCGCTGGGCCAGGCCTTGAGCCAGTTGGGACAGCAGACCTCGTTGCAGGTGTTCTTCAGTCCCGAGTTGGTGGCCGGTAAGCAAGCGCCGGCGGTGGACGGCAACCTGTCTGCCGAAGCGGCGCTGCGCCAGTTGCTCCAGGGCAGCGGGCTGCAGTACCAGATCGATGAGGGTTCGGTCACCGTGTTGCCAGCGCCAACGGCATCTTCCAGCGGCCCGATGGAACTGGGCGCGACCGAAATCCAGGTGGTCGGCGACTGGCTCGGCGACGCCAATGCCGAGGTGGTGCAGAACCATCCCGGCGCGCGGACGGTGATCCGTCGCGAAGCGATGCAAGAGCAAGGCGCAATGAACGTCGGCGATGTGCTGCGGCGCGTACCGGGTGTGCAGGTGCAGGACGCCAACGGCACCGGCGGCAGCGACATTTCCCTGAACGTCGGCGTGCGCGGCCTTACCTCGCGCCTCTCGCCGCGTTCCACGGTGTTGATCGATGGCGTACCGGCGGCGTTCGCCCCTTATGGTCAGCCGCAACTGTCCATGGCGCCGATTTCCTCGGGCAACCTGGACAGCATCGACGTGGTGCGCGGTGCCGGTTCGGTGCGCTACGGGCCGCAGAACGTCGGCGGGGTGATCAACTTCGTCACCCGAGCGATTCCAGAAAAAGCCACCGGTGAAATCGGCTCGACCCTGGAAACCTCCCAGTACGGTGGCTGGAAGCACATCGACACGGCCTTCCTCGGAGGCACCGCCGATAACGGCTTGGGCGTGGCGCTGCTGTATTCGGGCGTCAACGGCAACGGTTACCGCAAGAGCAACAACGACAACGACATCGATGACGTCATCCTCAAGACCCATTGGGCGCCCACCGAGGTGGATGATTTCTCGCTGAACTTTCATTACTACGACGCCAAGGCCGACATGCCCGGCGGTCTGACCCAGCAGCAGTACGACGCCGATCCGTACCAGTCCGACCGCGACTGGGACAACTTCAGCGGTCGGCGCAAGGACGTGTCGTTCAAGTGGTTGCGCCAGATCGACGACCGCACCCAGGCCGAAGTGCTGACCTATTACTCCGATAGCTACCGGGGCAGCACCATCGCTTCGCGGGACCAGCGCAATCTAGTGTCCTACCCACGCACTTATTACACCTTCGGCATCGAGCCCCGGGTGTCCCATGTGTTCGACCTGGGCCCGACCACCCAAGAGGCCAGCGTCGGCTATCGCTACCTCAAGGAAGGCATGCACGAAGAGGCCAGTCGCCTGGCGTTGCGCAATAACCAGCCGGTGGTGCGTCCGGGTTCCGACGGCCAAGTCTATCAGGACCGTACCGGCGGCACTGAGGCCCATGCCGTCTACATCGACGACAAGATCGATGTGGGCAAATGGACCATCACCCCAGGCCTGCGTTTCGAAAGCATCAGCACCGAATGGCACGACCGCCCGGTGCTCGATACGGCTGGGCGTCCGGTCCAGGAAAAGCGTCGCAGCATCGACAGCAACGAGCCGCTGCCGGCCTTGAGCGTGATGTATCACCTGTCCGACGCCTGGAAACTGTTCGCCAATTACGAGACCTCGTTCGGCAGCCTGCAATACTTCCAGCTCGGCCAGGGCGGCGACGGCAACAACACCGCTAACGGCCTGAGCCCGGAAAAGGCCAAGACCTACGAGATCGGTACGCGCTACAACGATGACGTGTGGGGCGGTGAAGTGACGCTGTTCTACATCGATTTTGACGATGAGTTGCAGTACATCAGCAACGACGTGGGCTGGACCAATATGGGCGCCACCAAGCACCAGGGCGTGGAAGCCTCGGTGCACTACGACATGGCTGCGCTGGACCCACGCCTCGAAGGCTTGACTGCCAGCGCCGGGTTCACCTACACCCGTGCCACCTATGAAGGCCAGATCCCCAGCTTCAAGGGGCGGGACCTGCCGTTCTACTCGCGCCAGGTGGCTAACCTGGGCTTGCGCTACGAGGTCAACCGCTGGACTTACAACCTCGACGCCTTCGCCCAATCCAAACAGCGCTCACCCGGCAACAGCGTGAACGCCGATGGCAGCTTCAGCGGCGACTACATCACCGATGGCAGTGCCGACGGGCAGTACGGCGACATGCCGGGCTACGTGTTGTGGAACGTACGCGGCGGCTATGACTTCGGTGAGCAACTGTCGAACCTGAAAATCGGTGCCGGGGTGAAGAACCTGTTCGACCACCAGTACTACACCCGTTCGAGCGACAACAACTCGGGCATCTATGTAGGGGCGCCGCGTACGTTCTTCGTGCAGGCGAGTGTGGGGTTCTGACGCAAACCAAGGGCTGAGAAATATCCTTGTGGCGAGGGGATTTATCCCCGCTGGGCTGCGCAGCAGCCCTACAACCAGGCCCCTCGGTATGCCAGTACGATTGCATGTGATGGGTTTGGGGGCCGCTTCGCGCCCCAGCGGGGATAAATCCCCTCGCCACAGGGGGATTGGGCAGGGCTCAGACCTTGAGCACTTTCCCACTGGCTGCCACTGCTACCAGCGACAGCGCCAACAGCCCGAAGGCCACGCTCAAACTGCTGCCATGGGCCACGAACCCAATCAATGCCGGGCCGGCCAGGATGCCGGCATAACCGATGGTGGTGATGGCCGGTACGGCGATGGCTTCCGGCATCAAGGTCTGCTTGCCGACCGCGGTGTACAGCACCGGCACGATGTTCGAACAACCGGCCCCCACCAGCGCATACCCCAGCAACGCCGCTTGCCACATCGGCGCCAGGGTTGCCAACAGGAACCCCGTCGCCGCAAGGGCCCCGCCGCAGATGATGATGCGTTTGGCCCCCAGGCGACGCACCACGGAGTCGCCCGTCAGCCGGCCCACCGTCATGGTCAGCGCGAAAGCGGCATACCCCAGCCCGGCATAGGCGGTCTCCACGCCACGTTCGCTGGCCAGGAACACCGCGCTCCAGTCCAGCACCGCACCTTCGGCCAGGAATACGATGAAACACAAGATGCCGATAAACAGCACCACACCATGGGGAATCGCAAATGCCGGTCCCGAGCTTTCGCTGCCGTAGGGCAACAGATGCGGCGCGGCCTTGAACAGCGCCAGCAGCAACAGCGCGTTGACCACCAGCGTCGCGCCCAGCGGCGAGAGTCCCAGGCCAAGCAGGGCGCTGACACCGGCTGCACCGATGATTCCGCCGAGGCTGAACATGCCGTGGAAACCCGACATCATGGTCTTGCCACTGGCCCGTTCGACGATCACCGCTTGCAGATTCACCGTCGAATCCACCGTGCCGAGCCCGGCGCCAAACACGAACAGCGCGGCCACCAGCCAGGGAAGCGTCGTCATCGTTGCCAGCAGCGGCAGCGCCAGGCAGATCAGGATCGTGCCGCCGCTGAGCACCCGTCGGCAGCCGAACCGCGCCGCCAGCGCACCGGAAATAGGCATTGCCAGAATCGACCCGACCCCCAGGCACAACAACAGCAACCCAAGGGTGCCTTCATCCAGGTTCGCCCGCACCTTGGCATACGGCACCAGCGGCGCCCAGGCGGCGATGCCGACTCCGGCGATGAGATAGGCGATACGGGTGGACATCTGTTCCAGGCGTCCGGGGACAAAAGTTGGCGGGGGCGTAATGGCGGTCATGCAGCGTCCTTGGTTTGCAGTGCGGTCGTGCGGGCAGAGCCCTATGCTTGCATATCCACTGACCGCACTGCGACCCCGAGGTGCCAACCAAATGCGCCTGCCGTGTACTTGTGGGAGCGAGCCTGCTCGCGAAAGCGGTGTGTCAGCCGCCATCAATGCTCACTGACACACCGCCATCGCGAGCAGGCTCGCTCCCACGTTGGAACAAGCTTTTGCTCCTGCAAGCCAGGACAGCATACAGTGCCGACTTTCGCTGGCGGATTCCGGGAACTGGTTCATGACGCAGTTTTATGATGCACGGGGCAATATCTATGGCGTCGTTTCCCCACGACAGGTCCGTGACCAGGGGATCGACTTTCCGTCATCAGCCGCCTTGGCTGCACAGATGCGCGGATCCTGGGCCGAGGCAGCCGTGCATGCCTTTTGTAGTTGGGCACCGGGCGAAGCGCCGGCGGGGGCCAAGGCCCATCGCAGTGACGGTCTGCTGGTTGGCCCGTTCCAGGACAAGCCACCTTTCGACCTGCTGATCGTCAACACCGACGGCACCCTGGCCGAGCGCAGTGGCAACGGCCTGACGATTTTCTCCCAGGCGTTGCAAGAGCAAGGCTTGATGCCGGACGACGGGGAGTGCCTGTTGCAGGTTCATCATGACAAACGCCAAGGCGTCTCGCCGCTGCAAACCTCGGTAACTGCCGCTGAGTTCGAGGGTACGCAAGGCTTCTGGCTGAACCTGCGGCAGCCGCTGTTCGGGCCGCAGGGTGTGGGCGCCCAAGGTGTGGAGGTTGTGACCTTCAATCAACGGGACCTCAGTCGAGTGCCGGCGCTCCATGGGTTGAACCCGGCCTGGGGTAGCAGCCAGTTCGTCAACCTCGGCAATCCGCATTGCGTGACGCTGGTGGAGCACGCCGAGGCGTTACCGGCCAATGCGCAGATGGGCGCTGCGCCACTCTTGCAGGACCTGACCCGCATCGCTTTCGCCGCGCCCGGTGGCGACGGGGTTCCCTGTCCGCTGGGGGTGAACCTGCAATGGGCCTGGCGCGAAGCCGAAGGGCGATTGGCGGCCCGGGTGTTCGAGCGTGGCGAAGGTCCCACGGCCTCCTCGGGCACCAGCGCCAGCGCCGTGGCCTGTGCTGCGTGGCGGGTGGGCTGGGTGACAGCGGGGCCGGTCAGCGTAGTGATGCCGGGCGGCACGGCGCCGGTTTTGTTGCAGGAGCAAAGTGGGGAGTTGGTGCGGGTGAGTTTGTTTGGAGCGGCCAAGGCCATGACTTGAAGGGGGCGGTGAGGCGGATGGCCTCATCGCGAGCAGGCTCGCTCCCACAGGGTTCAGTGTGATTCATCAGATTCATGACCACTGAAGATCCACTGTGGGAGCGAGCCTGCTCGCGATAGCCCTGGATCAGTCACCTCAGTACAACTGACCGACCGCCATCGCGAGCAAGCTCGCTCTCACAGGGGCATCAGGAGTCAGTCCAATTGCCCCCGAATTCCACCACCGGCATCTGCCGCTTCATCAGCACTTCGCCATGGCGAATCGAGTACAGCGGCAGCCCCTGGCTGCGGATCATTTCGTAGTCGCTGTCCGCCGACAGAATCAGCAGGTTCGCCGGGCGTCCGGGTTCCAGGCCGTAGCGTTCGCCCAGGGCCAGGGCCTTGGCGCTGTTGTCGGTCACCAGGTCGAGGGCGCTTTGCAGGTTGCGGTAGCCGAGCATGTGGCAGATGTGCAGCCCGGCTTCCAGCACTCGCAGGATGTTGCCATTGCCCAAGGGATACCACGGATCGACGATGGAATCCTGGCCGAAGCAGACATTCATCCCGGCTTCGAGCAATTCATTGACCCGAGTGACGCCGCGGCGTTTGGGGAAATTGTCGAAGCGCCCTTGCAGATGAATGCTTTCGGTCGGGCAGGAGACGAAGCTGATGCCCGAGTGCCCGAGCAGGCGAAAAAGTTTAGCGCAGTAGGCGTTGTCGTAGGAACCCATCGCGGTGGTGTGGCTGGCGGTGACGCGGGCGCCCATGTCGCGGCTGCGGGCCTCTTCGGCGAGCACTTCGAGAAAGCGCGAGTGCGGATCGTCGGTTTCGTCGCAATGCACATCCACCAGGCAGCCGGTGCGTTCGGCCAGGTCCATGAGAAACTTCACCGAACTGACGCCCTGGTCGCGGGTGTACTCGAAATGCGGGATACCGCCCACCACATCGGCACCCATGCGGATCGCTTCTTCCATCAGCTCGCGGCCGTTGCGATAGGACTCGATGCCTTCCTGGGGAAACGCGACGATTTGCATGTCGACCAGATGGCGACTTTGCTCGCGCACTTCGAGCATGGCCTTGAGAGCGGTGAGTTCGGGGTCGGTCACGTCGACGTGGGTGCGCACATGCTGGATGCCATGGGCGGCCAGGGCCTGGAGGGTCTTGCGGGCGCGGGTCTGGGTGTCTTCCAGGGTGATGGTGGCCTTGCGTTCGCCCCAGCATTCGATGCCTTCGAACAGCGTGCCGCTCATGTTCCAGCGTGGCTCGCCGGCAGTGAGGGTGGCGTCCAGGTGGATGTGCGGCTCGACGAAGGGCGGCACCACCAGGTTACCGCCGGCATCGAGATCCTCCGGGCCGAGGCTCGGGGCCTCGGTCTGGCGGGCGATGCTGGCGATCAGGCCGTTTTCCAGGTGCAGTTCATGCAAGCCTTCGCGGTTGCGCAGGCGGGCGTTGATGATGTGCATCAGGCGAGTCCCTTTCAGAGGTCTTGAAGTGGCGCGTCAGCGGAGCGAGCCCCCATGGAGCCGATCAATAGCACATACATCAGCGAGTGGCGAGGGCCCTTTGCGGCAATACAGCGCTTGCCCGTGAGGGTCAGCCCCGCGTCCCGGATACCGAGGGATCCGCATTGACACTCACATACCGCAACAGCGCCGCCACGATTGCCTCCGGCGCGTCCTCCTGGACCAGATGCCCGGCATTGGGAATGGGCAGCAATCGTGCGCCTGGAATCAACCGTTGCAGGGCCCGGCCGCGTTCGATGGGGATCCACTGGTCGTTCTCGCCCCAGAGGATCTGCGTCGGGCAACGTACGCTGGGGTACAGGCCCTCGACCTCACGTGTGTAACGCTCGTCCATCTGCGCGATCTGCCGATAGAACGCCGCCTGGCCTGTCTCGCCGAGCCAGGGCTGGACGTAGGGCGCCAGTTCCTGGTCCGGAATGTCCCGTTCGATCGCGCCGCGGATATAGGTCGGCACGATGGCCCGCTGGATGTAATCGGGCAGGCCGCTGAAGGCTGTTTCATGTTGACGGACGTGCTGCACGAAAGGTGACCCCCAGGGTGACAACGCGACCGGGTCGATCAAGGTCAGGCTGCGGTAGTTTTTGCCATTGAGCAGATGCGTGCGCAGCACAGTGGCGCCGCCGAAGTCATGGGCCACCACGTCCGGGTGGTCCAGGCCCCAGTGCTCCAGCAGTTGCGCGAGCAGTTGGTTTTGCACGCCGAGGGAGACATCGGTATCGGGTTGTGCGGATTGGCCGTAGCCCAACAGGTCGAAGTAATGCACCCACTGGTGGCGAAGAAGAGCGGGGCGATCCGGTGCCACACATAGGACGAGAAGGGCGTTCCGTGGACAAATACCAGCGGCGGCCCGTCGCCTCGGATGGCGTAGCGAATGGAGTGTCCGTTGAAGTCGTATACCTGATCCAGCAGCCAGTCGGTCATGGTCAATGCTCCACCGAGAAGGGTTCAGGGGGTAGAGCATAGGCCAATGCAGGGTGACAGGAGACACAATTGTGGCGAGGGAGCTTGCTCCCGTTGGGCTGCGCAGCAGCCCCGAAAGCGGCGACAGCGATCGAACTGACAGCGTGGTCTCAGGTTTCAGGGCCGCTTCGCGGCCCAGCGGGAGCAAGCTCCCTCGCCACAGGGGACAGCGCCGGTTTTATTCGCCGTGATAGATGCAACCGCTGGTGCAGGTTTCATGGATGCGAATGGCGCTGAGTTCCGGCAGCAGCGGCTTCAACTCGTTCCAGATCCACTTGGCGAGGACTTCGCTGGTGGGGTTTTCCAGGCCGGGGATGTCGTTGAGGTAATTGTGGTCCAGGCGCTCGTAGAGCGGCTTGAAGATCGCCTTGATCTCCGAAAAATCGCGGATCCAGCCGGTGTGCGGGTCGATTTCACCACTGAGGTGGATCGCCACCTTGAACGAGTGACCGTGCAGGCGCCCGCACTTGTGGCCGTCCGGCACGTGGGGCAGGCGGTGGGCGGATTCGAAAGTAAATTCCTTGAAAATTTCCACAGGTTCAGGCTCTTTAAGGTAACGGTCGCGAGGCAGGCGGCGCAGTTTATCAGTTTGATCCCCGCGTTGCGCGAGCGTGCTGACTAAAGGGTCAGCAAACGCTCGCCCAGGCCACCGTTGACCGCCAGTTCCAGGAACTCGTCACCGAGCCGCTGGCTCTCGTCCATCGCCGTGCGCCAGTATTTGCGGCGACTCGGGTCGTCCCCCATGAAACGCTTGAAATCGTTACGGTCCGGCAGTTTGCCGTAGGGCAGGCGTGCCAGGTATTCCCGTGAGGGCGCCAGCAACAGCACGTCCTGCAAGCGTCCGACATTGCCCTTGCGCCATGGCAGGCCTTTGTCGAACCAGCCGGGAATGACCCGGTCAGTGAAGTGGGGATACAGCACGATGTCCTCGCCGCTGTAGGGCAGGTCGAGATGATAGTCCAGCAGGCCGCCGTCGCGGTAAGTGCCGGCGCCGGCACCCGGAAGGTCACGCACACCTTCCATGATCATCGGGATCGAGCCGGACGCCAGCAGGGCCTGGCGCAGGTTGCTGGCCTGCAGCGGAACGAAGCGCGACGGAAAGTCGTTCAATGGATGCAACGGCGGGGCCAGCCGCGGGTCGTGGATGATCAGCCGCTCGAAATGCCGCGACAGCCGCGCACGGCCCCGCAGGTTGTCGGCAATCACCGACGACAGCCCCAGGGCCAATCGCCCGCGATGATCGTGGGCCAGCGGGCCGTGGCTCTTGACCACCATGATATTGAGCCGGTAATGCGGGGTGTCGAGGATCGAGCTGTCGCGGCCTTCGAGCAAGTCATCGAGCATGCGTTGCGAGCTTTGGGTAACCCCGGCCATGGTCACGCCTTTGGCAAAGCTCTGCTCGTTGTACAAGGTGCCCAGGCGCCGGATGCCCTCGGCCGCGTCCGGCAGGCAGGCGCTGGCGAAGCGCCAGGAACCCACCGAGGCACCGATCAGCGAACGCTCCCGGGGCGCGGCGGGCAGCCATTCACCGAACAGCGCCAGGTCCAGGCCCTGGATGCCTAACGCCTTGGGGCCGCCGGCGGCACCCGGCAAGATGCCGACATCGGCGGCGCTCAGGCCGGCCTGGCGAATCCGCGCGAACGCACGGGGGCCGGCCTTGAGGGTGAGGGCAGGGAACTTGATGTGGATGGCAGTCATACCGGTCTCGAATGCAGGCAAGCGAATGATTATAGCGACACATAAATCTTGTGGGAGCGAGCTTGCTCCGGGCGGCGATCCGACGATAGCGGCGTATCAGGCAAATGAATGCTGGCCGACACTCCGCTATCGCGAGCAGGCTCGCTCCCACATGGATCTCCACATGGACTGCTCATTGATCCAGATTCAATGATGGCAATTCAGTTTCAGTTAAGTTCGCACCGATACAGTGCATCGCTGAAGATTATAAAAAGGAGACACCCCATGAATCGCCTGACGGCCGTTTCCCTCGCCACCCTCATGACCGTGGGTGCCGGACTGGTCCACGCACGCGACCTCAATGCCGACGAAGCCCGTAGACTGCAAGACGCTGGTACCATTCTGTCCGAAGAAAAGCTCAATGCCACTGCCCTGGCCGAACATCCCGGCGGCACGTTGACCGATACCGAACTGGAAGAAGAGTACGGCAAATACATTTATCAGGTGGACCTGCGCGACACCGACGGCATTGAATGGGATATGGAGCTGGACGCCGTCACCGGCAAGGTGCTCAAGAATCATCAGGATACGTAATGAAGCTTAATCGATGCGTCCACAGCGCATGGGCGTTGGCGCTGCTGGCGTTCTGTTCAATCGTGATTGCCAGGGACCTGGACCAGGACGAAGCCCTGCAGCTGCGCCAGCAGGGGGTGATCCTGCCGTTGGAGCAATTGCTGCAACAGGCGCTGGACCTGCACCCCGGCGCCAAGCTGCTGGAGGCTGAGCTGGAAGAAAAGCACGGCGTCTATATTTACGAGGTCGAGTTGCTGGACACCGACGGCGTCGTGCGCGAGCTGGACCTGGAGGCCGCAACCGGCCGCCTCCTCAAAGATAAGGAAGATTGATGCGCCTGCTTCTGGTGGAAGACCACGTTCCCCTGGCCGACGAACTGATGGCCGGGCTGACCCGACAGGGATACGCCGTCGACTGGCTCGCTGATGGACGCGATGCGGTGTACCAAGGCAGCAGCGAGCCCTACGACTTGATCATCCTCGACCTGGGCCTGCCGGGCGTACCGGGGCTCGACGTGCTGGCGCAATGGCGGGCCGGCGGTCTGGCGACGCCGGTGCTGATCCTCACCGCACGCGGGTCCTGGGCCGAGCGCATCGAGGGCCTCAAGGCCGGGGCCGATGATTACCTGACCAAGCCGTTTCACCCCGAAGAGCTGCAGTTGCGGATTCAGGCGCTGTTGCGCCGCTCTCACGGCCAGGTCAACCAGCCGACGTTGCAGGCGGCCGGATTGCATCTGGATGAAAGCCGCCAGTGTGTAGTCCGCGATGGTACGGACATCCAGCTGACCGCCGCCGAATTTCGCCTGCTGCGCTACTTCATGCTGCATCCCGAGCAGATTCTTTCCAAGAGCCACCTCGCCGAGCATTTGTATGACGGTGAGACCGAACGTGATTCCAATGTGCTGGAGGTTCATGTCAATCACCTGCGGCGCAAGCTGGGGCGCAGCGTGATCGAAACCCGTCGCGGCCAGGGCTATCTGTTCGGCGGGCAGGCGCAGTGAGGCCAGCGCGGTGAGATCGATCCAGCGGCGCCTGAGCCTGGGCTTGATCGGCGTGATGGTGGTGGTCGGCCTGATCCTGGCGCAGACCAGCCTGTGGCTGTTCGAATTGGGTTTGCAGCGTTACCTGGAAGCCGGGTTGCGCAACGACAGCGAGAACCTGCTGGTGGCCCTGGTGCGTGGCCCGCAGGGTTTGCAACTGGATGAGCGACGCCTCTCGCCGGCTTATCAACGACCGTTTTCCGGGCATTACTTTCGCATCGATTTTGCCGATGCGCACTGGCGTTCCCGATCCTTGTGGGATCAGGAACTGCCCCAGCTCGACCACCCGGGCCTGCACAGCAACCTGCAACTGGGGCCCGAGGGGCAGAAGCTGCTGGTGCTGCGTACCGACTATCGGCGCCTGGGCCAGGCGATTTCCATCAGCGTGGCCCAGGACTACACGCCGGTGCGCGACAGTTTCCGACGGATGCAGCAGGTCGGTCTTGGCCTGGGGCTGGCGGGGCTGTTACTGATCCTGTTACTGCAAAGGATCACCGTGCGCCGCGCCTTGCGACCGCTGGACCGGGCCCGGGAGCAGATCGCGCAACTGCAACGCGGGCAGCGTTCGCAGCTTGACGAGCAGGTGCCGCGGGAGCTGGAACCGCTGGTGGCGCAGATCAACCATCTGCTGGCCCACACCGAAGACAGCCTCAAGCGCTCGCGCAACGCCCTGGGCAACCTGGGGCACGCGCTGAAAACCCCATTGGCGGTGCTGCAAAGCCTGGCGTCGAACGAAAAACTCGACCCGTATCCCGAGTTGCGCAAGTTATTGCTCGATCAATTGGAGCAAGTCCGGCAACGACTGAACCGTGAGCTCAACCGTGCGCGGTTGTCCGGCGATGCCTTGCCCGGCGCACACCTGGACTGTGATGCCGAGCTGCCGGGGTTGCTGGCTACGCTGACCATGATTCATGGTGAACACCTGCACTTGAGCTACGTCGCCCCACCGGGCCTGCACTTGCCCTGGGATCGCGAGGATTTGCTGGAGTTGCTGGGCAACCTGCTGGACAACGCCTGCAAATGGGCAGACGCCGAAGTGCGCCTGACCCTGAGCGAGACGGTCGGGGGATTCAGCCTGGCCGTGGAAGACGACGGCCCGGGCATCCCCGAGGACCGCCGCGACCAGGTATTCAGCCGCGGCACGCGCCTGGATGAACAGACCGACGGACACGGGTTGGGCCTGGGCATCGTGCGGGACATCGTCGACACCTGGGGCGGGACGCTGATCCTGCAAGACAGCGAGTGGGGTGGGCTCAAGGTGCTGATCGAACTGCCTAAGCGCTGACCTTCCCCATGAGCTGCGGTTGGCCCAGAGGAGCGAATGACTACTCGGGCTAGCGCACTAACCCCGTGGCGGGGGCGCTTGCTCCCGCTGGACTGCGAAGCAGGCCCAAAACCAGCCGGCGCGGTTTCCCAGGCACACCGCGCCAGCCGGGTCTACGACTGCTTCGCAGCCGAGCGGGAGCAAGCTCCCTCGCCACAAAGGATTTGTTACCGCCTCAGTATCCGAGACACACCGCAAAACCTGTGGGAGAGGGCTTGCCCGCTCCCACCGGGACGGTGCTGACAACATACCTTGCAAAACCCGCCGCATGGCGCTTGCAGCTTGTGGCCGCTTGCTGCAAAGTCGCGCCCTTTTTGTCCGGTGGCTTTCCATCGCTGTGCTTGAGGTAACGATGATAAATGCAGTAATTGCCGCGGTTGGCGTCATGCTGGTGCTCAGCCTGTCCCGCGTGCATGTGGTAATCGCGCTGATCATTGGCGCGTTGGTTGGCGGTTTGCTGGGTGGCCTGGGGATCGAGGCGACGCTCAAGGCGTTCAACGCCGGCCTGGGGGGCGGTGCGACGGTGGCGTTGTCCTACGCTTTGCTCGGTGCTTTCGCTGTGGCGATTGCCAAGTCCGGCATGGCCCACGCGCTGGCCGACAAAGCCCTGGCCATGGTCGACCGCCAGGACGCCGCCGGCGGTTCGGGCGTCAAATGGGTGCTGATCGGCCTGCTGGGCACGGTCGCGGTCGCCTCCCAGAACGTGCTGCCGATCCACATCGCGTTCATCCCGTTGCTGGTACCGCCGCTGCTTTATGTGCTGACCAAGCTGCAACTGGACCGCCGCTTGATCGCCTGCGTCATGACCTTCGGCCTGATCACTCCCTACATGTTCCTGCCGGTGGGCTTTGGCAATATCTTCCTCAACGAAATCCTGCTGGCCAACATCGCCCGCAGCGGCGTGGACGTCAGCGGCATCAACGTCACTCACGCCATGGGCATCCCGGCTCTGGGCATGGTGTTCGGCCTGCTGTTGTCGTTGGTCAGCTACCGCAAGAAACGCGTCTACGACCTGAAGAAAATCGCCCGGGTCGAACAAGTGGCGGTGCGCTACAACCCGTTGAGCCTGATGGTGGCCGGGCTTGCGGTGGTCGCGGCGTTCGCGGTGCAACTGTTGGTGGACTCGATGATCATCGGTGCCCTGGTCGGCTTCCTGATTTTCTCGCTGTCGGGCGTGGTGCGCTGGCGCGAGACCGACGACCTGTTCACCGAAGGCATGAAGATGATGGCGATGATCGGCTTCATCATGATCGCCGCCTCGGGGTTCGCCGAAGTGATGAAGGCCACCGGTGACGTCCAGAGCCTGGTGCAAACCTCGGCGGCCTGGATCGGCCACAACAAGGGCATCGGCGCGCTGATGATGCTGCTGGTGGGCCTGCTGGTCACCATGGGCATCGGCTCGTCGTTTTCGACGGTGCCGATCCTGGCGACGATTTTCGTGCCGCTGTGCCTGCAACTGGGCTTCAGCCCGCTGGCAATCGTCTGCATCGTCGGCACCGCTGGCGCCCTGGGTGACGCCGGCTCGCCCGCCTCGGATTCGACCCTGGGCCCGACCTCCGGCCTGAACATCGACGGCCAGCATCACCACATCTGGGACACCGTGGTCCCGACCTTCATCCATTACAACCTGCCGTTGCTGGCGTTTGGTTGGGTGGCGGCGATGGTGTTGTAACTCCAGGCCGCGTCGTCTTCATCGCGAGCAGGCTCGCTCCCACACTGGATAGTGGTGTCTACAGATGCCCCCTGTGGGAGCGAGCCTGCTCGCGATGAGGCCTCCAGATCGAACCCCCGCCAAGCCTTCTCACCTTGTCCTACAGTTTTGCCGTGCCCTGCCGTTAATACAGCTAACCACGCCAATAACACCAACAAGAGTGAACAGCATGCGCCTGAGCCTGAAGGCTAAAGTCTTGTCCCTGGCAGTACTGCCCGTATTGCTGTCCGCCGTGGTCATCAGCCTGACCACGGCTTTCATCTTGAAGGAACAGGCCCGCAACGAGGTCCAGCAGACCCGCGAGCGGTTGCTTGCCGAGGCCAAGGCCACGCTGCAGAACTACGTGGCGGTCGGACTCACGGCGATCAAGCCGCTGTACGATGCCGCCGCTCCCGGTGATAACGCGGCGCGGGCCCAAGCGATCAAGTTGTTGTCGAACGTCAGCTACGGCAAGGACGGCTACTTCTTCGGCTACGACTCCGAAACCGTGCGCCTGTTCAAGGCCAACAGCCCGGACGGCGTGGGCAAGAGCTTCAAGGACAACCGTGATCCGAACGGTGTCTATGTCAACCGTGACCTGGTGAAAGTCGCCAAGGACGGGACCCACTATCTGGAATACAGTTCGCCATTGCCCAACAGCCAGGAGTTGGTGCCCAAGCTTGGCTATACCGAATACCTGGCCAAGTGGGACATGGCGGTGGGCAGTTCGGTCAACCTGGACGGCATCGAAGCCCAGGTCGCCCTGGTGGAAGCCAAGGTCCATGAGCGCGTACAAGGCGTGATACTGAGCATCGTCGGGATCGCCGCCGTGGTGTTGCTGGTGATTGCGGTGGTGGGCCTGGTGCTGGCCAACACCATTCTGCGACCGCTGCATCTGATGAAAGACAACCTGGATGACATCGCGGCAGGCGAGGGCGACTTGACGCGTCGCCTGGCGATCACCAGCCAGGATGAACTCGGTCAGCTGGCCGGTTCGTTCAACCGCTTCGTCGACAAGATTCACGGCCTGGTGCGCCAGATCACCGACATGACCTCGCAGCTGACCGGGTTGGTGACGCAAGTCTCCGAACAGGCCCAGCGCTCCGAGCAGGCCATGGAGCGCCAGCGCCATGAAACCGATCAGGTCGCCACGGCGATCAACCAGATGTCCTCGGCCGCCCAGGAAGTGGCTCGCAGTGCCCAAGGCGCTGCGGTGGCGGCCCAACAGACCGATGAAGAAGGCCAGTCCGCCAAGCGCGTGGTGGCCGGCAGCATCCAGCAGATTCATGCGCTGGTGGACGACATCCGCAGCAGCGGCGTGTCCCTGGACAGCCTGCAACAGGACGTGGCCTCGATCGTCAGCGTCCTCGGGGTGATCCGTTCGATTGCCGAGCAGACCAACCTGTTGGCCCTCAACGCCGCCATCGAGGCCGCGCGGGCCGGGGAAGCGGGTCGCGGGTTTGCGGTGGTGGCCGATGAAGTGCGGGCCCTGGCCAGCCGGACCCAGCAGAGCACCCAGGAAATCCAGGGCATGATCGACCGTCTGCAATCGGGTACCCATGCCGCCGTGGAAGCGATGCGCCGTTCCAGCGAGGCCGGCGATGGCACTTCGGTGCGTGCCAACGAGGCGGGTGCGTCCCTGGACACCATGGCGCAGCTGATCGGCACCATCAATTCGATGAACGCCCAGATCGCCAGCGCTGCCGAGGAACAGACCGCCGTGGCCGAGGAAATCAACCGCAGCGTGCACCAGATTGCCGTGGCGGTGGACAGCGTCGCCGACGAAACCCAGCTCGGCGCCCAGACTTCTCGCAGCCTGAACGAGCTGGGCCAGCGCCTGGGCAAGCTGGTGGGGCAGTTCCGGATCTGACGGGGCGGTGGCAGGAGCTGCCGAAGGCTGCGATCTTTCGCTCTTCGATCCAGATGTATCGCCTGGGCAACCGGGCCCTATCGGGAGCGGAGGATCGCAGCCTTCGGCAGTTTTTGCCGTGATCCGAAGGACGGACCGGGACCTCTGTGGGAGCGAGCCTGCTCGCGATTGCGGTGGATCAGCCAGAAAATTTGGCACTGACAGGCCGCAATCGCGAGCAGGCTCGCTCCCACAAGGGGGGGCGCTGGCGTTGCCTAAGCCTGGCGCACATCCCGCATCAACAACCCAAACCGCAGATCCACCGCATCCGGGATCGGCACGTACACCACATGCCCATCCCCCGGCGCCACGTCGGTGCCTTGGCCTTTGGCGTCCTGCAATTGGTGCAGGTCGAAGTGGAAGTTGCCCTTGGGCGTCATCAATTCCAGATGATCGCCGACTTCGAAGCGGTTCTTGACCCGCACCTCGGCCAAGCGCTCGCGACGTTCGCCGGTCAGTTCACCGACGAACTGCTGGCGCTCCGACACCGAGCTGCCGTTCTGGTAGTTCTGATATTCATCATGCACATGGCGCCTTAGGAAACCTTCGGTGTAGCCGCGTTGGGCCAGGGATTCCAGGTCGGTCATCAGGCTGCGGTCGAATGCCCGGCCAGCCATCGCGTCATCAATGGCCCGGCGGTACACCTGGGTGGTGCGGGCGCAATAGAAGTGCGACTTGGTCCGGCCCTCAATCTTCAATGAATGCACGCCCATCCGGGTCAGCCGCTCGACATGCTGCACGGCCCGCAGATCCTTGGCGTTCATGATGTAGGTGCCGTGCTCGTCTTCGAAGGCCGGCATGGCGTCTTCGGGACGGTTGGCTTCATGCAGCAGGAACACTTGCTCGGTCGGCGCGCCAAGGCCCAGGGTCGGTTCGGGCTGGAAGGTCTGCACAATGTCGCCCACGGCGTTTTCCTGCGCCGGTTGTGCCGAGTACTTCCAGCGACAGGCGTTGGTGCAACTGCCCTGGTTGGCGTCGCGCCGGTTCAGATAGCCCGACAGCAGGCAGCGCCCGGAATAGGCCATGCACAGCGCGCCGTGGACGAAGACTTCCAGCTCCATGGCCGGCACCTGCTGGCGGATCTCGGCGATTTCCTCCAGGGACAGCTCCCGGGACAGGATGATCCGGCTCAGGCCCTGTTGCTGCCAGAACTCGACGCTCGCCCAGTTCACGGTATTGGCCTGCACCGACAGGTGGATCGGCATCTGCGGGTAGTGCCGACGAACCAGCATGATCAGTCCCGGGTCGGACATGATCAGGGCGTCCGGCGCCATGGCGATCACCGGCGCCAGGTCCTTGAGGAAGGTGCGCAACTTGGCGTTGTGTGGAGCAATGTTGACCACCACATAGAAGCGCTTGCCCATAGCCTGGGCCTCGCGGATGCCAAGGGCCAGGTTGGCGTGGTCGAATTCATTGTTGCGTACCCGCAGGCTGTAGCGCGGTTGGCCGGCGTAGACCGCATCGGCGCCGTAGGCGAAGGCATAGCGCATGTTTTTCAGGGTGCCGGCGGGGGCGAGCAGTTCGGGGGCTACGAGAGGCATGGTGGCGTCGGATCGCAAAAAGCGCGCAGGGTAGGCCATGGGCGGCCAGACGGTATTGACCAGGATCAATGCTGGCGGGCAAACGCGACGGCACTCCAGCGTGCCTGGGCTGACTAATGTGTATCCCGCCTTTAAGACATGGAAAGCTGATGAATCGAAAGATGTTGCAAAACAAAGCCCAGATGCTGCTGTTGATCCTGGTGACGGTCGCGTTCATCTGGATCCTGCTGCCGTTCTACGGTGCGGTGTTCTGGGCGGTGATCCTGGGTATCGTCTTCGCGCCGATGCAGCGCCGCTTGCAGCTGAAATTCGGTTGGCAGCGCAACATCACCTCGCTGTTGACCCTGAGCACCTGCGTAGTTATCGCGATTCTGCCGGTGATCGTTATCAGCACGCTGCTGGTGCAGGAAGGTGCGGCGCTCTACAAGAGCCTGGAAAGCGGGGAACTGGACATCGCCGATTACCTGGCGCGGTTCAAGGACGCACTGCCGCCGTACTTCCAGCACCTGCTGGACCGTTTCGGCCTGGGCAACCTGAGCGGGCTGCGGGACAAGATCGTCAAGAGTGCGATGCAGGGCAGCGAGTTTTTCGCGACCCAGGCTTTCAGCTTTGGCCAGGGGACGTTCCAGTTCCTGGTCAGCTTCTTCGTGATGCTGTATCTGTTGTTTTTCTTTTTGCGTGACGGCCCTGAACTGGTGCGCAAGGTGCGCGCGGCCGTGCCCCTGGCCGAGCACCAGAAGCGTCGTTTGCAATTGAAATTCAACCGGGTGGTGCGGGCGACGGTGAAGGGCAACCTGCTGGTCGCCATCACCCAAGGTGCGCTGGGTGGGCTGATCTTCTGGATTTTGGGGATCCCGACAGTGTTGCCGTGGGCGGTGCTGATGGCGTTCCTCTCACTGTTGCCGGCCGTCGGGGCAGGCATCGTCTGGGCGCCGGTGGCGGTGTACTTCCTGCTCTCGGGGGCGATCTGGCAGGGCGTGGTGCTGGCGTTGTTCGGGGTGTTCGTGATCGGCCTGGTGGATAACTTCCTGCGTCCGATCCTGGTGGGCAAGGACACCAAGATGCCCGACTACATGGTGCTGGTCTCGACCCTCGGCGGGCTGGCGGTGTTCGGCCTGAACGGTTTTGTGATCGGGCCGCTGATCGCTGCGCTGTTCCTGTCCTGTTGGGCGTTGTTCGTCGAGAACCGGCCTCGGGTGAAACTGCCCTAAGCGCTCAGCGCGTAAGGACCGATGCGTTGCGACATGGCCTGGGCGGCGGGCAGTGAAGTCAGCGGGCCACTGATGGTCACGCCATCCTGCACCAGATACCAGCAGGCCAACAGCCCTCGCTCCCTGAGTGAGGCGGGAACGGCACTGCCAATGACGGACATGATCTGAACCTTCGGCATGGGAAACCTCCATAAAACGATGGGGTTACCTTACGACTCAGCCTGGGGTGAGGAAAAATCAACCGGCTCGATAGTGGGAATCGATGCCGCTCAATCGACGACCAGATCGAGCATGTGCACCACTTCGTGCTCGTTGAGCAGGCCCTTGCGCACCAGGTTTTCCGCCAGCAGTGAGAGAAACTTGGCGCTGCGGTGGCCTTCCAGGTGCTTGAGTTCGGTCAGCGCGTTGTACACCTTGCTGGAGGTGCACAGGCCAACGATGCGGTGGGGATTTTGCGTGGGCATACCTTCGTCCTTGTTGTTATGAAGCTGTTGTTGACGGACTGCGCCAGTGTGCGGCGCGGTCATGACGCCCGCATGACAGCTTGGGTTGAGGAAAAAGAAAGCAGGATTCAGACCATAATGCCTTTTTGGCGCCGGTTTATTGTTCCGTTAGCGACCTCGGGCAGGCTTATATGGCCATGTAGCTGAATTGCGCCCACAAAAAAGCCCCTGGATCTTTCGATTCAGGGGCTTTTTGTCTTGCTGTCTGGCTCCACGACCTGGACTCGAACCAGGGACCCAGTGATTAACAGTCACTTGCTCTACCAACTGAGCTATCGCGGAATGACGCGTATGTTACTGATTGGAAAAGAGAAGTCAAGCTTTAGGTGATGATTGGGGCGCTGGAAGGGCAGTGGGGTGATCTTCAATCACTTGTTACCGCCTCACCCAGCTCCGAAATCGGGAAACACAACGCCCAGCGGGGAACAAAGAGCCCAATGTAGGAACATAGAGCCCAATGTAGGAACATAGAGCCCATGTGGGAGCGAGCCCGCTCGCGATAGCGGTGCGTCAGTCATGAAGATGTTAACTGATACACCGCTATCGCGAGCAGGCTCGCTCCCACAGGGTTTCACTTACTCCGGTTATTCGGCGAGCTTCAGATCACCTGAACAATCGCCTTGGTCACCACATCGATGTTGTTCTGGTTCAACGCGGCCACGCAGATGCGACCGGTATCCAGGGCATAGATGCCGAACTCGTTGCGCAGGCGCGTTACTTGTTCAACGGTCAGCCCGGAGTAGGAGAACATCCCGCGCTGGCGTGCGACGAAGCTGAAGTCGCGGTGCGGTGCGGCCTTGGCCAGCATGTCCACCATCTGGTTGCGCATGCCACGAATGCGCAGGCGCATTTCGGCCAGTTCCGCTTCCCACTGGGCACGCAGCTCAGGGCTGTTGAGCACCGCGGCGACGATGCTGGCGCCATGGGTCGGCGGGTTGGAGTAGTTGGTGCGGATCACGCGCTTGACCTGGGACAGCACGCGGGCGCTTTCTTCCTTCGATTCGCTGACGATCGACAGGGCACCGACGCGCTCGCCGTACAGCGAGAACGACTTGGAGAACGAGCTGGACGCGAAGAAGGTCAGGCCCGACTCGGCGAACAGGCGCACGGCCGCCGCGTCTTCGTCGATACCGTCGCCAAAGCCCTGGTAGGCCATGTCCAGGAACGGAACGTGGTTCTTGGCCTTGACCACGGCCAGCACGTTTTTCCAGTCCTCCGGGCTCAGGTCCACGCCGGTCGGGTTGTGGCAGCAGGCATGCAGCACGACGATCGAGCGGTCGGGCAGGGCGTTCAGGTCTTCCAACAGGCCGGTGCGGTTCACGTCGTGGGTGGCGGCGTCGTAATAGCGGTAGTTCTGCACCGGGAAGCCGGCGGTTTCGAACAGCGCACGGTGGTTTTCCCAGCTTGGATCGCTGATGGCCACTACGGCGTCAGGCAGCAGTTGCTTGAGGAAGTCGGCGCCGATCTTCAGTGCGCCGGTGCCGCCAACAGCTTGAGTGGTGATGATGCGACCGGCGGCGATCAGCGGCGAATCCTTGCCGAACAGCAGGGTCTGGACCGCCTGGTCGTAGGCAGCGATGCCGTCGATCGGCAGGTAGCCCCGGGAAACATGCTGGGCCACGCGAATCGTCTCGGCTTCGACCACGGCGCGCAGCAGTGGGATGCGCCCCTCTTCGTTGCAGTACACACCAACGCCCAGGTTGACCTTATTGGTACGGGTGTCGGCGTTGAATGCTTCGTTGAGGCCCAGGATGGGGTCGCGGGGTGCCAATTCGACAGCGGAAAACAGGCTCATTATTGCGCGGCTCTGAATGGAGTGAGGGGGACGTGTGGCGCTCCAGCCGGATGCACTAGAGCGGTGCACAAACGGGGAGCTAGTATAGAGGCCATCACCGGGCGCGGCGACAGGCGATTCGGCTTTTACCGTAAGAATTTTGCTTTTTTTTCGACCGTTAGTCCCTTCGCCGCGTCAAAGTCTTCAAGGCTTGTAGGACGTTCGTCTTGAAAGCGAAGGGATTCACCTCCACATTGTGTGCATCCCAGCTTTTTCCTCGGACGACATCAGTCGTTTCGGTCTTTCTCGTTCCTGTCGGCTGGCCGACCGGGGTGAACCCAGAGGTTATGTCATGTCTGAATTCCAGCTAGTCACACGATTCAAGCCCGCCGGCGACCAGCCGGAAGCGATCCGTCTGATGGTCGAAGGCATCGAGGCCGGTCTGGCCCACCAGACGCTGCTCGGTGTGACCGGCTCGGGCAAGACCTTCAGCATCGCCAACGTGATTGCCCAGGTGCAGCGTCCAACCCTGGTGCTGGCACCCAACAAGACCCTGGCCGCGCAGCTGTACGGTGAGTTCAAGGCGTTCTTTCCGAACAACGCGGTGGAGTATTTCGTCTCTTACTACGACTACTACCAGCCCGAGGCCTATGTGCCATCGTCGGACACCTTCATCGAGAAGGACGCCTCGATCAACGACCACATCGAACAGATGCGGCTCTCGGCGACCAAGGCGCTGCTCGAGCGCAAGGACGCGATCATCGTTACCACTGTGTCGTGCATCTATGGCTTGGGCAGCCCTGAGACGTACCTGAAGATGGTGTTGCACGTGGACCGAGGCGACAAACTCGACCAGCGCGCCTTGCTGCGGCGCCTGGCGGACCTGCAGTACACCCGCAACGACATGGATTTCGCCCGGGCTACTTTCCGGGTGCGCGGCGACGTGATCGACATCTACCCGGCCGAATCCGACCTGGAAGCGATCCGCATCGAGCTGTTCGATGATGAGGTGGAGAGCATTTCGGCCTTCGATCCGCTGACCGGCGAGGTGCTCCGCAAGCTGCCACGCTTCACCTTCTACCCCAAGAGCCACTACGTCACGCCTCGGGAAACCCTGCTGGACGCCATCGAGGGGATCAAGGCCGAGTTGCAGGAGCGCCTGGAGTACCTGCGCTCGAACAACAAGCTGGTGGAGGCCCAGCGCCTGGAGCAACGGACTCGCTTTGATCTGGAGATGATCCTGGAGCTGGGCTACTGCAACGGCATCGAAAACTACTCGCGCTATCTGTCCGGTCGCCCGGCGGGGGCTCCGCCACCGACCCTGTACGATTATTTGCCGGCTGATGCGCTGCTGGTGATCGACGAATCCCACGTCAGCGTGCCTCAGGTCGGGGCGATGTACAAAGGCGACCGGTCCCGCAAGGAAACCCTGGTGGAGTACGGCTTCCGTCTGCCTTCGGCGCTGGACAACCGGCCGATGCGTTTCGACGAGTGGGAAAGCGTCAGTCCGCAGACGATTTTCGTCTCAGCCACCCCAGGCAACTACGAGGCCGAGCATGCCGGGCGCGTCGTTGAGCAAGTCGTGCGTCCGACCGGGCTGGTGGACCCGCAGGTCGAAGTGCGGCCGGCGCTGACCCAGGTGGACGATCTGCTGTCGGAAATCAACAAGCGCGTGGCGGTGGAGGAGCGGGTGCTGGTCACCACGCTGACCAAGCGCATGGCCGAGGACCTCACCGACTACCTGGCCGACCACGGGGTGCGGGTGCGTTACCTGCACTCGGACATCGACACGGTGGAGCGGGTCGAGATCATCCGTGACCTGCGCCTGGGGACCTTCGACGTGCTGGTGGGTATCAACCTGCTGCGCGAAGGCCTGGACATGCCGGAAGTGTCGCTGGTGGCGATTCTCGATGCCGACAAGGAAGGCTTCCTGCGCTCCGAGCGCTCGTTGATCCAGACCATCGGTCGGGCTGCGCGTAACCTCAATGGCCGGGCGATTCTCTATGCTGACCGTATCACTGGCTCCATGGAGCGGGCCATCGGCGAGACCGAGCGGCGTCGAGACAAACAGATAGCGTTCAACCTCGCCAACGGCATCACGCCCAAAGGGGTGTTCAAGGACGTCGCCGACATCATGGAAGGCGCCACCGTGCCCGGTTCGCGCAGCAAGAAGCGCAAGGGCATGGCCAAGGCCGCCGAGGAAAGCGCCCGCTACGAAGCCGAACTGCGCTCGCCGAGCGAGATCACCAAGCGGATCCGGCAGCTGGAAGAGAAAATGTACCAACTGGCCCGCGACCTGGAATTCGAAGCGGCGGCGCAGTTGCGCGACGAGATCGGCAAGCTGCGGGAGCGGTTGCTCGCTGTCTGAGTCTTTTGTTGACCTATCGCGAGCAGGCTCGCTCCCACAGTGGACTTGTGGCGTTCACACCTCCTCTGTGGGAGCGAGCCTGCTCGCGATTGAAGGCGACTCGGTCTGGCGAGTGTCACGCCAACCCTCTGCTCCCAAGTTACTGAGTTTTCCAAGCCGAACACGGTCCCTGTGGGAGCGAGCCTGCTCGCGATTGAAGACGACTCGGTCCGACGGACGCCACACAAATCCCCCTCTCACTGGAGCCCGCCCACTCTCGCCTGTTACCATTCGCCCCCTGTTTGATCTTCGCTTTTATCTTCTTTCCGAGACATGCCATGACCACCGTCCGTACCCGCATCGCGCCGTCGCCCACTGGCGATCCCCATGTCGGCACCGCTTACATCGCTCTGTTCAACTATTGCTTTGCCAAGCAGCATGGCGGTGAGTTCATCCTGCGGATCGAGGACACCGACCAGTTGCGTTCGACCCGTGAGTCCGAGCAGCAGATTTTCGATGCCCTGCGCTGGCTGGGGATCGAATGGAGCGAAGGCCCGGACGTCGGTGGCCCCCATGGCCCGTACCGGCAGAGCGAGCGCGGCGATATCTACAAGCAGTATTGCCAGCAACTGGTGGACATGGGTCATGCGTTCCCGTGCTTCTGCACCGCCGAAGAGCTGGACCAGATGCGCGCCGAGCAGATCGCCCGTGGCGAAACCCCACGCTACGACGGTCGTGCGCTGCTGCTGTCCAAGGAAGAAGTCGCCCGTCGCCTCGCGGCCGGCGAGCCCCACGTGATCCGCATGAAAGTGCCGTCCGAAGGCGTCTGCGTGGTGCCGGACCTGCTGCGCGGCGATGTCGAGATCCCGTGGGATCGCATGGACATGCAAGTGCTGATGAAGACCGACGGCCTGCCGACCTACTTCCTCGCCAACGTGGTCGACGACCACCTGATGGGCATCACCCACGTCTTGCGTGGTGAAGAATGGCTGCCATCGGCGCCGAAACTGATCCTGCTCTACGAGTACTTTGGCTGGGAGCAACCGCAGTTGTGCTACATGCCGCTGCTGCGTAACCCGGACAAGAGCAAGCTGTCCAAGCGCAAGAACCCGACCTCGGTGACCTTCTACGAGCGCATGGGCTTCATGCCCGAGGCGATGCTCAACTACCTGGGCCGCATGGGCTGGTCGATGCCCGACGAGCGCGAGAAGTTCTCGTTGCAGGAGATGGTCGAGCACTTCGACCTGTCGCGCGTTTCCCTGGGGGGGCCGATTTTCGACATCGAGAAACTCTCGTGGCTCAACGGCCAGTGGCTGCGCGACCTGCCGGTGGAAGAGTTTGCTGCACGCGTGCAGAAATGGGCGTTCAACCCTGAATACATGATGAAGATCGCACCGCATGTGCAGGGCAGGGTAGAGACCTTCAGCCAGATCGCCCCGCTGGCCGGCTTCTTCTTCGCCGGTGGCGTGACGCCTGATGCGAAGCTGTTCGAGTCCAAGAAGCTCTCGGGCGATCAGGTACGCCAGCTGATGCAACTGATCCTGTGGAAGCTCGAAAGCCTGCGCCAGTGGGAAAAGGACAGCATTACCGCGACCATCCAGGCGGTGGTCGAGTCCCTGGAATTGAAGTTGCGTGACGCGATGCCGCTGATGTTCGCCGCCATTACCGGCCAGGCCAGCTCGGTGTCGGTGCTCGACGCGATGGAAATCCTCGGGCCGGACCTGACGCGTTTTCGCCTGCGCCAGGCCATCGATCTGCTCGGTGGCGTGTCGAAGAAGGAAAACAAGGAGTGGGAAAAACTGCTGGGCGCGATTGCTTAAACGGTCGATGAGGCAGGACATACCCCGGTTTTCCGGGGTTTGTCGGTAAGTGATTGTTATCCCGGCAAAAAATTTTCAAATTTGTTGAAAATAAATTTGACAGCCTTCCGATACGCCCTTAAGATTCGCCCCGTCCTCAGCGATGAGGGGCTATAGCTCAGCTGGGAGAGCGCTTGCATGGCATGCAAGAGGTCGACGGTTCGATCCCGTCTAGCTCCACCAATTTACACTTCAAGGTCTGGCCACACCGGCCTTGAAGCGATCAACACTCAGCGTTGATCAGTGGTATAGAAGGGTTTGCGTCCCCTTCGTCTAGTGGCCTAGGACACCGCCCTTTCACGGCGGTAACAGGGGTTCGAGTCCCCTAGGGGACGCCAGTTTTACAGAAGCGATGTTGCAAGATGTCGCTCCGCCGCGAGGCGAAAAATCCGGGGCTATAGCTCAGCTGGGAGAGCGCTTGCATGGCATGCAAGAGGTCGACGGTTCGATCCCGTCTAGCTCCACCAATCGACAGGTTCAAGGTCTGGCCACACCGGCCTTGAATCGATCAGTTCTCAGCGCTGATCAAGCAAGAAGGTTTGTGTCCCCTTCGTCTAGTGGCCTAGGACACCGCCCTTTCACGGCGGTAACAGGGGTTCGAGTCCCCTAGGGGACGCCACGATTACCCGCTCTGCGGGATTTTATAAGGGTCATTCAATTCTTGAATGGCCCTTTTGTTTGTCTGGCATTCAGCCAAATTCTCCCTTTTTAGAAAATGATCCTGACGGGCGGTCTGAATTTTCCGCTTGCAGAAATTTATTATGCGAATAATATTCTAGTCGTAATATTCGGAGGCAGCGATGAGCGATAAAAAGGCACAAACCCGTGAACGCATTATCAAGGCTGCCAGCGACGCGCTGATCCAGCGCGGCCCGGCCGAACCGAGCGTGGGCGAGGTAATGGGCGCAGCCGGACTGACGGTAGGCGGGTTCTACGCCCATTTCGAAAGCAAGGACGCGTTGATGCTGGAGGCGTTCAAGCAATTGCTCAGCCGGCGTCGCGGCTTGATCGCCGACATGGATGCCGAGCTGACCGGTGAAGAGCGACGGGCCCTGGTGGCCGCGTTCTACCTGTCGCGCAAGCACCGGGATTCCACCGAGAACGCCTGCCCGATCCCTGCGTCGATCGGCGAACTGGGACGGTTGCCGGATCCGTTCCGTGAAGTGCTCAACGAGCACATTGAATTGATGACTGCGCAGTTGGCGGCCAGTCCCGAAGATGCCGACAAGGCCCTGGCCGACATTGCCTTGATGGTGGGTGGCTTGGCCTTGGCGCGGGCCCTGGGGCCGGGAGAGCTGTCGGATCGTTTGCTGCGTGCCGCCAAGTCGGCGGTGCGCTGAGCGCAGTTGCAAATCCTGGAGATGAGCGATGAACAGGTTGAGCTGGATTCGTGGCGTCAATGGCACGCTGGGCCGCGTGGCTCCGCAGTTGGTGGCGAAGAAGATGCGATCGCTGTTCATGCGTCCTCGGGATCTGCCGCCGCGGGACTGGGAGTTGCCACTGCTGGCGAGCGCCGAGCGTGTCACCTTGCGCTTCGGTCTCTCGGCCTTGCGCTGGGGCAATGGTCCCGCCGTCTTGCTGATGCACGGTTGGGAAGGACGGCCGACCCAGTTTGCCGCCTTGATCACTGCGCTGGTGGACGCCGGTTACACCGTAGTAGCGCTGGACGGTCCGGCCCATGGGCGCTCTCCGGGGCGTGAGGCGAATGTCCTGCTGTTCGCCAGGGCCATGCTCGAAGCCGCAGCTGAACTGCCACCGTTGCAAGCCGTGATCGGACACTCCATGGGCGGCGCCAGCGCCATGCTGGCGGTCCAGTTGGGGTTGCGCACCGAGACCCTGGTCAGCATCGCGGCGCCGGCGCGCATCCTGGGTGTATTGCGCGGTTTTGCTCGCCATATGGGCCTGCCGCCCAGGGCACGCTCGGCGTTCATTCGCCAGGTGGAACGGGATGTGGGCATGCCTGCGTCGAAGATGGATGTCGCGCATTACCAGTTGGACGTGCCGGGGCTGATCGTCCATGCCGAGGACGACACTTCCGTGTCGGTCAAGGAGTCGCAACTGATTCATGAGGCTTGGTTCGACAGCCGCTTGCTGCGCTTGCCCCAAGGCGGGCATCAGCGGGTGCTGGCCGATCCCCGTGTGATTGATGGGGTGTTATCACTGTTGGCCGGGCGTAGCCTGCAAGCGCGGCAATCGGCCTGAGCATCCGGTACACTGCGCCGATCCATATTCGACCGGGAGAGGGGCATGGGCTGGGATCGCGCAACGCCGTTCATCATTGATCTTCAGGTAAACGCCGAAGACATCGACGGGCTGGGTCACGCCAACAATGCGGTGTACGTCACCTGGCTGGAGCGTTGTGCCTGGCGGCACTCCCAGCGCCTTGGGCTGGATCTGGTGGAGTACCGGCGCCTGGATCGGGCCATGGCGGTGGTGCGTCATGAAATCGATTACCTGGCGGCAGCCTACGAAGGCGATGAACTGCAACTGGCGACCTGGATCGTCGACTGGGACCAGCGATTGAAGATGACCCGGCATTTCCAGCTGATCCGCCCCAGCGACAATGCCACCTTATTGCGGGCCCAAACCACTTTCGTCTGCATTGAACTGTCCAGCGGCCGGCCCAAGCGCATGCCGCCGGAGTTCATCGAAGGCTATGGTGCGGCCATCCCCACGGCAGCTTTGTCGTGAACCGACCCCCTGTGGGAGCGAGCCTGCTCGCGATGACAGTGGCACAACATCGATGCAAGCTGACCCACCGCTATCGCGAGCAAGCTCGCTCCCACAGTTGGATTTGCTTCGGACTTGGTTGCTCAGAACTCTGCAACTCCTACAGGGTTTGGCGGTGAATTCAGATGGTGTGAGCAAAATCCGGTAAACTGCCGCACGTTTTTCCGTTGAGTGTGTTTTTCCATGCAAATTGCTCTGGCGCCCATGGAGGGGTTGGTTGACAACATCCTGCGGGATGTCCTGACCCGCGTTGGCGGTATCGACTGGTGTGTCACCGAGTTCATCCGCATCAACGACCGTCTGCTCACGCCGGCCTATTTCTATAAGCTCGCTCCTGAATTGCTGACCGATGCCCGCACCGCCGCAGGTGTGCCATTGCGGGTGCAGTTGCTGGGGTCCGACCCGGTGTGTCTGGCCGAAAACGCGGCGCTGGCCTGCGAGTTGGGTTCGGAAGTCATTGACCTGAATTTCGGCTGCCCGGCCAAGACAGTGAACAAGTCCCGGGGCGGCGCGGTGTTGCTCAAGGAGCCGGAGCTGCTCAACCGGATCGTCGAGCACGTGCGTCGTGCTGTGCCTGCGCATATTCCTGTCACGGCCAAGATGCGCCTGGGTTTCGATAGCCCGGACGGCGCGCTGGTCTGTGCCACGGCCCTGGCCGAAGGCGGCGCCGAGCACATCGTGGTGCACGCGCGGACCAAGACCGACGGCTACAAGCCACCGGCGCACTGGGAGTGGATTCCCCGGGTTCAGGACGTGGTCAAGGTGCCGGTATTCGCCAATGGCGATATCTGGAGCGTGGAAGACTGGCGCCGCTGCCGCGAAATCAGCGGCGTGGAAGACATCATGCTCGGCCGCGGTCTGGTTTCTCGCCCCGACCTGGCCCGGCAGATCGCCGCAGCCAAGGCGGGCGAGGAAGTGGTCGAGATGTCGTGGGCCGAGCTGCAACCGATGCTCCAGGACTTCTGGCGGCAGGTGGTCGAGCAACTGACACCGCGCCAGGCGCCGGGTCGATTGAAGCAATGGCTGGCCATGCTCACCCGCAATTACCCCGAGGCGGTGCAGTTGTTTACGGCGTTGCGCCGGGAAACCGAGCTGGACGCGGTGGGCCATTTACTGGGTGTCCCACGCACCGAAGCGGCCTGAAAAAAATTTCAAAAAAAGCTCTTGAAAAGTTTTTGGCGGACCCTAGATAAGGGTTACGCGATGCCGAATCCGGGTCGCGGAGACAAAAAACCTTGCTGATTTTTCAGGAGATTTGAATCATGAGTACTGCATTTTCGCTGGCCCCGCTGTTCCGTTCCTCGGTAGGTTTCGACCGCTTCAACGATCTGTTCGAAACCGCTTTGCGCAACGAGCCGGGCAGCAGCTATCCACCCTACAACGTGGAAAAATACGGTGATGATGAATACCGTATCGTCGTGGCTGCTGCGGGTTTCCGGGAGGAAGACCTGGACCTGCAAGTGGAAAAAGGTGTGCTGACCATCAGCGGCGGTAAGCGCGAGGCCAGCAATGACAGCGTCACCTACCTGCACCAGGGCATCGCCCAACGTGCATTCAAGCTGTCCTTCCGGTTGGCGGATCACATCGAGATCAAGTCCGCCGGCCTGAGCAACGGTCTGTTGAGCATCGACCTGCTGCGGGTGATCCCGGAAGAGGCGAAAGCCAAGCGCATCCCGATCAATGGGGCGCAGCAACAACCCGCGCTGCAAAACTGATGCACCGCAACTGAAAAAGGGCGCCGTAATGGCGCCCTTTTTCATGCTCGACATGCCCCTGTGGCGAGGGGATTTATCCCCGCTGGGCTGAGAAGCAGCCCCAAAAAGCTCAATACAAAACAGTCAGGCACACCGCGTCGGCAGATTTTAGGGCCGCTTCGCAGCCCAGCGGGGATAAATCCCCTCGCCACAAAGGTGAGTGGCGCTTTCAGGGCAACAACAACTCAAACGCCTCCAGCGGCAACGGCCGACTGTGCAGATAGCCTTGGTACAAATGGCAATCAAGCCCCTGCAGAAAGTGCAGCTGCTCCAGGGTCTCCACGCCCTCGGCGATCATTTCCAGGTTGAGGCTGCGGGCCATGGCGACGATGGCGCGGATGATTTCCGCATCGTTGGGGTCGCTGGTGGCATCGCGCACGAATGACTGGTCGATTTTCAGCGTGTCCACGGGCAGGCGTTTGAGGTAGGTCAGCGATGAATAGCCGGTACCGAAGTCGTCCATGGCGAAGCTGACCCCGAGTTTCTTGAGTCGGCGCATCTTGCCGATGGTGTCATCCAGGTTCTGGATCACGATGCCCTCGGTAATTTCCAGCTTGAGCATGGAGCAGGGCAGGCCGTGGGTGGCGAGGCTGCTTTCGATGCGCTCGACGAAGTCGCTCTGGCGGAACTGGCGCGGACTGATGTTCACGCACAGGCTGAACTGTTGCGGATCGACTTTGCCCTTGGCGACCAGTCGTTTGAAGCCATCGCAGGCTTCGTCGAGGATCCAGGTGCCAACTTCGAGGATCAGGCCGCTGTCTTCCAGCACTTTGATGAATTCGTTGGGCGACTGGGCGCCCAACTCCGGGTGGTGCCAGCGAACCAGGGCTTCGGCGCCAATGATGCGGTTGTTCCGCGCATCGACCTGGGGCTGGAAGTGCAGGCTGAACTCGCCACGGGCCAGGGCCTGGCGCAGGTCTGTTTCCATGCGCAGCCGTTCGCTGGCCGCTTTCTGCATGGTGGCATGGAACATCTGTGAGGTGTTGCGCCCCGAATCCTTGGCCCGGTACAGCGCGATATCGGCGCGCTTGAGCAAGTCGGCCGGGGTCGAGCCGTGATCGGGAATCAGCGCCATGCCGATGCTCGGCGTGACCTGCAGGCGCTGCCCATCGAGGGACATCGGCTCTGAAAGCAGCTCGCGCAAGGTGTCGGCCAGGTTCTGCACTTGTTCGCTGACCACGGCGCGGCTGCCTTCCAGGCCGCTGAGCAAGACCACGAATTCATCGCCGCCCAGTCGCGCCACGGTGTCTTCCAGGCGGACGCTGGCTTCGAGGCGCGCGGTGATGATTTTCAGCACCGTGTCGCCCACCGGATGGCCCAGGGAATCGTTGATGTGCTTGAAGTGGTCCAGGTCGAGGAACAGCAGGGCTCCACGCAAGTTGTGGCGTTTGAGCAGAGCAATTTGCTGGCTCAGCCGGTCCATCAGCAACGCCCGGTTGGGCAGGTTGGTCAGTGGGTCGTGATAGGCCAGGTGACGGATCTGGGCTTCGGCATTGCGCAGCAGGCTCACGTCCCGGGCGGTCAGCAGCAGGCAGGCGGTTTCGTTGAGCGTGATGGGCTCGACCGACACCTCTACGGTGAGGACCTCTCCGCGTTTGTTGCGTCCGAGCATCTCCTGATGATGTACGCGCCCTTTGAGTTGCAGTTCGGCCAGCAGGGTGTTGCGTTGTCGTTCTTCAGCCCAGATGCCGATCTCATAGACCGTATGGCCGATTACCTCATCGGCACGGTAGCCCGTCAGGCGACAGAAGCCGTCGTTGACTTCCAGGTAGCGTCCGCTTTCCCGTTCGGTGATGGTGATGGCGTCCGGGCTTGAGTGGAACGCCTTGGCGAACTTCTCTTCGCTGGCCTTGAGCGCTGCTTCGGAGCGCTGCTGTTGGGTGATGTCCCGCAGGGTGGTGACGATACAAGGCTGGTTGCTGACATTGATCTGCCGGCTGGAGATCACACAGGTCAGCGGTTGACCATTCTTGTGATGGACAACGATGGCGACATTACTCAAGGATTGCTCGCGAATCACCCGTTCGATGCGTTGCAGGCTGCTGCTCGACGCGTCCCAGAGCCCGATTTCGTTGGCGGTACGGCCGATCACATCACTGGCGACCCAGCCGAAGGTCTGGCTGAAACTGGAGTTGATCTCAAGGAACCGACCGGTGTCCTGATGAGTGACGCAGATCGGGTCGGGGCTGACATGGAACAGCGTGGCGAATTTTTCTTCCGACGCTGCCAGGCTCTGTTCGCGCTCTACCTGATCGGTGATGTCCAGCAGGGTCCCGGCCATGCGCAAGGGGCTGCCGTCGTCGTTGCGGTAGAGGCGGGCGCGGCTTTCCAGGTAGCGCGAGCTGCCGTCCGGCAGTTGCACGCGGTACGTCAGCTGGTAATTGCCAGCCGGGCCCTCGCGCAGGCTGCGGTAGGCATTGCGCATGTTGTTGCGTTCTTCCGTGGGCACGCCGTCGAAAAACGCATCGAATGACTCATGGAACGGTATGGGTTCCAGGCCATGGAGCTGCGCGGCCCGGGCCGAGCCGTAGAGCATGCCGCTGGGAATGTGCCAGTCCCAGGTGCCCAGTTGCGCCGAGTCGAGTGCCAGGTCCAGGCGTTCCTGGCTGTCCCTGAGGGCCTGTTCCGCCAGTTTGCGCTCGGTGGTGTCCAGGAACGTGCTCAATAGATACGGCTGGCCTTCGATTTCGACTTTCTGTGCGCTGAGAAGGCCCGTGTGAACCTGGTTGTTACTGGCTCGCAGTTCCACCTCCATGCTTGCCAGCTCGCCCTTGGCCTGGATGGTTTCTACCAGTTGTACCCGCTGCGCGGGGTTCACCCACAGGCCCAGTTCCCGTGTCGTACGGCCGATAATGTCGTGCAGCGGCCAGCCGAACAGGCTCTCGAAATATTTGTTGGCCTCGATGATCAACCCGTCTTCCTGGCGGGTCAGCAAGACCATGTTCGGGCACAGATGAAACAGCGTGGCGAAGCGTTTTTCCGAGCTGCGCAGGGCCTGTTCCCGCTCGCGCTGGTGAGTGATCTCGCGGATCACCCCGATCATGCGCGGGCGACCGTGCTTGTCCGGCAATACACTGCCATTGATTTCCAGCCAGTGCAGGCTGCCGTCGGGCCAGACAATGCGGTGGTGCATTGCCTGTTCCTGTGGCGCCCCGGAGACCGCTGCGTGAAAGGCGCGGATGGCCCTGGCCCGGTCTTCGGGCAGCAGCAGGTCGAGGTAATCCACATCCGCCGGCAGCGGATGGCGTGGGTCGAAGCCAAACAGCGCCTGGGTGCCGCGGGACCAGCTGATCTGCCCGGTTTCGATGTCCCACGACCAGGCCCCCAGTCGCGCACCGTTCAGGGCGGCCAGCAACTGCGGCGCGCTGTCCCAGCTTTGCTCGGACCGTTTCGGGTCAAGCGCCTGGATGCGCGGCAGGGGCGGAGTGTGGTCAGCGGACTTGGGCATTGTCTAGCGGGCCTTGAACAGGGTTAGGGCGTTAGGCACAGGCGTTGCGGCTCTATAGGAGTAGCACAACCTATGCCGTTGTCCCTGGCAGATCGATTTGTGCATCCAATAAGGCCATGAAAGCCCGTGCAGCATTCGAAAGCGTCCGTTCGGTATGCAAGATATAGCCTAGCTGGCGACTGAGCTGTATGCCCGGTAAAGGAATGCGCGCCACCTGCTCATCGAGCATGGTGCGCGGCAAAACGCTCCAGGCCAGGCCGATGGAGACCATCATCTTTATGGTTTCCAGATAATTCGTGCTCATGGCGATGTTGGGTGTCAGGCCCTGGGCCTCGAACAGCCGTTGCACGATGTGATGGGTGAAGGTATTGCCACCGGGGAACACTGCGGGGTGCAGGGCGATGTCCGCCAGGCTGACCGCGCCGTTTTCCAGCAGCGCATGTTCCGGCGCCACCACGAAATCCAGGGGGTCGTCCCATACCGGCGTGGCGCGGACCAGCGTGTGGGGTTCGGGGGCGAGGGTGATAACGGCCAGCTCCGCCCGGCCATGGAGGATTTCCTCGTAGGCCACTTCCGAATCCAGGAACTGAATATCCAGCGCTACCTGTGGGTAGCGTCGGGTGAACTCCCTCAATAAAGGCGGCAGGCGATGCAGGCCGATGTGGTGGCTGGTGGCGAGCGTCAGGCGCCCGCTCACTTCGCCGGTCAGGTTGGTCAGGGCGCGGCGGGTATCGTCCAGCACGTTGAGAATCTGGTAGGCCCGGGGCAGCAAGGCCCGGCCGGCCTCGGTCAAGCCCACTTCACGGCCCAGGCGGTCGAACAGGCGCACCTTGAGCTGCTGTTCAAGCCCGGCAATCCGCTTGCTGATGGCCGGCTGCGTCAGGTGCAGCCGTTCCCCGGCGCCCGAGAAACTGCCGGTCTCGGCAATGGCAATAAAAGCGTTGAGATTGGCGAGGTCCATGGCGATTCCGTTCAGATTCCAATTGGTTATGCAAAGCATGAAAAATATGAATTTGAGTTATTTAATGTAACCCCATAGCATTCACCCTCACAAGCCAAGGGGTTATTGAATTCAAGACCCAGGGCATAGAAACAAGCTGATGAGGAACCGTCTGATGGCCGGCAAAACGCTCTACGACAAGCTCTGGGATTCGCATTTGGTCAAACAGCGCGACGATGGCTCTGCGCTGATCTACATCGACCGTCACATCATCCACGAAGTGACTTCGCCGCAAGCCTTCGAGGGCCTGCGTCTGGCCGGGCGCAAGCCTTGGCGCATCGATGCCAACATCGCGACCCCGGACCATAACGTACCGACCACGCCGGAGCGCAAGGGTGGTATCGAAGCCATCGTCGACCAGGTTTCACGGCTGCAGGTTCAGACCCTCGACGATAACTGTGACGAGTACGGCATCGTCGAATTCAAAATGAATGACGTGCGCCAGGGCATCGTCCATGTCATCGGCCCGGAGCAGGGCGCGACCTTGCCCGGCATGACCGTGGTCTGCGGCGACTCCCACACTTCGACCCACGGTGCTTTCGGCGCCCTGGCCCACGGCATCGGCACCTCCGAGGTCGAGCATGTGCTCGCCACCCAGTGCCTGGTCGCCAAGAAAATGAAAAACATGTTGGTGCGCGTCGAGGGCAAACTGCCGTTCGGCGTGACCGCCAAGGACATCGTCCTGGCAGTGATCGGCAAGATCGGCACCGCTGGCGGTAACGGCCATGCCATCGAGTTCGCCGGCAGCGCGATTCGCGACCTGTCCGTCGAAGGCCGCATGACCATCTGCAACATGTCCATCGAGGCCGGTGCCCGCGTCGGGCTGGTGGCCGCCGATGAAAAAACCGTGGCCTACGTCAAGGGCCGCCCGTTCGCACCCAAAGGCGCCGAGTGGGACATGGCGGTTGAAGCCTGGAAGGACCTAGTGTCCGATGCCGACGCGAAATTCGACACCGTGGTCGAGCTCGACGCTGCGCAGATCAAGCCGCAAGTCAGCTGGGGCACATCGCCTGAAATGGTGTTGGCGGTGGACCAGAATGTCCCCGATCCAGCCAAGGAAATGGACCTGGTCAAGCGCGATTCCATTGTCCGTGCCTTGAAATACATGGGGTTGAGCGCCAACCAGGCGATCACCGACATTCAGCTCGACCGCGTGTTCATTGGCTCCTGCACCAACTCGCGGATCGAAGACCTGCGCGCCGCTGCGGTAATCGCCAAGGGCCGCAAGGTGGCCTCGACCATCAAGCAAGCCATTGTGGTGCCGGGTTCGGGCCTGGTGAAGGCCCAGGCGGAAGCGGAAGGGCTGGACAAGATTTTCCTCGAAGCCGGTTTCGAGTGGCGTGAACCCGGCTGCTCGATGTGCCTGGCGATGAACCCGGATCGCCTGGAGTCGGGCGAGCATTGCGCCTCTACCTCCAACCGTAACTTCGAAGGCCGTCAAGGCGCCGGTGGTCGTACCCACCTGGTGAGCCCGGCCATGGCCGCGGCGGCGGCTGTCAACGGCCGTTTCGTCGACGTCCGCGAATTGATCTGAAGGAGCGCAGCATGAAAGCTTTTACCCAGCACACCGGTCTTGTCGCGCCTTTGGATCGTGCCAACGTCGACACCGACCAGATCATTCCCAAGCAGTTCTTGAAATCCATCAAGCGCACCGGCTTCGGCCCGAACCTGTTCGACGAGTGGCGTTACCTGGATGTCGGTCAGCCGTACCAGGACAACTCCAAGCGCCCGCTGAACAAGGATTTCGTGCTCAACGCCGAACGCTACCAGGGCGCCAGCGTGTTGCTGGCCCGGGAGAACTTCGGTTGTGGTTCGAGCCGCGAACACGCGCCGTGGGCCCTGGAGGAGTACGGTTTTCGCAGCATCATCGCGCCGAGCTACGCCGACATCTTCTTCAACAACAGCTTCAAGAACGGTTTGCTGCCGATCATCCTCAGCGACGCTGAAGTGGATGAGCTGTTCCAGCAGGTCGAGGCCAACCCGGGCTACCAGTTGCAGATCGACCTCGCGGCGCAGACCGTGACCCGTCCCGACGGCAAGGTGTTGAGCTTCGAAATCGACGCGTTCCGCAAGCATTGCCTGCTCAATGGCCTGGACGATATCGGCCTGACGTTGCAGGACAGCGATGCGATTGCGGCGTTTGAAGCCAAGCACCGGGCGAGCCAGCCTTGGTTGTTTCGTGATGCTTGATCAATTGTTGTAGGCAGTAAGGGCCTTTTATCGCGAGCAGGCTCGCTCCCACAGTGGATTTGCGGCGTTTACAAAACCCTGTGGGAGCGAGCCTGCTCGCGATGAGGCCAGCCCAGGCAATACAACCCTTAAGGACATCCCATGACCAGCACCGCTCACAGTCAAGTCGTACAAAAGCAATTCGGTGAACAGGCCTCGGCCTACCTGAGCAGTGCCGTGCACGCCCAGGGCGCTGAGTTCGCGCTGCTACAGGCTGAGCTGGCCGGTCATGCCGGCGCCCGGGTGCTGGACCTGGGTTGCGGTGCCGGGCATGTAAGTTTCCACGTCGCGCCCCTGGCCGGGGAGGTCGTGGCCTACGACCTGTCCCAGCAGATGCTCGACGTCGTGAGCGCGGCGGCAACGGATCGTGGCTTGGGCAATATCACCACAGTGTGCGGTGCCGCCGAGCGCCTGCCCTTTGGTGATGGCGAATTCGATTTCGTGTTCAGCCGTTATTCGGCGCATCATTGGAGCGACCTGGGCCTGGCCCTGCGGGAAGTGCGCCGGGTGCTGAAGCCGGGCGGGGTGGTGGCGTTCATCGACATCCTGTCGCCGGGCACGCCGTTGCTCGATACTTACCTGCAAAGCATCGAAGTGCTGCGCGACACCAGCCATGTGCGCGATTACTCGGCCGCCGAGTGGTTGCGTCAGGTCAGCGAAGCGGGGTTGTATGTGCGCAGCACCTCTCGCCAGCGCCTGCGCCTGGAGTACCAGTCCTGGGTCGAGCGCATGCGCACGCCCGAGGTGATGCGCGCGGCCATCCTGCAGTTGCAGCGCTCGATGGGCGATGAAGTACGCGAATATTTTGAGATTGAGGCCGATGGTTCGTTCAGTACAGATGTACTGGTGCTGTGGGCCCAGCGATAGCATTTTTTCCGGCCTGTCCCGGGTTGCAGAAACCTGGGGCGAGCCGCCAGAACAAACGAGGAAAGCATGAGCAAGCAGATTCTGATTCTCCCAGGCGACGGCATTGGTCCGGAAATCATGGCCGAAGCGGTCAAGGTCCTGGAGCTGGCCAATGACAAGTACGGCCTGGGCTTCGAACTCAGCCACGACGTGATCGGCGGCGCCGCCATCGACAAGCACGGCGTGCCGCTGGCCGACGAAACCCTGGACCGCGCCCGTGCCGCCGATGCGGTGCTGCTGGGCGCTGTGGGCGGCCCGAAATGGGACAAGATCGAGCGGGACATCCGCCCTGAGCGCGGCCTGCTGAAGATTCGCGCGCAACTGGGCCTGTTCGGCAACCTGCGTCCGGCGATCCTCTATCCGCAACTGGCCGATGCTTCGAGCCTGAAGCCGGAAATCGTCGCCGGCCTGGACATCCTCATCGTCCGTGAGTTGACCGGCGGTATCTACTTCGGCGCCCCTCGCGGTACTCGCGAGCTGGAGAATGGCGAGCGCCAGGCCTACGACACCCTGCCGTACAGCGAAAGCGAAATCCGCCGGATCGCCCGGGTCGGTTTCGACATGGCGCGGGTACGTGGCAAGAAACTGTGCTCGGTGGACAAGGCCAACGTGCTCGCTTCCAGCCAGCTGTGGCGTGAAGTGGTCGAGCAGGTGGCCAAGGATTACCCGGACGTCGAGCTGAGCCACATGTATGTCGACAACGCTGCCATGCAGCTGGTGCGCGCGCCGAAGCAGTTCGATGTGATCGTCACCGACAATATGTTCGGCGATATCCTGTCCGACGAAGCGTCGATGCTCACCGGTTCCATCGGCATGCTGCCGTCGGCCTCCCTGGACGCCAACAACAAGGGCATGTACGAGCCTTGCCACGGTTCGGCGCCGGACATCGCCGGGCAGGGCATTGCCAACCCGTTGGCGACCATCTTGTCGGTGTCGATGATGCTGCGCTACAGCTTCAACCTCACGGACGCCGCCGATGCTATCGAGAAGGCGGTCAGCGTGGTGTTGGACCAGGGCTTGCGCACGGGCGACATCTGGTCGGCCGGTTGTACCAAAGTCGGTACCCAGCAAATGGGCGACGCAGTAGTCGCCGCGCTGCGGAATCTGTAATCTCTCGGGCCCACTGCTTCGACGGTGGCCCACTTTTGTATAGGTGTAGTTGCGATGAAACGTGTAGGTCTGATCGGTTGGCGCGGCATGGTCGGTTCCGTGCTCATGCAGCGAATGCTGGAAGAGCAGGATTTCGATCTCATTGAACCGGTGTTTTTCACCACTTCCAATGTCGGTGGCCAGGGCCCGTCCGTGGGCAAGGACACCGGTGCGCTCAAGGATGCCTACAGCATCGACGAGCTCAAGACCCTCGACGTGATCCTGACCTGCCAGGGCGGCGACTACACCAGCGAAGTCTTCCCCAAGCTGCGTGAAGCCGGCTGGCAGGGTTATTGGATCGACGCCGCTTCCAGCCTGCGGATGCAGGACGACGCGGTGATCATCCTCGACCCGGTGAACCGCAAGGTCATCGACCAGCAGCTGGATGCGGGCACCAAGAACTACATCGGCGGCAACTGCACCGTCAGCCTGATGCTGATGGGCCTGGGCGGCCTGTTCGAAGCCGGCCTGGTGGAGTGGATGAGCGCCATGACCTATCAGGCGGCCTCGGGCGCCGGTGCGCAGAACATGCGCGAGCTGATCAAGCAGATGGGCGCGACCCACGCTGCCGTTGCCGATGACCTGGCCAACCCGGCCAGCGCCATCCTGGACATCGACCGCAAGGTTGCCGAGGCGATGCGCAGCGATGCGTACCCGACCGAGAACTTCGGCGTGCCGCTGGCCGGCAGCCTGATCCCATGGATCGACAAGGAACTGCCGAACGGCCAGAGCCGTGAAGAGTGGAAGGCCCAGGCCGAAACCAACAAGATTCTCGGTCGCTTCAAGAGCCCGATCCCGGTGGATGGCATCTGCGTGCGCATCGGCGCCATGCGCTGCCACAGCCAGGCGTTGACCATCAAGCTGAACAAGGACGTGCCGATCGCCGACATCGAAGGGCTGATCAGTCAGCACAACCCTTGGGTCAAGCTGGTGCCGAACAACCGTGACATCAGCATGCAGGAGCTGAGCCCGACCAAGGTCACCGGCACCCTGAACGTGCCGGTGGGCCGCTTGCGCAAACTGAACATGGGCTCGCAGTTCGTCGGCGCGTTCACCGTCGGCGACCAGTTGCTGTGGGGCGCGGCCGAACCGCTGCGCCGCATGCTGCGGATCCTGCTCGAGCGTTGATTCGATGTGGTTGTGAAAGAACCCGTGCCTTGTGAGAGGTGCGGGTTTTTTTATCTCGGTTGAGTGAGTTCTCTGTGGCGAGGGAGCTTGCTCCCGCTGGGCTGCGCAGCAGACCCATTTTGCGGGCGCTACGCCCTGGTGCGCCAGCCCGGCCGAGCAGGAGCAAGCTCCCTCGCCACAGGTTCTCTTGTGCTCAATTGCTTGCCCGCCAACCTCCCGGTAAAGTGCCGCTCCCCCCGTTTTACCTGAGGTAGACCCATGAGCCAGTCCATTGATATTGCCGTGATCGGCGCCACCGGTACTGTCGGCGAAACCCTTGTCCAGATTCTCGAAGAGCGGGACTTCCCGATCGGCAACCTGCACCTGTTGGCCAGCAGCGAATCGGCAGGCAGCTCGGTGATGTTTCGCAAGAAAAACGTGCGGGTGCGGGAGGTCGACGAGTTCGATTTCAGCAAAGTCCAACTGGCATTTTTCGCCGCCGGTCCGGCGGTGTCCCTGAGCTTCGCCCCGCGTGCCCGCGCTGCCGGTTGCGCGCTGATCGATCTGTCCGGTGCTCTGCCACCGGAGCAGGCGCCGCAGATCGTGCCGGAAGCCAACGCCCAGGTGTTGGCCGGCCTGACAAAACCCTTCCAGGTCAGCAGCCCCAGTGCTTCGGCCACGGCACTGGCGGTGGCCCTGGCACCGCTGCGCGATTGTCTGGACCTGCAACACATCAGCGTGACCGCCAGCCTCGCGGTGTCGGCCCAGGGGCGCGTCGCCGTGAGCGAACTGGCGCGCCAGACCGCTGAGTTGCTCAACGTCCGTCCACTGGAGCCGAAGTTTTTCGACCGGCAGGTGGCATTCAACCTGTTGGCCCAGGTCGGCCCTGCGGATGAGCAGGGCCATACGCAACTGGAAAAGCGTCTGGTGCGCGAGTTGCGTCAGGTCCTGAATCAACCTTTATTAAAAATTTCAGTCACTTGCATTCAAGCTCCGGTATTTTTCGGCGATAGCTTTAGCGTGACTGTGCAGTCTGCGAAGGCCATCGACCTGGCCCGGATCAATGCCGCCCTGGAAGCCGCGCCCGGTATCGAGTTGGTAGAGGCGGGCGACTACCCGACGCCGGTGGGCGACGCAGTGGGGCAGGATGTGGTTTACGTTGGGCGCGTGCGCGGCGGTATCGACGATCCGGCGGAACTAAATATGTGGCTGACGTCAGATAACGTGCGCAAGGGCGCGGCGCTCAATGCAGTGCAGGTGGCGGAGTTGTTGATAAAAGACTTGCTGTAAAAGATACTTGGCGGCAATTTGTCGAATGGTTCTAGCTGGGCGCTATGCTTGGTCAGGATGCTGAAGGCGAACCTCTCTCTGGGGGCTTTCCCGGGGCATGAATGAAACGATCGCGCGCACCGTCGCTTCGGGGCTGCGCGCAATGCCTTACGGCAGCGGTATCAACACGTTCTCGCTGGCCGAGGAATGTTCAAACAAAGGAAGAGGCTATGGTTCAAGTTCGCAAACTGGTATTAGCAATAGCGGCCGCCTCGGCGCTGTCTTCCGGTATGGCGCAAGCGCTCGGGCTTGGGGAATTGACCCTCAAGTCGACGCCGAACCAGCCTCTGGTCGCCGAGATCGAGCTGCTCGACGTCCAACAGTTGACCGCTGCCGAAGTCGTGCCGAGCCTGGCCTCGCCCGATGACTTCGCCAAGGCCGGCGTTGACCGTCAGGCTTTCCTGAATGACCTGACCTTTACCCCGGTCATCAATGCCAACGGTAAGAGCGTGCTGCGGGTAACATCCAGTCGGCCACTGTCCGAACCGATGGTCAAGTTCCTGGTGCAGGTGATGTGGCCCAACGGTCGCCTGCTGCGCGACTACAGTGTGTTGCTCGATCCGTCCAAATTCTCGCCGCAGGCCGCTGACGCTGCACGGGCCAAACCGCCTCAGGTCGTGTCCACGCCGGTCACCGGCGCTACCAAGGCGTCCCAGTACACCACCACGCCGCGCGATACCCTGTGGGAAATTGCAGCCAAGGTGCGCAACGGCGGATCGGTCCAGCAAACCATGCTGGCGATCCAGGCGCTGAACCCGAACGCCTTCATCAACGGCAACATCAACCTGCTCAAGACCGGCCAGGTGCTGCGCCTGCCGGACCCGGTACAAAGCACGGCGTTGCCGCAACCCCAGGCTATCGCTGAAGTCGCCGCGCAGAACGCCGCCTGGCGTGCTGGACGCCGCAGCGTGGCCGGCGGTGCCGGCAAGCAACAATTGGACGCGACCAAGCGTGGTCGCGGCGAAGGTGCGCCGGCGCAAGCGGCTGGTCGCGACAACCTGAGCCTGGTCTCGGCCGAATCGGCGAAGGCAGGCGCCAAGGGCAAAGGCGCTGCCGGTGATGCCCAGGCGCTGAACAACAAGCTGGCGGTCACCCAGGAAAGCCTCGACGCGGCTCGCCGGGATAACGAAGAGCTGAAAAGCCGCATGGCGGATCTGCAGAGCCAGCTGGACAAACTGCAGCGCTTGATCGAGCTGAAGAACAATCAACTGGCCAAGATGCAGGCCGACGGCGCGGCGGTTCCGCCTGCCGGCGAGGCGCCTCCGGTGATGTCGGCAGAGTTGACCCCGGCACCGGCAGCCCAGGCTCCGGCCGTGGCGCCGGCGCCTGCGCCTGAAGCGGCCGCTGAAGCGACGCCACCTGTTGCGCCGGTAGAGCCAGCGCCTGTTGCGTCCAATGAGCCGAAATACAATGACCTGCTGACCAATCCGATCCTGTTGGGGTTGGTTGGCGGTGGAGCGCTGCTCCTACTGCTGTTGCTGTTGCTGTTGGCCCGCCGACGCAAAGCCCAGCAGGAAGCCGAGAAACACTTGCGCATGGCGCGCGCCCTCGAGGAGGAGGCGGACTTCTCCCCGGAGCTCGATCTGCCCCCGAACAGTTTCGAGGGCATTGAGGTTCCACCGCCGAGCGTGAAGCTCGAGCCGAAACCAGCGCCAGCTCCCGCGCCTGTGCCCAAGCCGGCCCCGGTGGTCGCGCCTGTCATCGTTACGCCGCCCATCGCGGCGCCACTGGTGGCGCCGGCGGCCGAGCGTTCCGACGACGTATTGCCCCAGGCCCAGGCCCACATCGATCGTGGTCGTTTGAACCAGGCCGCTGACATGCTGGAGCAGGGCATCAAGGCCGAGCCTCAGCGCAGCGACCTGCGCCTGAAACTCATGGAAGTCTACGGCCAGCAGGGTGACCGCGACGCGTTCGTCGCCCAGGAGCGTCAATTGGTGGCCAATGGCGACAACTATGCCCAGGTCGAACAGCTCAAGAGCCGTTTCCCAGGCATAGCAGTCGCCGCCACGGCCGGGCTGGCCGCCGCAGCCGTCGCAGCAGAGCTGGACGCGCAGTACGTCAAGGAACTGCTGGAAGACAAGGCGCCAACCAATGAGGAATTGGACAGCGCCTTTGATTTGAGCCTGGAAGACCTGGACTCGACGCCGGTCGCACCGGCTCCCGAGCCTGTTGCCGAGCTGGATGCGTTCCCGGAAGACGACGACCTGAGTTTCGAGTCGGTGCTCAAGCAGCAGACCGAGGCCAACGAAAGCCTGGACGACTTGTCGGAATTCGACCTGGACCTGGGCGCCGACGCGCCGGCTCCGGTCGCCGCGCTCGACGATGAAGACTTCCTGCTGGACCTGGGCGATGACCTGAAAGGCTTCGACTTGCCAGCGGCCGACGCACCAGTCTTGAGCGATACCCCGGCGGACGATCTCGAGTTGCCGGCGGATTTCGATTTGTCCCTGGCCGATGAGATGGACGCGCCCGCCGCACCAAAGGATGCCTTCGAGTCCGAGCTGGATGACGTCAACGCCGAGTTGGATCGCCTGTCCGACAGCCTGGGTCAGCCGACTTTCACCGCTGAAGATGCGATGGCCGGTGCCGAAGACGAACCGGACTTCGACTTCCTCAGCGGCACTGACGAAGTCGCGACCAAGCTCGATCTGGCCCAGGCCTACATCGACATGGGCGACAACGACGGTGCTCGGGACATCCTCGGCGAAGTCCTCAGCGAAGGCGATGCCACCCAGCAGAGTGAAGCCAAAGAGATGCTGTCTCGCCTGGCGTGAGGTGATCGAAGTAACAGAAACGGCAGCCGGTGAGGCTGCCGTTTTTGTTTTGGGCGCAAGGTGGTGGCGCCTTGGTGGGCCTCATCGCGAGCAGGCTCGCTCCCGCAGGGGATTTGGGTGTACCACAGATCCTGCGCTCACCGATGCCCTCTGTGGGAGCGAGCTTGCTCGCGAAAGCGTTGTGTCAGGCGAGACCAATGTTGGCTGGGTCGTCGTCATCGCGAGCGAGCTCGCTCCCACAGTGGCCGGAGTCTTGCGCAAGATCTGTGTCTACTGTCGGCCCTTTGTGGGAGCGAGCCTGCTCGCGATGAGGCCAGCCCATCCACCACCGGATCAACAGTTGCACTGGCATCCCGAACCTGCGGCCTTATAATGCCCGCCTTTGCGTACCTCAGCAGGCTGTAATTCCTTGGCAAACATAGACAACCCGGCTGCCGAAATGGCGGCCGAAGGCTTTTCCCGGATCGCCTTGGGCGTTGAATACAAAGGCTCGCGCTATCGCGGCTGGCAGCGTCAGGCTTCCGGCGTATTGACCGTGCAGGAAACCCTCGAAAACGCACTGTCCAAAGTCGCCGACTCACCCGTGTCGCTGCATTGCGCTGGCCGGACCGATGCTGGCGTGCATGCCTGTGGCCAGGTGGTGCACTTCGACACCCAGGCCGAGCGCTCGATGAAGGCCTGGGTCATGGGCGCCAACATCAACCTGCCCCACGATGTCAGCGTCAGTTGGGCCAAGGTGATGCCGGCGCATTTCCACGCGCGCTTCAAAGCTATCGCCCGGCGTTATCGCTACGTGATCTACAACGATCAGATTCGACCGGCGCACCTGAACGAAGAAATCACCTGGAACCACCGCCCGCTGGATGTCGAGCGCATGGCCGAGGCCGCGCAGTACTTGGTCGGCGTGCATGATTTCAGCGCCTTTCGTGCCGGGCAATGCCAGGCCAAATCGCCGATCAAGGAGCTGCATCACCTGCGCGTAACCCGTCACGGCAAGATGATCGTGCTGGACATCCGTGCCAGTGCCTTCCTGCACCACATGGTGCGCAACATCGCCGGCGTGCTGATGACCATCGGCGCCGGGGAGCGCCCGGTGGAGTGGATCAAGGAAGTGCTCGACAGTCGGGTCCGGCGCTCCGGCGGGGTGACCGCGCATCCATTCGGCCTGTATCTGGTGCAGGTCGAATATCGCGACGAATTCGAGCTGCCAGAGCGTTACATCGGGCCACATTTCCTCACGGGCTTCTCCGAACTCGACGGCTGACGCTCCGCGCAGCATTTGCTACCATCCGGGACTTTCACGGATTTACCTGAGGTTTTCACGACATGTCGGCCGTTCGCAGCAAGATTTGCGGGATCACCCGCGTCGAGGACGCGTTGGCGGCGGTCGAGGCCGGAGCCGACGCCATCGGGCTGGTGTTCTATGCCAAGAGCCCGCGAGCGGTGACGGTGCAGCAGGCGAGGGCGATCATCCAGGCCTTGCCGCCGTTCGTGACCCCGGTCGGCCTGTTCGTCGACGCCAGTCGTTGCGAGTTGGGCGAGATACTCGATGCGGTGCCGCTGGCGCTGTTGCAGTTCCATGGCGACGAGACCCCGGCCGATTGCGAGGGCTGGCATCGTCCGTACATCAAAGCATTGCGGGTCAAGGCCGGGGATGACATCGCCGCCCGTTGCGACGCCTTTGCCGGTGCCAGCGGCATCTTGCTCGATACCTACGTGGAAGGTGTTCCCGGCGGCACCGGGGAAGCATTCGACTGGTCGTTGGTGCCCCAGAGCTTGAGCAAGCCGATTATCCTCGCCGGTGGCCTGACGGCGGACAACGTCGCCGAGGCCATTCGTCAGGTTCGCCCTTACGCGGTGGATGTGAGCGGTGGGGTAGAGCAGGCCAAGGGCATCAAGGACCCGGCAAGGATTCGCGCGTTCATGGCAGCTGTACGCAGCTGCCAGTAGTCAATGTGACGGCTGGCAGACTGCCGCCGTCCATACCTGCACTGTACAAAACAGGCAGGCGCCGCCTTAGGGTGGGCCGATAGCGTAGGGGCAGCCGCGGTGCAGCGGTTGTCGGGATGGCTGAGGAAGATTGGCTGCACGCAGGTCATGTTTCGCACTGACCGTGGTGGCCGCTGGACCTCGCCGCACAATGAATTTAGCTCAAGGGCATACGCGGGGCCGCGAACCAGAGCGTTCGGGCCGCCGGTACTGGAGAAAGAAAGCATGAGCAACTGGTTGGTAGACAAACTGATCCCTTCGATCATGCGTTCCGAGGTGAAGAAAAGCTCGGTGCCTGAAGGTCTGTGGCACAAATGTCCATCCTGCGAAGCGGTGCTGTATCGCCCGGAGCTGGAAAAGACCCTGGACGTTTGCCCCAAGTGCAACCACCACATGCGCATCGGCGCGCGTGCCCGTATCGATATCTTCCTGGACGCTGAAGGCCGCGTGGAGCTGGGTGCCGACCTGGAGCCGGTGGACCGTCTGAAATTCCGCGACGGCAAGAAGTACAAGGATCGCCTGACCGCTGCCCAGAAGCAGACCGGTGAAAAAGACGCCCTGGTGTCCATGAGTGGCAGCCTGCTGGGCATGCCGGTGGTGGTCTCGGCCTTCGAATTCTCGTTCATGGGCGGTTCCATGGGTGCCATCGTCGGCGAGCGCTTCGTTCGTGCCGCCAACCATGCCCTGGAAAACCGTTGCCCAATGGTCTGCTTCGCTGCTTCCGGCGGTGCGCGGATGCAGGAAGCACTGATCTCCCTGATGCAAATGGCCAAGACCTCTGCGGTGCTGGCGCGTCTGCGTGAAGAAGGCATTCCGTTCATTTCGGTACTGACTGACCCGGTCTACGGTGGTGTTTCCGCCAGTCTGGCGATGCTGGGCGACGTGATCGTCGGCGAGCCGAAAGCCCTGATCGGCTTCGCCGGTCCGCGAGTGATCGAGCAGACCGTGCGCGAGAAACTGCCGGAAGGCTTCCAGCGCAGCGAGTTCCTGCTGGAGCACGGCGCGATTGACCTGATCATTGACCGTCGTGAGCTGCGTCCGCGCCTGGGCAACCTGCTGGCGCAACTGATGGGCCTGCCGACGCCGACCTTCGTCGCGGCGCCGATCGAGCCGATCGTGGTTCCACCGGTCCCTGCCGGGCTATGACCCAACGCACCCTGGGCGACTGGCTCGCCTACCTTGAGCAGCTGCATCCTTCGGCCATCGACATGGGGCTGGAGCGCTCACAAGCGGTAGCGTCCCGCATGAGACTGGCCAAGCCGGCGCCCCGGGTCATCACCGTCACCGGCACCAATGGCAAGGGTTCCACCTGTGCCTTCCTGGCCTCGCTGCTGCGGGCCCAGGGGCTGAATGTCGGTGTCTACAGTTCGCCGCACCTGCTGCGTTACAACGAGCGGGTGCAGGTCAACGGTGTCGAGGCCTCTGACGCCGCGCTGTGCGAAGCCTTTGCTGCGGTGGAGGCCGGGCGGGGTGATATCTCCCTGACGTATTTCGAGATGGGCACGCTGGCCGCCTTCTGGCTGTTCGCCCATGCTGGCCTCGATGCCGTCGTGCTGGAAGTCGGCCTGGGCGGGCGGCTGGACACGGTCAATCTGGTGGACGCGGACATCGCGCTGGTCACCAGTATCGGTGTGGACCATGCCGACTACCTGGGCGATACCCGCGAATCCGTGGCCTTCGAGAAGGCCGGTATCTTTCGCCAGGGCGCGCCTGCGCTCTGTGGCGATCTCAACCCGCCCCAGCCTTTGCTGGACAAGGCTCGCGAACTGAGCTGTCCATTCTTCCTGCGCGGTCGGGATTTCGATCTGGCAATGACCGAGCAGCATTGGCAGTGGCGTGGCAGCGATGCCCAGGCGCATCCAGTGGAATTGCGCGACCTGCCGCTGCTGGACCTGCCGATGGAAAACGCTGCGCTGGCGCTCCAGGCCTATCTGTTGATGGGGCTGCCGTGGGATGCCGGCCAGATCAGCGACGCTTTGCAGGCGACCCGTATCGTCGGTCGCCTCGACCGTCGGCAGTTCGACTGGCAAGGCAAGCGCCTGAACCTGCTACTGGATGTCGGCCACAACCCTCATGCGGCGCAGTACCTGGCTGAGCGCCTGGCGCGGCGGCCGGTGGCAGGGCGGCGCCTGGCGGTGTTCGGCTTGCTGGCGGACAAGGATCTGGATGGCGTTGTCGCCGCGTTGGATGCTAGTGTCCAGCAGTGGGCGGTCACACCGCTGGATTCGCCACGGTCACGGACGGCGGCGCAGTTGCAGGAGGCCTTGCAGCGCCATGGTGCTGCTGTGCAGGCCTATGGCAGCGTGGCGGCCGCACTGGAAGGGCAGGCCGCCCAAGCGACGGCCGATGACGAAATTCTGCTGTTCGGATCATTTTTTTGTGTTGCCGAGGCCCTTCAATGGCTGGCCCGGCACTCCACGGAGGAAGCTGCAGATGGCATTGCTGGATAAGGCGTACAAGCAGCGCATGGTTGGGGCCCTGGTATTGGTGGCCCTGGCGGTGATCTTCCTGCCGATGCTGTTTTCCCGTCAGGACGAGCAACGCCAGGTCAGCGTCGATGCACCTGCTGCGCCTCAGGCGCCGGCGGTCGCGCCGGTGCAGGTTCAGCCGGTGGCGGTGCCTGAGCCGCAGGCGCTGCCCCAGGAACCTGTCCCGAGCGACGAAGAACTGGCCGGACAGCCTGCTGCGCCTTCAACGCCGATTGCGCCTGCCCCCGCTGCGCCTGTGGCAAGTGCTCCGGTTGTGCCGACCAAACCGGTTGTCGCGCCGACACCTGTTCCAGCCGCACCGACCGTCAAGCCGGCCCCGACCCAGCCGATCACCGCAGCGCCCAGCAAGCCGGACACGACCCAAAGCCGCGTGGATGCTAACGGCCTGTCGGTCAGCTGGTCAGTGCAACTGGCCAGTCTGACCAGTCGTGAAAGTGCCGAAAACCTGCAGAAAACCTTGCGCAGCCAGGGCTATAACGCCTATATCCGTTCAGCCGATGGCAAGAACCGGGTCTTTGTCGGCCCGTTGATCGAGCGTGCCGAAGCCGACCGCTTGCGCGATCTGCTGGGTCGTCAGCAGAACCTCAAGGGTTTTGTGGTGCGCTTCCAGCCCGAGCGCGGTTGACGGCGATTTATCTGATTTCAAACACGCAGCTTACCGACAGCCCTGCGCTCTGCTAAAATGCGCCGCCTTATCCGTCTGTAGGCTGCACCGTGCCATTTACCTGGGTTGACTGGGCGATCGTTGCGATCGTCGCCATCTCCGCATTGATCAGTCTGAGTCGCGGCTTCGTCAAGGAAGCGCTCTCGCTGCTGACCTGGATCATCGCGGGAGCGGTAGCCTGGATGTTTGGTGGCTCGCTGTCCCAGTACCTCGCCGGATACATCGAAACTCCGTCGGCCCGCGTGATCGCGGGCTGTGCCATCCTGTTTATCGCCACCTTGCTGGTAGGCGCAATGATCAACTATCTGATCGGCGAACTGATTCGCGTCACCGGGCTTTCCGGGACGGACCGGTTCCTGGGCATGGCCTTCGGTGCCGCGCGTGGCGCGTTGCTGGTGGTCGTGGCCGTCGGGCTGCTCAGCCTGGGGCCGGTACAACAGGATACGTGGTGGCAGGAGTCCCGGCTCGTGCCACAATTTCTATTGGTCGCAGACTGGTCCAAGAACCTGATCCTGGGTTGGAGCAGTCAGTGGCTTGCCAGCGGTATCAGCGTACCCGCTGAAATACCGTTCAAGGAACAGCTCTTGCCGATGGCCAAAACGCCTCAGTAAGGGTTGTTCAGTTCAGATCCATTAAGTAGGGGTTGCGTCGCATGTGTGGCATCGTCGGTATCGTCGGTAAGTCGAACGTCAATCAGGCGCTGTATGACGCGCTAACCGTGCTCCAGCACCGCGGCCAGGACGCTGCCGGTATCGTGACCAGCCATGACGGCCGGTTATTCCTGCGCAAGGACAACGGCCTGGTACGTGACGTGTTCCACCAGCGTCACATGCAGCGACTGGTCGGGCACATGGGCATCGGCCATGTGCGTTACCCGACCGCGGGCAGTTCGACGTCGGCTGAAGCCCAGCCGTTCTACGTCAACTCGCCTTACGGCATTACCCTGGCGCACAACGGCAACCTGACCAACGTCGAGCAGTTGGCCAAGGAGATCTACGAATCGGACCTGCGTCACGTCAACACCAGTTCCGACTCGGAAGTGATGCTCAACGTGTTCGCCCATGAGCTGGCCCAGCGCGGCAAGCTTCAGCCTACCGAAGAAGACGTGTTCGCCGCCGTGACCGACGTGCACAACCGTTGCGTGGGCGGCTACTCGGTGGTGGCGATGATCACCGGCTATGGCATCGTCGGTTTCCGCGACCCCCATGGCATCCGTCCGATCGTGTTCGGCCAGCGTCACACCGACGAAGGCGTCGAGTACATGATTGCCTCCGAAAGCGTGTCCCTGGACGTGCTGGGCTTTACCCTGATTCGCGACCTGGCGCCAGGCGAAGCGGTGTACATCACCGAAGACGGCAAGCTGCACACTCGTCAGTGCGCGACCAACCCGTCCCTGACTCCATGCATTTTCGAGCACGTCTACCTGGCGCGTCCGGACTCGATCATCGACGGCATCTCGGTGTACAAGGCGCGCCTGCGCATGGGCGAGAAGCTGGCCGAGAAGATCCTGCGCGAGCGTCCGGACCACGACATCGACGTGGTCATCCCGATCCCGGACACCAGCCGCACCGCCGCCCTGGAGCTGGCTAACCACCTGGGCGTCAAGTTCCGCGAAGGCTTCGTCAAGAACCGCTATATCGGTCGGACCTTCATCATGCCGGGCCAGGCCGCACGGAAAAAATCCGTACGCCAGAAGCTCAACGCCATCGAGCTGGAATTTCGCGGCAAGAACGTGATGCTGGTGGACGACTCCATCGTTCGTGGCACCACCTGCAAGCAGATTATCCAGATGGCCCGTGAAGCCGGCGCCAAGAACGTGTATTTCTGTTCTGCGGCCCCGGCCGTGCGTTACCCGAACGTCTACGGCATCGACATGCCGAGCGCCCACGAGCTGATCGCTCACAACCGCAGCACCCAGGACGTGGCCGACCTGATCGGCGCCGACTGGTTGATCTACCAGGACCTGCCGGACCTGATCGAAGCGGTTGGCGGGGGCAAAATCAAGATCGAGCAATTCGATTGCGCGGTATTCGACGGCAAGTACGTCACCGGCGACATCGACGAGGCCTACCTGAACAAGATCGAGCACGCGCGTAACGACGCGTCCAAGGCGAAGACTCAGGCGGTCAGTGCGATCATCGATCTGTACAACAACTGATAGACGAACCGGCCCTGAGGGGCCGGTTTGCGTTTAACCGATTGAAGGAGTGGCAGCATGAGTCAGGATTGGGATGCCGGTCGGCTGGACAGCGACCTTGAGGGCGTAGCGTTCGATACCCTGGCGGTTCGCGCGGGCCAGCACCGCACGCCGGAAGCCGAGCATGGCGACCCGATGTTCTTCACCTCCAGCTACGTGTTCCGCACCGCCGCCGATGCAGCGGCGCGGTTTGCTGGCGAAGTACCGGGCAATGTCTACTCGCGCTACACCAACCCGACCGTACGGGCTTTCGAGGAGCGCATCGCCGCCCTGGAAGGCGCCGAGCAAGCCGTGGCGACCGCCACCGGCATGGCCGCAATCATGGCGGTGGTGATGAGCCTGTGCAGCGCCGGCGATCACGTGCTGGTGTCGCGCAGCGTCTTCGGCTCGACCATCAGCCTGTTCGAGAAATACCTCAAGCGCTTCGGTGTTGAAGTCGACTACGTACCCCTGGCGGATTTGTCCGGTTGGGATGCGGCGATCAAGGCCAACACCAAGCTGTTGTTCGTCGAATCGCCTTCCAACCCCCTGGCCGAACTGGTGGACATCGCCGCGCTGGCGGAAATCGCCCACGTCAAGGGCGCCATGCTGGTGGTGGATAACTGCTTCTGCACCCCGGCGCTGCAGCAGCCATTGAAGCTGGGTGCGGACGTGGTGGTGCATTCGGCGACCAAGTTCATCGACGGCCAGGGCCGTTGCATGGGCGGTGTGGTGGCCGGTCGTGGCGAGCAGATGAAGGAAGTGGTGGGCTTTCTGCGTACCGCCGGGCCGACTCTCAGCCCGTTCAATGCCTGGATCTTCCTCAAAGGCCTGGAAACCCTGGGCCTGCGCATGAAAGCCCATTGCGCCAACGCCCAGGCTCTGGCCGAGTGGCTGGAGCAGCAGGATGGCATCGAGAAGGTGCATTACGCCGGCCTCAAGAGCCATCCGCAACATGACCTGGCCGTGCGCCAGCAGCGCGGCTTTGGCGCGGTGGTGAGCTTTGAGGTCAAGGGCGGCAAGGAGGGCGCCTGGCGCTTCATCGACGCGACGCGGCTGATCTCCATCACCGCCAACCTGGGTGACAGCAAAACCACTATTACCCACCCAAGCACCACCTCCCACGGCCGTCTGTCGCCCCAGGAACGTGAAGCTGCAGGCATTCGTGACAGCCTGATCCGTGTCGCGGTCGGTCTGGAAGACGTGGCCGACCTGCAAGCCGATCTGGCTCGTGGGTTGGCGGCTTTGTGATCGAGCTGGCTACGCCGCCCAGCGGCACTCATGGCCGGGTTGCACTGGTTACGGGCGCGGCACGCGGCATCGGCCTGGGCATCGCCGCCTGGCTGATCTGCGAAGGTTGGCAGGTGGTGTTGACTGACCTGGACCGCGAGCGCGGTTCCAAGGTGGCGAAGACATTGGGTGACAACGCCTGGTTCATCGCCATGGACGTGGCGGATGAGGCGCAGGTTGCCACCGGTATCGCCGAGGTGCTCGGGCAGTTCGGGCGGCTTGACGCGCTAGTGTGCAACGCGGCCATCGCCGACCCGCACAACATCACCCTGGAAAGCCTGGACCTGGCCTACTGGAATCGGGTCCTGGCGGTGAACCTGGGTGGGCCGATGCTGCTAGCCAAGCATTGTGCGCCGTATCTGCGCGCTCACAACGGCGCCATCGTCAATCTGGCCTCGACCCGCGCCGGACAATCCGAGCCTGATACCGAAGCCTATGCGGCGAGCAAGGGTGGCCTGCTGGCCCTGACCCACGCCTTGGCTATCAGCCTTGGCCCGGAGATCCGGGTCAACGCCGTCAGCCCGGGTTGGATCGACGCACGGGACCCGTCCCAGCGCCGCGCCGAGCCACTGACCGACGCCGATCACGCCCAGCATCCAGCGGGAAGGGTGGGCACGGTGGAGGACGTGGCGGCGATGGTGGCGTGGCTGTTGTCGCGCAATGCCGGTTTCGTTACAGGCCAGGAGTTCGTGGTAGACGGCGGCATGACCAAGAAAATGATTTACGAATAAGAACAGCTGCAAGTGGCGAGCTACAAGCTGCAAGCGACTATGTGGTGTCGGCGCTTCCGACTTGCAGCTTGAAGCTTGCCGCTCGAAGCTGTTTTTGAAAAAAAACCAATCCTGCTATTGACTTAGCTTCGGCACCTGCGTAAATTTCGCGGCCTCAACGAAGCAAAGGGTGATTAGCTCAGCTGGGAGAGCGTCTGCCTTACAAGCAGAATGTCGGCGGTTCGATCCCGTCATCACCCACCATGTTTTACGAGAGTCTTGCGAAAGCAAGACGGAAGCTTTCAAAAGCCTCCACCGACGCGCAGCGGTAGTTCAGTCGGTTAGAATACCGGCCTGTCACGCCGGGGGTCGCGGGTTCGAGTCCCGTCCGCTGCGCCATATTTTCCGAAGCAGGTTCGCCTGGTTCGAGATCAAGCCCAAGGGTTTTGATCAGACGAGTTAACTGGACGCAAGTCCACAGCGATACGCAGCGGTAGTTCAGTCGGTTAGAATACCGGCCTGTCACGCCGGGGGTCGCGGGTTCGAGTCCCGTCCGCTGCGCCATATCTGCTTCGAGGCCCACTGAACGCCTTGCAGCTAAGAAGAAAGCCTCAGGCTTCTTCCAATCGATAGCAAAGACCCTGGTCGAAAGATCGGGGTTTTTTGTTTCCAGCATAAAAATCTCGAGTGTGGGAACTGTGGCGAGGGAGCTTGCTCCCGCTGGGCTGCGAAGCAGCCCCTTCCACCACGAAGCGCTCGGGGCGAAGCCTCAGAACCCAAGCCGATCCCGCAACCCGTAATACCAGGCTCCCATCGCCGCAAACGGCGTGCGCAACAGCTGTCCACCAGGGAAAGGGTAGTGCGGCAGGTCGGCAAACGCATCAAAACGCTCAGCCTGACCACGAAGCGCCTCCGCCAGGACCTTGCCCGCCAGGTGCGTATACGTCACGCCATGGCCGCTGCAGCCCTGAGAGTAATAGATGTTGTCCCCCAGGCGCCCGACCTGAGGAAGACGCGACAGCGTCAGCAGGAAATTTCCGGTCCAGGCGTAGTCGATCTTCACATCCTTGAGCTGCGGGAACGCCTTGAGCATCTTCGGCCGGATGATCGCTTCGATGTTTGCCGGATCCCTCGCGCCATACACCACACCGCCGCCGAAGATCAGACGCTTGTCTCCTGTCAGTCGGTAGTAATCGAGCAGGTAGTTGCAATCCTCGACGCAATAATCCTGAGGCAGCAGGCTGTGAGCCAGTTCATCACCCAAGGGTTCTGTAGTAATCACTTGCGTGCCGCACGGCATGGACTTGGCTGCCAATTCCGGCACCAGATTGCCCAAGTAGGCATTACCCGCCACGATAATGAACCTGGCCCTGACCTTGCCCTGAGGCGTGTGCACAACCGGACTGGCGCCGCGCTCAATGCGAACCGCCGGCGACTGCTCATAAATCACTCCGCCCAGGGACTCCACCGCCGCCGCTTCGCCCAGCGCCAGGTTGAGCGGATGAATATGCCCACCGCTCATGTCCAGCATCCCGCCGACATACCCATCACAAGCCACCACTTCGCGAATACGGCGCTGGTCCATCAACTCCAGCTGGGTGTGGCCGAAACGCTCCCATAGGCGCTTCTGGGACTCCAGGTGACCCATTTGCTTGGCGGTGAGTGCGGCAAATACGCCGCCGTCCTTCAAGTCGCACTGAATCTGATACTTCGCCACCCGCTCGCGAATGATCCGCCCGCCCTCGAACGCCATGTTGCCCAGCAACTGCGCCTGGGCAGGCCCGACGCTGCGCTCGATCACATCAATGTCGCGGCTATAACTGTTAACGATCTGCCCGCCATTACGACCCGATGCGCCAAAACCGACCTTGGCTGCTTCAAGGACGGTGACCTTGAAACCGTTCTCCAGCAAAAACAGGGCAGAGGACAGGCCGGTGTAACCCGCGCCGATCACACACACATCGGTCTCGACGTCATCCTGCAGGGCCGGGCGCGCCGGAGCCGGGTTGGCCGATGCGGCGTAATAAGACGCTGGGTAGGGAGTGTTCGCCATTCTGCAACCTCTGTTTTATATTTTTTACGAATGCGCAGATCCTACCCGAGATAAAAATCGCCCGCCAGCCACCGCCAACTCTTCGCCCGGTGGGTGAAATTAAATATTTTGCATATTCATAGGGTTAGGTGAAAAAAAGGTGTTGACACCCCTTTGGAATTCCGTAGAATGCCGCCTCACAGCAGGCACGTAGCTCAGTTGGTTAGAGCACCACCTTGACATGGTGGGGGTCGTTGGTTCGAGTCCAATCGCGCCTACCAAACAAAATCCGCTCTGCTGGGCGGTCTAGAGGGGTTACCGGAAACGGTAACCCCTTTTTGCTTCCTGCGATTTGCAATGTTTGTGCAAATCTTTGCAAAGCTCCCACCTCATTCGCCAGTTAGGCGTCAACTCGGCGCACATCCAGGCGGTGCTCCTGGCTCGTACTACCAAGGTGATGATGCTAAATTCTGCACGTTCAACCGGTGGCTTATCTGGCCCGACGGGGAACGCCTCACCTCTTTAAACCCATTTCTGAATATGGAAGTTCGATGAACACATCCAAGCTTTTGACTGCACTGTCCTGCGCTGTTGCCGTTTTGATGCTAAGTGGTTGCGCTGCCTCTGTGAAAAGCGGTGGAACCCAAGCGCTGGCCATTCAGGAGTCGGCCAAGCAGAACCTGGTGGTCAACTTCCAGGGAAACAGCAAGGTTGAGCAAAACGAGGACTGGCCTCGTTTGAAGCAGGAGTGGAATGAGGCCCTGCAAGCGGAAGCAACCCGTGCCGGTTATAACCTTGTGGAAACCAAGGCACCGGGCCCACAGGGTAAAGAGGGTGTTGGTATCAAGATCAACGTGACCAATTTCCGTTATCTGACCCCAGGCGCACGTTACGGAGCCGGTGTCATGGTCGGAAACGCGTGGGTCAACTCCAGTGCGGATTATTCGGACTTGAAATCAGGTCGTCTGATCGGCACCCGGACCTACGACACGACGTCGTCTGCTTGGGAGGGGGTTATGTCGGCAATGACTCAGAAGCAGGTCCAGGCTATTTCTCAGCAGATCATCAGTGATATCAAGAGCGCTAAAGCCGAGTAATGCATGGCCTTCCCACATCTCTATCGGAACTGGGTTAATCAATGGCAAGGAATTCCCAGGAAAGCACAGCGGTGACTGCGGCTGACATTGAGCGCTCTATCCAGGCACTCAATAAAATGGCTGAACGCCTCTGGGGTGACGGTCGGGAAGTGGAGGCAAAAGCCTTGCTGGACGCCTTGGATGCGTTAAACAGAGCGCTCGACAGAATCAGGATTGGGGAGAGCCGCAGGGTTCTTCATTGAAGCGTTGATGGAACACTGGCAGTCCTGACCGGCGATTGGATCGCCATGTCCTTCAGTATGATCGACCCGAATCGTTGTGCCCTGAGTGCTGCGTGAAGGATGTGAAGTGATTACGTGATTGGAGGACGGCTGCGAGTACAGGTGGCAGAGTCATGGTAAGTCGCCCGTTTTTCGCGCTGTTGGAGTACATTTGCCGGACTCGCTCAACGGCATTTTTCGGAACCACCGCATGAAGTTCTTCCTGGCCTTCCTGTCCGTTGCAACGCTGACAGGCTGTTCGACACTCTCCGAGACCTTTGACGATCATCCCCGCTGCGGGCCTCATCCGTACTGTGGGTCCGCCAGCGATATCGAGCTGATCAAGGCCGCTACGGAGGAAGACGCGGGGATTCTGCGGGCTCTGGTACCGCTGGCGGTGATCGACCTGCCGTTCAGTATTGTCGCCGATACGTTGTTCCTGCCGTATACCGCTTTCGCCAGTGACCCTGCTCGGGACTAAACCATCAGCTATACCCCGATTCATGAACCGATTTGCGCGTTGAACAAGGAGCACGAAAGTGACAAGCAAGTTAGTGGCGTGCGCGTTGTGTCTGGTGAGTGTGTTGACTGTTCAAGCCGCCTACGGCAGCGGCGTGGATGAGTCAGAAGAGAGCGCATCAACGCTCTGCAAAATACTCGATGGCCTCGACGCCTTGACCCAGGCTTCGGAGTTCTCGGCCAAGAGCCGGACGGTCAACATTGTCATCGACGGCTCTGCGGAAGACGCCAAAAAGCTCTGCCCGCAAATCAACGCTCTCGTCGAGCAGAACGAATTGGTTTTTGCCGAGGGTTGGGTGGTGGAAATCTCGTCTTCCAGCCCGGACTATTCGGTCATCGGGACCTGTCCGCTGTAGTTGAACTGCTCCAGCCTCGCCAGGTATTCGCTGGCCTTGCGATATTTCTCGACCCGCTCCATGTCTTTCTGGCTTGGAAACTCAATCCGCGACAAATTACTGTTCTCCGCAAGGTCAGCCAATTTCACCCGACGGGCCAGCGGATCAAGTGCAGCGCGTTCAATAAAAGCCTGATACGTCTCGCCTTCGCGTTTGGTCAGGGATTCAATGGCGGCCAGGACGGCTTCGCTGAAGCCTGCATTGCGCAAGTCGGCGAGCGTTACCTCAGTATCTTCGATCACGTCATGCAGCACCGCTACCATTCGCTCTTCGTCACCAGTCAGGCGCAACATGACTTTCAGCGGATGCAAGATATAGGGCGAGCCACCTTTATCGATTTGTCCTTCGTGGGCCTGTGCTGCGATGGATATAGCCTTTTCAAGCGTACTCATGAGCTGTCTCGCTTATTTCTCATTTTCTCAGCGCGCCAAGCTCTTCAGAGTGACGGCTTCATGCGACATCGTAGCGAATGTCTTGATTGGGTGCTGGTGCAACTTTCCGACACCGGTTTCTTCCGCTCGGCGTAAACGCGGAACGTGACTGTCTGGCAGTTATCTATCGTCAACACGTTCGGAGAACCGGCATGGATGTCTACAGAATCGAATTTGAAGAAGGGGAGTGGACGCTCTATAAAGCGCACGGCTACAAAGCCATTATGCGCGCCGAAACTCACCGAGCGCTGATCGAGCATGTCCATGCCTTGATCCGGGGAAAGGCAGCGGTGGTTCGTTTCGCCGCCCCGGGTGGCGTACGCGAGTTCAGGATTGGTGAGGTTCAGGAGGGCGGGTCGTAGCCGCCCTCAAAGCGCTTTTGATAACCGGCTCTTGGACGCCGGCGCGGCGTCTACTCTACGACGCATACCCAGCGATGGTTCTGTCTGTAGGGGGCTCGCGTAAATGCCACATCACAAACCATCAACAGCCCACGATCCTGAAGGGCCTCGGTCAGTTGTACGAGTGTCTCTGCTTCGATAGTCATTGCTGTTACCTCGTCAGATTACTACGTTCATAATTCTTGACCGAGGGCTTTCAGCAATAATTCATTTTTTCTATCCAGGGGACGCTAGCCGTTAATAAGGAGCCCCACGTCATGCGTAGGGCCCGCGGCCCTCATTGACCAAAGTGCTTGCGAACATCCACCACCATTGGCCCAACCGCCTTCACCGCAGCCTTTAACTGGTCTTCAGTCACCCCGAACTCCTTCGTCCAGTACTTCAGTTCCCATTCTTCGGAAGTATTGATGCGGTTCCGGTCTTGGGGGCCGCGGTTGCTCAAGTTATCAGCCATTGCCTTGTTCCTTGTATAAGGCCTGGGATCACCAGGCGACACCAAGGTAGACAGTCAGACTTACCGATTTGCGCAAAACGATTGTCGAATTGAGACCTCGTAGCTTTCGATTTAAAACCCCAGGGCAACTGCTTCTGCGAAAGAGTGTTCCTGTAGACCCGCCATAAAGTGCAACGGTGTTTGCGGCTTTACTTCAATCGACGTGACTTCAAAGCTACCAACTATCTGCCCCTGAAGCGCACTCAGCCGGATCGACTCTTCTTCCTTTGCCTTTGCCATTCTCGCGTGGTTCGCTGCGATTTCGTTGAGAGTTGACACAGTACATCTCCGGTGGCTGACCAAGCATGATTGAATTGCCGTAGCGTCAGAAACTTGTCGTCCTGGCTGCTATGGCCTTTGCTGCAAACCCTAAGCCAGACGTGGCCGAGCAAGCCCGGCCGCGTCCTACAGGCGACGAATGGAGGTTCAGACGTCATTAAGGCTTCAACCATGCCTCAACAATAAGTCACTGATAATACAAACCGACCCGTCGGAGGCCGGAGTGGTCGCGCTGTAATCCAATTGGTTGTAGACCCCGCCATGGAAGTTGAGCACTTGATTGATCCACGTGGGGTCCAGTTGCAGGACAGGGGTGGGGGTAGAGCTCGGCGATTTGGCGGGTGTTCGTTCTTTTTGCGTGACGTTGGTCAGTCTGTCTTTGCCGTGTGAGCGGGTGCTGCCCATGCTGGCCTTACAAGCACAACGGTCACTACGCCGATCAGGCTGCTGAGAACCGCCAGCAATAGAATCACCCGTTGCGTTCCAACAGGCGCAGCCAATACCGCCACCAGCAGCCCCGCCAGCGGTTGCGACAGGTTATTGAGGAGCGTCATGACACCGACGGTCTTGCCGAAGTCCTGGGGCGGAATAACTTGCTGTCGGATGCTGCGCATGTAGACGTTGAACATCTTGTCGAAACCGATGACCAACAGGAAACCGACAGCGTAACCCCATGCTTGCGGGCTGAACGCAGTGATGAAGGCACCTGCAACAATCAGGCAGTAGGACAGGCTGCCCAGAAGTTTCGAGGGGAGGGTTATCCGGGCCAGGAAAAACAGGATAAGGATGGTGGTCGCGGCCCCCGCCGCCTGCAACCCGGCGTAATAATCCTTACCGGCACTGTATTGGCCGATCACCATGGCGGCCGAGGTCGCCAGGGTGACGCCAATGATCAGGTTGACGCCCACCGCCAGGCTGATGACTTTCTTGAGTTCCGTCAGGTTGCGGATATGGCCGAAGGCGATGCGCAACGGGTTGAGCCAGAGGTCGTGATGCTGCTCGAACGTTTCCAGGGTGACCGAGCTGGTGCGTTGCCAGTACAGCATTGCCAGGTCCGCCAGCATGAACAGGCCGGCAATCGCCAGCACCACCCAGTGCCACGCCCACACTTCGAGCATCAGCGCGGCGAGCAACGGGCCCAGTACCAGGCCGGTCTGGTCGGCGATTTGCGAGTACGACAGGGTCTTGGTGTAGGTGTAGTGCTTGAAGATGTAGGGCATCACCACTTCGCGGGCCATGATGCCCTGGGTGGTCAGGATGCCACACAGTGCCGAGAGGGCCACGATCCAGTAGATGCCGTCAAAGATTGCGTATAAGACCACTGTCGCCAAGCACGCCGCGGCGCGATAGACCTGGCTGATGTGCAGGATACGGATGGGCGGGAACTTATCGCACAGGGCGCCGCAGATCGGGAACGCTAGATAGCGGGGCAGGGACTCGACGAAAAACGCCAGGCCCGCCCAGGAAACACTGTTGGTGGTCTGGAACACGATCAGCGGGACGATAAACAGCAATATCTGGTCGGCCAGCCTAGAGAGGAACATTGAGGTGAAAAAGGCCAGGTAATCCTTGCGCATGGAGCTCCTTGATGGCCACGAAAGCGGTGCAGTGCAGACAACGCCGTCAACGTTACCGTCTACATTTAGGTAACGACAGCTTTTTTGAGAGGCCGATCATGTACAAATCACGCTCGTTGATTGCCGCGCTAACTTGCCTCGCCCTCGTAGTAGGTTCCGCAGGTGCTTTTGCCGATCCGGGTAATGGCAAGGGCAACGCTCACTACGATCAGGGGCCTGGGCACGGGCAAGGTAAGGGCGGGCAGGGCAACAAGGGCGGTCATGGAGGTCAGGTCGGCGGCGACTGGCACAACGGCCCGAGCATTGATCGCGGTGGGGTGATTGGTGTGATTGGCGGCTACCGTGACTATTGGAGCCCCGGTCCGGCGCTGCCGCCCGGCGTCCAGAAAAACCTCGCCCGAGGCAAGCCGTTGCCGCCAGGTATCGCCAAGAAACTGGACGGCCGTCTGCTGGGGCGTTTACCGCACTACGATGGCTATGAATGGCGCCAGGCGGGCACCGACCTGATCCTGGTGGCGATTGCTACCGGCATCATTTACGAGGTGCTTAACGGCGCATTCGATTAGTCGCCGATGGCCTCTTCGCAGGCTGCTGACGGATCAACTCTCCAACTGCCGCAGGCGCTTGTACAAGGTATTGCGGCTGACCCCCAGCCGTCGCGCCAGGTGCGAGATGTTTCCGCCCACGGCCTGCAACTGCCGGTTCAAGTCCTCCGCATCGTTCAGGTCCACCGCCAGCGGTTCAGGAGTGTCCACTGGCTCCATTTCAAGGTCGACGAAGAAGTCGTCGGGCAGGTGTTCCGGGCGGATCGGTTGTTCCTCGGCCATCGCCAGGGCCACTTGCAGCACGCTGCTGACCTGGCGCAGGTTGCCCGGCCACGGATGGCGTTCGAACAAATCCAGGACTTCGCGACTCAAGCCGGCCCACTGGGTCGGTTCGCGGTGGTGTTCCCAGAGGCGTTTGAACAGCGCCTGCTTGTCGCTGCGTTCGCGCAGGGGCGGCAGTTCCAGGGTCAGGCCGCCGATGCGGTAGTACAGGTCTTCACGGAACCGCCCCAACTGCACCTGTTCACGGAGCAAGCGGTTGGTCGCGGAAATGATGCGGATGTCCACCGGGAACAGTTCGGCGCTGCCCACCGGTTGCACGCAACGCTCCTGCAAAACCCGCAGCAGCCGGGCCTGGGTTGGCAGGGGCATGTCGCCGATCTCGTCAAGGAACAGTGTGCCGCGGTCGGCCTTGCGGATCAGGCCGATGCTGCCTTTCTGGTTGGCACCGGTGAAGGCGCCTTTTTCGTAACCGAACAGTTCCGACTCCACCAGCTCGGCGGGAATCGCCGCGCAGTTGACTGCGATGAACGCTTGCTTGCAGCGCGAGCTGGCCTGGTGCAGGGCCTTGACGAACACTTCCTTGCCGACGCCGGTCTCGCCATGGATCAGCAACGGAATGTCTTTCTCCAGCAAGCGTTCGGCCTGGCGCACGGCTTTTTCTACGCGGCTGTCACCAAAATGCAGGGTATTGAGGCTGATGGCGTTGCTGGCGGGCGCCGGCGCGGGGGCAGGTGCGGGCTCGGCAAACACGCGCGGCCTGATCGACAACTGGCTCGGGCGCTTGAGCAGGCATTGGAAGCGGTTGCGTCCCGAGGCTTGCAAGGAAAACGGCAGGCCGTCGGGTTGGTTCAGCAATTCCATCAGCGAGACCTTGAACAGACTTTCGATGCTCACCCGCGACAGGCTCAGGCCCAGCAGGTTGTCGGCCCGGCGGTTGGCGGACAGCACCTGGCCGGTTTCATCGAAAATCAGTAGCCCGGCCCATTGGCTGTCGAGGTTGTTCAATCCGGTGTTGAAGGTCAGCTGGAAGTGTTCACCGCGAAACAGGTTGAGGATCAGCCGGTTCTCCACGGTCTGGCTCATCATCTTGACCATGCCCAGGGTGTGGGAGGGCGGCAGGTAGCTGTCGCTGGAGACGTCCAGCACCGCGATGACCTTGCGTTCGGCATCGAAGATCGGCGCGGCCGAGCCGGTCATGAAGCGGTTGGCCTTGAGAAAGTGTTCATCGTGCTCGATGTGCACCGCCTGCTCGCAGGCCAGCGCGGTGCCGATGGCGTTGGTGCCGGTGCAGCGTTCCATCCAGCTCGCCCCGGCGCTGAAGCCGTGGGCCAGTTTCGGCTCGATGAAGCGTTGGGTGCCCCACGAGGTGAGCACCTGACCCTGGTTGTCGGCGAGCATGATCAGGCAATTGGAATTGCTCAGGATGTTCTCGTAGTAGGGCAGCACTTCCTGGTGGGTGGTCTGCACCAGCGAGTGCTGGCTTTCCAGCAACTGGGCGATGCCTTCGGCGGGCAGCGGGTCGAAGGACGGCACGCTCTGATGGCTCAGGCCAAAGGCGCGGCAACGGGACCAGGAAGCCTGGATGATGGCCTCGTGGGACAAGGCAGGAGCAGGTGCGGCCATGGGGCACTCTCGCAGGAGCTTTTTATTGTTGGGGTGAGTCTCGCACATCCTCCTTGTGCTGGGGCAGGTCTGGATAACACTTAATCCACATTCCATTGTGGGAGCGAGCCTGCTCGCGATAGCGGTGGGTCAGTCAATATTATAGGTGCTGATACTCCGCTATCGCGAGCAGGCTCGCTCCCATAGGGGGTCATGTCCGGCCCGGCTATAGCATTCCTTCAGTGTTGTTCAAATTTGTTCATTGTCAACGCTCTGACTGTTCAGTTGTTCAACCTGAGTTGTTCACTTTCGTTCATCAACGAACACATTTTTCGGACAGATTTCAGGTAAACCCAGACAGATCAAGGATTTGTAATTTCTGGCACGGCTTTCGCTTTTGTACGTGGGTCGCTTGACTCCAAATAATAAAAAGGCCGAGCCATGTCATTAAAGCTTGAGCACATCTGTCGCACCGTCGAAGGCCAGACCTGGATCGACGATGCCAATCTGAGTTTCGAACCCGGATCCTTCAACGTCCTGCTGGGTCGTACGCTGTCCGGCAAGACCAGCCTCATGCGGCTGATGGCCGGACTGGACAAGCCCGACAGCGGTCGCATCCTGATGAACGGCGTCGACGTGACAAATCGCCCGGTGCGGTTGCGCAACGTGTCGATGGTCTATCAGCAGTTCATCAATTACCCGACCATGACCGTTTTCGAAAACATCGCCTCGCCGTTGCGCCAGGCCGGTGTGTCCGATGAGGTAATCCAGAGCAAGGTGCTGGAAACCGCACGGATGCTGCGGATCGAGAAATTCCTCAAGCGTCATCCCCTGGAATTGTCCGGTGGCCAGCAACAACGCACGGCCATGGCCCGGGCGCTGGTCAAGGACGCCGAGCTGATCCTGTTTGATGAGCCGCTGGTGAACCTGGACTACAAGCTGCGTGAAGAGCTGCGCCAGGAGATGCGCGAACTGTTCCAGGCGCGCCATACCATCGCCGTCTACGCCACCACCGAGCCCAACGAGGCCTTGGCCCTGGGCGGTACGACCACGATCCTGCATGAAGGGCGGGTGATCCAGAGCGGCAAGTCGTCCTCGGTCTACCACCAGCCACAAACCGTGCTGGCTGCCGAGCTGTTCTCCGAGCCGCCGATCAACCTGATGCCGGGGCGCATTGCCGGCAATGAAGTGAGCTTCGCCAATTTTGTGCACTTCCCGCTGAACGTCGACCTGCGCCCGGTGGGCGAGGGTGAGTTCCGCTTCGGCGTGCGTCCCAGCCATATCTCGCTGGTGCCGAGCAACGACGATGACCTCGAGCTGGCCGTGACCGTCGAGGTCGCCGAAATCAGCGGTTCGGAAACCTTCCTGCACGTGCGCAACGAACATTTCCTGCTGGTACTGCACTTGCCGGGCGTACACGAGTACGACGTGGATGCGCCGATCCGCATCTACATCCCGACCCACAAACTGTTTGTCTTCGACGCCCAGGGCAAGTTGGTCCAGGCCCCGGGCCAGCGTATTGCGAGGGTTGCCTGATGGCTGAAATTCATTTGCAGAACCTCGCCCACAGCTACACCAGCACCCCGGCGGGGCCCGAGGATTACGCGATCCGCGAGATGAACCACATTTGGGAGCAGGGCGGCGCCTATGCATTGCTCGGACCATCGGGTTGCGGTAAATCGACGTTGCTCAACATCATTTCCGGTCTGCTCAGCCCCTCCGAGGGCCAGGTGAAGTTCGACGGTAAAGTCGTCAACGAGCTGAGCCCGGAGCGGCGCAATATCGCCCAGGTGTTCCAGTTCCCGGTGGTCTACGACACCATGACGGTGTTCGACAACCTGGCGTTCCCGCTGCGCAACCAAGGCATGGCCGAGCCGAAAGTCCACACCAAGGTGCAGGAAATCGCCGAGGTGCTGGACTTGCAGAACCTGCTGGACAAGAAAGCCCGCAACCTCACCGCCGATGAAAAACAGAAAGTCTCCATGGGCCGTGGGCTGGTGCGCGATGACGTGTCGGCGATCCTGTTCGACGAACCACTGACGGTGATCGACCCGCACCTGAAATGGAAACTGCGGCGCAAGCTCAAGCAGATCCACGAGCAGTTCAACATCACCATGGTCTACGTCACCCACGATCAGTTGGAGGCTTCCACTTTCGCTGACAAGATCGCCGTGATGTACGGCGGCCAGATCGTGCAGTTCGGCACGCCGCGTGATTTGTTCGAGCGCCCGAGCCATACCTTTGTCGGCTATTTCATCGGCAGCCCTGGGATGAACCTGATCGAGGTCACGGCGCAACCCGGTGGCGTCGGTTTCGCCTCGACCCACTTACCGCTGTCGGCAACTTTGCAACAGCGGGTGGCCGAGGCTCAGGGCAAGCGCCTGAAGGTCGGCATCCGTCCGGAGTTCGTTCATGTCTGGGACGGCCCGTACGACGACGCGATGCGCGCCGAGGTGGTCCACGTCGAAGACCTGGGCACCTACAAGATCCTGACCCTCAACCTCGATGGTGCGCCGTTGAAAGTGCGCCTGGCCGAAGACAAACCGGTGCCGGAAGGCACCGCGTACATCAGTTTCCCGGCGCAATGGCTGATGGTCTATGCCGATGAATACCTGCTGGAACCGCTGAGCGAGGTGCAGCCATGAACAAGGTGCAGAACAACAAGGCCTGGTGGCTGGTATTGCCGGTGTTCCTGCTGGTGGCCTTCAGTGCCGTGATCCCGATGATGACCGTGGTCAACTATTCGGTGCAGGACATCTTCGACCAGTCCAGCCGCTACTTCGTCGGTGCCGATTGGTACAAGCAGGTGTTGCTCGATCCACGACTGCACGATTCGCTGCTGCGCCAGTTCATTTATTCGGCCTGTGTGCTGCTGATCGAGATTCCCCTGGGGATCGCCATCGCCCTGACCATGCCGACCAAGGGCAAGTGGTCGTCCCTGGTGTTGATCATCCTGGCGATCCCGTTGTTGATCCCATGGAACGTGGTGGGCACCATCTGGCAGATCTTCGGTCGCGCCGACATTGGTTTGCTGGGCTCCTCGCTCAACAGCCTGGGCATCAACTACAACTATGCGGCCAACACCATGGACGCCTGGGTCACGGTGTTGGTGATGGACGTCTGGCACTGGACCTCCCTGGTGGCGCTGCTCTGCTACTCGGGGCTGCGGGCGATTCCGGACGTGTACTACCAGGCGGCGCGGATCGACCGGGCCTCGAACTGGGCGGTGTTCCGGCACATCCAGTTGCCGAAGATGAAGAGCGTGCTGCTGATCGCCGTGATGCTGCGTTTCATGGACAGCTTCATGATCTACACCGAACCCTTCGTGCTCACCGGCGGCGGGCCGGGTAACGCCACCACGTTCCTCAGCCAGACCCTGACGCAGATGGCCATCGGTCAATTCGACCTGGGCCCGGCGGCAGCGTTTTCCTTGGTGTACTTCCTGATCATTCTGTTGGTGTCGTGGCTGTTCTATACCGCCATGACGCACTCCGACACCAACCGTTGAGGCCTGGACGATGAGCAAGAAAAAGCTGGTTCCGTTGCTGATCTACATCCTGTTCCTGCTGGTGCCCATCTACTGGCTGCTGAACATGTCGTTCAAGAGCAACACCGAGATCCTCGGCAGCCTGACCCTGTGGCCCCAGGATTTCACCTTCCACAACTACAAGGTGATCTTCACCGACCCGAGCTGGTACACCGGTTACCTGAACTCGCTGTACTACGTGAGCCTGAACACCGTGATTTCCCTGGCCGTAGCGCTGCCGGCGGCCTACGCGTTCTCGCGCTACCGGTTTTTGGGGGACAAGCACCTGTTCTTCTGGCTGCTCACCAACCGCATGGCACCACCGGCGGTGTTCCTGTTGCCGTTCTTCCAGTTGTACTCGTCCATCGGCCTGTTCGACACCCACATTGCAGTGGCCTTGGCCCACTGCCTGTTCAACGTGCCGCTGGCGGTGTGGATCCTCGAAGGCTTCATGTCCGGGGTACCGAAAGAAATTGACGAGACGGCCTACATTGACGGCTACAGTTTCCCCAAGTTTTTCGTGAAGATCTTCGTTCCGTTGATCGGCTCCGGCATCGGCGTCACGGCGTTCTTCTGCTTCATGTTTTCCTGGGTTGAACTGTTACTGGCGCGCACGCTCACCTCGGTGAATGCCAAGCCGATCGCCGCGGTGATGACCCGTACCGTGTCGGCCTCGGGTATCGACTGGGGGGTGTTGGCGGCGGCGGGGGTGTTGACCATCCTGCCGGGCATGCTGGTGATCTGGTTCGTTCGTAACCACGTGGCCAAGGGCTTTGCCCTGGGTCGGGTCTGAGGAGTCGATGATGGAATGGATGAACTGGACCGTCCCCACGGCGGTATTTTTTGGGGTTATCGCCTTGTTCCTGGTCGGCATGACCACTTGGGAGTTGCGTTCGCCGAGCATCCCTCGGCGTGGTTTCCTGCCGATTGCCACGACCCGTGGCGATCGGTTGTTTATCGGTCTTCTCGGTAGCGCCTACCTGCATCTGCTGGTAATCGGCG
>Ga0209795_10000146_pt1 | contig 65789 bp, 47 predicted proteins | sample AgamicOrMarz_FD_187166 | JGI IMG/M metagenome (GOLD analysis project Ga0209795, IMG submission 187166) | Agave microbial communities from Guanajuato, Mexico - Or.Ma.rz (SPAdes) (version 2) | ecosystem: Host-associated > Plants > Phyllosphere > Phylloplane/Leaf | place: Guanajuato, Mexico...
TGCTCAATACGCTGCGCAAGATCGTCCAGGAAGTTAACTCCGCCAAGGATCTCAAGGCGGCGTTGGGGATTATTGTGTTGCGCGTCAAAGAGGCCATGGGCAGCCAGGTCTGCTCGGTCTATCTGCTGGACCCCGAGACCAACCGTTTCGTGCTGATGGCCACCGAGGGCTTGAACAAGCGCTCGATCGGTAAGGTCAGCATGGCGCCCAATGAAGGTCTGGTCGGCCTGGTCGGCACGCGCGAAGAACCCCTCAACCTTGAGAACGCTGCGGATCACCCACGCTATCGCTACTTCGCCGAAACCGGCGAGGAGCGCTACGCATCGTTCCTCGGCGCGCCGATCATCCACCACCGCCGCGTCGTCGGCGTGTTGGTCATCCAGCAGAAAGAACGCCGCCAGTTCGACGAGGGTGAAGAAGCCTTCCTCGTGACCATGAGTGCGCAATTGGCCGGCGTGATCGCCCATGCCGAGGCTACCGGCTCGATCAGCGGCCTGGGACGCCAGGGCAAGGGCATCCAGGAAGCCAAGTTCGTCGGCGTGCCGGGCTCGCCAGGCGCGGCAGTGGGTACGGCGGTGGTCATGTTGCCGCCCGCCGACCTCGACGTGGTGCCGGACAAGCCGATCGCCGACATCGATGCCGAGCTTGCGCTGTTCAAGACCGCCATCGAAGGCGTGCGCGCCGACATGCGGGCCTTGTCGGCCAAGCTGGCGACCCAGCTGCGTCCCGAAGAACGCGCGCTGTTCGACGTCTACCTGATGATGCTCGACGACGCCTCCCTCGGCAGCGAAGTGACCACCGTCATCAAGACCGGCCAGTGGGCCCAGGGCGCGCTGCGCCAAGTGGTGACCGACCACGTCAACCGTTTCGAACTGATGGACGACGCGTACCTGCGCGAACGCGCCTCGGACGTCAAGGACCTGGGTCGCCGCTTGCTGGCATACTTGCAGCAGGAGCGCCAGCAGACCCTGGTCTACCCCGACAACACCATCCTGGTCAGCGAGGAACTGACGCCGGCCATGCTCGGCGAAGTACCTGAAGGCAAGCTGGCGGGCCTGGTCTCGGTACTGGGCTCGGGTAACTCCCACGTCGCGATCCTGGCCCGGGCGATGGGCATCCCGACGGTAATGGGCCTGGTGGACCTGCCGTACTCCAAGGTCGACGGCATTCAGATGATCGTCGATGGCTACCACGGCGAGGTCTACACCAACCCCAGCGACGTGCTGCGCAAGCAATTCGCCGACGTGGTGGAGGAAGAAAAACAACTGTCCCTGGGCCTGGACGCGCTGCGGGACCTGCCCTGCGTGACGCTCGACGGCCACCGCATGCCGCTGTGGGTCAACACCGGCCTGCTGGCCGACGTGGCCCGGGCGCAGAAGCGCGGGGCCGAGGGCGTGGGCCTGTACCGCACCGAAGTGCCGTTCATGATCAACCAGCGCTTCCCCAGCGAGAAGGAACAACTGGCGATCTATCGTGAGCAACTGGCCGCGTTCCACCCGCAGCCAGTGACCATGCGCAGCCTGGACATCGGCGGCGACAAGGCCCTGTCCTACTTCCCGATCAAGGAAGAAAACCCGTTCCTCGGCTGGCGTGGCATCCGCGTGACCCTCGACCACCCGGAAATCTTCCTGGTCCAGGCCCGCGCCATGCTCAAGGCCAGCGAAGGCCTGAACAACCTGCGCATCCTGCTGCCGATGATCTCCGGCACCCACGAACTGGAAGAAGCCCTGCACTTGATCCACCGGGCCTGGGGTGAAGTGCGCGACGAAGGCACCGACGTGCCGATGCCGCCCGTGGGCGTGATGATCGAGATTCCGGCAGCGGTGTACCAGACCAAGGAACTGGCGCGGCAGGTGGACTTCCTGTCGGTAGGCTCCAACGACCTGACTCAATACCTGCTGGCCGTGGACCGCAACAACCCACGGGTGGCGGATTTGTACGACTACCTGCATCCGGCCGTGCTGCAAGCCCTGCAGACCGTGGTCCGCGACGCCCATGCCGAAGGCAAGCCGGTGAGCATCTGCGGCGAAATGGCCGGCGACCCTGCGGCGGCGGTGCTGCTCATGGCGATGGGCTTCGACAGCCTGTCGATGAACGCCACCAACCTGCCGAAAGTGAAATGGATGCTGCGCCAGATCAACCTGAGCAAAGCCCAGGAGCTGCTGGCGGAAGTCATGACCATCGACAACCCGCAGGTGATCCACAGCTCCTTGCAACTGGCGCTGAAGAACCTTGGGTTGGCGCGGATGATCAATCCGGCTTCGAACAAGACACTTTAGATCGGCGGCGTCGCCATCGCGAGCAGGCTCGCTCCCACAATAGATATGCAGCGAACACAGATTGTGCCTGACTGAGATCCACTGTGGGAGCGAGCCTGCTCGCGATGAGGCCGGCACAAACACCACAACACTAAACCCTGATCTCCACCTCGCCCAAATGCCCCCCATGCGGCCCAAAGCTGCGCTCGACCATGTGCCGCGTCCCATCGGCATGGACGATCAACGCCGTGCTCGCCCGCGTCCCATAAGCCGGGCTGGCAATGAACACACTCGACAGCAACGTCTCGGTCGCCAGTCCCACGCCGGTGTCCGGCAAGTCCGCCACCGGGGCCGGTTGCGGGTCGTTGAGCAGCGCCAGCAAAGCTTGTGGCTGCGGATCGTCCAGCACCTCGCCCAGCGCCGTACGGGCCTTGAGCAGTTTCGGCCACGGCGTGTTCAGCCCGGCATTCGATAAGCCGTAGAGGCCTTCGGCCAAGCGTTGGGGTCGCGCATCACGGGCGTTGTAGTGCCACAGCTCGGTGCCGTCGCCGAGCAACAGGTTGAAACCGCCGTATTCCGCAGCGCGGGGCACGATTTCACTCAGATAGTCGGCAATCGTTAGACGCCCGGTGAGGAACCGCGCCACCAGTTCGCCGCGCGATTTGAGCGCCGGGAGCTGGCCCGGGTCGCGGATGTTGGTCAGGGCCGCGAAGCGACCGTCGGCGCCAACGCCGAGCCAGGTACCACCGGCCTCAAGGTCGCGGCCGGCATGGACCCCAGGCGCGTCTTCCCACTGCGCCAAGGGCAGGGTCGGGCGCGCGTAGAACTCGTCGCGGTTGGCCGCCACGATCAGCGGCCGGTCATGACTGGGGCGCCAGGCAAATACGATCAGGCACATCAGGTAGTCCTGTTAAAAGAGTGAGCCGAACACTCCGCTTTTGTGGCGAGGGGATTTATCCCCGCTGGGCTGCGAAGCAGCCCCAAAACTATCGAATCAATCAACCTGGCAAATCTGGCTGTCAGGTTTTTAGGGCTGCTTCGCAGCCCAACGGGGATAAATCCCCTCGCCACAGAGGTTCCGCTGCGAGTCATCTCTGGATCACTCTACCCATCCATCGCCCGCACATCCATCGCCTTCAGTAGAGCCCGAGGCCATGGATCCGTTACCATGCCGCTCTTGTTTCGGGGATGGGTGGGAGACGCTGGTGGAATTTGTGCTCTATCTGCTGCTCGGCGCCTGCGCCGGCTTACTGGCCGGGCTGTTCGGCGTGGGCGGCGGGATCATCATCGTCCCGGTGTTGGTGTTCAGTTTCACCTTGCAAGGCTTCGACCCGCAGGTGTTGACGCACCTGGCGGTCGGCACGTCCCTGGCATCGATCATCTTCACCTCGGTCAATGCAGTGCGCGAGCATCAACGCAAAGGTGCGGTGCGCTGGCCGATTTTTGTCTGGATGACCGTGGGCATCCTGATCGGCGCCGGTTTCGGCGCACTCACCGCCGAAGCGATTTCCGGCCCGAACCTGCAAAAAATCATCGGCGTGTTCGCCATCATCGTCGCCGTGCAACTGGCCCTGGACCTCAAGCCCAAGGCCAGCCGCACGGTGCCGGGCAAGGCCGGGCTGACCCTGGCCGGCACGGTGATCGGCTGGGCCTCGGCGATCTTCGGCATTGGCGGCGGTTCGTTGACCGTGCCGTTCCTGACCTGGCGCAGTGTGCCGATGCAGCAGGCAGTGGCGACCTCATCGGCCTGCGGCTTGCCGATCGCCCTGGCCAGTGCCGCAAGTTTCATGATTCTAGGCTGGCACGATCCGCTGTTGCCGGCCCATAGTCTCGGTTTTGTGTATTTGCCGGCGCTCCTGGGCATCGCCCTGACCAGCATGGTCTTCGCCCGCTTCGGTGCGCGGTTGGCCCATCGGTTGTCACCGCGCTTGCTCAAACGGCTGTTCGCCGCTTTGCTGTTCTGCGTTGGCACAAGTTTCCTGTTCTGACGCAATCCTGGCTTAATCCCGAGGTGGCAGCGTCGCCCGGGTATTTTTGACGTTTACGAGGAATATCAATGCTGCCTTACCCGCAGATCGATCCGGTGGCCCTGGCCATCGGCCCGCTGAAAATCCACTGGTACGGCCTGATGTACCTGGTGGGCATCGGTGGCGCCTGGCTGCTGGCGTCGCGCCGGCTCAACCGCTTCGACCCGACCTGGAACAAGGAGAAGCTCTCCGACCTGGTGTTCTGGCTGTCCATGGGCGTGATCGTCGGCGGGCGCCTGGGCTATGTGCTGTTCTACGACCTGAGCGCCTACCTGGCCAACCCGACGCTGATTTTCGAAGTCTGGAAAGGCGGCATGTCGTTCCATGGCGGGTTCATCGGGGTGATGCTGGCGGCGGTCTGGTTCGGCAAGCGCAACAACAAGTCGTTTTTCGAGCTGATGGACTTCGTCGCGCCCATGGTGCCGATCGGCCTGGGTGCCGGGCGCATCGGCAACTTCATCAACGCCGAATTGTGGGGCAAGCCGACCGACGTGCCATGGGCGATGGTCTTCCCGCCGTTCAGCGACCCGGCGCAACTGCCGCGCCATCCGTCGCAGCTGTATCAGTTCGCCCTCGAAGGTGTGGCACTGTTCCTGATTCTCTGGCTGTTCTCACGCAAGCCACGGCCGACTATGGCGGTGTCGGGCATGTTCGCGCTGTTCTACGGGATCTTCCGCTTCATCGTGGAATTCGTCCGCGTACCGGACGCGCAGCTCGGCTACCTGGCGTGGAACTGGCTGACCATGGGCCAGGTACTGTGCCTGCCGATGATCGTCGGTGGACTGGTGCTGATCTGGCTGGCCTATCGTCGCGCCCCGGCTGCGGCAGCCAAGGTTTAAATTCGAACCCCGGGGCGTTGGCCCCGGGTTCAAGGACACAGGTAACTCATGAAGCAATATCTCGATCTGGTGGCCCACGTCATCAAGAACGGCACCAAGCAAGCCAACCGCACCGGCGTGAACACCATCAGTTTCCCTGGCGCCATGCTGCGCTATGACCTCAAGGAAGGCTTTCCGGCCATTACCACCCGCAAGATGGCCTTCAAATCGGCCATCGGCGAGATGTGCGGCTTCCTGCGTGGGATCAACAACGCCGCCGAGTTCCGCGCGTTGGGCTGCAAGGTCTGGGACCAGAATGCCAACGAAAACGCCCAGTGGCTGGCCAACCCGTTCCGCCAGGGCGAAGACGACCTGGGCGAGATCTACGGCGTGCAGTGGCGCAAGTGGCCGGCCTACAAGCAGGTCCCCTTGAGCAACCCGGCGGCCATCGAGCAGACCCTGGCCCAGGGTTACCGGCAGATCGCCGAAGGCGAGGAAAACGGCCAGGCCTATGTGGTGCTATACAAGGCCATCGACCAGGTGCGCCAGTGCGTCGACACCATCATCAAGGACCCAGGCAGCCGGCGCATCCTGTTCCACGGCTGGAACTGCGCCCAACTCGATGAAATGGCCCTGCCGCCATGCCATCTGCTCTACCAGTTCCACCCGAATGTCGAGACCAAGGAAATCTCCCTGACCCTCTACATCCGCTCCAACGACCTGGGCCTGGGCACGCCGTTCAACCTCACCGAAGGCGCCGCCCTGCTGAGCCTGATCGGTCGCCTGACCGGCTACACGCCGCGCTGGTTCACCTATTTCATCGGCGACGCCCACGTCTACGAAAACCACTTGGACATGCTCAACGAACAGCTCAAGCGCGAGCCGTTCCCGATGCCCAAACTGGTGATTTCGGAGCGCGTGCCGGAATTTGCCAAGACCGGCGTCTACCAGCCGGAGTGGCTGGAGCTGGTGGAGCCGGGCGACTTCTCCCTTGAAGGCTACCAGCACCATGCGCCGATGACGGCGCCGATGGCCGTATAAGCCAACCATCATCCCCTTGTGGGAGCGAGCCTGCTCGCGATAGCGGTCTGTCAGTCACATCAATGTTGGATTTGAGGACGCTATCGCGAGCAGGCTCGCTCCCACAAGGGATCTGGGGTGTTCAGAACATAGGTGGCGCCCTCAATGCCCATGACTCCTGCCCACATGTGAATGCTCCACCTCCGGCGCCACTGCCCCGCTCACTTCCAGGCGCTGCAAGATCCCGCATTGATCCAGGTCCGGCCCTTCGCTGCAGCGATGGCGCAGGTCGATCAGCTGTGCCTGCAAGGCCAGCAGGCCATCGATGCGGGCCTTGACGTGGTGGATGTGTTCGTCGATCAGCGCATTGACGCTTTCGCATTGGTCCTGGGGGCTGTCGCGCAGGGCCAGGAGGCTGCGGATCTCTTCCAGGGTCATGTCCAGGGTGCGGCAGTTGCGGATGAATGTCAGCCGCTCGGCGTGGGCCTGGGTGTAGACGCGGTAATTGCCGTCGCTGCGGGCCGGTTCCGGCAACAGTCCTTCGCGCTCGTAGTAGCGAATGGTTTCGACCTGGCAGTCGGTGATTTTCGCCAGCTCTCCGATTTTCATGACGCCGCCTCTCAGATAGGTGCTTGACCCTATAGTGGCTACAGGGTCTTTACTGTGCAACAGGCACTTTTCATGGACAAGACCCGATGAGCGATTCACTCCACATCCACAAGCCCGACCACGGCCACCACCACGGGCACCCCTGCTGCGCCTCGAAAGCCGCACCGGCGGTGGTCAACCTTGGTAAGGCGCCGACGGACGGCGCACGGCGGAGCAGTTTTCGCATCGAGGCCATGGACTGCCCCACCGAGCAGACGCTGATCCAGAACAAACTCGGCAAGCTCGACGGCGTGCAGCAACTGGAATTCAACCTGATCAACCGCGTACTGGGCGTGACCCACGAGTTGCCCAGCGATGCACCGATCATCGAGGCGATCCAGTCCCTTGGCATGCAGGCCGAACCGCTGACGCCGGGCCAGGAAAAAACCACACACCCGTTGCCCGCCCCAGCCAAGCCCTGGTGGCCATTGGCGCTTTCGGGTGTCACAGCCCTGGGTGCCGAGGTGATCCACTTTACCAATGCCGCGCCAACCTGGGTGGTCGCGCTGGTGGCTCTGGTGTCGATCCTCAGCGGTGGCCTCGGCACCTATAAAAAGGGTTGGATTGCCCTGAAGAACCTCAACCTGAACATCAACGCGCTGATGAGTATCGCAGTGACCGGCGCGGTGCTGATCGGGCAATGGCCGGAAGCGGCGATGGTGATGTTCCTGTTCACCGTGGCCGAACTGATCGAAGCCAAATCCCTCGACCGGGCCCGCAATGCCATCAGCGGATTGATGCAGATGGCCCCGGAGCAAGCCACGGTGCAACAGGCCGATGGCAGCTGGCGGGAACAAGAGGTGAAGGCTATCGCACTCGGGGCGCGGGTGCGGGTTCGTCCGGGCGAGCGGGTCGGCCTGGACGGTGATGTGGTCGCCGGCCGTTCGACCATCGATCAGGCGCCGATCACTGGCGAGAGCCTGCCGGTGGAAAAAACCGTGGGCGACAAGGTTTTCGCCGGCACCATCAACCAGGTCGGTGAGCTGGAGTTCACCGTGACCGCTGCGGCCGATCATTCGACCCTGGCGCGGATCATCCACGCCGTGGAACAGGCCCAAGGCTCGCGCGCACCGACCCAGCGCTTCGTCGACCGATTCTCGAAAATCTACACCCCGGCGGTGTTTGCCCTGGCCCTCGCGGTGGCGGTCATCCCGCCGCTGTTCATGGGCGCGGCGTGGTTCGACTGGATCTACCGGGCGCTGGTGCTGCTGGTGGTGGCCTGCCCTTGTGCGCTGGTGATTTCCACCCCGGTGACCATCGTCAGTGGCCTTGCCGCTGCGGCGCGCAAAGGCATCCTGGTCAAGGGCGGTGTGTACCTGGAAGGTGGCTACAAACTCGACTACCTGGCCTTGGACAAGACCGGCACGATCACCCACGGCAAACCGGTGCAAACCGATTACCTGGCGCTGGACCCGGGCGTGGAAAATAGCGCACCGACCCTGGCCGCCAGCCTCGCCGCCCGTTCCGACCACCCGGTGTCGAGGGCGATTGCTGATGCGGCTGTGGATAAACAGCTGGCGCCGCAGGTTGTGGATAACTTCCAGGCGCTACCGGGACGCGGCGTGCGCGGGGACATCGACGGCAAGACCTATCACTTGGGCAATCATCGCCTGGTGGAGGATCTGGGCCTGTGTTCACCGGAGCTGGAGGAACGGCTCTTCGCCTTGGAAAAACAAGGCAAATCGGTGGTGCTATTGCTTGATGGCACCGGCCCGCTGGCGTTGTTCGCCGTGGCCGACACGGTGAAGGACTCCAGCCGCGAAGCCATCCGGCAATTGCATGACCTGGGGATCAAGACCCTGATGCTCACCGGCGACAACGCCCACACCGCCGAGGCGATTGCCGCGCAGGTGGGGATGGATCAGGCTCGGGGCGACCTGTTGCCGGAGGACAAACTGCGGGCCATCGAGGACTTGTACGCCAAGGGACACCGCGTCGGCATGGTCGGCGACGGCATCAACGACGCCCCGGCCCTGGCCCGCTCGGAAATCGGCTTCGCCATGGCGGCGGCCGGGACCGATACGGCCATCGAGACCGCCGACGTCGCCTTGATGGACGATGACCTGCGCAAGATCCCGGCGTTCATTCGCCTGTCGCGGCAGACCTCAAGCATCCTGAAACAGAACATCGCCCTGGCGTTGGTAATCAAGGCGATCTTCCTCGGGGTCACCTTCGCCGGGTTCGCCACGATGTGGATGGCGGTGTTTGCCGATATGGGGGTGAGCTTGCTGGTGGTGTTCAATGGGTTGCGGTTGGTGCGTAAGTAAAAAGCCAGGCTGACAGGGCTGGCCTCATCGCGAGCAGGCTCGCTCCCACAGGATTTCGCTGAGCATCAAGCCCCGCAGAAACCCGTGGCGAGGGAGCTTGCTCCCGCTTGAGTGCGAAGCGCTCATCGCTTATGGGGCTGCTTCGCAGCCCAGCGGGAGCAAGCTCCCTCGCCACAGAAGCAGCGCATGGCCACATCTCGTCGCAATTGGCGATCAATCACGCTTCGGCTCGCGAATCTTGTACCAGGCCACATACAGCGCCGGCAGGAACAGCAAGGTCAGCAACGTGGCAATGATGATCCCGCCGATCATCGCGTAGGCCATCGGTCCCCAGAACACTTCCCGGGCAATCGGGATCATCCCCAGGCTCGCCGCCGCCGCGGTGAGCAGGATCGGCCGGCGACGGTGTTCGGTGGCTTCCACCACCGCGTCCCAGGGTTCGTAGCCGTCACGCTCGTATTCATCGATCTGGGTCACCAGGATCACCGAGTTACGGATGATGATGCCGATCAGCGCGAGGATCCCGAGGATCGCCACGAACCCCATGGGCGTGCCCGTCGGCACCAACGCCAGCACCACGCCGATCAAGCCGAGGGGCGCGACGCTCGCCACCAGGAACAGCTTCTGCACGCTGTGCAGCTGGATCATCAGGAACGTCGCCATCAAAAACAGCATCAGCGGCACGACACTGGCGATCGGCCCCTGGGCCTTGCTGCTCTCTTCCACCGTACCGCCGGTGGCGACCTTGTAGCCCACGGGCAGGCCGGCGGCGAATTTGTCGATGTCCGGCTGCAACTGCTTCACCAGGTCGGTGGGCTGGATTTCATCGCGCACGGCGGCCTTGATGGTAATGGTCGGCTTGCGGTCGCGGCGCCACACCAATGGCTGCTCCAGTTCATAGCGCACGGTGGCGAATGCCAGCAGCGGAATCGAGGTGCCGCTCGGCGTGACGATCTGCAGGTTCTGCAGGGTTTCCGGCGAGCCACGCTCGGCGTCGATGGCGCGCCCAACCACGTTGATCAGGTAGATATCGTCGTCGACCTGGGTCACCGGCGAGCCACTGACGATGCTGTTCATCAGCCGGGCGACGTCATCGGAGGACAAGCCCAGTTGCCGCGCCTTGTCCTGGGCGATGTCGATGCGCAGGACCTTGCCCGGCTCGTTCCAGTCGTAAATGATCTCGCCGATGTGCGAGTTCTTGTCCAATTCGGTGGCCAGTTCGATGGCGTGCTTGCGCACCTGATCGATGTCCTTGCCGCTGACCCGGTACTGGATCGGCCGCCCCACCGGCGGACCCATTTCCAGGGATTGCACGTAGCTGCCGATCCCGACGAAGTCTTCGCGCAAGCGTTTTTGCAAGCGTTCGGTGAGCGCCGTGCGCGACTCCAGGCCCTTGCTGACAATCACCAGTTGCGCGTAGTACGGGTTCTGCAACTGCTGGTCCAGGGGCAGATAGAAACGAATCGCGCCCTCGCCGATGTAGGTGCTCCAGCGCTCGATATCCGGGTCATCCTTGAGCGTCGCTTCCAGGCGGTCGACAGCCTTGCGGGTCTCGTCCATCGAGGCGTTCTGCGGCAGGTTGAGGTCCACCAGAATTTCCGGACGGTCCGAGGATGGGAAGAACTGGTTCTGCACGAAACGCATGCAGAACACCGCCAGCACGAACAGCAGCACCGTGATGCCGATGGCCCACCAGCGATTGCGCATCGCCCACAGCAGCCCGCCGTTGAACGCCCGGCCGATCCGCCCCGGCTCCTTGTCGTGGGGTTTTACGTTGGTGCTGAGGATGTGCACGCCGATCACCGGCGCGAACAGCACCGCGACGATCCACGACACCAGCATCGCCACGGCGATCACCGCGAACAGGGTGAAGGTGTACTCGCCCGCCGAGCTGGCGTTCAGGCCGATGGGCACGAAACCGGCCACGGTCACCAGGGTTCCGGTGAGCATCGGGAACGCGGTCGAGGTATAGGCGAACGTGGCCGCCTGATCCTTGGTTTCGCCTTTCTCCAGGCGCGTGACCATCATTTCCACGGTGATCATCGCATCGTCCACCAGCAGGCCGAGGGCGATGATCAACGCGCCGAGGGAAATCCGCTGCATGGTGATGCCGCTGTATTCCATGAACACAAAGACCATCGCCAGCACCAGCGGAATCGAACAGGCCACCACCAGCCCGGCGCGTATACCAAGGCTGACGAAGCTGACGATCAGCACGATCACCACCGCCTCGAACAGAGCGCTGGTGAAGCCGCCGACCGCCTCCTTCACCACTTCGGCCTGATCCGACACCGTGTGCACGCCAAAGCCCACCGGCAGGTCGGCGGTCAGTTCGTTCATGCGCGCATGCAGGGCCTTGCCGAATTCCTGGATGTTGCCGCCCTTCTTCATCGCAATGGCGAGGCCGATGGCCGGTGAGCCGTTGAAACGGAACATCGGCGTGGCCGGGTCGACGTAGCCGCGGCTGATGTCCGCGATATCTGCCAGTCGATAGAACCGGTCATTGAGCCGCAGATTGACGTTCGCCAGGTCTTTCTCCGACTGGAACTGCCCCGAGGTGCGTACGGAAATCCGCTCGGGGCCGGCGTCGATCACCCCGGCGGGTGTCACCGCGTTCTGCGATTGCAGGCTTTGCACCACCTGGCGCTGGTCGACCCCCAGCGCGGCGAGTTTGCGGGTGGAGAAGTTCAGGTACAGCACTTCATCCTGCTCGCCGATCATTTCCACCTTGCCCAGGCCGGGCACCTCGCGGATCTCGGCCCGCACTTGCTCGACATAGTCGCGCAGCTGGCGCATCGACAGGCCGTCGCCGGTGAAGGCGTAGACCGAACCGTAGACATCACCGAACTCGTCGTTGAACCCCGGTCCTTGCAGGCCCTCGGGGAACTCGCCGCGAATGTCGTTGATCTTCTTGCGCACCTGGTACCAGATCTCGGGGATGTCCTTGGCGCTGGTGGTGTCGCGCAGGTACACGAACACCGTCGACTCCCCGGGCCGGGTGTAGCTTTTCACGTAGTCGAGGGAATCGAGCTCTTCGAGTTTCTTCTCGATGCGGTCGGTGACCTGCTTGAGGGTTTCTTCCTGGGTCGCGCCGGGCCAGCGCGTCTGAATGATCATGGTCTTGATGGTGAACGAGGGGTCCTCTTCACGCCCCAGGTTCATGTACGAGAACACGCCCATCAGCAAGGCGACGAACATCAGGTACCAGACGAACGACTGATGCCGCAGGGCCCATTCGGATAGGTTGAAAGGCCCTTTCATCGTGCTTCCTCGTCCAGTTTCACTTTCTGCCCCGGCTTGAGGCTGTTCACCCCGGCGCTGACCACGCGGTCGCCGGGCTTGATGCCGTTGGCCACCAGCACCGAGTCGGCCGAACGCTCCAGAATCTTCACGTCGCGGGGCGAAACGGTCTGGCTCTGCGGATCGATCAACCAGATCCGCGCCTTGCCATCGACCTCTTGCAGGGCGCTGAGCGGCAGCTCGATACGCGGCTCGATGGCCGAGCTCAACGTCACGCTGATGGCGGTGCCCAGGCGAAAGCCGGGCGGCGTGTCAGTCAGGGTCAGGCGCGCGCGGCGAGTCCGGGTGGCGCTCTGGGCCTGGGGCTCGATCTCGCGCACGATGGCGGTGGTGTGGGTGTCCGGATCGAGTTGCGCGGCGACTTCGAACACCACGTCAGTCGGCAGTCGCTCGGCCAGCCCCGCCGGCAGATCGATCACCGCTTCCTTGATGTCCGGACGGGCCAGGGTCACCACCTGCTGGCCGGCGGTCACCACCTGCCCGGCCTCGGCATTCCAGGCGGTGACGACGGCGTCGTGGTCGGTGCGCAGCTCGCTGTAGTTGAGCTGATCGCGGGCCTGTTCCACCGAGGCCCGCGCCTGTTCGAGGGCGGCACCGGTGGTTTTCAGGTCGGTCTGGGCAATGTCCAGCTGCGCCTGGGCACCGACGCCACGGTCGAACAACTGCTGCTGACGACGGGCATTGGCCTGGGCGTTGATGTATTGCGCTTCGATCCGCGCCAGATCGCCCTGGGCGGCGCGCAACTGGTTCTGTTGATCGGTGGGGTCGAGAGTGGCGAGCAAGTCGCCTTTCTTCACCTCGGCGCCGACATCGACGTTGCGGCTGGCGATCCGTCCGGGCACGCGGAAACCGACGTTGGTTTCGTAACGCGCCTGGATATTCCCGGCGAACCGGCCCAGGGCCTGTTGATCCAGGGCCCGGACTTCAACCGACAACACCGGACGCACCGGCTCCGGCGGCGCTTCTTCCTTGGAACAGGCCACCAGCAGCAGGCCGGCCGAGACCATCCACAAGCGCTTCATGGCTGGGCTCCTGTCGGGGATTTGTCATGGGTATTTTCGGCGATCTCGACCCGCACGCCGGGGTGCAGCAATTGTCCTCCCGCAGTGACGACTTTTTCGCCGCCCTTGAGGCCATCGCTGATGATGACCTTGCCGGTCAGGTAGCGGCCGACGGTGACAGTCTGCAACTGCGCCTTGCCTTCGTTATCCACCAGCCACACGGCCGGCTCACTGAGGTTCTTGGTCAATGCCGACCACGGCAGCTCGACAGCGGTCTTGCCTGCGGCCTTGGCCGTGGCACTGACCACCGACCCGAGGCGCATGCCCTCGGGCAGGTCGTTGAGGGTGACCTTGACCTGCACCGTGCCGGTCTGGGCGGACACCGCCGGGGTGACTTCACGCACCGTGCCGGTGGTCTTGATCTCCGGATTGTCCAGCAGGCTGATGACAATGCCCGACTCCGACGGTGGTTCGCGCAGCAGCGATTCGTAGATGTTGAACACCGCGTCGCGCTCGCCATCCCGGGCCAGGCTGAAAATCGGCTCCGTGGCCTGCACCACCTGGCCGACCTCGGCCTGGCGCGCGGTGATGATGCCGGGTGCATCGGCGATCAGTGCGGTATAGCTCAGTTGTTCGCGAGCATTGGCCAACTGGGCCTGGGCCGCGGTCAGCGCGCTCTGGCTGCTGCGCAGTTGCGCCTGGGCCGCGTCGTATTCGCTCTGGCTGGTGTAGCCCTTGGGCAGCAGCTTCTGCTGGCGCACGAACGCCGCCGCACTCTGCTTGACCCGCGCCTGCTCAGCCGCGACCTGGGCTTCGGCAGAATCGACGTTGGTCTGCAAATCCCGCGGATCGAGACGGGCCAGCACTTGCCGGGCCGAGACCCGGGCACCGACGTCGACCTTGCGCTCGATAATCTTGCCGCCCACGCGAAACGACAAATCAGTCTGCACCCGCGCCTGGACATCGCCAGTGAGCGTCACCGAGGCAGCGTACTCGCTCGGCACGGCCTGCTGCACGAAAACCCGCGGCAAGGCTTTTTCCTCGGGTTTTTTATCACCACACCCCACCAACAACGCACACAAGCCCAGGCCAACTACCAGTTTGATTCGGGGACCAGCCATGCAGACTCCTTTGCGCTGTACGGACGTACCAGTGACGGATACGACTGTGAGCTTAGAACAGGGTTCCAAGGATGCACAGGGTACTGATGACGCAGAGGAAGTTGACGGGGTACTACGCGGATTAAACAGCACCTGATAGACCGCAATCGTCGGATCGCCGCCCGGAGCAGGCTCCCACAGGGGGACTGTGGTCGATCTGTAATTTCGACTCCACACCCACCCAACGTGGCGAGGGAGCTTGCTCCCGCTGGCCTGCGAAGCAGGCCTCTGCATTTTTCCAGACAGACCGCATGACTCGCTTTTGCGACTGCTGCGCAGCCGAGCGGGAGCAAGCTCCCTCGCCACGGGTCATGGGGTGTCTGGACTGACGCCATCGCGAGCAGGCTCGCTCCCACAATTGGGTCGAAGTACGGCCGGGAGGGATAGATCGACCTCCAGGCCGCCTCGCTTTCGCTTTGCTTTGCTTTGCTTTGCTTTGCTTTGGCTTTTGATCTGGGCGCCCCGTTAACCACGACGGCCGAACGCAGGCATTGCGCAGTGGGCATCCCGGCATGGATGCCGGGATAGCCGCGCTGGGTCATGGATGACCCTTCGCGGCGGGCCCACGGAGCAATGCCGGAGTGAGGGAACACCTCGCCTGGGCGAGGTGCCTAGTGGTGGGGCAAGAGCGTTTTGCTTACTTTTGCGCTCTATCAAAAGTAAGCCGCCGTCAGGGCGGAACCGTCAGCCGCCGTTACCGCAGCAACGGATATGTACCCGGCCAACAAAACCCAGGCCGGCGGTCAGGGCAAATCACCCCTGCCACTTCCCCCCCTCAACAATCACACTCTCCGGCCGAGTCTCATCACTCAATTCCTTACGCACATACTGGTCATACAGCTTAAGCAGATACTTCTCCTCCCCCAACTTCGCCAGCTCGGCATTCACCCAGTCACGCAGCTCGACATTGCCCTTCTTCACCGCCGGCGCAATCGGCGCTTCAGCACCCAGCGTCTGGCTCAGCACACGATAGCCAGGATTCTGCTTGGCCCAACTGAACAGCACCAGATTGTCCTGTGCATAGGCATCGCCCCGCCCATTGGCCAGCGCTTGCAGGGACTCGGAGTTCTTTTCGAACTTGAGCAGCTTCCAGTCCGGATGATTCTTGGTCAGCCAGATATCCGCCGTGGTACCCGTGGTGACGATGGTGGTACGGGTCGCCAGATCATCCAGGTTCTTCACCTCGCTGGCCTGTGGCACCAGCGCCTGCACGGCGACTTTCAGGTTGGGGTTGGTGAACTCCACCGCCTCCTTGCGCTCCGGCGTCACAGTCATGTTGGCCAGGATCAGGTCGACCTTGTCACTTTGCAGGAACGGAATCCGGCTCGCCGGTTCAACCGCGACGAACTCCACCTTGTTTTCATCGCCGAGCAGATCCTTGGCAAAACGGCGGCCAATGTCGGTATCGAAGCCGACATAGCGGCCGGTCTCGTCGACGAACCCGAACGGCGGTTTGTCGGTGAAGACACCGACGATCAGTTTGTCCCGCGCCTTGATCTTTTCCAGGTAGCTGGCCGGCGCCGTACTCTGGCTCGCAGCTTTGGGCTTGGGTGGCTCTTCGGTCTTATTGCAGCCGGTCAGCAAGGCAAGACCAAGCAACGGCAGTAACAGCAAAGCGGATTTGGCAGTTTTCATGGCAGTTCCAGTTCCTTTGTTTGAGTCGTTTCGGGTAGTGCGGCGACGTAGGAGAACTTCTCCAGGAACTGCTGCGCTCGTGCGGTTTGCGGGTTCGTAAAGAAAATCTCGGGCGGGTTCTGCTCAAGGATGCGCCCGGCATCCATGAACACAATGCGGTCGGCCACGGCGCGGGCGAAGGCCATTTCGTGGGTGACGATCAACAGCGTCATGCCTTCGCGGGCCAGGCCCTGAATGACTTCCAGCACTTCCTTGACCATCTCCGGGTCGAGGGCGGCGGTGACTTCATCGAACAACATGACCTTGGGGTTCATGCACAGCGAACGCACGATGGCGATGCGTTGCTGCTGGCCGCCCGAAAGCTGCCGCGCAAAGGCATCGCGCTTGTCCAGCAGGCCCACTCGGGCCAGCAAGGCTTCAGCCTGGGCACGCGCTTCGCGGCGGTCGCGATTCTGCACTTTTACCGGGCCGAGCAGCAGGTTATCGAGCACGTTCATGTGCGGGAACAAGTGGTAGCTCTGGAACACCATCCCGATCTGCTGCCGTACTTCGCGCCAGTCGGTGCCTTTGCCCAGCAACTCGCGACCAGCAAACTTCAGGCTGCCACTGTGGGCGACTTCCAGCCCGTTAAGGCAACGCAACAGCGTACTTTTTCCGCAGCCACTCGGACCGAGGATGACGATCACTTCGCCCGGCTTCACTTGTAGGTCGATGCTGTTGAGCACCTGCTGGTCGCCGAAAAACTTGTTGAAACCCTTGAATTCGATCAATGCGCTCATGCGTGTGTCCAGCGTCGCTCCAGGACCCGCGAAGCGGCCGAGAGCGGGTAGCAGATGAAGAAGAAAAACAGGAACAGCGCCCCGTAGATCAACACGGATTCGTAGGTGCGCTCGATGATTTGCTGGCCGACCTTGATCACATCCACCACGCCGATCAGCACCGCCAGGGAACTGGTCTTGATGATGCGGGTGTAGACGTTGATGGTCGGCGGCGTCATGCGCCTGAGCGCTTGTGGCAACAGGACATAGCCATAGAGTTGCGGACCGTCCAGGCCGATCGACAACCCCGCCTCGCGCTGGCCTCGGGGCAGCGAATGCAAGGCGCCGCGCACCACCTCGCCCACTTCAGTGGTGCCCCATAGCGACAACACCAGGACTGCGCACCAGAAGCTGGGAATGCTCAGGCCGAAGAAAATCGGCAAGCCAAAGAACAGCAGGTACAACCAGACCAGCACCGGAATCGCCCGGAACAATTCCACGTAGACCCGCAGGATCGCGTCCAGCCACTTGACCTTCAGTGTGCGCAGCACGCCGTAGAGCACTCCGCCCAGGGTGCTGATGACGATGCCCAGCAGGGAAATCGACAGGGTCTGCGCAGCGCCCTTGCCCAACTGCGGCAACGACACCCACAGCAACTCAAGACCCGAACTGGCCATGCTGGAGCCTCCTTTCCAGACGACTGAGCAACAACGACAACGGCAGGAACAGCAGCACGCAAATCAACGTCAGCACAGCGAGCATTTCGTAGGTTTTGTAATAGAGCGCGATGTAGCTCTTGGTGGTGTAGAGGATCTCGGGCACCGCCACGGCCGAGACCACGGTGGTTTCCTTGAGCAGGAAAATGAAGTTGGCGAACAACGACGGCAGGCTGAGGATCCCGGCCTGGGGCAGGATCACGTAGCGCAACAACTGCCCGTGGGACAACCCGATGGAGCGACCGGATTCCAGTTGCGCCTGGGGCACCGCTTCCACGCCGGCGCGCAGCACTTCGGTGAGGTAGGCCCCGCCCAGGAACGTCATGGTGATGATCGCGGCCGCGAACCCCGAGACCTTGATGCCCAGGGCGGGCAATGCGAAGTAGACGAAGAACAGCTGGATGAGCAGCGGCGTATTGCGCGCCAGCTCCACGTACAACCCGACCAGGCGCTGCAGGTAAGGGGTGCGCCAGACCAGGATCGTGGTATTGAGCAACGCCACCAGCAGCGACGTGACGATGGCCACCAGGCCGACCTGCAGCGTAACGCCCACGGCCTTGAAAAACGCCGGCAGGGTACTGAGGATAAAAGCGTAATCGAAGTTCATCGGCCATCCTGGACATCGCTCGGTAAGCGACGCTCGTGCAATCCATGGGCAGCGGGTAACCGCCCGGCAGGCAGCGACTTTAATGGCATAAGAAGCGAACTTTAAATACCGTTAAAGCATATTGATATCACGCAAAAAACTATCCCCTAAAATTTGCCGGGACCGCGTAACAGGGCTATTTTCTCTGCGCGCAGGAAGAGTTCTGGATGTTCCTGCAAGGATGCACAGCCTCCGGCCAGATCCGGCCGAACCACACAAGGAAGAACACATGGCAAACGTAAACGTGCCGCAGCGACTGGACCCGCAGGAAATAGTGAAATTGCTGGTGGCGTTGCGCAGGGCATTGAAGGCCAACGTGGCCTGAGCCATGGATAAATGGCCACCTGTGGAACGCGCACAAAAAAACGCCGACGCTGCCACAGCCGTCGGCGTTCAAACCGTGAAAGGATCTACCGCTCGAATCAGAACGCCGGCAGTACCGCGCCGCTGTATTTCTTCTCGATGAAGGCCTTCACTTCCGGGCTGGTCAAGGCCTTGGCCAGTTTCTGGATGGCCGGGCTGTCCTTGTTGTCCGGACGGGCCACCAGGAAGTTCACGTACGGCGAATCCGAACCTTCGATCACCAGCGCGTCTTTGGCCGGGTTCAGGCCTGCTTCCAGAGCGTAGTTGGTGTTGATCAGGTCCAGGTCAACCTGGTCCAGAACCCGCGGCAGCATGGCCGATTCCAGTTCCTTGAACTTGAAGTTGTGCGGGTTCTTGGCGATGTCTTTCGGCGTTGCCAGGGCGTTTTTCGGATCCTTGAGCTCGATCAGGCCGGCCTTCTGCAGCAGAAGCAGCGCGCGCCCGCTGTTGCTGCCCTCGTTAGGCAGCGCGATGGTCGCGCCGTTTGGCAGGTCAGCCAGTTGCTTGTACTTTTTCGAGTAGCCGCCGAACGGTTCAACGTGAACGCCGATCACCGTCTCCAGGTGCGTGCCTTTGCCTTCGTTGAAGTTTTTCAGGTACGGCAGGGTCTGGAAGTAGTTGGCGTCCAGGCGCTTCTGATCGACCTGTACGTTAGGCTGCACGTAGTCGGTGAAGACCTTGATCTGCAGGTCCACGCCTTCTTTGGCCAGGGTCGGCTTGATCAGTTCCAGAATCTCAGCGTGTGGCACCGGAGTCGCCGCCACTACCAATTTCTCTGCTGCCTGGGTCAGGCCCGAGGTCAGGGCTGCCGCCAATGCGGTGAACAACAGAACCTTTTTCATGCAGTGTCCTTATCGAAAATCACTGTCGTCAATGGACGACGGCCTAGGGGTGAGGGTGCCAGCGAATTGCTATCGCTGGCGTGAAGCGGACAATACCGACATTTTTTATGCCTTAACAATATCTTTTATTCAAGTTCATATTCGTTTTACTCATATAAGCCGAACGCCCCTGTGGCGAGGGGATTTATCCCCGTTGGCCTGCGCAAGCAGGCCCCCTGTACCAAGGCAAGGCGGGGCCGCTTCGCGCCCCAGCGGGGATAAATCCCCTCGCCACAGGGGTTTATAGCGCTTGGTCCAGCCGGGTAAGCAATGCCTTGAGCGCTGTACGTTCAGTCGCTGTACCGCGAGCAATCACATGCGCCAGCTGCTGCTCGATCGCTTCCAACGGCGAGGGCTGGGCCGGCAGGTTCAAATGCTCCGGCAAGATCTCGTCGCCACCGCTGACCAGCAGCGCAAAGTGAATGACGTTTTCCAGCTCGCGGGTGTTGCCCGGCCAGCTGTGCCGTTCAAGGGCCCGCTGCGCCGCCTCGCTGATCAGCGGCACGCTCAGGTCCAGGCGCTGGCTGTAGATGCCCAGGAAATACTCGGCCAGGGACAGGATATCGCCCACCCGCTCGCGCAGGGCCGGCAGTTCGAGTCGGCCTTCGCTGAGGTAATGGTAGAGCCGCTCGTTGAATTTCCCGGCGGCCACCGCTTGCGCCAGGTCGATACTGGTGGCGGCCACCAGCCGCACATCCACCGGGCTGGGCTGCTGGGCACCGACGCGGGTGACCTCGTGATTCTCCAGGGCGGCCAATAACTTGGCCTGGATCGGCAATGGCAAGTCACCGATTTCATCCAGGTACAGGGTGCCGCCGTTGGCCGAGCCAAACCAGCCGGCGCGACTGCTGGCCGAGCCGCTGTAGCTGCCGGCGGCGTAGCCGAACAGCTCGGCGTCGGCGTAGGTCGGGCTGATGGCGCCGCAATTGACCGAGACAAACAACCCGCCACGATCACTTTCGCGGTGGATATGTCGGGCCAGCAACTCCTTGCCGGTACCGGTTTCGCCGCGTATCAGCACCGAGACCGCTCGCGGGGCCAGTTGCTCCAGCTCCTGGCGCAACTGGCGCGAACGCGGGTCGACGAACACCAGCGCCTTGGCGCGAATGCTCAGGGGGCTTTTTTCCGCATCGGGAAAAGTCAGCAGTGGCTGACCGAAGGTTTCATGCAAGCTCATGGCAGTCTCCCGCCCCAAACCGCCGGGAGACGGGAGGGCGTCAAAAAAATTCAGGCGCGTCGCAGGGCGTGTTGCTCCATGCGGTTTTGCAGGCGATAGAGGTAAGCGAAACCCTGCTCCCAACGCTGATGGCCGGACTTCACATTGATGTGTCCCGCCCCGGCCAGGATCCCGGCCTCGGCTCCCCAGTTGCGCGCCAGCTCCAGGGCCCGCGGGGCGCTCACGGCTTCGTCGTTGTCCGAGCCGACCACCTGGCTGGGGAACGGCAGCAGGTCGGTGGGAATCGGCGCGAAATTACGCAACGCCGGAACGCACGCAGGACGTTCCACATCCGCCGGCGCCACCAGCAACGCCCCGCGCACCTGCCGCAAAAATTGCACCGGCGCGGTGGCGGCCCAATGGGCGACGGTAATGCAGCCCAGGCTATGAGCGATCAGGATCACCGGAGTGCTGTCAGCGGCAATCGCTTCGGCCAACGCCGCCACCCAGTCTTCGCGCCGAGGCGTCAGCCAGTCGGCCTGCTCGACCCGGGCACTGTTGGGCAGACTGTTCTGCCAGTGGGTTTGCCAATGGTTTTCCGGCGATCCTTGCCAGCCCGGCACAATCAGGTAGCGAATCGATTCGTTGCGCATGGGTGCTCTCCTGCGTGTCTGTTCACGGAGGAGTATAGGGAGGAGATTTATATTGTTTAAGGAATAAGAAGCTATTTATTAATAACTAAGAGTTATCTGCATGATCAGCGCGGTCAACTGTGGGAGCGAGCCTGCTCGCGATAGCGGTATGGCAGTCAATGAACATATTGAATTCAAGTGCGTAATCGCGAGCAGGCTCGCTCCCACAGGGGGCCGGGTTTCTTCAGGGGTATTACTCGCTACGCCCCTTCCTCAACATCACATCCAACTGATCCACCACCACCGCCCAGTCGGCATCCTCGAGGATTTCGTCGCGCAGCAATTGCTTCTGGCTCTCGCTCCAGAAGAACGCATCCGCCAGGTGCAGCCCGGGCTTGAGGGGGGAATGGGTGGCGATGAACTGGTCGATGCTCTGCGCATCGTCGGCCAGGCCCAGCTGTTTGAACAGCGCTGGAAGGCTGTGGATCGGGGTATCCATGCAGGGCTCCTGAGCATGAATGGGCGTTGGGATGCCTTTCTCAGTCTAGCCCCCGAATCGCCTCCAGACTGATCAAAATTCAATCAAGCCCAGCACAATTCCTGTGGCGAGGGAGCTTGCTCCCGCTCGGTTGCGTAGCAGCCGTAACATTTTTAGGGCTGCTTCGCACCCCAGCGGGAGCAAGCTCCCTCGCCACAAAAAGCGACCATGCTTCAAGAGTTTCTAAACCTCTCCAGCGCGTCATAAGCCCCTTGCGCCCAATGCTCCACTCGATCCTTCAATAACCCAGACGCCTCCCGGCGTTTGTCCGCGCTGTCGCCGACAAACACTTGCGCCGGCTGCTTGGCATGCAACCCGACCGTTGCGAACGCTTGCCGGCATCGTTCGTCATCCAAGCGAAAGAACGCCGCCAACCTGCCGGCCATCGCCGCCGGGAGCTCGCTGTAGTTCACCACCGTTGCGCTAAATTCCCGGCAATGCTCCAACCCCGTCTGTAACAACCGTCCCACCCGCCGTGCGATGAAATCTTCCTGGCCGATGAATGGCAGCCCATCATCCAGCACGCTCGCTCCGATCATCCCCGGCACCATGTGCATGCCGGGGCGGCGCAGGTGGGACACGGCGATCTCCAAGGGGTCGCGGTACAAAAACAGCCAGGGCGTGTCGGGAAAGCACTCACGCAGCAGTGGCAGTTCACCGATGTTCCAGGCGTCGAGCTTGATCACCAGGCGTTGCTCGACGCCCCGGCGGCGCTGCCCGTAGGCCGACAGCAAGCCCTTGAGCGCGGCGCGGCGTTCGGCACCAGGCAAGTCGCTGCGCAGCAGCCTGTCCAACGGCGGCGGTTCGGAGATGACGATGTGGTCGTCCAGTTGCGCCAGCATCTGGCTGATCAGTGTCGAGCCGCAACGCGAGGCATGGAAAATGAACGCGCTGGGTGCCAGGCCGGGGCTCTGTTGCTGCCACTGGCTGAGCACATCCAAGGCTGTCTGGCGGCGGAACACCTGGTTGAAGGGCAGGCGTAGCGCGTCTTCCACGGCATCGCCAAAGAACGGCTGTGACAATCGCGCCTCACCGAACCAGCACCAATCGACCTGCCACTGCCCGAGCGCCTGTCCTACGCGGATCGGCAACCAACCGTGCAGGTTCAGGCCTTCCATTGCTCGTTCCACTGTCGGCGACCGTGACGCATGGCCGAGCGTAGTTCTTGCGGGGTGAAGTGCAGCCCCAATTCGGCGCCGAGCGCGATTGCCCGCTCCATGAACGCATCTACGTCATGCAACTGCTGCAAGGTTCGGGCGAGTCGGGGATCGGCTTCTACGCGCTGCTGAAAATGGGCCAAGTCGCTTGGCCCGACACCGGCAGCGGGTGTGGTGTGCAATCCATCGGCAATCTGCTGTTCCAGCCATGGCCCGGGACGGCAATCGAGCACCAGGTGAATGCGTGATGCTTCAAGGCTGCGATTGGCAACGCGATGGGGCCGCGACAGATCAAGAAACCAACATTCGCCCGCGCTCATCGGAACGCGCTGGCCATTCAGCCAGAAATCCACCTCGGGCGAGCTGAGCAGCGGAACGTGCAGGCGCAGGTCGGCATCCGGCCCGCCCAGGTCATAATCGCGATGTTCGTGGATCCGCCCGCCCGGCCCCAACCGCAGCAGCCGGGCCGAGACAATCTCCAGTGGCCAATCCTGCAACGCCCGACGCCAGCGGTCGTCCCTCGACCACGGTGCGCGGTGCAGGGGTTCGGCGGCCCCCGGGGACAACTCGGTCAAGGCATCAGCCGCCGAAATCAGCGCCACACCGCTCCAGTCGCCGCTGTAATAGGCACTGTTGAAGTGCCCTTGCCAACGCTCGCCCTCAACGGCGGCCAGGGCCTGCAACAGCAACGGCAGGTCCACCGTCAGCGGCAGCCTGGAGAACGCCGGGCGCTCCATTACCGAGCGCCGGTTATTGCGTCACCGGGGCAGTCGGCACGGCGATATTGCCCTGGGCCCAGGCGGCTTCGCGGTTAGCCAGTGCGGTGGCAATCGACTGGACTTCGGTCGATTGCACTTCGTTCGGCAGCGGGTCGAGGCCGGCGCTGGCGAAGATCTGGCCATAGGCGTTGCGCAGGTCGGCATAGGACAGGTCGCGCCGCAGATCAGCCTGCAAAGTGTTCAGTTCACCCTGAATCAGATCCAGCTCACCAATACCGGCGGCCTGATGCCGACTGCGCAACTGGCCGACGATCTGCCCGTCAATGTCAGACAGCTGCTGGTTGGTCTTGAACTGGCGCAATGCTTCACGGTAATTGGCGTTGGCAACGTACAGCTGCGCCAATACCGCGATGGACATCGCCTGGCGCCGCGCCGCCGCCACTTCTTCACCGGCCTTCGCCACGTCGATGGCCGCCGGGGCTGAGATCACGTTGAAGAGGTTCCAGGTGACTTTCACGCCATAGTCCGCCCAGCCCTGCTCCACCAAAAACGAGTTGCTGTCGTAATGCCCGCCGGCGGAGAACTCCAGCCCCGGCAGCAGGCGCAGCATGGCCTTGCGGGTTTCGGCTGCGGTGATGCGCGTCTGGTAATCCTGCTCGCGCAGTTCCGGACGGCTGGTCAGCGCTTCCTGTTCCAGTTGGGCCATGTCGACCTTGAGCTCCGGAATGTCGTACTCATCCGCAGTTGCCAGGGTCAGCTCGGTCCCCAGGGGCAGGTTGATCAGGGTCGCCAGTTCGGTCTTGGCCAGGGACAGCGCACGACGTTGCTCTTCAAGCTGGCGAGTGGCCTGGATCAGCGAGCGCTGGTAAGCCAAGGCCTGCACCGGGTCACCAATGCGCTGCTCGCTCATGCTCTGGCTGTTGCCCCGCGCCGCTTCGACCCGGGCCATCAGGCTGTCGATCTGCTTGAGCAGACGCTCGGCGGCCATGGCCCGCCAATAGGCCGAACGCACGTCCTGGACAATGGTGTTGATCACCTTGCGCCGACGCTCCTGCACGATCAATCGCTGATCGCCGGCCTGTTTGGCGCTGATGTAGCTGACGCCGAAATCGAGCACGTTCCAGACCATGGTCAGGTCCGCCACTTCGCGGTCGCGGTCCTGGGAAGTCGACGGTTCCAGGGACTGAGTACCGGTTTCCACGCTCTGGCTGCTGGAGGCATTGACGTTGTTGCGGCCTACATAGCCGGCATCCAGCGCCATGCGTGGCAGCATGTCGAAGCTGGCCAGGTCGAGCTGACGCTTGGCCAGGGCTTCTTCCATGATTTTCAGGCGGCCTTCGAGGTTGTACTTCACCGCCCGGGCCATGGCCTGGTGCAGGGTCAGCGGACCGCTCAGCGGCTCCTGGCCCTTGTACATGTTCTGCAGATCGGTACGGGCGCGCTGTTCGCTGACGCTTCGATCGATCGGCTCGCTGGTCACTGCACAACCGCTGACTACCAACGCCAGCGCACTCACTGCGAATAACTTCTGACTTCTATTCATTCCCTGGATTGCCCCTGGCTGCCCAACGTATTTTTTAGATTTTTTCAGGCCTGCACGACCTGTTGCAGAGCCATTGCCAGGCTGTCGACCCGGCGCTGTTCAGTGTCCTTGATATGTTGCAGCTGCTGGCCCAGGGTCGGTGCGCCAAAGACACCGCGCACGCCTTGGGACACATCCCCACCCTGCATCGACTGACTGCCGAAGGCGTTCAGCGATTCACTTTCGCCAGCGGTGTCCTGGTTGAACAGGCTCGAAAGCGTGCTGCTGCCGAACACCCCGCCGTCACCGCCACCGAACCCCAGGAAGCCATGGCCTGAGCCGTCACCGGCGGCGTCGCTGCTGAATACCTGGGCGATATAGCTCGGTGCGAGCGCGCCACGGTTGATGAAAATATCCCCGATTGGACGCAGGCCCCCGCCCACGTCCCGTTGCTCGAACAGCGGCGGGAAGCCCAGCGGCGTGCCCAGGTTGCCGGTTGGCGGCGCGAAGACGATCGGTTGCAACGGCACCTCGGACGGTGGCGTGACCGTGACCGGGTCCGTGGTCAGGAACTCCGGTGGCGGCTTCACATCGTTGGGCACCACGGTGTCGATCGCATAATTGTTGGACACCGCCACACTGGCCCCGGCGTTGCCCGAAAGATCGCTGACGTTGCTGGTGTCCAGGGCAATGAAGTTGCTCGGGTCGGTGAGGTTCGCCGTCGGCGTGAACGTCGCGGTCCAGGTCCTGCCACCGTCGCTGCTGGTCAGGTTGGTCAGCTCGCCGTTGGTGACGCTGAGATCCGACAGGTCGAAATTGCTCACTGCCTCGCTGAAGGTGAAGGTCACCTGGGTGGTCTCGCCCACGGCCAGGTCCGAATCAGCGACGACGATGGTCGCCGTCGGCCGGGTGGCGTCGAGCGCATAGTTGCTGGAGATCGCGATGCCCGCCCCGGCATTGCCGGCGATGTCCTGCACGGTGCCGGCGTCGAGCAGGATCAGGTTGGTGGCATCGTTGACGCCCGCCGTCGGCGTGAGGGTTGCGGTCCAGGTCAGGCCGCCGTCGCTGCTGGCAAGGTTGGACAACACGCCATTGGCAACGCTGATATCGGACAGATCGAAGCCGGTCACCGCCTCGGTGAAGCTGATGGTCACAGTGGTGGTCTGGCCGATGCCCAAGGTGGTATCGCCCAACGTGATCGTGGCGCCTGGGCGAACCGTGTCAATCGCGTAGTTGTTGGAATTCACCACACCGACACCACTGTTGCCCGAAACGTTGACCACACCGCTGGTATCCAGGCTGATCAGGTTGCTGGTGTCGGTGATGGCGCTCGCCGGAGTGAAGGTTGCCGTCCAGGTAATGCCGCCGTCGGAGGAAGAAACGTTGCTCAGGGTACCGTTGCTCACGCTCAGGTCAGCATTGTCGAACCCGCTGACCGCTTCCGAGAAGGTGATGGTCACCAGGGAGGTTTCCCCGACCCGCAGGGCATTGTCGGCGACCACGACGGTGGCCGTCGGCACTCGGGTTTCGACCGCGTAGTTGGCCGAGTTGGTGGTGCCGGTCCCGGTGTTGCCGGCGGCATCGCTCACGCCGCTGTTGTCCAGGGTGATCAGGTTGGTGGCATCGGTCACGCCCAGGGTCGGCGTAAACGTCGCGGTCCAGGTCAGGCCGCCGTCGCTGCTGCTGACGGCGCTCAGGGTGCCGTTGGCGACGCTCAGGTCAGCGTTGCTGAAACCGGTGACCGCCTCGCTGAAGGTGATGGTCACCTGCGCGGTTTCGCCCGGCCGCAACGTTGAGTCGCTGAGCACGATGGTGGCGGTCGGCAGTTGGGTGTCGAGGGCGTAGCTGTTGGAGTCGGTGGTGCCGCTGCCCGCGTTGCCCGCCTGGTCGGCCACGCCGCTGTTGTCTAGGGTGATCAGGTTGCTGGTGTCGCTGACGCCAACGGTCGGTGTGAACGTCGCCGTCCAGGTGATGCCGCCGTCACTGCTGCTCAACCCGCTCAAGGAGCCGTTGGCAACCGTCAGGTCGGCCGTGGTGAAACCGCTCACCGCTTCGCTGAAGGTGATGGTCACCAACGAAGTCTCGCCGGCAGCAATGGCCGTGTCGGCGACGACGATGGTCGCGGTCGGGCGCACGGTGTCGACGGCGTAGTTGTTGGAGTCGGTGGTGCCGACCCCGGCGTTGTTCGCACCGTTGCGCACGCCGGTATTGTCCAGCGTAATGACGTTGCTGGTATCGGAAACACTGGCGCTCGGCGTGAACGTCGCCGTCCAGGTGACGCCACCGTCGGAGGACGAAACGTTGCTCAGCGTGCCGTTGCTGATGGTCAGGTCACTGTTGTCGAAGCCGTTCACCGCTTCGCTGAAGGTGATGGTGACCAGCGAGGTCTCACCGATGCTCAGGGAAGTGTCGGCCACCACGATGGTGGCGGTCGGCACCTGGGTGTCGACGGTGTAGTTGGCCGAACTGGTGGTGCCGGTCCCGGCGTTGCCGGCCGCATCGCTCACACCGGTGTTGTCGAGGATGATCAGGTTGGTCGCATCTCGCGTACCGGTCGCCGGGGTGAACGTCGCTGTCCAGGTAATGCCGCCGTCGCTGCTGCTGACCGCGCTCAGGGTGCCGTTGGCAACGCTCAGGTCATCGTTGGTGAAACCGGTCACGGCTTCGCTGAAGGTGATGGTCACCAATGAGGTTTCGCCGGCACTCAGGTTGGCGTCGGCCATGACAATCGTCGCGGTCGGGCGCTGGCTGTCGAGGCTGTAGTTGTTGGAATCGGTGGTGCCGCTGCCGACGTTGCCCGCCAGGTCAGCAACACCGCCGTTGGTGAGGGTGATGATGTTGCTGGTGTCGGTGATGCCATTGGTCGGTGTGAACGTGGCGGTCCAGGTGATGCCGCCGTCACTGCTGCTCAACCCGCTCAAGGAGCCGTTGGCAGCCGTCAGGTCGGCCGTGGTGAAACCGGTCACCGCTTCGCTGAAAGTGATGGTCACCAGCGAGGTCTCGCCAGCGGCAATGGCCGTGTCGGCGACGACGATGGTCGCGGTTGGGCGCACGGTGTCGATGGCGTAGTTGTTGGAGTCGGTGGTACCGACCCCGGCGTTGTTCGCACCGTTGCGCACGCCGGTGTTATCCAGGGTGATCAGGTTGCTGGTGTCGGAAATGCCGACGCTCGGCGTGAACGTCGCCGTCCAGGTGACGCCGCCATCGGACGACGAAACGTTGCTCAACGTACCGTTGCTGATGGTCAGGTCACTGTTGTCGAAGCCGTTCACCGCTTCGTTGAAGGTGATGGTCACCAGTGAGGTTTCACCGATGCGCAACGACGAATCGCTCACCACGATGGTTGCCGTCGGCACATTGGTGTCGATCTGGTAGTTGTTGGAACTGGTGGTGCCGGTCCCCGTGTTGCCGGCCGCGTCGCTGATGCCGGTGTTGTTCAACACGATGACGTTGGTGGTGTCGACGACCCCGAGGGCTGGCGTGAAGGTAGCGGTCCAGGTGATGCCGCCATCACTGCTGCTGACCGCGCTCAGCGTGCCGTTGGCGACGGTCAGGTCGGAATTGTCGAAGCCGGTGACGGCCTCGCTGAAGGTGATGGTCACCAGCGAGGTTTCGCCGACGCTCAATGTGTTGTCGGCCACCACGATGGTCGCGGTCGGACGCTGGGTATCGACGACATAGTTGTTCGAATCGGTGGTTCCGGAGCCGGCGTTGCCCGCGCCGTCCGTGACACCGGTGTTGTCCAGGGTGATCAGGTTGCTGGTGTCGGAGAGACCCGCCGATGGGGTGAACGTCGCGGTGTAGGTAATGTTGTCACTGGTGCTAAGCCCGCTCAGCACGCCGTTGGCAGCCGTCAGGTCAGCCAGGCTGAAGCCGGTCACGGCCTCGCTGAAGGTGATGGTGACCGTTGAGGTTTGGCCCACGCCCAACGTGCTGTCCGCCACGACGATGGTCGCGGTCGGCCGCTGCAGGTCGATCGCATAATTGTTGGAGTCGGTGGTGCCGCTGCCGGTGTTACCGGCCGCATCGCTTACGCCGGTGTTGTCCAGGGTGATCAGGTTGGTGGCGTCAGTAACGCTGGCCGTTGGCGTCAGAGTAGCCGTCCAGGTGATGCCGCCATCGCTGCTGCTCAGCCCGGTGAGCGTGCCGTTGGCGACGGTCAGGTCGGCAGTGGTCAGGCCGGTCACCGCCTCGTTGAAGGTGATGGTCACCAGCGAGGTTTCGCCAATTTTCAGCGCGTTGTCGGAAACCACGATGGTCGCGGTCGGGCGCTGGGTGTCGATGGCGTAGTTGTTGGAGTTGGTGGTGCCGCTGCCGGAGTTGCCGGCCGCATCCAGCACGCCGGTATTGGCCAGGACGATCAGGTTGGTGGCGTCGTTGATGCTGGCCGTCGGCGTCAGGGTCGCGGTCCAGGTGACGCCGCCGTCGCTGCTGCTCAGTCCGCTCAAGGAACCGTTGGCCACCGTCAGGTCGGCCAGGGTAAAGCCGGTCACGGCCTCGCTGAAGGTGATGGTCACCAGCGACGTTTCGCCAGCGCTCAGCGCGGTGTCGGCGACCACTATGGTTGCGGTGGGGCGCAGTGTATCGATGGCGTAGTTGTTCGAGTTGGTGGTGCCGATATTCGCGTTTCCGGACAGATCGACAATACCCCCGCTGTTCAACGTGATCAGGTTCGTGGTGTCGCTGATGCTGGCACTCGGGGTCAATGTCCCGGTCCAGGTGATGCCACCGTCGGCACTGCTCAAGCCGGTGACCGTGCCGTTGGCGACCGTCAGGTCGGCGGTGGTGAAACCGCTGACCGCCTCGTTGAAGGTGATGGTCACCAGGGACGTTTCACCGATGCTCAACGCGGTGTCGGCAACCACGATGGTCGCCGTCGGACTCAGGGTATCGACGGCATAGTTGTTCGAGTTGGTGGTGCCCACGCCGGCATTGCCGGACAGGTCGGCGACCCCGGTGTTATTCAGAATCACCAGGTTGGTGGTGTCGGTGACACTGGCGTCCGGGGTCAGGGTTGCGGTCCAGGTTATACCGCCGTCGCTGCTGCTCAGGCCGCTGAGCGTGCCATTGGCGACTGTCAGGTCGGCGGTGGTGAAGCCGGTGACCGCTTCGCTGAACGTGATGGTCACCAGGGATGTTTCGCCGACTTTAAGTGCCGTGTCGGCCACCACGATGGAAGCGGTCGGCGCCACGGTGTCGTTGACCACATAGTTGTTCGAGTTGGTGGTGCCCACACCGGCGTTGCCGGCCAGGTCGGCCACACCGGTGTTGTTCAGGGTGATGACGTTGGTGGTGTCGGCAATGTTGCTGGCCGCCGTCAGCGTGCCGGTCCAGGTGATGCCGCCGTCGCTGCTGCTCAGGGCGCCGACCGTGCCGTTCTGCACCGTCAGGTCGGACGCGGTGAGGCCCGTCACCGCCTCGGAGAAGGTGATCGTCACCAGCGAGGTGCCGCCGGAGTTCAGGTTGGTGTTGGCCACCACGACGGTCGCAGTGGGCGGAGTCTCGTCCGGCACATAGTTGGTGTTGATGGTGCCGCCGTCGCCATAGACGTTGGCCACCGACGCCGGCGTGACACCGGCGGTACCGGCACTGGTCCCGCCCACGCCGCTGCCGCCGACGTTGCCGGACAACGCTGCGAAGTTGGCGGCGGTGATCAGGATCGCGCCTTTGTTCCAGATGGCACCAACGCCACGCCCTCCCGCGCCGCCGGTGTGGCTGTAGCCGCCGCCGGCACCGCCACCACCACCGCCGCCACCAGCGCCGATGTTGTTGCTGATCGTCGAGGTACCGATGATCCGCAAGGTTGCGCCAGTGTCGTTGTAGATACCGCCCACCGCACCGCCACCCGCGCCACCGATTTCGTTGTAGCCGTCGCCGCCACCGCCGCCGCCAATGGACAGGCCTGCGCTGGCCGCCGTGCCGCCGGCTGAACCGGTGCTGTAGCCTGGATACGCCGAGCCGCCCGCGCCACCGCTGGAAGAACCGCCGCGCCCGCCCATGTTGAAGAACCCGCCGCCAGCGCCGCCCTGCCCGGACGAGCCGGCCGAGCCTGTGGCATTGAGCGTGTCGCCGCCGCGGCCGCCGATGCCGCTGCCAATCGCGCCACCGCCACCGCCACCACCGCCGGCGTATTGCGGGGTCACACCGCCGCCGCCACCACCGCCGGACGCAGCGTTCGCAGTCACCGTGACATTTCTGAGCGTCAGGGTGCCAGCGTTGTAGATCCCGCCGCCCTTGGCCACCAGCGCATCGTCTCCGCCGTTGCCGCCGTTGCCCGCCGTCATGCCGCGGGTGATGACCAGGCCATCGAGGGTGGCCGTGGTGCCGGCCGTCACGTTGAGAACCTGGGTGCGGAACTGGCCGTCGAGGGTCACGTCGGCCACGTTGTCGTTATTGAGGTCGCCGTCAATGGTGACGTTTCTGTCGACTACCAGCACCTGGGTCAGTGCGACGGTCATGCCGGAGCTGAAGGTCACAATGTCGCCGTTCTGCGCCGAAGCCAGGGCTGCTCGCAAGGAACCGACGCCGCTATTGGCGTTATTGGTGGCGGTCCAGGTGGCGAGGCCCCATTGATAATCGCCCATGGCATCGGCTGAGAGCGCATTGGCGCTTTCGATGTTGCCGGTTGCGATTTCCAGGTCCCAGTCGCCGCCCACGCCGGTACGGTCGTTGGAGGCCGCCACGTCGCGGCCGGTCAACTGCGCCAGGGAGTCGACAAAACTCAGGCCGCGCTCACCTTCGGCGGTGTAGCAGCCGTAGATCAGGATATCGCCACCGGCGTTCATGTCCTGGCCGATCTGCGCCAGCACTTCGCTGCGGGCCTGGACGTTATCGGCCGACAGGTAACTGTTGCCCAGCCACAGATCGCCAGCGTTGCCGTGGGCAATGATCTGCACCGAGCTGACGCCCTGGTGGCTGTCCAGGTAATCGGCGATTTGTTGCAGGCCGTCCTTGGCCGCATCCAGTTGCACCACCTGGGTACCAGGCGCCACACCTTCGAGCAGGCTGGCGGAGTCCTTGACCCGGGAATCGACGAACACTACAGACTTGCCGGGTACGGCGGCCTGGGTCGCATCGGCCTGTCCCTGAGGAGCATGACTGTTATCGGCGGACTGATCCGCCGTGGGCGTCTTCGCCGCTTCGGCGGTGGGATGCGCGTCCGGCTGCGCGGCGTCAGCCACGGTAGCGGCCACCGCGCCGTCGAACAGCATTCGCGGTTCCAGGGACATGATCATTGGCGATGCCAGGGCCTGTGCGCCCTCGGTTACCCGCGATTTGCCTTTGCTCCACCACATGACGATCACCTGGACTCGAACTTCTTGAACACGCAATTGGAAAAAACCGCCATCAGCTGAGGGCGGCGTCGGTTTTCATACGAATGACATTGGCAGCGCTGGCAGACCCATCGCGCCAGAACGACAACTGAGCGTACTTTTCAAACAGATCCGGCGGCAGCAGGGTTCGCCTGGCTTGCGGCGCGACCTTGGGCTTGACCTTGTGCAGGCCGGCAACGCCCAGGGCCTGATCGAAGGCCGGCGCGTCGTAGGTCAAGTGATTGAAATCGTGTTCGAACCAGGGTTCGTCGATGAACTCGTACACCAGGCGCATCACCCGCTCTGGGGCCTGGCTCAACAGGTCGTAATCAACGATCAGCAGCGACTCGGCGTTTTCGCCGTAATAGGCTTCCTTGAGCGCGGTCCAGGCAAACCCTACCAGGCGGTTGCGCTGGGCCAGGGTTTCGCAGCGGCTGTAGACGGTGTTGCGCTCGTCATCGTCGTTGAACAGCTTGGTGTTCTCGAACGGGTTGGCGCGGTAGAGCCGTTCCAGGCTGTCGAGCACCCAGGCGACATTGCGCACGCAAGCGATGGTCTTGGCCTGGGGGAACAGGTCCTGCAAGGCCGGCAGGCGCGCGCACCATTGGCGATTGGTGTCAAAGATGACCGGTTTGTCGGCCTTGTCGGCGTAGTAGGAGTCGAATAGCCCGCGCAGCAGGCGGCGGCGCAGATCAGTGTCGATCACCGAGCCGAATTCACTACCGGCGCTGCACTGCTGCAGGACGCTGCTGAACAGGGAACCGACCGGGCTGGTCATGCCGGCATGGAAGCGCGGGTTCTGCAAAAGGATCGCGGAAAGAAGGGTCGAGCCCGAGCGCGGCAAGCCGGAAATAAAGTGAAACTGTGACAATCCCTTCACCGTTTGTAGTCCATTTGTACCCAGAGCGTAGCCGAGGAAACAAACCTCGCCTAGTACCACTTTGACATCAAGGCCAGCCCGGACTCTAAAAAAGACGGACGGTATCAGTATCACCTGCGCCTGAACCGATTAAGCCGCCCGACAATATTTTTCAGTCACCATGTCCCGGCAAAATCCGACATCCACGTCTACGCTCAGCCGTGCGTGACCAGGCCAGGGAAAGAATGGAGTCGGGCTGATCGCACTCCGTATCCCGTCGGGCACCATCAGACCAATCACCTGAGGGATGAGGATTCCATGGAAGTATTCATCGGCACTATCCAGCCGTTCGCCTTCAACTTCGCACCCCGAGACTGGGCACTGTGCAACGGGCAAACGCTCAGCCTGGCCCAATACCAGACCTTGTTCGCGCTGATCGGCGTGACGTACGGAGGCGACGGCCAGACCACCTTTCTGCTGCCTAACCTGCAAGGTCGCATGCCCATCGGCCAGGGCAATGGCCTGGGCCTGACCCCGCGGGTCATCGGCACCGTTTCCGGCACCGAGAACGTTACGCCAACCCTCAACAACCTGCCCACCCACACCCACGCCCTCACCGGCATTACCGCCAACACCACCCTGCAACTGGCGAACCCGGCCAACAACCCGGTGAACACGCCCACGGCCACCAACTCGTTCATCGGCACCTCGGGCACCGGGCCGGGCGCGGCGAATATCTATTCCGACCAACTAGGCGCCTCGCCGGTGGCGCTACAAGGCGTGAGCACGACGGTCAGCGGTTCGGTCGCGCCTGCGGGCAATGGCCTGCCGCTGGCAATCATGAATCCGTTCCTGGCGGTCAACTTCAGCATCGCCCTGCAAGGCATTTTCCCGTCCCGTAACTGATGACGCGCCGGGGGACGCCGCTCCTCCGGTCCTTTGGAGTATCGACATGCTGCAAGAGGTTCATAGCCACCACTTCGAACCGTTGCTGGGCCAGACCAGCGACCTGACCCTGCCCGACGGGAGCCGCCTGCCCGTGCAGATCGAAACCCTTGAGCAAACACCCCGGGCGAAGATGCCGAAGGCTGGACGCATGCCGTTCTGCGTCGAATTCAACAGCCTCGAAAGCACGGAATTCGTCGACGGACTCTGTGCCCTGGACTTGCCCGAACTGGGACGGCTCGAAGGGGTGTTCGTGTCGCGTATACCACCCATGGGGCGGGATCCGACGGTGGGCTATTTCTATATCGCGTTCAACTGAAAGCTGATCCAGACCAATCACCTGAGGGACGAGGAATCTATGGAAGTCTTCATGGGCACCATCCAGCCGTTTGCCTTTAACTTCGCACCCAGCGGTTGGGCGCTGTGTTATGGGCAGACGCTCGGCATCGCGCAATACCAGGCGCTTTTCTCACTGCTCGGCACCTACTACGGAGGCAATGGCCAGACCAACTTCATGCTCCCCAACCTGCAAGGCCGGCTGCCCCTGGGCCAGGGTAACGGCCTGGGCCTCACCCCAAGGGTCATCGGCGAGGTTTCCGGCACCGAGAACGTCACCGCGACCCTGAACAACCTGCCGAACCACACCCACACCCTTACCGGCATCACCGCCAATACCACGCTGCAACTGGCGAACCCGGCGAGCAATCCGGCGAACACGCCAAGCGCTACCAACTCGTTCATCGGCACCTCGGGCACCGGACCGGGCGCGGCGAATATCTACTCCAACCAGCTAGGCGCCTCACCGGTGACGCTGCAAGGGGTGAGTACGACGGTCAGCGGTACGGTCGCCCCTGCGGGCAACGGCCTGCCGATGGCGATCATGAATCCGTTCCTGGCGATCAACTTCAGCATCGCCCTGAACGGGCTGTTTCCGTCCAGGAACTGAGGAGCCACCGCAGGACTGCAGTTCTGCGCAAACATGTGGGAGCGAGCCTGCTCGCGATAGCGGTGTGTCAGTTGCCAGTGGCTTGACTGACCCGACGCTATCGCGAGCAGGCTCGCTCCCACAAGGGGCAGGTGGTGAATCAACGCTTATCAGTTGCCCTTCGGATACCAGACCAACCGCTGCGCCGCGGGGTTGCTTTCCTGCACCTCGAAGCCCAGCGCCAGGTAGTGCTGGCGAGCGTGGGGATTACTGGCCCAGACCACGGTCGCCACCGGGCAGCGGATCTGCTGTGCGGCTTTCTGCACCCCTTGCAGCACCGCCCGGCCATAACCCTGCCCGCGCGCCTGAGGGATGAAGGCCAGGTACAGCACGCGAATTTCGTTGGGGCCGAAATCGGTGCTCAACGCGCCAATGGCAGTGCCGAGCTTTTCCACGACGTAGTGCATGGCGTTGGGGTATTGCTCTCCCAGGCCTTGCTCCTGCACATGAAACTGCTGGGCGACCAGCTGCTGCACCTGCTCGGGCTCGCCGTCGACCCATTGCAGGTCCGGCCGCGCCGCTTGGTAAAGGCTCTGCAAAAACGGCCCATCGTTGACCCGTGATGGACGTACGACCAATCCCTCTGCCGCCACTGACTGCATGCTCGCTCCTAGAATCCGCTTTCCCTGACACCCAACGCCGCCAACCGGCGCCAGGCCGCTCCCAAAACCGACTCGCCCTGCCCCTGCAACACCACCACCCCTCGCAACGGTTGCATCGGCGCCGCCCCTTGGTCGACAACGCTCAAGCGCACGCCATATTGCGCCTGCACCGGCTCCGCCCGTTGCTGCGAATCGCGGCGTACGGCAATCGGCCCGTGGTGATCGGAGGTGAGGGCTTCTTGCTCGACCCAGGCCACGCCGTTGGTGTCGACTTCATCCAGTTGCACCGCAATCGAGGGATGCATCGGATCGTCGGCGATGAATCGTCCCGTGGCGCCAGCGCCGACCCGCCACAGCTCGGCCTCGGTCAGATAGCCACGCAAGCGTGAATCGGTCTGCACCACCCGCACCAGCGCCTGCTTGGGCGACAACCAACGACCGGCCACCAGTTCCGGCAACAGATCGCGGACCTGGCCGGCATGGGGCGCACGCAACAACAGGCGTTCACGCTGGGCAATCAGCCCACGGTACTCGGCCACCGCTTCGGACAGTTGCTGTTCGACGATGCCGGCGTCGGCCGCGGTTTCACTACGCCCGGCCTGACGGCGCATCTGCAACTGCTGGATCTCGATTTCCCGGCGCACGATGGACAGGCGCGAGGCCATGTCCGGCGACTCCAACTCAATCAGCACATCGCCCTGGGCCACGACCTGGCCGTCGTGCACATTGACCTGTTTGACCCGCGCCGCGACCGGCGCATACAACGCACTGGCGCGACCGGCCTCCAGCATGGCCGGCACTTCCACGGCGCTGCGCCAGGGCAGCAACAACGCCACCACCAAGGCCAGCAAGACCAGGGCGCTGAACAGCACCCGCGGCGCATGGGCCTGCTGGCGGCGGCTCCACCATTGCCGCCACTCATTCATGATGGGCATAAAGATGAACCAGACCAATTCCACCATCATCAGAAAAATGCCCAGCACCTTGAAGAACAGGTGATAGACCGCCAGGGCAATCCCGAAAAACAACGCCGCGCGCCACAACCAGGAGCCGTATCCCCACAACAGCAGACGGCGGCGCATTTTCGGCGTCCAAGGTTCCGGCGCCGCCACACCATAGCCAAACAAGAGTTCGCGCAGGCGCCAGCGACACAGGGCAAATGCGCGGCCCTGAAGGTTATCCACCGCCCAGAAATCACTGAGCAGGAAATACCCGTCAAAGCGCATGAACGGGTTCAGGTTGATCACCAGAGTGGTGATCCAGGTGGCGCTGGCCAGCATGAACGCCGCCGTGCGCGCCGGTCCGTCGGGCAACAGCGACCAGGCCAGCAAGGCAATGCATGCCAACAGCAGTTCCGCCAGGACCCCGCCCGCGCCGATCAGCAGCCGGGCCCGACGGTCATTGATACGCCAGGCATCGCTGACGTCGGTGTAGAACATCGGCAGCAGCACCATGAGTGCCACGCCCATGCTTTGTACCCGGCATCCGGCGCGCTTGGCCATGAAAGCATGGCCGAATTCATGACACAGCTTGGCGAAGAACAGCGCCACCGCGAACGCCAGCGCACCGCCCAGGCTGAACAGGTGTGGAAACGTCGCCACGAACCGCTGCCAGTCCCGCGACACCAGGAAAATGCCCAGGCCCAGCGTCAGCGGCATGCCGTAGCGCAGGATGGTCGGACCGAACCGCGCCAGCCAGGGCCAGGCGCGGTTGAGAAACGCATCCGGGCGCCACAGCGGGATACGGAAGAACAGATACTGATGCAACAGCACCTGCCACAGGCTCTGGCGCTGGGCGGCCAGCTTGAACTGATAGCTGTCGCGCTGTTGCGGGTCCGTCGCGCTGATCAGGTCGTGGCCGCGTAGAAAACCCAGCAGTTGCTCCAGCGACTCGCCATTGAGCGGCAGGCCCGGCTCACGGTTCGCCGCTTGCAGCACTTGCTCCGGATCGCCCAAAGACCAATGCCGCAACATGCGCATCGCCGCCGCGCCGAGTTTGAAATAGCGGCCGCGCACCGGGTCGGCCAGGGTCCATTGAGGCGAGCCGTCCGGGTCCGGGGCTGCCGGGGACAATTGCAGGTCCGCCCGCAAGCTCGGCAGATTCATGCTACAGGCCTATGCTCTGGCGCAGGCCAGCCAGCGGCCGACGCAACAGGTACAGCGCCAACGGAGCGCGATCGCCGAAAATCTTCGCGGTGCCTCGTAAACCGATGCGCGGCGCCGTAGCGTCGAAACGCGCATCGAGCCGATACGCCAACTGCCCGGAGGCGGTGGGCTGAGCTTCGTAGGCCGACCGCTCGAGCCAGGCCAGATGCCGCTGCAGCGGATCGCTGTCGAGAAACAATGCCACTTGTGCGCCGGGAGCCAGGGCAATCGCATCGCCCACCGCCAGTTCGATACGCAACTCGGCCTGGTTCGGGTCGGCGATTTCCATCAGCCGCTCGCCGGTCTGCACCGGTTTGCCGAGCCAGCGTTCGGCATCGGCGAACACTGCGATGCCGTCACGCTCGGCGCGTACTTCGCTGCGCTTGAGCAGCTCGATCGCGTAGTTGCGCTCGGCACGTTTCTGCTCGACGCGGGCGGCCAGCAGGTCAACCTTGGAACTTGATTCGGCATCGGCGAACGAGCGTTGGGAGTTGGCCTTGAGTTCCGCCTCGGCCACGCCCAGAGCGCGCTCGGCCACATCGGCCTGGGCCTTGAGGCTGGTGCTTTCGAAGCGCAGCAACAGGTCGCCGTTCTTGACGTTCTGGTTGGGCTTGACCAGGAATTCGGCGATCACGCCGTCCAACGGCGCCGCCACCACCTGCCCGCCCAGCGGCACCACCTCGGCGGGGGCCAGAACCGACTGGCGCACCGGGATCAGCAACCCCAGCAACAGCACCGCCACCAGCGCGACCTGGCGTTTGCGCGTCCAGCGCAGGCGCCACGGCTTGCGTGGTTGCAGCGCCAGCCAGGCGTGGCTGTAGGTGTCGCCCAATTGCGCCAACAGCACTTGCTCAGGCGCAGTCCACGGCAGGTCACGGGCCAGCCACAAGCCACCGAACACCTGCCCCTGATGGTCGATCAACGGCAACCAGAACACCTGCCCTGCCGACAGGCTTTGCCAATCCATGCGGATGGATTCGCTCACCCCCTCGGCGGCGATCACTCGGGCCTGGTTCAGTTGTCCCTGTTTGAACAACTGCGCCACCGCCTGTTCGACAAACGCCACGAACGGCGCATTCGGCTCGATGACGCTGACCCCGGTCACGGCCTGGACTTTACCGGCGATCAACAGCGCCGCGTGACGAAAGCCGAACAGCGCCTGCCCGTCGTTGACCAGGCTGTAGCTCAACTGCGCCGGCGTACGAGCGGCTCGCGTCTGGCGCTCAAGGTCGAGGAAGCGGGCGAACACCTGTTCGGCGCTGCCCATCACCGGGGCGTTCACTTGGGCTCCGCGAAACGCGCCGTACCACTCATGCCTGAAAGCAGGCCACTGGCATCCGGCACACTCGCCACCAGCAGCAGGGTCTGGCTGCCCTCATCGATACGTGCGCCCAGGCGCTTGACCGTCGCTTGCAGCGGTTTGCCGGTTTCATCGGGAATAAAAGTGAAAGGTTGGCCGGGCTTGAGCCTGTCCATCCAGCGCGACGGCACCAGCAGATGGATCTCCAGGGTACGGTTGTCGACCACATCCAGCAGCGGCGCACCGGCCGCCACGCTTTCATAGCGCTGGACCTTGCGCGCTACCACTTGCCCATCGAACGGCGCGATCACGCTGCAACGCTTGACCTGCACCTGGTACACCTGGGACTGCGCCTGCGCCTCGCTGAGCCGGGCTTCGGCTCGTGAAACTTCGAAGCGCCCGACAGACTTCAACTGCTCCAATTGCCGGTTGTGCGCCAGCTCTTCACCGGCACCGCGACTGGCCGCCTGGGCCGCATTGAGCTGGGCCTGATACGCCGAGCAGTCGAACCGCGCCAGGGTATCGCCCTTCTTGAACGACTCGCCTTCACTGAACGGCAATTCGACGATACGCCCGGCCAGCTCACTGGCCAGTACCGCCTGATCCCGCGCCCGAAGCACCCCACGCGCTTCATTGCCACCCGCCGCATTGGCAGTGACGTTACTTTGCAGCAATGGATCGTCCGCCACAGGCGTCTGCGCCTGGACGCCGCACGTTACAAAGGTCAATCCCACAACCCAACTACTCAAACGCCGCATGACCGCTACTCCCTGACGGATGGGCGGAGTCTACGACAGCGGTGGGGAGCGTCAAGGGTGTTGCCTTGGGAAGTGGGAAATCTCTTGATTCAAAAAGGTTGGATAAGTGCTCAAAAGCACTGAATTTTTTGCCTAAAGGTAAAAGGAAAAATTCCCACGAAGATTCCGGAAGATCCGCTCGTTCAAAACAGCAGAAAATGATGGACTATTTTTGACATTAAACCGCTTCAACTATGTTGAACGGTCGCCGTAATAATGACTGACAAATCAACTGGAAAATGTCTTGACCCTTCGCAGGGAGGCTGCACAAAACTCAACTCGCCGGTGCTGATGCTTACCCACCTGCTGTTGACGTAGTGTCAGCTCAGGCTTAGGATTCGCTCACTGCTCAACCTCGTACGCAGAGATTAAGTTCTCTGGCCGTTGGGGTGAAAACACCGGCTTCGGCCGGTTTTTTCGTTTCTGGGGGTTGAGTTTGTGCGCACTGCTTTTTTCGTTGACGGATACAACGTTTTTTATGGATTGCTGGCGGGCACGCCTTATAAATGGTTGAACCTGGAGCAGCTACTGGCGCACATAGCGCGGGTCGAGAACCCGCTGAGTTCACTTGCCTCTGTGGAATACTTCACGTCCTCCGTCAAACCCGAGTTGGCGACCCGCGGAATCGCGTCCAAAGAGGCTCAAGACTCATATGTGCGTGCATTAAAGGCCAGCAAAGTCATCGTTCATTACGGGCGCCATCAGCTGGAACGTGCCAACGCCCCCCGGTTTGTGAGCAGAGAAGTCGGGGCATCACGCCAGGACACGGTTGCCATCTGGAAACTGGAAGAAAAAGAAACCGACGTCCATATAGCAATCAGCATGTACCGCACGGCTTCCAGACAAGAAAAGCTCCCATGGGACAAACGTATCGAGCAACTCGTACTGGTCTCTGGGGACACAGACATGGCTCCTGCGCTTAGAGCCATTCGGGAGGATTTCCCTCATATGAAAATTGGCGTTGTGCTTCCTTATCGGAGCGGATCCAGGCGTTTGGCGCCCGGCTCTTTACAACAGCACGCCCACTGGATGCGCCGCGTCGTCACCTGCGAAGAACTCCAATCCCATCAATTCCCGAACCGAGTCCCCACTCACAAAGCCCCCGCCATCAAGCCGGATTACTGGTAACCCCATCCGCCACCGGATACACCGACTCCCATCCCCCACCCAGCGCCTTGTACAAGGCAACCATGGCCAACGACACGGCAGTCGAGCTTTCGACCAGTTGCTCCTGGGTCGCCAGCAAGGCGCTCTGCACGGTGAGGACGTTGACGAAGTCCGCCACGCCTTCGACGTACTGCCGTTGCGCGGTGCGCAGGGCGATCTGGTTCTGGCGCACGGCTTCGGCGAGGCTGTCACGGCGCAGTTGGCTGGCGTTGTAGGCATTCAGTTGGTCGTCAATTTCATGCCAGGCCTTGAGCACGGTCTGCTGGTAAGCGACGGCAGCTTCCTGCTGCTGGGCCTCGCGCAGGTGCAACATGCCGCGCAAGCGCCCACCATCGAACAACGGCAGGTTGAACTGCGGACCGATGCCGAATGCCCGCGAGCCCCACGAACCGAAATCGCTGAGCTGCATGGCCTGGGAGCCGATGTTTCCCGACAGGGTTATGCGTGGATAAAAATCGCCTTCAGCCACGCCGATACTGGCAGTGGCGGCGTGCAAACGGGCCTCGGCCTGGCGAATGTCCGGGCGGCGCTCGGCCAGTTGCGACGGCAGGCCGATGGCGACCTGACGCGGCGCCTGGGGCACCGGTGCATCGTTGGAGAGTTGGGCCTGTAACGCTTGCGGTGGCTGACCGATCAGCAGGCTCAGGGCATTGATCAGCTGTGACTGACGCTGCTGCAACGCAGGCAATCGCGCTTCGATGGCCGCGACCTGGGCCGCCGCTTCGGCCACGTCCAGATCGGTGGCAACGCCATCGGCCAAGCGCAATTGCGTAAGCTTCAGGCTATGGCGCGCCACCTCAAGATTCTGTTCGGTCACCGCCCTTGTGCTTTGCACGCCACGCAGTTGCAGATAGTCCTGGGCGGTCTCGGCGAGCACCGCCAGCAGCACAGCGCGACGCTCGTTCTGCGCGACTTGCAGGTTAGCGTCCGCCGCTTCGGTCTCGCGTCGCACCCGCCCCCACACATCCAACTCCCAGGCGGCGGAAAATCCAGCGTCCCACAGATTGAAGGCTGCATCGCCGGCGTTGCCCGACGGGTCGTTCAAGCCTTCACCGCTGTTGCGCTTGCGGGCATAACTGCCCGTGGCGGCGCTGCTGGGGTACTGCGCCGAGGTGATGACCTGGCGCGCGGCGCGACTTTGTTGCAGGCGGCTGCCGGCGAGTTTCAAGTCGAGGTTATCGGTCACGGCACGACGGGTCAGCGCGGACAAGGCCGGGTCGTTGAAGACTTCCCACCAGCGCTCGTTCATATCAGTGTCGATTACTTGGCTGGCGGCGGCACGGGCCGGCGTCGGCCATTGCGCGATCTGCTGCGTCTCGGGGCGCTGGAAATCCGGGCCGACGGAGCAGGCAGACAGGGCTGCCATGAGCAAGACAATGACCGGTTTGAGAGGCCAATGGTCCCATCGCGAGCAGGCTCGCTCCCACATTGGGCCGGCGTCACGCTGGAGACCCCGAGCCAAACCCAGATCTCCTGTGGGAGCGAGCCTGCTCGCGATGGGGCCAGAGCAGCCAATGAATCTCTTCATCGCTGTGTCACCTCCCGACCACCACTCCCCGATCCTGCGGTATCGATACGCGCCTCCACCGACATCCCCACCCGCAACCGCTCCACCAGCGGCTGGCCCGCGTCCAGGACGATCTTCACCGGAATACGCTGCACGACCTTGGTGAAGTTGCCGGTCGCATTGTCCGGCTTGACCGCAGCGAAGGTCACGCCGGTCGCGGGAGCGATGCTCTGCACCTGACCGTGCAGCACTGGGCCGGCGAAACTGTCGACCCGCACCTCGACCCGCTGACCCGGCTGGACATCGGTGAGTTGAGTCTCCTGGAAATTACCCACCACATACGCCTGGGCCAGTGGCACCACGGCCAGCAGCTTGCTGCCCGGCGTCACATAGGCGCCAACCCGCACCGCCCGCTCACCGACCATGCCGTCCTGGGGCGCGACGATGCGGGTGTACGACAATTCGTAACTGGCCATCTCCAGCGCCGCCTGAGCCCGTTTCAATCCACCTTCGGCGGCGTCGCGCTGGGCGGTGAGGATCTCCACCTGTTTGCGTTCGGCCGCCAACACCGCCGTGGCGCTTGCCAGCCGTGCGCTGGCCTGATCGATGCGGGTCTGGGCCTGCTGGGCGTTCTGTACAGTGCCAGCGCCCACCCCGGCCAGGTGTTTATAGCGGTTGAGCTCGTGGTCCGCGAACGCCATCTCGGCCTTGGCCGCCACCACATTGGCCTGGGCCTGGGCGATCACCGAAGCCTGACGCTCCAGGGTCGCCCGCGCATTTTCCAACTGGGCCCGCGCCACCACAGTCTGGGCATCAGCCGCCTGGGCGGCGGCGTGCAAATCGCGGTCGTCGATCAGCGCCAGCAACTGCCCGGCTTTGACCTGCTGGTTGTCTTCTACCAGCACCTCTTTGATGAAGCCTGCGACGCGGGGCACCACCAGGGTGTAATCCGCCGTAACGAACGCGTCATTGGTGCTCTGCTGCACACGCCGGCCAAACAGACCCGGCGTCAGGAAATACATCGATGTACCGAGCACTACAATCGCCGCAACGCCAATGGCGAGTGGTCTTTTCAATTGAGTCGTCATGAAAACCTTCCAGGTTCAGCGTGGCGCGCCAGGCGGATAGATCCGCGTCGGCAGCCAGAAAATAAGCAGGATCAGGGCGAGCGCGACGACCGCCATGCACAGGTAAAGATCCGAAGAGGTCAACACCAGCGCCTGTTCATGCAGGCGGCGGGCAAGGCCGGGCACGGCGCTGTCGGTCAACGGCGAGTTGCCAAGATTGTCCACCAGCATCGTCGAGTGGAAATGCAATCGCGAGGTGGTCAACGCGTCCAGCACGCCGGTGGCAATCACCGCCGCCAGGCCCTTCACCGTGTTGAACCAGGCCGACGCGAACGGCCCTTCCATGGGTGAAATGCTCCCGGTCGAGAGCATCAGCAGCGGCAGCACGGCCATCGGCTGGCCGAAGATCTGCAACAGTTGCAGACAGTAGAAATCATCGCGAATCCAGGCCGAGGTCAGCTGGGAACCACCCAGGCATGACAGCGCCAACATGCCCAGGCCGATGCCCAGCACCCAGCGGCAATCGACCCAGCGCAAGTTGCACAACGCCGCCACCAACGGCAAGGCGATCAACTGCGGCAGCGCCATCAGCAGCATCACCGGCGCGGTCTGCACCGGCCGGTAGCCCTGGACCTGGGCCAGATAACTGGAGGGAATGATGATCACCGCCAACAGCACCACCAGCACCCCGGCCAGGGTTATCAGAGCGAACAACAGGTTGCGGATGCCGAGCATCTGCAGCTTGAAGAATGGCACCGGCTGCGACCACTCATTGATCAGGAACAGCACCAACAACAGCAACCCGCCCCCGAGCAAGGTGCAGATCAGGCTGGACTCGAACCAGTCCAGTCGATTGCCCTGCAAGATGCCGATCACCAGCATGCAGATCGCCGGGAAGCCCAGCAGCAGGCCGCGCCAGTTGAATTGCTTGAGGCGCTCCAGGCGCAGCGGATCCTGGGGCAGACCATAGGCCACCGCTGTCATGGCGATCAGGCACGGCACGATGATCTGCCAGAAGGTCCATTGCCAGCCGAGGTATTCGGTCCACAGACCAGCCAAAGGCGTGCCCAGGCCCGGCCCGAAGGTGGCGGTCAGGGCATAGCCGGCCAGGCCATAGAGTTTTACCTCGGCCGGCAGGAAGCGCAGGGCGACAGTCATCAGCATCGGTGGCAATGCACCACCGGCCAGGCCTTGCAGGGTGCGCAGCAGCAACAGGCTTTCGTAGTTCGGCGCCAATGGGCACAGCACGCCCAGCAAGGTAAACAGCCCGATTGCCCACAGGGTGAAACGCCGCAGGGAAAAGGTCACCGAACACCAGGGCGCGAAGGCCATGGCGGCGACCGAAGTAGCGGCGTAACACGCCACCAGCCAGGTACCTTCGTCATACCCGATGGCCATCGCCCCACGGATATCGGCCAGGGCGACCTTGGTCACCATCTCGTTCAACCCCGAAACCAGCACCGCCAGCAGCACGCCCACCAGGCCGATGATAATCCGCAGGCCGAACACCGACGGTGCGGCGGCGGCCGCAGGGATCGTCGTGGTCGTAAGGGATGTCATGGGTTGCAAACACTCCGGTGAGAAAATACCGAAGCAGTTTAAAAACCGTGGATGCTGACAAAAAGTGACTTATTGGCAGCTTATAAGTGCGCTTGGTGCAGCAATGAACAACCCTTACCCCTGTGGGAGCGAGCCTGCTCGCGATAGCGGTCTGTCAGTCAACGTTTGTATAGCTGATACACCGCTATCGCGAGCAGGCTCGTTCCCACAGTTTTGTTTCGGTGCAGCCTTCAATCCGGCTGGGCCGCCAACCAGGTTTCCTCGCAACAAGCCTTGAGGGTCTCGCGCAACCAGCGATGGGCCGGATCATTGTCATAGCGCGGGTGCCAGGCCTGGGTCAGCACCAGGGTGGGCAACGGGATCGGCAGAGTGAACGAACGCAGGCGCAACCCCAGGCGCCGGACGCTCAGCAGCGCCTCCTTGGGCACCGGCAGGATCAGGTCGGAATCGGGCAAGGCAAACATCGCAGCGTGGAAACTCGGTGCGATGACCGCCACCCGCCGCTCCAGGCCCAAGGCGTTGAGCGCCGTGTCGATAGGACCGCGGGCAATGCCCCGGCGGGACATGCTGATGTGGGAGAAACCGGCGTAGCGCTGCGCCGTGATTTCACCGTCGAGCAGCGGATGATCCTCGCGCACCAGGCCCACGAAGTGCGTGGAAAACAGGTTCTGCACCTTCACTTCCGGCATCACCGGTCGGGTGTTGCTGATGTTCAGGTCGATGCGCCCCTCGCGCAGGGCCTCATCATCGCCGTCGCCTTCCGGCACGAAGCGCAGCTCGCAATGAGGCGCCTGGCGTTCGAGGGTGTCGAACAGCTTGCCGCCGTACACACCGACGAAGAAATCGTTGGCGCGAATGCTGAACCGGCGGCGCAAGGTACCCAGATCCACGGTATCAGCTGAGCGAAACAGCAGCGTCGCCTGCTCTACCACGTCGCGCACTTGCTCACGCAGGGCCAGGGCCTTGGGCGTCGGCACCAGGCCCCGACCGGCGCGCACCAGGATCGGATCGCCGATGGCCTCACGGATCCGCGTCAGGGTGCGGCTCATGGCGGCAGGGCTGAGGTTCATCCGCCGTGCCGCGCCGACCACGCTGCCCTCGTCTAGCAGCGCATCGAGGGCCACCAGCAGATTCATGTCCGGGAGTTGCATTCTGAGCACTCATGACTGAAGGGAATTGATCTGTACGCAATCCTAGCAGGACAAATACCCTACTCCAGCAATATCAACTCACCGTCGCGGTACAACACTTCACGACCCAGCCACGTCGCGTCCACCTGGGGCAATACCGCCGAAGGCTTGCGCAGTTCGCGCAACAGCGTCGAGCCATGGGACAGGCGCCCGCCCATCCGTGCGATCACCGCCCGAGCACTCTGATACTGGGCATGGCGGCCCGGATCGAGGGTCTCTTCCAGCAGGATGTCCTCACCGAGAATGCCCTGGACCTGCCCCGGATAAATCAGGAATCCGCTGGCCTGCTCGGTGCCCTCGCGACCGTCCTGCCAGAAGCTGCCGTCGCGGCTGCGCACGTCCGGGTGCGGGGCAAACCAATGAGCCCGGTCGGCCTGCGGCATAGCGTGATGCAGGCGAAAGAAAATCCGCATCAGGTTGTCGCGATACCACTCGCGCACTTGCAAGTAGTAGCCGCGCAAACCGGGCAGGCCGCCCGCGTGGGCCAGGCGGACCGCCAGGTGCCAGCGGGGAAATGCCTGCAACGGCAGGTCGCTCGGCGCTGGTCGTGGCGTTGCCGGGTCGGTTTCCCAGGGCAACCGATGGGGTGCGTTTTCGAGGTCGTCATAAGCGGTTGGTGGCCGTCCCAGCCAGTCGCCGCCGCTGCTGGCAAGCGCGGTGGCGATGCACAGGTTGCCCTGCACCACGAACACGTAGAACCGGGTAAACCAGTCGGCCAGTTGCTGACCACCCGCGCCCTGCTCCTGCAGTTCCAACAGCTCGCGGTCGAAGCGCCGCAAACCCTGTTCCAGAGTTAGCAGATGCCCGCGGGCATTGCGCTGCATGCGCAGGAACAACGGCAACGAGCGAACCAGGCGCAGCGCTCGCCAAGGCAGATGCGGCGTGGCTCCGCCCACCTCACCGGCGTAGTTGCTGGCGCTGATTCCCCAGTCGGCCAGGCGCGCCAGGAACAGGTCGTTGTTGATGTACGAAGCGCCGCCGAACACGGCCGTGAACGGCTCGTTGTCCTGCAACACCCTTGCGTCCCAACGCGCCATGATCGCCGGAATGCTCGCCGCCGCCCGCCGCTGGGCGTACTCCACCAGCACGCTGGGCTGCGGCGGGAGGATCTCGGCAATGTTCGCGGCGGTCAGGTGCCGGCGCCAGCCGTAGTCACTGATCGGCCGGTATTGCAGCAGCCAGAGCTGCGTGCCGTCCCAAGCCCATTCGATGTCGCCGGGCACGTAATGGAACACCCGCAACACGCCTTGAAGAAAATCCCACAACCGTTCTGCCGTCAGCCCATGAGCAGGCTGGAACTCGCCACTGCGCCATGCGGCACCGAGCCGGGAAAGAATGGCCCGCTGCGGACTGACCTGACCGTCGGCCAATGATTCGAGATGCCCTTCGACCCATTCCAGCTCGACCGACAGGTGCCGCACGAAGGCGATGCCGGACAACACCGGCGTGATGAACCGCTGCACCACCACTTCCTCGACGCCCATTGCGCTCAGTTCGGCGATACGTTCCGGCACGCTCGACGCAGGTACCCGCAGGTACGTGGTGCTCAAACCGGCATTCGCGGCATCGGCCTGATCTTCACCATAACTGGACGAGCGCACCGCCCAGGTGGCGTCCGGTTGGCTGTCGAGGAATGCGGGTAGGCGCGGATCCTGATCGTTGTTGAGGGTCAGCGCCGGCGGCACTGCTTGCCCGGCCATTGCCGCCAGACGCAGGCGCCCACCTTTGGTGTGAGCAACGAACCCGCCCTCGCCCGACTCCAGCCACGCGGCGAACTCGGCCGGCGCGTCAATCCATGGATAGTGTCCCCAACCGGGCTTCAGGCTGATACTCAGATCCGCCCGGGCCAGAATGGCCGACCAGGCCGCGGCCTGTTCGATGCCCAGCACCTTGTCCTGGTCGCCCCAGACCAGTTCGACCGGGTCGCTGATCCATTCCAGCAAGGGCAACGCGGTGTGCGCCCGCACCAGATCCCAGTGCGGCACGAACGCCCGGCAACGAGCATAACCGGCGCCCATGCGCTGGTACTGCGCAGGCGTCCAGGTCTGGTTGGAGAACTTGCGGGCGAACAATGTCGGTCGGTTCGCCAGCAACCAATGGATCGCCTTGCGAATCGGCCACGGCGACATCAGCGCCGGCAATCGCCGCTGCCACAAAAACGCGCCCACCGGCGCCAGCAACACGCTGCGGCAGAAATGCCCCGGCTGGCGCTGCAAGGCGTGCAACACCAACAGCGCATTCACGCCCACTGCGGTGATCGCGCTACCTCTGGTCGTCGCTGCCAACAGGGCCTGGGCGTAGGCCGCCAGATCCTCGCAAGGGGCTTGTGGATGGCTGCCGAAACCCGGCAGTTCCAGTGGCATCACTTCGTAACGTTCGAAGAACGGCAGCACGTCATCCCACCAATCGGCGGCGCTGCCGTTGCCGGCCAGCAGGTACATCAGCGGCTTGCTCATGGGTGGCCCTCAGGCTGGATCGCGACGGTCCTGGCGATAGAGCCAGAACAAAGGCGGCAACAAGACAAGCAGAGCGAAACTGTCGAGCCACAGATGCGACCAGACCCGCGCCTGGGCGGAAAACAATATGTCCTGGGGCGCCCAGAGCACGATACCGGCGATGATCCACGCCCAGGGCATGGGGCTCTTCAAGCGACTGCCTATGTGGACGAGGGCAAGCATGTACAGCGAATAACTCTGCAGCGTCGCCCCGAACAACGCCACCCACCAGACCTGCTGCGCCCTGGCAGCTGCGGGCGCCGCATCCGTCGCCCAGAACGCTTGCTCAAGGGTGAGCAGATAGCCGTCGAGCAAACCCGAATGCCCTGCCCAGCTCAACGTAACACCGGCCAGCAGATGCAGGATGGCGGCGGCATACAACCAGGTGATCAGGGCTTTGCGAAGGGCGCTGGGAGGGGTTGGCATTCCGTGTCCTGGAGGGTTGTTCGAGGGGGGGTGAGTCTAAAGGAAAAGCAAAGAGCTTTAGTGGGTCAATTGTGGCGAGAGGCACTTGTCTGGCAGCAAGGTCCTAGGAGATTTCCTTCAAGTTGTAGCGAACTTGGTGAACTTGTCCGCCTTCGGGTCCACCGCTAGTCTGGGGTTGTCACTGAAAAACGGTGGCACGGACGTGCAAGTCCGGGTAAAACGACGACGCACGCTGCTATCAGCCTTAATCAAGGCGCTCTTTATGGCAGTTGTGCGTGGGAGATTTTTCCGCAAGGACGAATCTGCCGGGGTCCGTCTGCCCGGTCTTGCACACCTACGTACAACTGCCACCTCCTTTGCGTGCAAGCGAAAGGTGTCGGTTCCTACATCACAGATGGAGATACACGACATGTTCAAAGTCACACCGAATCCGCCGGGGAGCACTGGCAGCGACTCCGATAAGTCTTCGAAATCCAAAAGACTCGACGAAGCCACCGAACGCGCCCTCGACTACTACCTCAACCCCAAACCCGCCGAAGCCTCGAACAAAAGCCAGACGGCCCACCTGTTCATGGTCGCCCCCGACATCGACACCGAAACCCTGCTGGCCAACGCCTCTGAAGACCTGCTGTCCATCAGCGCCATCGCCGCCGACCTGGCCGATGACGTCGACGGCACGCGCCGCAGCGTGATCCTGGCAATCAGCCGTATGGCCGATGGCGTGCACCTGCTGGTGGAACGGGCGATGGATCGGCTGGAAGTCCAGGCGCCGGGCTGACATCCTGCGGTGAATTGACGAGCGCCATCGCGAGGAAGCTTGCTCTCGCTGGCCTGCGAAGCAGGCCCCTGCATTTTTTCAGACAGACCGCATGAGCCGGTTTCGCGGCTGCTGCGCAGCCGAGCGGGAGCAAGCTCCCTCGCCACGGGTTCTGGGTTGTCTGGGCTGACGTCTTCGCGAGCAGGCTCGCTCTCACATTGGATTGAGGTACAGCCGCAAGAAGCCAGACTGCCTCGCTTTTGCTTTGCTTTGCTTTGCTTTGCTTTGGCTTTTGATCTTGGGCGCCCCATTAACCACAAGGGCCGAACGCAGGTATTGCGTAGTGGGCATCCCGGCATGGATGCCGGGATAGCCGCGCTGGGTCATGAATGACCCTTCGCGGCGGGCCCACGGAGCAATGCCGGAGTGAGGGAACACCGAGCCTTGGCGAGGTGCCCAGTGGTGGGGCGAGGCGCTTTTGGTTACTTTTGGCGCCTTATCAAAAGTGACCCGCCGTAAGGGCGGAACCCTAAGTGGCCGTTACCGCAGAAATGGATATGTAGCCGGAAATCCAGGTCGACTGCCAGGCCGCCATCGCGAGCAGGCTCGCTCCCACAGGGGGACCGACGTAGCCGCGAATATAACTCTCGACACAAATCCAATGTGGGAGCGAGCCCGCTCGCGATAAGCCAGACCAGACACCCCATCAACGCTGCATCCCCCACCGCTTCACCGTCACCCGCTCCAAACTGTCGAACACCAGGTTCTCCACCAACAACCCAATCAGAATCACCACCGCCAACCCAGCGAAGACCTTGTCGGTGTACAACTCGTTGCGATTCTGAAAGATGTACCAACCCAACCCACCCTTGCCACTGGTGGCGCCGAACACCAGTTCGGCGGCGATCAGGGTTCGCCAGGCGAAGGCCCAGCCAATCTTCAGCCCGGCAAGGATCGACGGCAGCGCCGCCGGAATCAGGATGAACAGCACAAAGCGCAAGCCCTTGAGCCCGTAGTTGCGCCCGGCCATACGCAGGGTTTCCGATACGCCGAGAAATCCCGCGTACATGTTCAGCGCCAGCGCCCACAGCACCGAATGCACCAGCACGAAAATCAAGCTGTTCTGCCCCAGGCCAAACCACAGCAGCGCCAACGGCAACAGGGCAATTGCCGGCAATGGATTGAACATCGAGGTCAGGGTGCTGAGCAGGTCGCGGCCCAGCTGCGTCGACACCGCCAGCGTGGTCAGCCCGAACGCCAACACAATGCCCAGCAGATAACCCTTGAGCAGCACCACCAGGGAAATCCACACCTTGCCCAGCAGTTCTCCGCTGAGCAGGCCGTCGTATAACGCACTGGCCGTTTGCAGGAAACCGGGCAGCAGCAGGTCGTTGTTCTGGTAACGGGCCACGGCCTCCCACAACACCGCCAACAGCAACAGGATCAGGCTCTTGCGCAACCAACCCTGTTGCCACAACCGTTGCCCAAGCGGCAGTTCGCGCTCCAGCGGCACCTGGGTCAGGGGTTGCAGGTCAACCTCGTATTCTTCGCGCACGGGCGATAACTGGCTCATGAGACGCTCCCCTTAGTACGCAATGCGGATGTCAGCGAAATCCAGCTCACGCTCGCTGTCCGGCGACTGGCCTTCATTGAACAGCAGCCGGTGAATCCGTTGCGCCGTCTGCTGGAACGTCACGCCACCCAGGCTGTGTAAGTCGAACTGATGGCTGTGGATTTCCGCCCGCACTCGCCCCGGATGCGGCGACAGCAACAGGATGCGATTGCCCACCACCAGTGCTTCTTCGATGGAATGCGTGACGAACAGCAACGTGAAGCGCACCTCCTCCCACAGCAGCAGCAATTCTTCCTGCATCTTGCGTCGGGTCAGGGCATCGAGGGCGGCGAAGGGCTCGTCCATCAGCAGGATTTTCGGTTGCATCGCCAGCGCCCGGGCAATGGCGACACGGGCTTTCATGCCACCAGACAGGGTGTGGGGATAGGCATCGGCAAACGCCGCCAACCCGACCTTGTCCAGATAATGCAACGCCCGCTCCTCGGCCTCGCGCCGCTTGAGGGTATGGGACGCCAACAGGGCGAACATCACGTTCTGCTTGACGGTTTTCCAGGGTGGCAGCTGATCGAACTCCTGGAACACCACGATCCGGTCCGGCCCCGGCGCACTGACGGTTTGCCCTTGCAAACGGATCTGGCCCTCGCACGGCGCGATGAAACCACCGATGGCCTTGAGCAGCGTGGACTTGCCGCAACCGGACGGGCCGAGCAGGACAAACCGGTCCGCCGGGTCGACGTCGAAACTCACCCGATGCGTGGCCCGCACCACGCGTTGCGGGGTGCGGTATTCCAGGCTGACGTTATCCACCGACAACAGCGCCGTATCGGTGGCAATGGGATTGCTGGCCGCGTGGCCTTGCAAAGGCGCGTTCATGACCCTCAGCTCCCTTGCAACGGTTTGGCGTCCTGGAAGAAATAATCCTGCCACGACGCCGGCTTGTTCTTGATCGCGCCGACGCGGTAGAGGAATTCGGCCAGCGGGTAGGTGTTCTTCGGCGTGACCGTGAACTCAATCTGCGGGTTGTCGATGATCTTCAGCAACGTGGCCCGGTCAATCTTGGCCTTGGTCACCCGCAGGTACGTATCGGCCGCCGCGCCCTTGTCCTTCTGGGCGAACTCGGCCGCTTCGGTCAGTGCCTCGACGAAGGCCTTGTAGGTCTTCGGGTTTTCCTCGCGGAATTTCTCGGTGGCAAACAGCACCGTAGGCGAATTCGGCCCGAGCACGTCATAGGAGTTGAGCACTACATGGACGTTAGGGTTCTCCAGGGCCTGGTCCTGGAACGGTGGGTTGGAAAAGTGCCCGGTCAACTCCGTGCCGCCGGCAATCAACGCGGCCGTGGCATCCGGGTGCGGCACCGCCAGGGTGTACTTGTCGAGGCGGTTGAACCCCTTGTCGCCCCATTGTTTGGCGGCGGCGTATTGCAGGAATCGCGACTGTACCGACACGCCCACCGCCGGCACCGCAATCCGGTCCTTGTCGGTGAAATCGGCGATGGTCTTGACCTGGGGATTGTTGCTCAGCAGGTAGTAAGGAAAGTTGCCCAAGGAGGCCACGGCCTTGACGTTCTGCTTGTCACGGGTGCGATCCCAGATCGTCAGCAACGGCCCGACGCCGGCGCCGGCGATGTCGATGGAGCCCGAAAGCAGCGCATCGTTGACCGCCGCGCCGCCGGACAACTGGGTCCAGTCGACCTTGATCTCGATCCCTTCCTGCTTGCCGTACTTCTCGATCAACTGCTGATCGCGAACCACGTTCAGCAGCAGATACACGATGCCGAACTGTTCGGCGATGCGAATCTCGCCCTCGGCCTGGGCGCTGGGCGGCGCCACCAGACTGCCGGCCAACAGGCTGAATCCCAGGCCGATGGCCGCGGCCAACGGTGCAAAAGCAATGCGTTTGGACATGATGGATCTCCGGGCTCTTTGCGCGAGGCGCAGCCGATCAGAAAGGGGCGTCGCCCTGGATGGTGGTGCGATACAGCTTGCGGCGCAGATGACTCGGGCAGCCGGCTGCCAGATGGATCAACGAGCGGTTGTCCCAGAACACCAGGTCGTGGGGCTGCCATTGATGGCGGTAGATGTTCTGCGGCAACACGCTGTGGGCGTACAGCTCGGCCAGCAGCGCCTGGCTTTCGTCTTCCGGCAGGCCAACGATGCGGGTGGTGAAACCCTCGCTGACAAACAGCGCCTTGCGCCCGGTTTCCGGGTGGGTGCGCACGATCGGATGCACGACTTCGGCGACCTGGGCCAACTGCTCCGGCGTCAGCGTCGGCCGCCAGTTACCTTCGAACTTGGTTTCGCTGTAGCGCGCCGTGTAGGAGTGCGCAGCCGAACGACCTTCGACCGCTTTGCGCAGCGCTTCGGGCAGGCCATCCCAGGCCTTGTGCATGTCGGCAAACAACGTGTCACCGCCTTCGCTCGGCAGTTCCTGGGCGTGGAGCATCGAGCCGAGGCTGGGCAGCTCTTTATAGGAAAGATCGGAATGCCAGAACTTGCCGGCATCCCCCAGGCCGATGGATTGGCCATTCTCGATGATGTTGGAAACGATGAGGATTTCCGGATGGCCGGTCAGCAGGAACTGCTTGAGCACGTGGATCTGCAACACGCCGAAGCGGCGGCTGAAGGCAATCTGCTGTTCGGGGGTGATGCGCTGGTCGCGGAACACCACCACGTGATAATCCAGGTGGGCGCGGTGGATGCGGGCAAAGTCCTGGTCGTTGAGCGGCCGGGACAAATCCAGCCCAACGATCTCGGCACCCACGGCGCCGTTGAACGGACGGATTTCGAAGGATTGCGGCGCGATGGTGGCGGCGCCTGGATCCGGAGAATAAGAGACGGCTGGCATACATCACTCCCACGCACGGCACGTCTCATATAGACGCGCCTCGATCAAAGCTCACGGTTGAACCGTGTTGGTTTGTGTCGTGCGGCGCGCCGATTGGTCGGCAGGTACGCAGGAGGATGACTTTAAAGGTATAAGAAGCTTAATTTAAATATCGTTAGTGAATAACTATATGGCGTTTAGCTCAGGTGGCAGAAACGGTGGGAGCGAGCTTGCTCGCGATGGCACTAGGTCAGACACTTATCTGTCACTGACACACCGCCATCGCGAGCAAGCTCGCTCCCACAGGGGTTCGCTGAAGATCGAGCACCCTATGACCTGTGGCGAGGGAGCTTGCTCCCGCTTGAGTGCGCAGCGCTCATCGCTTTTTGGAGGGGGCCGCTGCGCGCCCCAGCGGGAGCAAGCTCCCTCGCCACAAAAGCTCTCTAGCCACCGATTGGCAGCTGTGGGGGACACAGGCTTGAAAACTACCGCTCATGCAACGCCTCGGCCCGGGCCTTGATGATCGGTTTGAGCAAGTAACTGAGCACGGTTTTCTTGCCGGTGATGATGTCCACCGAAGCCACCATGCCGGGGATGATCAGCAGCGGCTTTTCATCGGTGCCAAGGTGGCTGCGTTCGGTGCGCAGCTTGATGATGTAGTAGGTGGTTTTCTTGTCTTCATCGGTGATGGTGTCGGCGCCGATCTGTTCCAGCTTGGCTTTCAGCCCACCGTAGATGGTGTAGTCATACGCGGTGAATTTCACCGTGGCGTCCTGGCCGGGGTGCAAGAAGGCGATGTCCTGGGGACGGATTTTCGCTTCCACCAGAATGGTGTCGTCCAGCGGCACGATTTCCACCAGGTCGCTGCCGGGCTGGATGACCCCGCCGATGGTATTGACCAGCATTTTGTTGACGATCCCGCGCACCGGCGATGTGACCAGGGTACGGCTCACCCGATCTTCCAACGCCTTGCCGGTGGCCTGGGCCTTGTTCAGGTCGGTGCGCGCCTCATTGAGCTGGGTCAGCGCCTCGCTGCGGAACTTGCCGCGGGTCTCGTCGATCTTGCGCTGCACTTCCTTGATCGCCGATTCGGCGCGGGGAATTGCCAGGGTCGTGGCGTCCAGTTGCCCACGGGTTTCGACTTCGGCGCGCTTGAGTCGCAGCACTTCCACCGGCGAGACCGCGCCTTGGGCCACCAGCGGCTCGGACATGTTGATTTCCTGGCGTTGCAACGCCAGGCCGGACCGATATTGCGCCTGCTTGGACACGAACTCACGCAGTTCCTGCTGACGCTGGATCAGCTGCTCCTGCAACCCGCCGATCTCATCGTGCAGTTGCTGGCGACGGCTGATGTACAGCGATTCTTCGCTGGCCGCCTGGCCCGGTACGGCCTTGATTACGTCAGCCGGGAAATTCAGCGGTCGGTCATCCACCTCGGCGCTCAGGCGCTCGACCCGCAACAGCATGGCCAGGCGATCGGCCTCGGTTTCCCCGACGTTGGAGACAAACCGCGTGTCGTCCAGGCGAATCAGCGGCGCGCCGGCCTCGACGATCTGCCCTTCCTTGACGAACAGCTCGGCGACGATCCCGCCTTCCAGGTTCTGGATCTTCTGGATCTTGGACGATGGAATCGCCTTGCCGTCGCCCTTGGTCACTTCATCGACCACGGCGAAGTTGGCCCACAGCAACAGGAACACGAAGAAACCGATGATGCCCCAGATCGTCAGGCGCACCACCCGTGGGGCGTCTTCGATCAGCGCCTTGTTGACTTCGGGCAGCGGTTGCCCGTGCAGCGAGGCGGAGCCTTTGAAGTAGCGGCCGATGGAGTCCTTCAAACCCGACTTAAGCAACACTGATCTGCCCCTTCTTCAACGCTTCCATGACGGCGGCTTTCGGGCCATCGGCCAGGATCTGCCCACGGTCGATCACCAGCAGGCGATCCACCAGCGACAGCAACGAAGCCCGGTGTGTCACCAGCAGCACCGTCTTGTTTTCCACCACGGCGGCCAGGCGCTGTTTCAAGCGTTCCTCACCGGTGTTGTCCATGGCGCTGGTGGGCTCGTCCAACAGCAGGATCGGTGGGTTGAGCAACAGTGCCCGGGCCAGGGCGACGTTCTGCCGCTGACCACCGGACAGGTTCTGCCCACGCTCGCCGACTTGCAGTTCATAGCCCTGCGGATGCAGGCGGGCGAACTCATGCACGCCGGCCAGCTCGGCAGCCTGAAGCACCAGCTCATCTTCGACATAACGGGCGCCGGAAGTCAGGTTGTCACGCAGGGTGCCGGCCAGCAGCTGGATGTCCTGAGGTACGTAGCCGACGTTGTAGCGCAATTCGCTGACATCGATCTGGCGGATGTCAACGCCGTCCACCAGCAAGGCGCCATCGTCCGGCTGGTAGAGTCCCACCAGCAACTTGGCGAGGGAGCTCTTGCCCGAGCCGCTGCGGCCGATGATGCCGATTTTCTCGCCCGGCTTGATCACCAGGTTGATGTTCTTCAGCGCAGGGTTCTGCTGGTTCGGGTAGGTGAAGTCCAGCTGACGGCATTCGATGGCGCCCTGCAAGACCTTGCGGCTCAGCGGGCGCTCTTCGAAGTTGCGTTCCTGGGGCAATTCCATCATCTGGTCGACCGAGGTCATGGTCACCCGTGCCTGCTGGTAGCGGGTCAGCAGGCCCGACAGCGACGCCAACGGGCTGAGGGCACGGCCGCTGAGCATGTAGCAGGCAATCAGGCCGCCCATGCTCAGGTTGCCGGCAATGATCTGGTACACGCCGAAGATGATCATGATCACGCCGGCCAGTTGCTGGATCAGCAACGTGATGTTCATCGCCAGGCCGGACAGCATCTTCACCCGCAGTTCGAGCCGGCTCAGGGTGCCGATGGTCTGTTCCCACTGGTACTGGCGCTCGCTTTCGGCGTTGTTGACCTTCACCGCATCCAGGCCGGCCAGGGTTTCGATCAGGCTGGACTGGCGCTCGGCGCCCAGGGCCATGGTCCGCTCCATGGTCGCTACCAGCGGCTTTTGCAGGGCATAGCCGATCAACAGGGCAATCGGGAACGCCAGCACCGGGATCCACACCAGGTGCCCGCCAAGAATCGCGATGACCATGAAGATCAGCAACGTGAACGGCAGGTCGATCAGACTGGTGAGGGTCAGCGAGGCGAGAAAGTCCCGCAGGCTCTGGAACTCATGGATGTTCTGGGCAAAGCTACCGACTCGCGCCGGGCGGTATTTCATGGCCATGCCGACGATGCGCTCGAACAACGTCGCCGAGATGATCAGGTCGGTTTTCTTGCCGGCCAGGTCCAGGCACAAGCTGCGCAGCATCTTGAGGATCAGGTCGAACAGGTAGGCGCCGGTGATGCCGATCGCCAGCACCCACAGGGTGGACTCGGCCTGGTTCGGCACCACGCGGTCGTAGACGTTCATCACAAACAGCGGCGCGGCCATGGCGATGATGTTGATCAGCAGGCTCGCGGCAATCGCATCGGCGTACAGCCAGCGTGAACGCTTGAGGGTGTCGCGAAACCACGAACGCGCCCGAGGGATCAGGGTGCCGTGGTTCACGTCAAATTTATGCTGCGGTTGGGCGAAGAACACCTTGCCGCTGTAGTCATCGGCCAGCAGTTCGCGGCTGACCGTCACCTCGCCGCCATCGCTTTCACTGAGCAGCAGCCGCGCCTGGTCATCACCGGCCCAGCCCAGCAAGACGGCGCTGCGGCCGTCTTTGAGCAACAACAGGGCCGGCATCGCGATGGTCGGGATCTGCTCAAGCTTGCGTTGCAGTACCCGACCTTGCAAACCGGCACGGGCCGCCGCGCGCGACAATAATTCGACGCTCAGCCGCTGCTTGGGCAGCGGCAGGCCAGTGGTGAGCATTGCCGCGCTGGCAGGCTTCTGATGCAGCATGCAGAGCGCCAACAACCCGTCTAGCAACGGGTCGTCGTGCAGCGTGCGCGGATCGTGGACTAGTTCGACTCGACTGACTTCTGATTCCACGCTCGGCACTCTTTGCTGATCTATCTGGATGGGTGACTCAGTTCATCCCAGGCAACTGGACCTTGGGTTTCACGTCATTCTGCACAACCGATGCCAACGGCGCGACTACCCCCTGACTTTTCAGCAACTGGCCCATGGTCGCCTTGATCCGGTACTGGGTGAACAGCTGCACGTTCTTGATTTCCGCCAGGCGACGGGAGGCGGTGAACAGTTCGTTTTCGCTGTCGAGCAAGTCCAGCAGGGTCCGCTCGCCGAGGCTGAACTGGCGCTGGTAGGCGGTGCGCACGCTGGTGCTGTGGTCGACGTATTGCTGGGCAATCGGCACCTGGGCGTTAGCGTTGTTCAAGGCGTTCCAGGCCAGGCCCAGCTCTTCATTCAACTGGCGCAGGGCATTGTTGCGGATGTCCAGCGCCTGGTTGGACAGGTAGGACTTGGACTCCAGGTCGGCTTTGTTGCTGCCACCGGCGTACAGGTTGAACCGCATGCGCAGCATGGCTTGCCATTCATTGTTGTGACCGTTCTGGCCGTCGAGGTCGTTGTCGGCGGTGCGGCCCAGCTCGGCGTCGAAACGTGGGTAGAAGCTCGACTTGGCGGCCTCGTACTGCTTCTCGGTGGCAGCGATGTCGGCTTCGGCCGAACGCAGCACCGGGCTGTTTTCCAGCATCTGGGCGCGGGCTTCGTTCAGGTTGGCCGGCAACAGCGCCATAAAATCGGCGGGACGTTCCAGCTGGTCGGGCACTTGGCCCACGGCGCTGAGGTAGTTGGTCTCGGCGTCGGCCAGGTTAGTTTGCTCGGTGATCAGGTTGTTGCGAGCCTGGGCCATGCGCGCTTCGGCCTGGTCCAGGTCAGCGCCGCTGCCCACGCCACGGCTGGTGCGCAGCTTGATCTGATCGAAGATGCGTTCGTGGCTCTTGAGGTTTTCCTCGGCCAGGCGCACGAATTCGCGACGGGTCAGCACGTCGAGGTAAACCTGGGCAACGGTCAGGCCGGTGCGCTCGGAGGTGTCCAGCAGCGAATAGGCGCGGGCATTGACGGTGGCTTGTTGACGCCCCACTTCGCTGGACGTCGCAAAACCGTCAAAAACCATTTGCGTCAGACGCAGGCTCGACTCACTGCGGTTCAGGGTTTCCCAGTGGTTGTTGCTGCCCGAACGGGTGGTGACGCTGTCGGTGCCTTCACGGCCGTAACCGGCTGCGAGGTCCACTCTAGGCAGGTAGCCGCCCTTGGCTGCCTTCAATTGATAGTCGGCGGCCAGTCGGCTGTTCACGCCGGCCTGGATTTCAGGATGGACATCCAGTGCCTGTTGCATGGCCTGCGGCAAGGTTTGTGCTTGTACGAAACTGGCGGCGAGGGCGAAGGGTAAAGCCATGAACAAGTGCGAACGCATGGTGTTGTTTCTTCCTGAAAACTCTTGTCGTGGATCACAGCGAAACGTGGCGCTGCATCGGATGATGGCAACCGGGATGACCGTATGTCGGAAAGTTCGAAACAGGGGCTGGAACACGCACCGAAAGAACAGGTCGCCGCTTAAATATCAATGTGACATTACCCTGCCGATTGTTTAGGATGGCCGGCAGAAGGTCAATAGTTTGGCAGAAACAAAATAATCGGAAAATGAAGCCAAAAAATTGACATTTAAATGGCGTCAAATTAACCCCACTCGTGAAACAAAGAACGTCCAGACCGCTGCCGCGCTTGGCTGCGGGTCCATGGAAGTTTACTGAGCGTTGCACCCGGAGAGTCTTCAATGAGCAGTGTTATTGCCGTTGTCAAAAGCATTGTTGGTCAGGTTTTCGTCGTTTCGCCCGAGGGCATCCGGCGCGTACTCATTGAAGGCGATCGCCTTTACACGGGCGACCAGTTGGACACCGGTCCTGGCGGCTCCGTCACACTGGAGCTGGCCGATGGCCGCACCCTGGACCTGGGCCGCGACACCCAGTGGAGCGCCAACGCTCCCGATTCGTCCACCGACCTTGCGCAGGCCACTGCCCAGGCCGCGCCGTCGGTAGAGGAACTGCAACAAGCCATCGCCGCGGGCGCCGACCCGACGGCCACCATGGAAGCCACCGCCGCCGGCGCCACCGCTGCGGGCACGGGGGGTGCCGCCGGTGGCGGCCACAGTTTCGTGGCGCTGGATGCCACCGCTGGCAGTGTCGACCCGACCATTGGCTTCCCGACTGAAGGCCTGGCTGCAGCTGCGGCAAACGACACAGACATTACCGGTCTGGACACCAACACCAATACCACCGCCAACGCCGTGCTCAACGCGACGCTGAGCCTGAGCGCCACGCCGACCCTGACCGAGGCCGGCGGCGTGCTGGTCTACACCGCGACCGTCACCCAGGCGCCCCAGACCGCACTGACCGTCACCCTGTCCAATGGCGCCGTGATCATCATCCCTGCCGGACAAACCACCGGCACCGTCAACGTACCGCTGGCACCGAACGACACGGTTTACAACGACCCGACTCAGATCAGCGTGACCGTCACCGGCACCACTGGCGGCACCGGCATTGCCGTGACCCTGCCCACCACGCCGGCCGTGACCCAGATCACCGACACCATCGACACCACCAACGTCACCCTGACGTCGGACAATACGGTAACCGAAGGCGGCCAGATTACCTACACCGCGACGCTGACCAATCCAGCGCAGACGCCGGTCACCGTGACCTTGAGCAATGGCTCGGTCATTACCATCGCTGCCGGTCAAACCACCGGCACCGTGGTCGTCGATACTACCGCTAATGACGTTTACAACAACGGCAGCACTGTCAGCACCACGATTACCGGCGCAACGGGCGGCAACTTCGAAAATCTGGTGCCAAGCACTACGCCAGCGGTCACGACCATCACTGATTCGGTCGACAACACTGGCCTGACGCTGACCGCGAGCAACACCGTCACCGAAGGCGGGCAGATCACCTATACCGCGACACTGACCAATCCGGCACAGACGCCTGTCACCGTGACTTTGAGCAATGGCGCGGTGATCACCATCGCTGCCGGTCAAACGACTGGCACCGTTGCGGTCGATACGCCTGCCAATGACGTTTACAACAACGGCAGCACCGTCAGCACCACGATTACAGGTGCCACCGGCGGTAACTTTGAGAACCTGGTGCCGAGCACTACACCTGCGGTGACCACGATCACTGACTCGGTAGACGCGACTGGCCTGACGCTGACCGCGAGCAACACCATCACCGAAGGCGGCCAGATCACTTACACCGCAACGCTGACCAATCCAGCCCAGACACCGGTCACCGTAACTTTGAGCAACGGCTCGGTCATTACCATCGCCGCCGGTCAAACCACCGGCACCGTGGTCGTCGATACGCCGGCCAACGATGTCTACAACAATGGCAGCACCGTCAGCACCACGATTACCGGCGCAACGGGCGGCAACTTCGAAAATCTGGTGCCAAGCACTACGCCAGCGGTCACGACCATCACTGATTCGGTCGACAACACTGGCCTAACGCTGACCGCGAGCAACACCATCACCGAAGGCGGTCAGATCACTTACACCGCGACGCTGACCAATCCGGCACAGACGCCTGTCACCGTGACTTTGAGCAATGGCGCGGTGATCACCATCGCTGCCGGTCAAACGACTGGCACCGTTGCGGTCGATACGCCGGCCAACGACGTCTACAACAATGGCAGCACCGTCAGCACCACGATTACAGGTGCCACCGGCGGTAACTTTGAGAACCTGGTGCCGAGCACTACACCTGCGGTGACCACGATCACTGACTCGGTAGACGCGACTGGCCTGACGCTGACCGCAAGCAACACCATCACCGAAGGCGGCCAGATCACTTACACCGCCACTTTGACCAACCCTGCGCAGACACCTGTCACCGTGACCTTGAGCAATGGCTCGGTCATCACCATCGCTGCCGGTCAAACGACTGGCACCGTTGCGGTCGATACGCCTGCCAATGACGTTTACAACAACGGCAGCACCGTCAGCACCACCATCACCGGTGCCACCGGCGGTAACTTTGAGAACCTGGTGCCGAGCACTACGCCAGCGGTCACGACCATCACTGATTCGGTCGACAACACTGGTCTGACGCTGACCGCCAGCGACACCATTACCGAAGGCGGCCAGATCACCTACACCGCGACGCTGACCAATCCAGCCCAGACGCCGGTCACCGTGACTTTGAGCAACGGCTCGGTCATCACCATCGCAGCCGGTCAAACGACTGGCACGGTGGTTGTCGAGACTGCGGCCAACGACGTCTACAACAACGGCAGCACTGTCAGCACCACTATCACCGGTGCCACCGGCGGTAACTTCGAAAACCTGGTGCCAAGCACTACGCCAGCGGTCACGACCATCACTGATTCGGTCGACAACACCGGTCTGACCTTGACTGCCAGCGACACCATCACCGAAGGCGGGCAGATCACCTACACCGCCACGCTGACCAACGCGGCTCAGACGCCAGTGACCGTCACTTTGAGCAACGGCGCGGTGATCACCATCGCTGCCGGTCAAACGACTGGCACCGTGGCCGTTGATACTCCGGCCAACGACGTCTACAACAACGGCAGCACCGTCAGCACCACCATCACCGGTGCCACCGGCGGTAATTTCGAGAATTTGGTACCGAGCACCACGCCTGCGGTGACCACGATTACCGACTCGGTAGACAACACCGGTCTGACACTGACCGCCAGCGACACCATTACCGAAGGCGGCCAGATCACCTACACCGCGACGCTGACTAACGCCGCTCAAACTCCGGTCACGGTGACTCTGAGCAACGGTGCGGTCATCACCATCGCCGCCGGCCAAACCACTGGCACCGTGGTCGTCGATACTCCCGCTAATGATGTTTACAACAACGGCAGCACCGTCAGCACCACGATTACCGGTGCCACTGGCGGTAACTTCGAGAACCTGGTGCCAAGCACTACGCCGGCAGTTACGACCATCACCGATTCGGTCGACAACACCGGCCTGACGCTGACCGCCAGCGACACCATCACCGAAGGCGGTCAGATCACCTACACCGCGACGCTGACTAACGCCGCTCAAACTCCGGTGACCGTGACCCTGAGCAACGGCGCTGTGATCACCATCGCTGCCGGTCAAACCACCGGCACCGTGGTCGTCGATACCCCGGCCAACGACGTCTACAACAATGGCGGCACCGTCAGCACCACCATCACCGGTGCCACCGGCGGTAACTTCGAAAACCTGGTGCCAAGCACTACGCCAGCGGTCACGACCATCACTGATTCGGTCGACAATACTGGCCTGACGCTGACCGCCAGCGACACCATCACCGAAGGCGGTCAGATCACCTACACCGCGACGCTGACCAACGCCGCCCAGACGCCGGTCACCGTGACTTTGAGCAACGGTGCGGTCATCACCATCGCAGCAGGCCAAACCACTGGGACCGTCGCGGTTGATACGCCTGCCAATGATGTCTACAACAACGGCAGCACCGTCAGCACCACCATCGCTGGCGCGACTGGCGGCAATTTCGAAAACCTGGTGCCCAGCACTACGCCTGCGGTCACAACTATCACTGACTCGGTCGATGCCACAGGTCTGAGCCTGTCAGCCTCTAGCGAAGTGGCAGAAGGCGGCTCCATCGTTTATACCGCCACCCTGACCAACCCAGCCGGCACACCTGTCACTGTCACGCTGAGCAACGGCGCGGTGATCAATATTGCTGCGGGCGCGACCACTGGTACCGTCACTGTTGATGCGCCGAAAGACGACGTCTACAAAGACGCCGGCAAGGTTGAGGTCACCATCGACAACGCCACGGGCGGTAACTTCGAGAACCTGGTTCCAAGCACCACGCCGGCGGTCACTGACGTCACTGACACCATTGACACCAGCACCGTCTCGCTCACCGCGACGTCGACTGTTGCCGAAGGCGGCACCGTGGTTTACACCGCCTCGGTCAACGCCCCGGTCACTGGCGCTCCGCTGGTGGTCACTTTGTCGAACGGCCAAACCATCACCATTCCGGTCGGCGCGAGCTCGGGCAGCGTTAATTTCGTCACCCCGAACGATGCCTTGGCGGGCGGCGATAACCTGAGCGTCAAGATCGACGACGCCAAGGGCGGCAACTATGAAAAACTGGAAATCGACGGCAAGCCTGCTGACACCACCGTCACCGATACCCCGGACACCACCGGTCTGACCCTGACCGCGACCGATACCGTCGCCGAAGGCGGGTCCATCGTTTACACCGCCACCCTGACCAACGCGGCCGGCACGCCTGTCACCGTCACGCTGAGCAACGGCGCGGTGATCCACATCGACGCCGGCAAAACCACTGGCACCGTCACTGTTGATGCGCCGAAAGACGACGTCTACAAAGATGCCGGCAAGGTGGAAGTCACCATCGATAACGCCACTGGCGGTAACTTCGAGAACCTGGTTCCGAGCACCACGCCTGCGGTCACTGATGTCACTGACACCATTGACACCAGCACCGTCTCGCTCACCGCGACGTCGACTGTTGCCGAAGGCGGCACCGTGGTTTACACCGCCTCGGTCAACGCGCCAGTCACCGGCGCTCCGCTGGTCGTCACCCTGTCCAACGGCCAAACCATCACCATTCCGGTTGGTGCAAGCTCGGGCAGCGTTAACTTCGTCACCCCGAACGATGCCTTGGCGGGCGGCGATAACCTGAGCGTCAAGATCGACGACGCCAAGGGCGGCAATTACGAAAAACTGGATATCGACGGTAAATCGGCTGACACCACCGTCACCGATACCCAGGACACCACCGGCCTGAGCCTCAGCGCCACCGGTACAGTTGCCGAGGGAGGCCAGATCACCTACACCGCCACCCTGACCAACGCGGCCGGCACGCCTGTCACCGTCACGCTGAGCAACGGCGCGGTCATCCACATCGACGCCGGCAAAACCACTGGCACCGTCACCGTTGATGCGCCGAAAGATGACGTCTACAAAGACGCCGGCAAGGTTGAAGTCACCATCGACAACGCCACTGGCGGCAACTTCGAGAACCTGGTTCCGAGCACCACGCCTGCGGTCACTGATGTCACCG
>Ga0209795_10000148_pt1 | contig 65361 bp, 47 predicted proteins | sample AgamicOrMarz_FD_187166 | JGI IMG/M metagenome (GOLD analysis project Ga0209795, IMG submission 187166) | Agave microbial communities from Guanajuato, Mexico - Or.Ma.rz (SPAdes) (version 2) | ecosystem: Host-associated > Plants > Phyllosphere > Phylloplane/Leaf | place: Guanajuato, Mexico...
CAAGCGCGATTCGACAATCCCCTGCTCCACCCGACCGCTCTCGCCGCTGTTCTGCGCCAGTTCCTGCTGCACCTGCGACAACTGGCGCTGATAATCCAGCAAGCGGTTGCGCGGGATGTAGCCGTTGTCGGCCAAGGGTTGCAGGTTACCCAGTTGCAGGCGCAGGGATTCGGCCTGGGCCATCAGGTCACTGCGGGCCCGGCGCATGCCCGCCAGTTGCGCCGTGGCGCCTTCGATGGCGGCGCGCAACGCGGCCTGCTCCCGAGCGAAGGCTTCGCGCCGGCTGCTGAACAGTTGCCGCTGGCCTTCGAGCACCAGGGCCAGGCGCGGGTCGGGATCCTGACTCAGTTCGGCCGGGAAACTCACTTGCGTGAGGTTGTCGCGCTCGCTTTGCCAGCGGGCCAGGCTGGCCCAGGCCATGCGGTACTGAGCCTGCAACGATTGCACATCGGCAGCGGCCTGGGTCTGGTCCAGGCGAAACAGCGGCTGGCCTTGGGTCACCGCCTCGCCTTCACGCACCAGGATCCGGCTGACCACGCCGCTGCTCATCGATTGCACCGCTTTGCGCTTGCCGGACACCACCACGGTGCCTTGCACCGGTATGCCCTGGTCCAAAGGCGCGAGGCTGGCCCAGGTGAAGAAACTGCCGGCGCCAAGGATCACCATCAGCCAGCCCAGCCGGGTGAAGAAACGGGCGTCGCGCTCGGGACGCTCCAGCTCAGGGGAATATTCGAAGTTCATCAAGCGATCCTTGCTCATACGCCACCGGGTTTGCCGGCCGCCTGGTACTGGCGACTCATGCTCAGGCCGTTGGGTGCCGGTTGCGGACTGTCCTGCGGCGCGCTTCGCGGCGCTTGCGACTGGCCGGACAGCGCCCGCAGCACTTCCTGGCTCGGCCCGAAGGCCTGGAGCCGGCCTTCGTTGAGCACCAGCAACTTGTCGGCCTGAGCCAGTGCCGAGGAACGATGGGTAACCAGCACGACGCTGGTGCCCTGGGCTTTCATCTGCGCGATGGCGCTGGCGAGCGCCGCCTCGCCGACCGTGTCCAGGTTGGAATTGGGCTCATCGAGCACCACCAGGCTGGGCTTGTCATACATCGCCCGAGCCAACGCGACTCGCTGCTTCTGGCCACCGGACAAACCACTGCCATCCTCCCCCAACAGCGTGTCGTAGCCCTGGGGCATGCGCAGGATCAGTTCATGGACCCCGGCCTGTTGTGCCGCCGCCACGACCTTTTGCGGATCGGCCTCGCGAAAGCGGGCGATGTTGTCGGCGATGCTGCCGCTGAACAGCTCGATGTCCTGGGGCAGATAGCCGATGTACGGCCCGAGCTGGTCGCGATTCCAGCGATGGATATCCGCGCCGTCGAGGCGTACCGTGCCGCCCAGGGTCGGCCAGACCCCCACCAGCACCCGGGCCAAGGTCGATTTGCCGGAGCCCGAGGCCCCAAGCACGCCAAGCACCTCGCCGGCGGCCAGGTTGAAACTGACCTGTTGCAACGTGGCCTGACGCTGCCCAGGCGGGCCGGCGCTGACCTGCTCGAAGCTCACCTGGCCCTTGGGCGACGGCAAAGCCATCCCCTCATCCTGCGGCGCAAACGCCTGCAACAGCGCATCCAGGCGTCGGTAGGCCAGCTTGGCGCCGCTCCACTGTTTCCACACCGCAATGAGCTGGTCGATGGGGCTCAGCACCCGGCCCATCAGGATCGACCCGGCGATCATCATCCCGGCGGTCATCTCGCCCTTGATCACCAGCAGCGCGCCCAATCCCAAGACCAACGATTGCAGGCACAGGCGCAGGGTCTTGCTCAGCGAGCTGATCACTGCGCCGGTGTCGCTGGCCTGGTTCTGCAAGCCAAGAAAGCGCGAGTGCACCGAAAACCAGCGGCTGCGCAGCGCATCGAGCATGCCCATGGCCTGGATGGTCTCGGCGTTGTGCAAATGACTGGTGGCCAGTTGACTGGAACGTTGGGAGAACACGCTGGCTTGCCCCAGGGGCTTTTTAGTCATGGCTTCGTTCAGGCAGGCCAGGCCGATCAACAGCACCGTACCAACGGAGGCAAACACGCCGAGCCAGACGTTGAACAGGTAGATCACCAGCAAATAGATTGGGAACCACGGCGCGTCGAAGAATGCGAACAGCGCCGGCCCGGTGACGAACTGGCGGATGTGAGTGAGATCACCCAGGGACTGCCCGGCGTTGCCTTCACCCTGTTGCAGGTTGCGCTCGAACGCGGCTTTGTACACTTGGAGATTGAAGCGTCGCTCCAACTGACTGCCGATGCGGATGACGACGAAGCTGCGCAGCATTTCCAGCAGCCCGATAAATACGAAGAACCCCACCACCATCAGCGACAGCATCAACAAGGTAGTTTCATTCTGCGACGACAACCCGCGGTCATAGACCTGAAGCATGTAAATCGACGGTGCAAGCATCAGCACATTGATCAAGGCGGTAAAACACCCGACGCTGATCAAGATACTCTTGTAATCGCCCAGCGCTTTATACAGCGGCATCGCAGCGGCGCTCCTTGCCTTATCCATGTTCTTCCTTGCTGTTGGCTTCGCCAGGAAACTGGCTTGTTATTCAAGCGGCTTATCTTTAATCATTAACGTTGCCAAGCGTGCTGGTGATTTAACAGGCACGCTTGGAAGCTGCTCAGCGCAGTAGATCGTTACTCTTTAGTTGGCGGTTTGTTACGCTCCAACCGCAGGGTCAAACCGGACTTTAATATGACTTGATATTGATGTTCGCGCCGCAGTCCCAGATGAACTCTGAAGTTCTGCCTGCCAATTAGAGAAAGACCGTCAGGTTCGGTGAACCATTGAACCGGCTCCTCCCCCAACCACTGACCCAGGCAATCGGTTTGCCCAGCCAGGGTCTGGTCCGCCTTGAGCTCGATCAGGCAAACGTTGGAAGGCTTGTCCTGCATCGCCTGGGTTTGTGCGTCTTCATGTGGACCCGACAGCACGGCCTGCCACTGACCTGCCAATTGCGAGGGTTCTATCAACAACAGACTGCGGGCCATGACAGCTTCTCCGGACAACATCATCAGCGTGGCGAGCAGCACCGCGAAGACCTGGGTGCTGCGACGTATGAAATCTTTGCTCATCTTTCTTGCGTCATCACGTAGCTCAGCATTTGAAATGAGTTGTGGCGAGGGAGCTTGCCCGCTCGATTGCGAAGCGCTCGCAGGCTTTTGGGGCTGCTTCGCACCCCAGCGGGAGCAAGCTCCCTCGCCACAGGACATCAGGCCACGATGTCCGAGACAGCCGCCTGGCCGACGGTGCTGACCAGGAAGTCAGCCACGCCATGCCCGGAGAAGTCCACCGACAACAGGCTGTTGCCGCCAGATGTCGACAGCACCGCATCGCCCGCCGCACCGGTGAACGCATTCACGAAGTGCAGGCCTGCGCCCTTGGTGATCCCGGTCAGGTCGATCTTGTCCAGGCCGCTGACGAAGTCGAGAATCTGATCCGCTGTACCCGGCCGCGAATCGGAACTGGCGGCAAACACAAAGGTGTCCGAGCCCGCGCCGCCCCACAGTTTGTCCGCACCGCCAGCGCCCCACAGGATGTCGTTCCCGGCACCGCCCTTGAGCTCATTGGCCACCGCGTTGCCGATCAGCAGATCGCTGCCCGAACCGCCGATGGCGTTCTCGATGATCGCGCCCTTGGCGATGGACACGTTGCCCACCAGGCCGCCAACGTCGGAGAACGAAGCGTCATTGAGGTTGATTTTCTGGTTCTGGGTGAAGCCGGAGAAATCCAGGGTGTCGCGTCCGCCCGCGTCCCACACCGAGAACACAACCTTGTCCGAAGACGAGGATGCGCTGAGGAAATCCCGACCGGCATTGGAATTGAAACCGTAGGTGGTGTCACCGGTACGGGTGCTGGTGTTAGCGCCGTAGAGCTTCTGGATGGCGGCGATATCGTCCATCAGCGGGCCCGAAGAATAGGCTTCCACGCCGCCCTTGCTGAAGTTCTGGCTGGTGTTGCTTTCACTCCAGTAGCTCATGACGCTGTAGCCACGGGTGTCCTGGCCATAAGTGGCGTCATCGTAGGTTGGTGCGCCTTCACCGGCGTTGTAGTCACCGGGGTGGGCCAGGCCCAGGGTGTGGCCGATTTCGTGGGTCAGGGTCTGGCGACCGTAGTTGTTCAGGTCCGGATTCTTGTTCTGGGTGTAGCTGCTGTTGATCAGGTACCACGAGGTTCCGTCGTAACCGGCACCGGTCCCCGGCAGGTAGGCGAACGCTGCCGCGCCGTCCTGACCGCTGCTGTAGTTACCGAAGGTCATGTGGCCGTCACCACCGCTGGCCTTCTCGGCGAAGGTCACGTTGGCCACGTCCGCCCAGGATTGCATGGCGAGGACCGCCTGGGCTTTTTGCTGGGCACTGAACTGGCTGAAGCCGCTGATCCCGTGCTTGTTCATGGTGCTGGAAGAAGCAGAGGTCAGGAACGTGTAGGTCAGCTCAATCTTGCCGCTGCCATCCAGGTCCCGATAAGCCGCACCGTCACGCAGCAACTGCGTGGCTGCCTGGTCGACCGAGTATGAAGGCTTGCCATTGACGGTCAGGTTGCCGCCCCGGTCATATTGGTGGCTGAAACTATTGATCTGGTTGAACGCACTACTGGAGGCAGCCAATGATTGCGGGGCCCAGAGCAGTTGTTCGGCAGAGTCAACAGCGCTGTTTTTGACTTTCGACATAAACACACTTCCTTGTTTGCAAGTGGAACGGTTTTTATTGGATGGCGATCTCTGGCGAGATCGTCCAATCACTCGCCCAATGAGGACGTAAGAAACCTGACACAATTGGAAATCAAACGTCTAGCGATTTTTTTGCCCGGGTTTTCGGACTAACCGGTTAAGCGCAACGAGCCACTACGTTGCGCCCAGTTATTACAGGGAAAGAACTGCTGCAAGTTGGGATTGTCGGACAATCCCACATTTAAATATTAAATATCGAGAACTTTCTATATGCGAACTCTGTCGCAGTAGCGTGCCAGCGAAGTGCTATTAATTAATATCTACTAAATCCAGCTTGGTTTTAAGCGCACACACTTCCCGCAGGCAGCCTCGGAACCAGCGATGCACGGGATCGCCGTCCATGCGTGGGTGCCAGAGCATGGCGATGGTAAAGGCCGGGACCGGAAACGGCAGCGCAAAGCTGTGCATGCCGGCACGCAGGCTGGTGGTGTAGCGTTCAGGCACGGTCGCGATCAGGTCGCTGGAACGGGCAAGCCCCAACGCCGAGGAGAACCCTGGAACGGTGGTGATGATGTCCCGCGACAGATTCAACAGCGCCAGAGCCTGGTCGACAGCGCCTTGGTCCGTAGCCCCCTGATCGAGGCCGCGCATGGAGACGCCAATGTGTCCGCCAGCCGCATAACCGACGGCGCTGACGGGTGCCTCGCTCAATGGATGGCCCGAGCGCACCACACAGATCAAACGATCACCGAACAACGCCTGGGTGTGCAACTCCGGGCTGGTGTCTCTGTCCACCACTGCCGTCTCCAGATCCGCGGTGCCCTCGCGTAGCGCCGCACTGTCCCGGCTGGCCTTTTCCACGAACCGCAGCCGCACGCCGGGAGCCTGCGCCTGGATACGGTTGATCAGGTCAATGGCGAAGTTTTCCACGAACCCTTCGCGGGTGCGCAGCGTGAAGGTGCGGGTCAGCCGGCCAAGATCCGGTGCCTGCACCGGGCGCAACACGGCTTGGGCATCTTGCACCAGTTGGCTGACCTGCTCACGCAGCTCCAGTGCGCGCGGTGTCGGCACCAGTCCTCGTCCGGCGCGCACCAGCAGCGGATCGCCGGTGGTCTCGCGCAAGCGTGCCAACGCCCGGCTCATCGCTGACGGACTCAGGCGCAAGCGAGTGGCAGCGCGGGCCACGCTGCCTTCAGATAACAACACGTCAAGGGTCAAAAGCAGATTGAGATCGGGTGGGGACATGATCGAAGCCTGAAATTCCATAGATGGCGTTTGGTGCAGCTATAACGTGCAACCGCTGCGTCTTCCGCCATGTTAGGCCCACGCGTAACGTTGCGACAGCTCCGTTTGAGCGCCGCAGATAAGGTGAACCATGAAAACGATCGATCCCGAACCACGCCTCCCGGCCAAGCGCCGCCTTTCATCGCGCTGGGCCATGGCCAGTCTTGCGCTCTCGACATTGCTGGCCTCCCTGGGCGCCAGTGTCGCCACGGTGGGCCTGCCAACCCTGGCTCAGGCGCTCGATGCTTCTTTCCAGCAGGTCCAATGGGTGGTGCTGGCCTATCTGCTGGCGATCACGACCTTGATCGTCAGTGTGGGTCGCCTGGGAGACCTGATCGGACGTCGCAAGCTGCTTCTGATGGGCATTGCGCTGTTCACCTTTGCATCAGCCTTGTGCGGTGCGGCCCCTTCGCTGTGGTGGCTGGTTGCAGGCCGTGCCCTGCAAGGCCTGGGCGCCGCTGTGATGATGACGCTGACGCTGGCCCTGGTCGGCGAAACGGTCGCCCAGGAAAAGACCGGCAGTGCCATGGGGCTGCTGGCCACCTTATCAGCAACGGGGACGGCCCTCGGGCCGAGCATGGGTGGGCTGCTGATCAGCAGCTTTGGCTGGCAGGCGCTGTTCCTGATCAACGTGCCCCTTGGCTTGCTCACGTTATTGCTGGCGTGGCGGGCCGTGCCTTCAGGGCAGCCGGCGAGCACCGGACATACCCGCTTCGATGTGACCGGCACCCTGCTGTTGGCGCTGGCCTTGGCCGCTTATGCCCTGGCGATGACCTCAGGACACGGCGACTTCAGTTGGGTGAACGGCGTTCTACTGCTGACGGCCATTTGTGGCGGTGGTTTGTTCATCTGGTCCCAGACCCGGGCAGCATCGCCACTGATCCAACTGGCACTGTTCCGGGACCGACAACGGGTCTCGGGCCTGGCGACCAGCGCGCTGGTCGCGACAGTGATGATGGCGACGCTGCTGGTCGGGCCCTTCTACCTGTCCATCGCCCTTGGATTACCCGCACCGCTGGTGGGCTTGGTGCTGACGGCAGGTCCCTGCGTCGCGGCTTTCGCCGGAGTGCCGTCCGGGCGCCTGGCAGACCGCTTTGGTGTCGTCCCCATGCAGCGCGCCGGATTGGCGACCCTGATCCTTGGCTGCCTGATGCTGTCCCTGGTGACTCCGGGCCTGGGCATCGCCGGCTACGTCACGTCCATCGTGGTGACGACCTTTGGCTACGCCCTGTTCCAGACCGCCGCCAACACGGCGGTGATGGCCGGCGTGGCAGCACACAGGCGAGGCGTCATCGCGGGACTGCTGAACCTTTCGCGCAACCTGGGGTTCTTCACCGGGGCATCGGTGCTGGGCGCGATATTCGCGTCGGCCTCGGCCATGAATGGCACCCGCCATGCAACGCCTGAAGCGGTAACCGACGGACTGCACATGACCTTTGGCATAGCCTTGATATTGATGGTGCTGGCGTTGGTCGTTACCGTCAGATACCGCGTTCCAGAGCCCTCGAATACCTCTCAAGAGGCCACCTGCGAAAGCTGATGGCACTCTATACACCTAGACTTAAGTCGTGATCCAGATCAAAAAAACTGAACCAATCGCAAAACGGACTGAAAAAAGCCACGTGACATTCATTTTCAGGTGCTATTTTTAGTTCTCACTGGTAGAGCCATGATGACTCTTCCTTCCTGACATGAGCAAAAGGAAGCGCTTGATTGAAGAAGGTGGGCAACATATGAATAAAGGATCTTTCAGCAAGGTTACCTTCCCCAACGCCTGCCAGTTGATGCGCTGGCATTTCCATCCAATGGGATTCGAAGCCAGTATGGACGCACCCGGCAGCATGGTCGCCCGGCTGTTCGACCGTGCCAGCGGCGAAACCATGATCGCCATCGCCGGCATTCCCTGCGCAACCGTGATGAACGCCCCGGATGTGGAGCGAATCATCGAGGCGGTGGAGGCGGAGCTGGAATCCTTCGTCCCGCCGATTGGCTTGCGACGGTTTGCGTCTTGATCGGAATCCACTGAACCTTGTGGCGAGGGGGCTTGCTCCCGCTGGGCTGCGAAGCGGCCATTTTTGTGGGTGCTTTGCACCCAAGCGGGAGCAAGCTCCCTCGCCACAATGATTCAACCCACCTTTTCTGCCACCCCCTCATCCATTGCGCATACCCCGATAGTCAGCAAAGAACGGCTTGCCCTTCGCAATACGGTCCGAAGCCTTGGGCGCGTTGGCGGCCTGGTTGTCCTGGCTGTCGACATACCAATAGCAATGCTGCACGGCCCGGGTAATGCCCACATAAGCCAGACGCAAGATCTCGTCTTTCTGTGCCGTGTCATACGGCTCGGTATCGCCATCCTGGCCCAGCCCGGCCATCCGATAGACCTGGTTCTTGTAGGGTGAACTGGTCAGGTGCTGGCAGTCGCCCAGCAAAAACACCGCATCGGCTTGCAGTCCCTTGGCGCTGTGGTAGGTCATTTGCCGCAGGCGTCGTGCCTGGTATGGCAAGCTAGAATCCACATTAACTGTTGGCTGAATATACTTTTCAATCAACAACTTATCGCTAGTTTTTCGATACAACATCAAGATCGAATCACCCTGGCGATAATGCTCATCCAGGCGACGGGCCAGCCCCTCATCGTCTCGATCCAGTACATTGACCGGGCTCAGTGAACGCGGCGCGCCGCTGGCCTTGGCCTTCTTGCCCGGGATGGCAGCCGCTGCCCGTACGATGTGCTCTGCCGCGTCGATGATGTGTTGGTGGCTGCGGTAGTTGTCGGTCAGCATCACTCGGGTCGTCGATGGCGACGGGAATTGCTTGTTGAACGCCATGAAATAGCTCGGCGAACTGCCGCGCCAGCCATAAATCGATTGCCAGTCGTCCCCCACACACAGCAAGGATGAGCGCTGGGCAGCGCGTGCGACGTGCATCGCCGGTCCGCGCCGGCGAACCTCGCGAAGACTGGCCCGAAGCCAGGAGACGATCTGCGGCGACACATCCTGGAACTCGTCAATCATCAGGTGCGACATAGGCCGAAGCAGCTCGTCACTAAGCAGTTTGAAGTTTTCCGGCGAGTGCTCGCTGAACAGCGCGAACATGCGGTTGTAGGTCATGACCGGCGGCGATTGGTCCAGCAGGTGATCTTCGAACGCGCGCCAGAAGCGGCTCAGCGCTTCGAAGAAATACCGATCAGGATCATCCTGGGCGAACGACATCCGGCCCACCGCGTCCGGCACATCTAACCCCAGGTTTTCGATAAAACCGGCCGCCGCCACGAAGCAATCGAGCAAGGGAGCCGAGCCCAGCTCACCTTTCACTTTGTAATCGAAGCCGGGCCCGGCGCTGGCGTCCCCAGCGAACGAGCCCAGCACCCGATTCGCCATTTCATAACTTTCAAACCAAATCATTGGCTTACGGCAGAAAGCTTGAAACAGGGTGCGCTTTACAGCCCATTCGGCGCGAATACTCAACTTGGCACCCGGGCGACTCAGCCTGGCGTCCTCCCGCGGATCGAACCCCAGCATCACCCAGGCGTCGAGGGACGGGATATAGCCATGACTGTAAAAGGTCGAGCCATTGATTTCGAAGGCCTGCCGCTTTGGCTCGATCCCCTTGATCGGCCAGGCTCCGGCGCGCTGCCAGAGATCCTGCACCGCATCACAGAGCACTTTGTCACGTTGGGCGGCCAGTTCGGTCACGGCGATGCGCTTTTGCACGTCCGGGTGATCGCGCTCCAACTCTTTTAGCTGAAGTGCATGGCGGGACAACGGCTTGATCAACTCGCGGAAACGCTCGTCGCGCTGGTAAAGGCTGTGGTAGCAGGCGTTCAGCCGCTGGCGCTGGGCATCGTTGATGCGCAAATCGAAGGGATTGCTGTCGACGTCGGCGTCGCTCGCCTCAACGCTGTGACTCAGGGTCTCGAAGGCCTGGAGCCGCTCGAAGCCTGGAAGGCTGCGAACCATGGGCAAGATGCGCGAATGGAAGGTCCGCACCAGATCGCGAGCCTCCTTGAGACTCAGCGTTCGTCCCCACAGACCAAACACCTCGATGAGCTTCTGGATAAAGTCCTTGCGCGACTCTCGGGTGAATGTCACGACCGTCATTGAGTCCAGTTCAAATCCCAGATAGTGAACCAGCAGCACGATGCGCAACACCAGGGTCGTGGACTTACCCGCACCTGCCCCCGCGACCACCGAAGTTGACGGCGTGTCGCTGAAAATCATTTTCCACTGCGCGGCGCTAGGCTGCGCATGGGCCGGTAATAACCGAGCGACATCCGCCTTGATGCGTTTTTTCAGCTCAGCGGTAAGCGGCAGGCGCCAGTCATCGAACAACAGATCATCGACTTGCGGGGCTGGGTGCTCGGTACTGCGAGAGTCGCGGATCAACAGGACCTGCCGACCCTCTTCAAGCCCCTCGGCGTGACCTTCCTTATAGCCATAATCGAAACCCGCTGTATGGCCGCTGCGAAAACCATCGGCCTGACCATGCAGCCATGAAGCCCGATGCTGGGCTCGTAAGCGAGTCAGCCCGTGCCCAAAGAACCGGGCGGCCAGGCGCTTGAACCAAGGCATCTGGGCCAGGGGTAGAAGGTCGGGGGGAAGATCGGGAGTGTGTTGCGACACGCGGGAGACTCCGGGTTCAGAACCATGGCCGCTATGGTGTCTGGATTTTCCGCCGGGTTCCAGCCAAAAGCTTTTAAGTCATGGGTTTAGGCGATGAAGTGAATGTTGGCTCGCTGATATACATCTAAGTAAACGATAGTTTTGACGCGTTTTTTACGCTTTTTATCGATGTATACGACGAGGAAAATGCAGGCCATCCACTCACGCTTTCGCTCAAATGCGAAGAAGGACACGATCATGCTCGAACTCAGGCCTTTCGCCTCCCTGGGCGCCGCCAACCACGGCTGGCTGGATGCCCATCACCATTTCTCGTTTGCCGAATATTACGATCCCCAGCGCATGCATTGGGGCAACCTGCGGGTCTGGAACGATGACGTGATCGCCCCCGGCAGCGGTTTTCCCCAACACCCTCATCGGGACATGGAAATCATCACCTATGTCCGTGAAGGCGCTATTACCCACCAGGACAACCTGGGCAACAAGGGCCGCACCGAAGCGGGTGATGTGCAAGTCATGAGCGCGGGCACCGGGATCGCCCACAGCGAGTACAACCTGGAATCGACGGCCACGCGCATCTTCCAGATCTGGATCATCCCCAACGAAGCAGGCCTGGCGCCGTCCTGGGGTGCCAAACCGTTTCCCAAGGATTCCCGTGAAGGCTTCGTGACCTTGGCCAGCGGCAAGGCTGGTGATGACCAAAGCCTGCGCATCCGTGCCGATGCGCGGTTGGTGGCGGCCAATCTCAAAGCGGGAGAAAGCGCGGAATATGTGCTGGAAGCGGGACGTCGGGCTTATCTTGTTCCGGCTACAGGGCTCATTGAAATCAATGGGTTACAAGCAAAATCTCGAGACGGTGTTGCGATTGAGGATGAGCAGGTATTGCGGGTGATTGCTGTCGAGGACAGTGAAATTGTCCTCGTGGACTTGGCCTGACACCTGCTCATGTGGTGAGGCGAGCTTCTGTGGCGAGGGAGCTTGGTCCCGCTGAACTGCGCAGCAGTTCCCTTTTTTGGCGGTCGCTTCGCCCGAGGCGTCGGACCGACCGAGCGGGAGCAAGCCCCCTCGCCACAGCAAACTCCTTTCACAAGGAAGCTGTCCTTGCCGCAGATTTACCTCACTTACCGCTGATGGCCCCATCCACCAGCATCTGCGCCTCACTCACCAACTGCTTGAGGTGCTCATCGCCGATGAAGCTCTCAGCGTAGATCTTATAGATATCCTCGGTGCCGGACGGACGCGCCGCGAACCAGCCGTTCTCGGTCATCACCTTCAGGCCGCCGATGGCCTGGTCGTTGCCCGGTGCGTGACTGAGGATGCTCTGGATCGTCTCGCCAGCCAGCTCAGTGGAAGACACCTGCTGCGGTGACAGCTTGCTCAACAGCGCCTTCTGCTGCGGGCTGGCCTTGGCGTCGACGCGTACCGAGAACGGTTCGCCCAGCTCTTCGGTCAACGCCCGGTAGGCCTGGCTTGGATCACGCCCCGTGCGGGCGGTCATTTCAGCCGCCAGCAATGCTGGGATCAGTCCGTCCTTATCGGTGCTCCAGACACCACCGTCCTTACGCAGGAACGAGGCGCCGGCACTTTCTTCCCCGCCAAAACCCAGGGAGCCATCGAACAGACCGTCGGCAAACCATTTGAAGCCGACCGGCACTTCATAAAGGCGGCGCCCCAGGCGTTTCGCCACCCGATCGATCAGGCCACTGCTGACCACGGTCTTGCCCACCGCCGCATCGGCGCGCCATTGCGGACGGTTCTGGAACAGGTAATCGATGGACACCGCCAGGTAATTGTTCGGTGCCAGCAGGCCACCGGATGGCGTCACGATGCCATGACGGTCATGGTCCGGGTCGCAGGCGAATGCAACGTCGAAACGTTCTTTCAACCCGATCAGCCCTTGCATGGCGTGGCTGGAGGACGGGTCCATGCGGATCTGGCCGTCCCAATCGACGGTCATGAAGCGGAAGGTCGAGTCGACTGCGGTGTTCACTACGTCCAGGTCCAGGCGGTAATGCTCGGCAATCGCCGGCCAGTAGCGCACCCCTGCTCCGCCCAGCGGATCGACGCCCAGGCGCAGCCCGGCACCACGGATGGCGTCGAAATCGATGACGTTGATCAGGTCCGCCACGTAGCTGTTGACGTAGTCGTGACGGTGAGTGGTGTCGGCTTTCAGGGCTTGCTCGTAGCTGATGCGTTTGACGCCGGCCAGCTGGTTGGCCAACAGTTCGTTGGCTTTGGCTTCGATCCACTTGGTGATGTGGGTGTCGGCCGGGCCGCCGTTGGTGGGGTTGTATTTGTAACCGCCGCTTTGAGGCGGGTTATGGGACGGCGTAATGACGATACCGTCCGCCAGGCCCGAGGTGCGACCACGGTTGTAGCAGAGAATGGCGTGGGAAACCGCCGGGGTCGGGGTGTATTCATCGCCCTCGGCGATCATCACTGTCACGCCGTTGGCAGCGAACACTTCCAGTGCGCTGGCGCCCGCCGGGGTCGACAATGCATGGGTGTCGATGCCGACGAACAACGGCCCGTCGATGCCCTGTGCCTGGCGATACAGGCAGATCGCCTGACTGATCGCCAGCACGTGCCATTCGTTGAATCCCAGGTCGAAAGAGCTGCCACGGTGGCCGGAGGTGCCGAACGCCACACGCTGGGTTGCAACCGAAGCATCGGGCCGGCCGGTGTAATAGGCCGTCACCAGTCGCGGGATATCGATCAACAACGCTGCCGGTGCCGGCTTGCCCGCAAATGGACTGACTGTCATGCAAAACCTCTGGATGGAGTGGCTCGGGAAATGGGTGCAGTTTACTGACAGTTCGACCCCGGCGCGATGGGTTCGATCCATCGCCGCCCATCAAGATTGTTCGAGCCGCAGGGCATCGGCCAATGTACCCAGCACCGCGTCCAGGTCCTGATGTCCGCCCAAGGCGTGCGTCACGCGCATATGTTGGCCATACAGACCCTGGAGGCTGAACAGCTCCCCCGGCGCAATGACGATCCGCTGGGCCAGCAGGCGATGGAACACCCGACGCAGGTCCACCGGCCGGACCGAGCGGATCCAGATCGTGGCGCCTCCCTGGGGCTCGGCCCATTGCAGGCCGTCCCCGAGCCGTTCCCGAAGCAACTGCGTCGTCGAAACAGCGCTTTCACGCAGCAACCGGCGCAGGACCACCAGGTGCTGGTCGATCCGGCCATTGCTATACAGACGGGCGATGGCTTTCTGGCGAATCGGCGACAGACGAAACGCCCGGAGCAGGAAATGACGCTGCAGATTCAAGGTCAGCTGGCGTGACAACACGTAGCCGTACGGCGCCTCTGCCCCGATGGTTTTCTCGAAGCTGGAGTAGACGATCAACCGATCCGGGTCGAGCAGGTCCCGAAACGGAGTGATCCCAGTCTCGAACACCAGCTCCGAATAGCCGTCGTTTTCCAGCACCCAGGTGCCGTGGCGCTCCAGCAGCTCGGCCACCGCACGGCGATTCTCTTCAGGGACCAGGGTGGCCCTTGGCATGCTCAGGGTGGAGGACAGCACCACCAGGCGCACCGCTTCGCCCACGAGCAATTGGCCCAGGCGCTCGACAGGAATCTCGCCATTGGCCAGGAGCGGCAATTCGATGACCTTGATTTCAGCCTCCTGCAGCAAGCGCAAGACCGTCCAATCGCAGGGCGACTCCACCAGCACCACCGCGCCCCTGAGAGACAGCGCGGCGATCAGAATCTCCAGGACGCCACGCAAATCAGCACCGATGTAGACGTCGTCGGCATTCCAGCATCGAGCCGGTGAAGAGGTGTAACGGGCTGCCAGCGCGGTGCGCAGTTCCAGCTCTCCCCAGGGTTGCGATGGGGTCTGCAGCGACCGCGGATACTGGCGCAGCAGCTCGCGTTCGAGCAGCAACAGCGGGCTGTCCAGCGGCTGGATCGACGCCGGCTCGTCGGCGCTGAGTACCTGCATGCCCGGTCGCCGTGCGTTGACGTATAGGGTCTCGAGCAGGTCGCCTCCACCGTCCAAGGGCGTCACGCTGGGCATCGGCAGCGCGTAGTAGCCGGACTTGGCGATGGAATAGACCCGCCCCTCCTTCTCCAGCAGGGAATAAGCGTACTGGATAGTAGAGATCGACACGTTCAGACGATCGGCCAGCTGTCGAAGCGATGGCAGGCGCACCCGGGATTCGCTCCCCATCTCGTTGATCAGCGTGGTCAGGTACCGGTAAACCGCCTGGTAGGCGAAGTCTGTCTCCCGGCAATTTTTCATGGGATCGAGCCGAGCGTGCGGCCCGCTGCCGGCCATGGCGCTACGCCGGTCACGAAGGCCGGACGTCTGTTGGACGAATCGGTCAAACCCTGTTCCTCACTGCCTGGCCGAACGTTCGCATGAAGCCTGCGCGTCCTGCCCGGTTTCTGCGGCGTCATCGAAGCCGTCAACGGCCTGTTGCAGATCGGTCCCTGGCAAGGTCTGCGCCTGTTCGGGCAGCGCGACGCTCGCACGGTAGATTTTGCAGAGCACGGCGACGGGCAGGCCGCTGACTTCGACCATCCATTGCGCCACCTGATCAGCGATAGCCCCGCCCTGCATCGCCCTGTGCAGGTCGGGTAAGGCCACAATCATCCCCGGATGACAACAACGCAGGAAATGCTCCAGGCCCGCGCCCTGAGCCACGAATGGAGCGAATAGCATGCACACCAGCTGCGTTTCGTTAAGCCCCAGGATCCGTTGCGCTTCGTCTGCCGCCTGGGCACGGCGCTCGGACACCGAGGCGGGGGGACCGAACAGCGCCCTGGCTTGCTCGCAGGCGTGCTCCGGCAGATGCTTGCGGTGCATGATCATGATCGCGCGCTGTACATAATCCCCATAACCGGTCTCGTAGCTGCGCCCCTGCAGGTAACAGGCCTGTAAGCCGTGCAAATGCGCCGAGAGCAATGGACTGAGGTAACCGTTCTCAGGCGCCGGAGGACTGAAATGCTCGGTCTGTACCCGCAGAAACTCGTTGAACAGCGGCCAGTTGGTACCCTCCGTGCGGTCCACGGTCAGATCGTCGATACCGATGTGGCTGACCCGCCGGCAGGCTTCAAAATGCCCCTCAGGCTTCCACGCACCGAGACGCTCCGCCCCATAGAAATGCTGGTAGGGATCGCTGCCCAGGGTGTCGAGGTGCGCAATGAGGCTGTCGAAACTGCTGCAACTGTCGAAAGCCAGGCCTATCTTGCCGGTCGCACGACGCAGCCCGGACATGAATTGCTTCTGCTGACGTGGCGTGTTGTTGCTGACCAGTGAATCCACGCCCGCCTCCCAGCGAGCCATGTGCCGGTAGAACTCGGCCATCGCCAGGTATCCCTCATCGCCGATTTCCAACGGACCGTCAGCCGAGCGCAGGTGCCCCATCAGCAGCATGTCCATGCGATTGGCCTCGTGGCCCGCTATCGACAACGGCTGCTTGTAATTGAACGGCATGACTTCACGGTTATCTGCCATCAGCAATTCGACCCGCGGATCGTCATAGACAAACAGCGCGCTGTAGCAACGATGGATGTTCTCCAGGGTGGCCTGGGTGGTTTCGCTCAGGCGAGGCGTGGCGACGCGCAAGGTGAAAGTCACCGGATGTCGCCCCGCGATGCTCAACTGCGCCGCACGCAGGGCGGTCAGTACATAGAAGCTCTCCCGGCTGCCGTTCTGGACCGTCAGCACCCGATAATCGCCTATCCGGTCGATCCCCCCGGCGGCGACAATCAAGCGCTGTATCAAAAGCTGCAACGCAGTACGCTCTCCTCGGGAATAAAAACCTGACAGTCGCTGTAATACCTGTTGGTACACGTGAATCATTGCTTGTTCATGGATTGCACTCATAGCCATTTACCTGGAATTCAACTATCGGCGCCGCACCTGCCCCAACGTGACTGCGCGACGTACTGGCCTGGATTGGATTGTTCTAGTACTGCTGAGAGTATTGACAATACGGCAGGTTTTGCTCTGCCGTAATTATTTGATACATGCGTGGGGAGTCGCCCAACCCCCTCCCCCAACCCGCCTGCAAGCCGCTAAAACAGGGGCTTGTATCGAATGAGCGGCATGTCCTAGGAGATTTCCGACAACGTCCCACAGACAATGAGCACGAGAATTAAGGAACATGCCTAAGTTCAATTGATCCGTTACCTCTCTCTGCCTTCCCCGCAGCCGAAAGATAGCCTCACTCAAAGTAACGCGGGCTGCGCCTTGAATGTGACTTGGAAAATGCCCATCTTCGAAAAAGTTATACCGCGCCACGACTTCGTCCTTGAGATTGAAATCAGCATTCAATTATCAGGACTTAAACAATGATTAGAAGATACAGATTAAAGACAAAAACCAGTTCAGATATTGTCAGGTTGAGCGCTTGGGATTGAGCAAATGACCTCGCACCCACGATCCAGGGGAGCGCCTGCCCGACACAGGCACGCCGCCATGAGACGGGAGCAATCATTGAAAAAGCCAGGATGGGCCGTCAGCCCAGGGAGCGCGCAAGAGCCTGGGGGACTCTTGCGCAAGGCAGGAATCAGGTAGGGTCAACTACCTGAAGGGCAACGCGTTCACGGCAAGGGCATTCACCCATGTAACGGTGCGCCTCGACGAACTCGGTGAATGGGAATACCCGGGTCTTGAGGGGCAACAGCACCCGATCGGCCGTCAGTTGGTTGATATCGCGCAATGCCCGTTGCAAGGCTACGTGGTCCTGGATGATCCCCAGCTCCGGCTTGCCGGTGAAGTTGCCGATGCAGTGCACGAAGAACTGGATGTTCTTCTGGAACGCCGCGCAGGCTGGGAACGGTGTCTGGTTACCGCCCTGCAAGCCATACAGCACCAGGCTGCCACGGGGCGCCAGCACATCGCCGAGCAGCGACATCTGCGGACCGCCAAGACCATCGAAGACCACGTCCACGCCGCGATTGTCGGTGAGCTTGTTGATCTGCATGAGCAAATCCTGCTCTTCGGTCACGATGACTTTTTCAGCCCCAAGCGACAGCAGATACTCACGTTCGTCAGCCGTCTTGGTGGCGGCGATCACGCGCACGCCCAGGGCCTTGCCCAGTTGCACGAAGGATGGGCCTGCGCAATGACTGGCATCGGTGACCAGGGCGAACTGCCCGGGTTTGACCCGCGCCAGATCTACGTAGCCGAAATAGGCAATCAGCAACGGCGTGTAATGCACCGCGGCTTCAATCGGGCTGAGCACGTCGGGATAACGGGTCAGCGCAGTGCGCGGCAGCACGATGACTTCACCGTACACCGGATAATCGTTCGGGCTCTGGGCCGGAAAGCTTGCGACCTTGTCGCCCACGGCCAGATCGTCGACACCCTCGCCCACCGCCGTGACGACGCCGGCCATTTCACTGCCCAGGCCTGAAGGCAGGCGGGCCTGGGAGGACGCCAGGTTCTGACGCCACAGGATGTCATACCAACTGATGCCGATCGCTTCGACACGGACCTGCACTTCTCCTGGCGCAGGAAGAGCCGCCACGTGCTCTTCGCATTTGAGCACCTCGGCACCACCAAACTTGTGAAAACGGATCGTGCGGGACATCGCAAACCTCGTCAAAGTAACCTCTAATGCCATGAACTCTATCCGGGCTTTGGTGCCAAGACCATCAGTGGCTATTAATAGTCGACATGCCTGTCATTGATTCCGCAGCAAGAAAAGCGAACCAGTCCTGTAGTCTTCATCCTGAAAAAACTGAATTAGCCGGTGCAGAGTACCAGCCTTTCCCCGTAAGATTCATGCCGGCCATTGTTCTGATATGGCCGCCCACGTCAAGCTTGCCGAATCTGCCAGGACCCCAGATGAATCGTAATGACCTGCGGCGTGTCGACCTCAACCTGTTGATCGTGTTCGAAACTTTGATGCATGAGCGCAGTGTGACCCGTGCCGCCGAGAAGTTGTTCCTCGGCCAACCGGCGATCAGCGCTGCGCTCTCACGCCTGCGCAGCCTGTTCGACGACCCGCTGTTCGTGCGCACCGGCCGCAGCATGGAGCCGTCGGCACGAGCCGTGGAGATCTTCGCCCTGCTCTCCCCGGCCCTGGATTCGATTTCCACGGCTGTCAGCCGCGCCGCCGAGTTCGACCCGGCCACCAGCACTTCGGTATTTCGCATCGGCCTGTCGGACGACGCCGAATTCGCCTTGCTGCCCATGCTGCTCAAGCGCCTGCGCGCCGAAGCCCCCGGCATCGTGCTGGTGGTGCGGCGGGTCAACTACATCCTGATGCCGAGCCTGCTGGCATCCGGTGAGATCTCCATCGGCGTCAGCTACACCGACGACCTGCCGGCCAACGCCAAGCGCAAAGTCCTGCGGCGCAGCATGCCCAAGGTATTGCGCGCCGACACCGCGCCGGGACGCCTGACCCTGGACGAATTCTGCGCCCGCCCCCATGCGCTGGTGTCTTTCGCCGGCGACTTGAGCGGTTTCATCGATGAAGAACTGGAAAAACTCGATCGCAAACGCCACGTCGTCCTGGCCGTGCCACAGTTCAATGGCCTGAGCACGCTGTTGTCGGGCACCGACATCATCGCCACCGTGCCGGACTACACCGCCGACGCCCTGACCGCCGCGGGGGGCGTGCGCGCCGAAGATCCGCCTATTCCGGTGCGCAGTTTCGAACTGCACATGGCTTGGCGGGGTTCACAGGATAATGATCCGGGGGAGCGTTGGTTGAGATCGCGGATTCAGATGTTTTTCGGGGATCCCGACAGTCTCTAGGCTGACGCCAAATCTCTCAAATCTTTAACGGCGACCGCTATCAGAGTCAGTGGCGTAGCCGAGCTACGTTCTGATCGATGCGGCCTTGGATGGTGCGCAAGGTGTCTTGGGTAATAACTTTTGGGTATAGCAAACCGGCTCGCTCCCTCACGTCTGACCGGATAAAACCCTTCTACGCCTCAGGCGCAACAGTCACATCGCCCTGGTTGTTTTCGCTCAGAACAGCACGCACAAAACCTTCCGCCTTCATACGTTCCACGAACGCTCGAACAAACGCCGCCCCTGCAACACGCGTTCGCGGCACAGCCATTGCCTGTCTGATGGAAGTAAAAGCGCCATCAAGCACACGGTATGCAGGGTTGCTGGCGGCAACCTTCTCCAGCGGCTGCCTTACACCTGCCGCCGCATCCAGGCCTTGTTCGATATACAGATCCACGGCACCTGCAGACGTTGTCGCTCGTTCGAGCTGCGCATGCTTCAACGAGCGAGAAAGGAACAGGTCATAGGCTGCGCCTTTGCCCACGGCGATTTTCAGTCCGGGCTGGTCGAGATCCTGGACATGTTGATAGATCGAATCTGCCCCTACCAGATAAGTACCCTCGATAAGAACGTAGGGTTCGCTGAACGCGATCTGCTCTTCGCGCACCGGATCGATGGCCAGAAAGGCCACACTCCATGCGCCCTCTTCAAGCGCTGCGAACACCTTGCCGGCGGCGTCAAAGGTGACCATTTCCAAGCGTACATCCAGTTCCCGGGCCAGAGCCTTGGCCAATGCCACCGATACGCCCTGGGGCGCCCCATCCGGCCCTTGTTGAGCCAGAACAGGGTTGCCGAAATTGATCGCGGCACGCAGCACACCTTCCGGGGCAAGGTCTTGAAGCACAGTTCGGTCGAGAAAAGCCATTGTTCGCTCCTGTCATGAGTGTTCGGTGGCCCTCACCCCATTGGCGAGGTAGAAGATGCTCAGTCGGTGCTCATCACCGACCCGCTGGTCTGCGCTTGATCTTTATTGTTGACGCGCATCAGCAGAGTCATCAGAAACCCTGCCACCAGCAACGCACTCAAGAACAACAGGCCTGTCGCCGCACTTTGGCTATGGCCCTTGACCATGCCGATCAACGAAGGCCCGGCGAATCCGCCCAGGTTGCCGATGGAGTTGATAACGGCGATGGAGACTGCAGCGGTGGTGCGGTCGAGAAACAGCGTCGGCAGCGCCCAGAATGGCGATTTGAAGCTGTAGAGTCCGGACAGCGCAACACAGATCATCACCGTCGCAAGGTAAGGGTTCTGCAGCAGGCCGGCACCGATCATACCTGACGCAGCGACGAGCAACGGGATGGCGGAGTGCAACTTACGCTCGTCGCGCTTATCGGAGCTTCGCGACCAGAGGATCATTGCCGCTGTCGCAATGATGTAGGGCAGCATTGCAATCAGACCGATCTGGGTGTGCGTCAGCGAATCCGAAAAGCTCTTGATGATCTGTGGCATCCAATAGCCGATACCCAGGCTGCCGCACTGATACACGAAGTAGATGAAGCTCAGGTACAGCACCTTGGGGTGAGTCATCGTCTTGAGCACGCTCAGGCGCTTGACGTTCTTGCGGCTCTGACGATCACGCTCGAGTTCTTCGAGCAACCAGGCTTTCTCTTCGGGCTTGAGCCATTTGGCCTGCTCGGGCTTGTCGGTGAGGAAGAAGTAGCAGGCTACCCCCAGGAACACAGCGGGGATGCCTTCGAGGAACAGCATCCAGCGCCAGCCGCTCCAGTTGAACCAGCTGATGTTGTCCATGATCCAGGTGCTCATCGGCGCGCCGATGATGTAGCTCACGGGGATCGCCGCTGTGAACAACGCGACGGTGGTGGCCAACTCTTTGGAGCGAAACCAGAAGGTCAGGTAAACGATGATGCCCGGAAAGAAGCCCGCCTCGGCAACACCCAGGAAGAAACGCAGGATGTAGAGCTGATTGGCCGTCTGTGCGAAGGCAGTCAACGCCGCAATGGCACCCCAGGTCACGAGGATCCGGGCAATCCAGACCCGAGCGCCGAACTTGTTCAACATCACGTTGCTGGGCACTTCAAACAGAAAGTAACCGATGAAGAAGATACCGGAGATAAACCCGAAGGCTTCGCTGGAGAGCGCGAGCTCCTTGTTCATTTGCAAGGCCGCATAGCCGATATTGGCGCGGTCCAGGTAGGAGACGATGTAGAGCAGGAAAACGAATGGGATGATGCGCAACGTGACCTTGCGGACGATAGCGGCTTCATCAGGCTTGTTATTATTCATGGCGACCTCGTTGGAGCAGACCTTGGCCTGCTCTCTTCATTATTGTAATGACTCGACCGGTCAGGCCGAGAAAATCATGCAAACCGGGCTACCGGTCGAAACCGTGAACCCGGTCTTGCTCAACGCACCGGTCCTGGCATCCGTTGCCATTGAAATGATGGTGTCGCTGTCTTCATTGAGCGCAAACAGGAAGCGGCCATTGGGCGTAAGGGAAAAAAAACGCGGTGTCTTGCCGTCAGTAGGCATGAATTCCACATGGCTGAGCATCCCGGTGCCCTGATCGATGGCGAACACCGCCACGCTGTCGTAGCCCCGGTTCGAGGCGTAGAGGAATCGACCACTGCGGTCGATCTCGATTTCCGAAGCCCGGCTGTTACCGGTGAAGGTCGCAGGCAACGACGGCAACACCTGAATGGGCGAAAGCGCGCCGGTCTGGGCATTGAAGCGGTAAGCAGTCACGCTTGAATCAAGCTCATTGATCACATAGGCAAACCCAGCCTTGGGATGGAACGCCAGATGGCGCGGGCCTGCTCCTGCTCGACTGGTCACGAACGGCTGGTCTGCCGGATACAGCTTGCCGTTGTCGAATTTGAAGCTGAAGACCCGATCCAGGCCTTTGTCAGGCACTAGCACGAACTGGCCCGAAGGATCGAACGGATTGAAGTGCGGTTTGGCGAATGGCTGTTCCACTCTGTGTGGGCCCAGCGGGCCTTCGAGCTTGAGCAACTGGTTGACACCGCCGAGCGCCCCATCCTCTGCAATATTGATGACCGCCAGCGACCCGCCGATGTGGTTTGAAACCACCAGAAAGCGCTGCGAGGGGTCGAGGGCCAAGTGAACCGGGTTCTTTCCCTCACAACTCTGGCGGTTGATGAACGTAAGCTTGCCAGTGGTTTTGTCAACGCTGAAAGCACTGACCTCCGCCAGGTCTCCATGCACCGTATACAACCGGTCTCCGGCGTTGTTGAGCGCAAGAAATGAAGGGTTGACCAGATCCTTGACGACCTGCACGAGGGCCAGCGTGCCGGCCTCCTGATCGACCTTGTAAACGGTGATCCCTTCACCGCGTGCATTGCGCTCACGTGTAGTGCGCGACCCGACATAGGCGTACATAGGGGTATTTCTCCGTGACTCAGCGTTGTTATCCAGAAGGCTGGTGGCCTGGGCGAGACCAGAGGGCAACCATGCAGCCAGGGCGGAAATCCCGGCTACAGTGCCCATCTGTTTGAGTACAGTGCGGCGCGTTGCGCCGTTTGAAGCAGGCAAGCGGGTGCCTGCGCCTTGATCATCGCTGTGCATGGATGCGTCCTTCTTATTGTTAATCGCATGTTGTCCGGCCCTTGGTGCGACCGGGGTCGATCAGTGCTGCGTTCGCGCGACCACTTTGCGGATGACGAACGGCAGAACGCCGCCATGTTTCAGGTAGCGGATCTCTTGCAGCGAATCCAGGCGGGCATCGAGCTCGACTCGCTGCTGCTCGCCATTGCCGCGATGGATAACCAGGGTCACTCGGTTATCACCCACGATCAGGTCATCCAGGCCAATGAAGTCAAAACGCTCATCGCCCTGGAGATCGAGATCGGCCACAGACTGTCCGTTCATGAATTGCAGTGGAATCACACCCATGCCAATCAAGTTGCTGCGGTGGATCCGCTCGATGCTCTGCGCCACCACGGCCTTGACGCCAAGCAAAGCCTGAGCCTTCGCCGCCCAGTCTCGACTGGAGCCTGCGCCGTAGTTGATCCCTGCAAACACGACCATCGGGGTTTGCCGGGCGGCATAACTCTTGGCGGCTTCGTACAGCGGCAGGCAAGCACTGTGATTCGCGTTCCAGGCCCATACGCCCTGCCCTGGCTGGTTCTCACCCAGCTGCAGGTTCTTGACCGACTTGTTGGTGAAGGCGCCGCGCAACATGACTTCATGGTTGCTGCGACGGGTGGAGTACTGGTTCAGGTCCGCCGGATCTTCGCCACGTTCGAGCAACCACTGGCCCGCCAGACTGTCTGCCGGAATAGAATACGCAGGGGAAATGTGGTCGGTGGTCACGTTGTCCCCCAGCACCATCAACGTACGAGCGCCGCTGATTGCCAGGCTGGCTTTGGCTTGGCGAGCGATGTCGGTCAGGTATTGAGGCCGACGCAGGTACGTCGAGTCGGGGTTCCAGGGAAATTGGACACTGCCCTCTGCCGACAGCGCTTGCCAGTGGTGAGTACCTTCCCAAACCTTCGCTAGACGCTGCTGGAAGAATTCAGGCTTCACAGCCTTGACCGCTTGCTCGGCAATCTCTGCGTCCGAAGGCATCAGATCGCGCAAATACACAGGCTTGCCATCACGATCGATTGCCAATGGATCGGCCTGCAAGTCGATGTCGATGGTGCCCGCAATAGCATAAGCCACGCACAACGCCGGCGAAGCCAGATATCCCGCTGGGATTTTCGGGTTCACGCGCCCTTCGAAATTGCGGTTACCCGACAGCACCACAACGCCCTTGAGACCTTGGTCTGCGAAAGTGTCTACGTGCGCTTCGAGCGAGCCCGAATTACCGATGCAAGTCATGCAGCCGAACCCCGCCAGATCGAATCCCAGCGCCGAAAAGTCCTCCAGCAATCTTGCCTCTTTCAGGTAGTCGGCAACCACGCGAGAGCCTGGCGACAAGGAGGTCTTGACCCAAGGCTTGCGCTGTAAACCCCGTTCGCGGGCCTTGCGGGCCAGCAGGCCCGCCTGAATCATCTGCGCAGGGTTTGCGGTATTGGTGCAACTGGTGATCGCCGACATCACCACCGCGCCATGGGTAATGGGTTGACCAAACGATGGCTCGAAAAAGCTCTGGGCGACTGGCACATTGATCAGTTTGCCCTCTCCCATCACTTCCCGACGGAATGAAGCGGCCGCATCCGAAAGTTTCTGGCGCTGATGCGGTTGGTGAGGGCCGGCGACGCTGGGCTCGATCTCGGCCAGGTCCAGGTCGATCACTTCGTCAAACTCGGGTTCGGCCAGCTCATCGCGACGCCAGAGCGGCTGAGCGCTCATATAACTGATGACTTTGCGGCGCAGCTGCGGCGAGCGGCCGCTGAGTTCCAGGTAGGAAAGGGTCTCGTTGTCGAACGGGAAGAACACCACGGTCGCACCGTATTCGGGTGCCATGTTGGACACCGTGCCCCGTGCCGCCCAACTCAGCCCGGAAAGCCCGGGACCGGTGAACTCGACGAACTTGCCGACCACTGAACGCTTGCGCAGAATCTGCGCCACCTGCAACGACAGATCGGTCGCGGTCACGCCGGGACGCAGCGTATTAGTGACACGGATACCGACGACCTTTGGAAAGCTGATCGGCACCGGCTCGCCCACCATGGCTGCCTGGCCCTCCAGACCGCCCACACCCCAGCCCAGCACACCAATGGCGTTGATCATGGGCGTATGGCTGTCGGTCGCCACCATGTCGTCTGGATGCAACAGCTTCTGGCCGTCCGCCATGGTGCTTTCCCACACCACTTGCGCCAGTGCTTCCATGTTCATCTGGTGAATGATGCCGGTGCCTGGAGGAATCACGCCGAAATTGGTCAGGCTTTTCTGCGCCCATTTTATAAAGCGGTAGCGTTCGCTGTTGCGACGGAAATCGATGTCCAGATTTTGCTCGACCGCATCCGCTTCAGCGTAATGCTCGACGATAACGGAGTGGTCGATGGTCAGCACCGCCGGGATCAGCGGATTCATGTTTTTCGGATCGCCGCCCAGCTCGGCGACAACATCGCGCATGCCTGCAAAGTCAGCCAATGCCGGCAGACAGGTGGTGTCATGGAACATCAGGCGATTGGGCTGAAACGGCACTTCACAGTCAGGGCCTTGGCCAATGGCACGGGCCAGTACCGACGGCAACGACTCAGGAGAGCATCGCGCGACGTTTTCCAGCAGGATTCGGATCGAATAAGGAAGTCTGGCGATCTGTGCGGAGGGAAGCATCCGGGTCAGATCGACATAGGCAAATCGCTCTTCGTCGACCACCAGATGATTGATGAGGTCGCAGGCAGTCTCGGTCATTCTTGTATCGCTCAAGCTTTTTAAGGGTCGCGGGGATTCGGGAACGAGCCGATCCATACCGCCTTGAGCCGATACTAGGACTACCGCGCGCTACTGAAAATTGATCAATCGCCATAGCTGCGTTCTCCAAAGGAGAACGCTCAATCAGTCCTCTGCCGACCTCAGATGGTCGATCAGAGTTTTCAGCGTGGACGACGCCGTGTCGTATCGCTTGACCACCAACTGCAACGACCTGAGGGCCCAAGGTTCATCCAGTGTCACCGCTTTGAGCTTGTGGCTGCGCAGATATTGGTTGATCACGCTGCGTGGCAAGACCGCCAATCCCAACCCGGCGGAGACCATCCGGCACATGCAGTCGAAGCTACTGATCCTGACTCTGAGCTTGAGTGCCATGCCCAGTTTCTCGGCCTCGCGGGTGAGCAATGTGTGCATCGAGCTTTCGAGATGCGGCCCCACGAACTCATGCTCCAACACCTCCTGGAACCGGATAGACTTGCGCCCGTCGAGCACATGCCCGATGGGTACCACCAGCGTCAGTTCGTCATTGCGGTACGGGATCGCTTCCAACCCTTGCGCAGGTGTCTGGATGGCGATAATGCCTAGGTCCGCGCGCCCATCCGCGACAGCGCGAATGACCGCAGATCCAACCCGCTCCTCAATGTCGAACTTGATCTGCGGGTAAAGCGAAACGAAGTCGGCGATGTCCTGAGGGAGAAACTGAGAAAGCGCCGAGGTAATGGCATGAATGCGCAGATGACCTTTGACGCCGGTGGCATAGTCACCAAGCTCCTGGTCAAGCTGCGCAAGCGTCTGCCTGACCTGTCGCGCGTAGAAAAGCAGCGATTGACCGGCAGGCGTCAGATCAACGCCTCGGGCGTTGCGCACCAGAAGCGGCGCTCCGACCTGGCTTTCGAGCTCCGACACGCGCTTGCTGATCGCAGAAACCGCCAGGTGCTTCATACGGCCCACCCGCGTCAGGTTCCGTTCTTCAGCGACAGTGATGAAAATATCCAGGCTGGTCAGGTCGTAACGCACGGCGGTTTCCTTGAAATCTATCGGGACGATCTACGGCTGTAACTGCCACCGGAGAACTACCTGATGGTAACGGTCGTCGTGGGTCTCTGACTAACGGCAATACAGAGCACTGGATTAAAAACGCACTTGAAAGCGGTTAGCCCTCGTTGGCCTTGGTACCTCGTACAAGAATCAGCAGTTCATCCTTGACCTTCCACTACCCGGACCATCGGGCAGAATTTGCGAACTTCAACCGCCCCGCTCACTCGTAACGTCTAGATACAAAATAATGACGAGACGAGGTGTGACATGAGGTTGATTCACGGCACTTCACATTTTCGACCTTACACCTCAGCGTCGGGCGGCTGGGGATCGGCCCATTCGGTGATGAACATCCTGTGGCGTGAGCAGGCCTTCATTAAAGGCGGCGCCGCTTTGATCAAGCAGAACAAGCCGCAAGGTTTCGCCTGCGTCAGTTGTGCATGGGCCAAGCCGGGCGATCCCCACGCTCTGGAGTTTTGCGAAAACGGTGCCAAAGCCACGGCCTGGGAACTGACGTCGCTACGCAGCGGCCCCGATTTCTTCCAGGCCCACTCGGTGAGCGAACTGCGCGGTTGGACGGATTTCGATCTTGAGCAGCACGGCCGTCTCACCCATCCGATGCGTTACGACGCTCAGTCTGATCGTTACGTAACCACGACATGGGAAGAGGCAGCCAACGCTATCGGCAAACAGTTACAGGCACTGAGCGCGGACGAGGTGGTTTTCTATGCGTCAGGGCGCGCCTCGCTCGAAACCTCATTTATGTATCAGCTGTTTGCCCGTGCCTATGGCACGAACAATCTCCCCGACAGCTCCAACATGTGCCATGAAAGCACCTCGGTGGGCTTGCAAGAAAGCATCGGGGTGCCTGTCGGTACGGTCACACTGGCCGATTTCGAGCACACCGATTGCATCTTGTTCTTCGGACAAAACGTCGGCAGCAATAGCCCACGCATGCTCCATCCGCTACAAGAGGTGCGCAAGCGCAAGGTTCCGATCATCACCTTCAACCCCATTCGCGAACGTGGGTTGGAGCGCTTTGTAAACCCTCAGTCGCCGGTCGAAATGCTCGGCCCGAAATCGACCGCTATCAGCACGCAATACCACCAAGTGGCTATCGGTGGCGATACGGCGGCGGTCATGGGCATCGCCAAGGCGCTGCTCGAGATGGAGGAACGGGCGAAACAACGCGGCGAGCCGAGTGTCCTGGATCACGATTTCATCAGGCAACATACTGACGGCTTCGGCCGTTTTGTGGATCAGGTACACGGTTATTCATGGCATGAGCTGGAACAGCGATCCGGGCTGACCCGCGGCGCAATGGAGGCGACAGCCACGGTTTACGCGCGCAGCGAGAAGGTGATGATCGTTTACGGCATGGGCATGACCCAGCACAGGCACGGGGTCGGCAACGTACAGATGCTGGTCAACCTGCTGTTGCTGCGCGGCAACATAGGCAAGCCCGGAGCTGGCATCTGTCCCGTACGAGGTCACTCAAACGTACAGGGGCAACGAACCGTAGGGATTACAGAAGACCCTGCCAAAGTCCCCAAGGACAAGCTGGAGGCCTTGTTCGGCTTCACGGTCCCAGAACGCAAAGGGCTCACGACCGTCGACACCTGCGAGGGGATTCTTGATGCAAGCGTGAAGGGCTTTATCGGGCTCGGAGGCAACTTTCTGCGCGCCGTTCCCGATACCGGTCGAATGGAGCCCGCTTGGGCAGGGCTTCGCCTCAACGTTCAGATCGCCACCAAACTCAATCGCACGCATCTGGTCCCTGGCAAACACACTTGGCTGCTGCCGTGCCTGGGAAGAATCGAGATCGACCGGCAACTGGGCGTTGAGCAGGCGTACACCACCGAAGACAGCACCGGTTGCATTCGCGCGTGGCGCGGCAACGCAGAACCGGCCAGTGAACAGCTGCGCTCAGAGTCGGCAATCATTGCGCAGTTGGCGCACGCCACGCTTGGCGACACGGTAGCCGTCCCATGGCTGCAATGGCAGCACGACTACGCCCTCGTTCGCGAAGCCATCAGCAAGGTTTATCCGGAAATCTTCCATGATTTTGAAGCGCGCATGTGGGAGCCCGGCGGGTTTCATCGCCCGCTGGGCGCAGCTCATCGTCAATGGGCTACGCCTTCCGGAAAAGCCCAGTTCATTACTCCGGAAACGCTCGACGAAGACGATGATGTCTCAAAGGGCGAAGCGGGCCGGGACGTTCTGCAACTGATGACGCTGCGTAGTAACGACCAGTTCAACACGACGGTCTACGGCTACGATGATCGCTTCAGGGGAGTCAAAGGTACTCGCAAAGTCGTGTTCATGAACCGCAACGACATTGTGCGCCTGGGCTTTGCGCCGGGAGCCTGGGTACGCTTGCGCACGGCGATCGAGCCAGAGGTCAGGCGCGAAGTCGGGCCTTTTCAGGTCATTGCCTATGACATCCCGGAAGGGTGCGCCGCCTCCTACTATCCTGAATCCAATCCGCTGGTCCCTCTCTGGCATTACGCCAAGCGCAGCAAGGTTCCCGCTGCGAAATCAGTGCCAGTCATGCTGATAACGGCTCAACCGGATGCCGATGATCTCGATCACGCGGTCCCCGAAACGGACCAGGTCGTGTAGAGGGTTATGGACAGTGTTGAGTGGGGAATGATGGCGGCGCGAGCCCAGTTCGCGGTGACCATCAGCTTCCATATCGTGCTGGCGGCATTCAGCATCGGTCTGGCGAATTTTCTTCTGGTACTGGAGGCCCTTTGGCTGTGGCGCAAAGAGCAGGTGTATCTGGATATCTACCAGTACTGGTTGAAGATATTCGCGCTCAATGTAGCCATCGGCACTGCCTCAGGGCTCATGCTTGAATATCAGTTCGGCCTCAACTGGTCGCGCCTCTCCACCCAGGCGGGAGAAATCCTGGGGCCCTTGATGTTTTACGAAGTGATGGCCGCGTTTTTTCTTGAGGCGGGATTTCTCGGGATTATGGTGTTCGGCATGAAGAAGGTGGGACCAGGCCTGCACTTCTTCGCCACCAGCGCGGTGGCCGTCGGCTCCATTATCAGCGCCTTCTGGATCCTGTCGGCCAATTCATGGATGCACACCCCCCGTGGTTTCGGCATCGGCGCCGATGGCCGTTTTGTCGCGCAGGATTGGTGGGCAATCATATTCAACCCCTCTTTCCCCTATCGTTTCACCCATATGATGCTCGCGACCTTCCTGGCCACCGCCTTGATGATCGCGGGAGCGAGTGCGTGGCAACTGCTACGTGACTCGACCCACCTGCGTGCCCGAGTGCAGTTTTCGATGGCGCTGTGGGCAGTCGCAGTGTTGGCGCCTGTGCAAATTGCAGTAGGCGATCTTCACGGCGAAAACACCTTGAAATTCCAGCCGCAGAAAGTCGCTGCGATGGAAGGTACGTGGACGCGTCCAGCACCTGGAGCCGGTGAGCCCCTGCGTTTGTTTGCATTGCCAGACATGGCCGAGCGGCGGAATCATTTCGAGTTGGCGATACCACGCATCGCCTCGTTGTATCTGCGACATGACCTGAGCAGCACGATCAAACCGCTGAATGAATACGCGCCTCAGGACATTCCCCCTGTCGGGATCGTGTTCTGGGCCTTCCGGGTGATGGTGGGCTTGGGGTTACTGATGCTGGCGCTGGGGATCACTGGTCTGGTATTGCGCTATCGCAAACGCCTCTACAGCACGCGCTGGATGCAGCGTTGCTGTTTGTGGATGGCCCCGTCCGGCTTCATGGCCATGATCAACGGCTGGGTAGTCACCGAAGTCGGCCGGCAGCCCTTCACGGTGTACGGCTTGCTGCGGACGGCGGACAGCGCGTCGGCAGTCTCCGTTGATCAGGTCATTGGTTCCACGGTTGCGATTGTGTTTTTTTATCTAGGGGTGTTCGGCATCGGTTTGTGGGTATTGCTGCGTATCCTGCGTCAACCCGCCAAGGCAGGCGAGCAAGGACCGCAACCGACGCTTGCTGACGAAATCGGCAGGTCATGAGGAGCGCCTTTGATGGACGGTGACGCGATCATCCTGCTTTCAGCTGCGGCGCTCGCATTCTCGGTGCTCAGCTACGTCTTGCTCGACGGTACCGACTTGGGAGTGGGTATCCTGTTGGGACTCACGCCGTGCGCGAAACGACGTCGTGCCATGGCGGTGTCCATCTTGCCCATCTGGGATGCGAACGAAACGTGGCTGGTTTTGGGCGGCGGAGGATTGCTGGCATTGTTCCCGTTGGCGTATGCCATTTTATTACCTGCGTTGTACGTGCCGTTTATTGCAATGTTCCTGGCACTGATCGTCCGGGCGATGGCATTGGAATTTCGCGACTACACCGATAACCCTGGCATCAAGCGGGGGATCGACGCGCTACACCTATGCGGTTCGTTGATAACGGGGGGCTGCCAAGGCGCGGCTTTGGGTACGCTGGTGCAAGGCATCCCCAACCAGAACGGCCAATTCAGCGGAACAGGCTGGGAGTGGGCCAGCCCTTTCGCCGTGTACTGCGCCGGCGTGCTGATCGTCGGCTATGCGTGGCTGGGAGCGTGTTGGCTGTATTGGAGAACCGAATCAGCGTTGCAACAAACGTCGCGCAGGCAGGCACAACGGCTGTCTGTCGTCACTCTCGTGCTGATGATCGTATTGCTCATCTGGACGTCCACGCTGAACCCAAACTATGCACAGCGGCTTTCCAGTCCCGTCGTAATGTATTCAACAGCCGGTGTGGGTCTCGCGGCATTTCTTGCTTTTTGGACCAGCTTTCGAAGCCGCTATGACCTCCTGCCGCTGATCTGCGCGCTCAGTCTATTCGTACTGGGGTTCGCACTGATGGTGATTACGATTTTCCCACTGATCGTCCCGCCCAACCTCACTCTGCAGGCTGCTGCCTCCAGCGCGACCAGCCAGACCTTCATGCTGATCGGTTTTGCCCTGCTGATGCCGGTGACCTTCTTCTACAACACCTTTGGCTTTCGTGTTTTCAGCGGGAAAGTTCATTCGGCTAAGGTTCAATTGCCAGAATAGGCCGACAACCGTCAATACCTTGTAACCGCAACCGATACTGTCCCGGACTCTCCCCCGTCCATTTCTTGAACGCACGATGAAATGCACTCGGCTCCTGGAAGCCCAACTGCTCGGCAATATCGCTGATGTTCGTCCTGCCCTGGCGTAACCGTTCAAACGCCACCCCGCGGCGAACCTCATCCTTGATCTGCTGATACGAACAGCCTTCACGCTCCAGTTTTCGGCGCAAGGTGCTGGGACTCAGGTGCAGCTCCAGGGCCAAGCCCTGCAAGGTCGGCCACTCGCTATAACGGCTACGGCGCAGGCGCTGATGTACCTGCGACGCCAGGCCATGCTGATTACGGAAGCGAATCACCAGCCATTGCGGTGCGGTGCGCAGAAACGTTTTCAGCGAGGCCAGGTCTTGAACCACCGGCAGCCGCAGATAATCGCTGTCGAATTCGATTTCGGTGTGGTCGGCGCCGAAGCTCAGGTTGGGCCCCCAGAGCAACATATCATCGCGCAGCGACAGGCGCTGATGACGAAAGTCTGCGCGATCAATGGGAATTCGTCGCCCGCCCAGCCAACACAGCAGGCTGATGATCAACACCAGAAACGTTTCTTCGCCCTGCCGGCTGAGCTCGCTACTTGGCGAACGGGTCTGCAAGCTGATGACCGCGCGTTTGCCACGCACATTCAAGGTGCCGCGGAAATCACGCAGGAACAGGGCGAAATTGGCCAGGCACTGGCGCAAGGCTTTTTCCAGCGTTGGTTCCTGGATCAATGCCCGGCAGATCAGGGCAAAGCTGCCCGGCGGCATTCCATGGGAGTCCAACTGGAAAAATTCGTCGTTCAATTCACGAATCTGCACCAGCCACAACGCGGCGAAAGCCTTGGCCGGCACGCGTGCCGTCGGCTGCTCCATCAGTGCCGGATCGATGCCCACCTGCTCAAGGACCAACCGCACGCGCTGTGGGTCGTCACGCAGCGCATGGATCATGGGGTACATGAAGTAAACCGCCACCGAATCCGTATCCCGCACTTTATAGCCTCTCTCGTTACGTCCGAACCGTTACATTCAAACATGGCAAAAAACGCCATCACCCTTGAACAGTTTTGGCATGGGCCGGTGGCGCTGCTGATTCTAGACTCATGCTCAACAAAAAAGACCTACTCAGGAAGCCACATGAATCTACAGAACATCGGTGTCATCGGCGCCGGGACCATGGGTAATGGCATCGCCCAAGTCTGTGCCTTGGCCGGTTTCAACGTGACCTTGATCGACATCTCCGGGACTGCCTTGCAGAAGGCGATCGCAACCGTCGATAAGAATCTTGATCGCCAGGTTGCCAAAGACACGCTGACGCAAGAACAAAAGCTCGCGGCCCTCGACAGGATTCGCACCAGTACCGATTACTCCAACCTGCAAAACACGCACATGGTGATCGAAGCCGCCACCGAAAACCTCGACCTGAAACTGCGCGTGTTGCAACAGATCGCGGCGCAGGTCAGTGCCGACTGTGTGATCGCCTCGAACACCTCGTCGCTGTCCATCACTCAGCTTGCCGCCAGCGTCAACCAGCCCGAGCGCTTCATCGGCTTGCACTTTTTCAACCCGGTGCCGGTCATGGGCCTGATCGAAGTGATTCGTGGCCTGCAAACCAGCGATGCCACCCACGCCCTGGCGCTGGACATGGCGACCACGCTCGGCAAAACCGCAATCACCGCCGGCAACCGTCCGGGCTTCGTGGTCAATCGGATTCTGGTGCCGATGATCAATGAAGCGATCCTGGTGTTTCAGGAAGGCCTGGCGAGCGCCGAGGACATCGACGCCGGCATGCGCCTGGGCTGCAACCAGCCCATCGGTCCGCTGGCGCTGGCGGACCTCATCGGCCTGGACACCGTGCTGGCCATTCTTGAGGCCTTCTACGACGGCTTCAACGACAGCAAGTACCGCCCTGCTCCGCTGCTCAAGGAAATGGTCGCCGCCGGTTACCTGGGACGCAAGACGGGGCGTGGCTTCCATGCCTATGCCTGAGCGTTGCTCGCGCTTCGCCGAATACCGGGACAAGGTGCTGGAACTCTTTGCCAGCAAGGGTTTCGGTCAGGTCGGCATGCGTGAGCTCGCGGCCTGCCTGGGGCTTGCCCCAGGTTCGCTGTATCACCATTACCCGAGCAAGCAGCACCTGCTGCTCGACCTGATCGAAGAGTTCTATGAAGAGCTGTTGACCGTACTGGGCCGTATCGAGCACGCCGCCCCGGCGAAACGCGACAGACTCAACCTGTTGGTCCGCGAACACCTCAATCTGCACCAGGAAATGCCTTGGCATTTTCGTCTGGCGGAGCGCGACAGCGGATGCCTGAATGAAGCGCAACAGCAACGGGTTCGGCAACTGCGCGAGCAGTACGAACGCCAGTTGCTGGTCATGCTCGGCGTCCGGTTCCGGCTCAGTGAACCGGGCCAGATGGCCGCCGCCCATGCCATTGCCGCCCTGCTCAACAGCACGCCCGGTTGGCTCGGGCAATACGCATTGGATGAGCGTGAGCGCGATACGCTCGTGGAGAATATGATGGCGGGCGCCATCGAGCGATTACTGGCTCCGAAGACGCACCATCAGGATCACGGTCTTCTGCAGCCACAACTCCGGTAACCATTCGACAAGCACTCTCAATCCGACTCGCCGTCGCCACTTCCGAACGCCCTTAAACTCAGATCCACGAAACTGCGTACTTTAGGGTCCATGTAGCGGCTCGATGCGAATACCGCGTGGACAGGCGCGGGGACCTCCGCCCAGCCGGCAAGCACACAAGACAAGGTGCCATCGGCCACATGCGGTTCTGCCATGAAACGCGGCAGTTGGGCGATCCCTATTCCTTCAAGCGCCAGGTTTTTCGCAGCGATCGTACTGTTGACTGCACAGCGCGGCGCGACAGTGACCTTCTCTGCCTTCGCACCGTTGACCAGACTCCAGCTTGAGCGGCCGCGCATGGTTTTCATGATCAGATCGTGATGCACAAGGTCATTGACCTTGGTAACCGCCGGCCCGCGTTCCAGATACCCCGGAGTCGCGTAGAGCCCGTAAGTCACTTCACCGAGCTTGCGCGCCGAGAGCCCTGAATCTTCCAGGGTGCCAACGCGAATCGCGACATCGAAGCCTTCATGGATGATGTCGACCAGGCGATTGGTATATTCCGCTTCTACCGTCACGTTCGGCGCCTGGCGCAGAAACGCCGCGATCCATCGGTCCACGACCATCGTCCCGAACTCAGAACCTGCGGTGATCCTGAGCAGCCCTTTGGGCTCCCTGGACTGGTGCGCCACCGCCGCTTCGGCTGCCTCGGCGGCGGTCAGGATGCACATGACACGCTCGAAATAGTCGCGCCCGACTTCGGTCACGCTGAGACGGCGCGTCGAGCGGGTGAGCAGTTGCGCACCAAGCTTTTCTTCCATGCGCCGAACGATGCGGCTGACCCGAGCCTTGTCCGTGCCAAGTCGGTCCGCGGCCGCAGTAAAGGAGCCATCGGTGACAACAGCGGCGAAGACACGCATTTCCGGCAGATCGATTGATGTATTCATGGACAACAGTGTGTGATTTTCGAGCCGATTTATCAATCGCCAGATCAACTCTACAGTTCGCTCCGTGTACTCACTGACACGAAAAATCTGTCGACCTGGAAGGAATACGCAAGATGACTCAAACAATCGGAATTATCGGCTCGGGCCTGGTGGGCAAAGCCGTCGCCCACCTGGCCGTCGCGGCAGGCTACAACGTCGTGATCAGCAATTCCCGTGGCCCTGAATCACTCTCCGGGCTGATCGAGGCGCTCGGCCCGCTTGCCCGAGCAGGCACTGTGGAACAAGCCATTGCCGCCGCCGATATCGTCTCGCTGGCCGTTCCCCTGGCGAATTTCAAGGCTGTGCCGGCCGACAAGCTCATCGGCAAGGTGGTCCTCGATCAAACCAACTACTACCCAGGCCTTGGCGAATTTCGCCGGACCGACCTCGACAACGGCGAGCTGTCGTCGAGCGAACTGGTTCAGCAGCACCTCAACGGCGCCAAAGTGGTCAAGGGTATCCACAACATCGGCTGGATTCACATGCAGCACAACGCCCGTCCCCAGGGCGATGCAGAACGCACCACCCTGCCCATTGCCGGTGACGACGCTGTCGCCAAGGACATCGTCGGGCGCTTCATCGAGGCTGTCGGGTACAACGTGGTGGATGCCGGCTCGCTCGCCGACAGCTGGCGCATCGAACCCAACACGCCGATCTATTTCTGGCCCTACGCGCCAGCCGTTCCAGAGGGTTTGACCCAAGAGCAGGCCAAGGACGTCTACCGGCAGCGGGGCAAGCCGATTTCCCCGGAGCAGGCTCGGGAGTTGATCAGCACGACGAAGCGCCCAATGCCCATCGGCGGCACGCTTGAAGGACTTCCGCCCATCCATATCGCCCTGTTCCTTGAGTTGGCCAGCGCCAACACTGTCCAGAGGTAACGCCTCTACATCGGACGCCGCCATTGCTGGCGTCCGGTCTTTCAACGTGAAGATCGTATAACCGGGATTTCTAATGGTTAAGGAGCATCCAATGTCACAGCCGCTTTTTGGCAAAACAGCCCTGGTCACCGGAGGGTCGCGAGGCATCGGTCGTTCGATCGCCGAGCGCCTGGCGCAAGAAGGTGCAACGGTTGCCCTGACCTACAACGCGGGCAAGGCCGCCGCCACAGAGGTGGTCGAAACGATCAGAGGCGCTGGCGGCAGTGCCTTCGCGCTCCACGCCGACCTTGCCGATGTGGAAGCCATCGCGGCACTTTTCGAGCAACTGGATCGCGAGCTCACCGAACGAAACGGCAGCAAGGCGCTGGACATTCTCGTCAACAACGCAGGGAATTCCGGCTGGGGCGGTCTGCGAGATACAACCCCGGACAGCTGGGATGCCATCTTTGCGGTCCACGCCCGAGCGCCGTTTTTCATCGTTCAAGCCGCGCTCAGCCGTCTTTCCGACAACGGACGAATCATTAACATCTCCTCCGCTGCCGGCTTGCGGGCCATGGCGGCGGTGCCGATCTATTCCATGGCCAAGGCCAGCATCAACAACCTGACCCATGCGCTGGCCCAGGAGCTAGGCCCCTACGGCATCACCGTGAATGCCGTGGCGCCGGGTTGGGTGCGGACAGACATGAACACTGCCGTACGGGAAAACGCCGACATGGTGAGATTGATCGAGAGCGATACCGCATTGGGCCGCTTCGGCGAAACCTCGGACATCGCCGCCGTCGTGGCGTATCTGGCGTCCGACGAAAGCCGTTGGGTGACCGCCCAAGTGATCGAGGCCAGTGGCGGTTACAAGCTGTAGATCGGTGCGAAGGTTTAAACACCCATGGACCAGAACGCCGCTCAATGAGCGGCGCCTGGTTTACCCGTCAGGCCCTGCCAGTGAAACCATGGTTGTCTTATCAGACAATCAAGTCGCCGGCGTTCAAACTATTGACCCCCACCAACTGGATCTCGAAATCCGCCCCCAGGTCGCCATTGACGTTTCCGTAGAGTACGTGATCGACGAAACGCAGTTGGCCTGCGCCGGTGAATTCATTCGAATCGATGAAACTGAATCTGTCGATCAATGGCGTCTGGGCATCGGCGTCCAGTATCAGATGGATTTTATCGCCCTGCAGGCTGCTGAAGTCGGCGATGGTGTCGCTGGCGCTGCCTTTGCCCAATTCGTTCAAGGCAGTGAACAGGAACCGGTCGGCGCCGTCGCCCCCGGTGAGCAAATCAGTACCGATGCCGCCAAGCAGGACATCATTGCCTGCACCACCGTCGAGCCTGTCATTTCCTGCTCCAGCATCCAGCACGTTGTTGCCGGCGTTACCGGTCAGCACGTTATTCAATGTATTGCCCACACCATTGATGGAGTCTCCGTCGGCCAGGATGAGGTTTTCCAGATTGGCGCCCAGTACCCACGTCACCGACGAGCGCACCGTATCGATTTCAGTGGCCAGCGTGCTGGTTTCGCTGACCTTGTCCGTCAGGTCGTTCACCACGTAGACGTCGTTACCAGTGCCGCCAATCAGGATATCGCTGCCTCCGACGCCGTTGAGTACGTCGCTTCCTGCTCCACCGCTCAGCACGTTATTGCCGGCGTTGCCGATCAACACGTTGTTCAAGTCGTTGCCGGTGCCGTTGATGTTGCCCGCGCCGGTCAGCGTGAGGTTTTCCAGGTTGGCGCCCAGGCTCCAGCTGACAGAGGAAAGCACGCTATCGATTTCACTGGACTGAGCAGTGGTCTCCGTGATGATCTCCGAGGCATTGTCGACCACGTAGGTGTCGTTACCGGCGCCGCCGACCAACGTATCGATGCCGCTACCGCCGTCGAGAATGTTGTTGCCGGCATTGCCGATCAAGACGTTGTTCAAACTGTTGCCGGTGCCGTTGATGAGGCCTGTTCCGAGGAGCGTCAGATTCTCCAGATTGGCGCCCAGGCTCCAGCTCACCGAGGCCTGGACCGTATCGGTTTCGCTGGCCACAGCGCTGGTTTCGCTGATGATGTCGGCGAGGTTGTCCACCACATAGACGTCGTTGCCGGTCCCGCCGATCAAGGTGTCGGCGCCGCCGACGCCATTCAGTATGTCGTTGCCCGCGCCACCGATCAGCACGTTGTTGGCTGCGTTGCCGATCAGGACGTTGTTCAAGTCATTACCGATGCCATTGACGAGCGCAGCGCCGGTCAATGTGAGATTTTCCAGGTTCGCCCCAAGACTCCAGTTCACTGACGAGCGCACGGTATCGATTTCGCTGACCAGGGTACTGGTCTCGCGGACGGCATCCAGCGCGTCATCGACTACATAGGTGTCGTTGCCCGTACCTCCAACCAACGTGTCGTTGCCACCGACGCCATTGAGAATGTCATTGCCAGCCCCGCCTTCAAGCACATTATTGGCAGAGTTGCCGATCAACACATTGTTCAGCGCGTTGCCAATACCGTTGATCAGACCCGCACCCGTCAGCGTGAGATTTTCCAGATTGGCACCCAGGCTCCAGTTCACCGAGGAAAGCACCGTATCGACTTCACTACCCAGCGTGCTGACCTCAATGACCGCATCCGCAAGACTGTCGACCACATAGGTGTCGTTGCCAGTGCCGCCGACCAGCCTGTCATTACCCGCGCCACCGTTGAGAACGTTGTCGCCAGTGTTGCCAGTCAACTGGTTGTTCAAATTATTGCCAATGGCGTTGATTGCATTGGCACCCGTCAACGTCAAGTTTTCCAGGTTGGCGCCCAGGCTCCAACTTACCGAAGCTTGAACCGTATCGATTTCTCCGGCCAGGGTGCTGGTCTCACTGATGATGTCGGCGAGGTTGTCGATAACATAGGTGTCGTTGCCGGTGCCACCGATCAGCGTGTCGATACCGCCGACGCCATTGAGGATGTCGTTGCCTGCGCCACCGCTGAGCACGTTGTTGGCTGCGTTGCCGATCAGGATATTGTTCAGGTCGTTGCCGCTGCCATCGACGGGCGCACCGCCCGTCAGGGTAAGGTTTTCCAGATTTGCGCCCAGGTTCCAGCTCACAGAGGAAATGACAGTGTCGATCTCGCTGGCCAGGGTGCTGGTTTCGCTGACGGTGTCGCCCAGGTTGTCGACGACGTAGGTGTCGTTACCGGCTCCGCCGGTCATGGCGTCCGCGCCGCCCAGTCCGTTGAGCACGTTGGCCAGCGCATTGCCGATCAGCGCGTCGTCATTTTTCGAGCCGATCGCATTTTCGATCTTGGCGCCGTAGGCGATCGCCAGCCCTTCGTTGAACGCGGTCTGTGTGGAGAAATCGGTGAACTCCTGACCGATCTTGCTGAACTGGCCTTCATTCAGGTTGATGCGCACCACGCCGCTCTGGTTGCTCGCATCAATCGTGTCGATGCCGCCTGCATCCCAGATGGTCTCGAAAACCGATTGTCCTGCCGACCAGCTGTAGGTGTTATTGCCGGTCTGCCATTGAGTGTTGGCCCCGTAGAGGCTCTGGATCGCCGCAATGTCCAGGAGCATTGGCGTCGTTGGCTCGTAGGAATACGGCGTGTTGTAACTCATAATGGTGTTGCGCACGTCATCCAACTGCGGGGCCAGCACCGTGGAATTCGACAGTCCTGGAGAAAACGGGTGCTTGAGGCCCAGGGCATGACCGATCTCATGCATGAAAACCAGGTAGTCGTAAGTGCCCTTGACCGGATTCGGGTTGTCTGTCACCGGACCGAGCCAGACATCGCCGCCGCTTGGGGCGTTATCGGGAAAATAGCCCCAGGCGGCGGTATCGCTGTCCATGTCCAGGTAACCACCGAATCGCAGATCACCAACGTTGGTCGAGGTCTCGCTGACCTGGGTGAACTTGATGTTGGCAACCGCCCCCCATTTTTCCACCGCGCTGATAACGCCGGTCTGCTGTGCCGGCGTCAGGATGTAAGCGGCGTCAGGCTCATCCATATCGCTGTAGTTGACGTAAAAACGCGAGTTTTCGTTGACGAAGCTGTACGTCAACGGCGTCGTGTACGTGCCGGTGGTCCAGGTGTTGCCCAACCAGTAGGTGCCAAACAGCAAGCTGTCGATTTGCGCGTTGCCGGTCAGCGTGGCAGGCGAGGAGAATGAGTAACCAATGGGACTGGGCATGAAAAGCTTCCTGTGAACGAACTGTGGCCTTCCTGATGCGGCCACTACAAAAGGGTTATTTTGCCTGAGAACAACAGCGGTGACATCATTTGGCCATTATTTTTTGTAGCCTGGACACGATCTAAGGTGTAACAAGCCATTCGTTAGCCTTTTGAATATCCCCATCTCCCAATCTTCCGCTCCAGCGATGCAGCACCAGCAGACTGGTCACGAAACTGTACTGCGATTGGTAGAAATCACGCCGCGCGCGAAACTCGTCCTTGATGCTGTCCATCACATCGACGGCATTCTTCACGCCATACCCGAACGCCTTCTCCGTGGCCAGCCGCGACTTCTCGGCGGACTCCAGCGCGCGACGCGTTGCCTTGATCCGACTGAGCTCGGCGGACATGCCGAGATAGGCCGTGCGAGTTTCCTTGATCACCTGACGCCGCAAGGCTTCCAGCTCCTGCTGGGCAGCATCCTTATCGCTTTGCGAAGCCGATACTCGGGCGCTGGTGGAGCCACCGCTGTAAAGCGGCACCTGCAAATCAAGGGACGCGATGAGGTTTTCCGAGCGTGGCGTCAACGTGCCTTCGTAGCCGATATCGCTGCGTTGTGCCGTAAGGTTCAGGCCCAGCCGGGGCAGATGACCCGCCTTGGCTTCACCGATAGCGGCTTCTGCGGCACGGATCCCGTGCTCGCGGGCATGCAGGGCTGGATTGCTGTCGAGCGCCGCCTGCACCCAGTAATCCTGCGCCTGCGCCGGCAGACTGAACGCCGGGTTTCCGCCGATGCGCTTCAAAGGTTCCTGGACATCACGCCCGACCAACTCGGAGATGGCTTCGCGACTGACCTGCACCTTATTGCTGGCCTCGATCTCGTCGGCCTTGAGCGCGTCCACTCGAGCCTCCAGGTCAAGTGCATCGGTCACCATTGCCATCTGGCGCGCATACAAGGCGTTGATGCGCTTGAGGTTGCGCTCGGTCGCTTCCAGCTCACTGCGCACGAGGGCCAACTCGTCTTCTGCGGCAAGAACGGCAAAGTAGCGCTCTGACAGGTCGATGTTTGCCTGCACTACGGTGTCAGCGGATTGATCGGCGCTTTGCCGGGCAAGCTCGACGTATCTCTGATAGCTGCGCCAGACCTGTGGGTTGTAGATCACCTGATTGAGGGCCATCGCCACGCGCTTGCCGTTGTACTCGGTACGGCTCAGGTTATCGTCACGTCGGCTACGGTTGATGCTGCCGCTGGCGTTGAGCTGCGGCAGCAACTGACCGAAAGCAGCCCGCTCATTACTCTCACCGCTGCGGGTCAGCGCCTGGGCACGCAGGATGCGCGGGTCGGCCCCTTGGGCCTCCTGGTGTAACTGCCACAGGTCGATATAAGTAGCCTCAGCCACGGCCCCCAGCGGGACGGCGAGTAGACAGAGTGCAATCAAAAACCTCATCTCAATCCTCAATCAACGAACGGGCAAATGCATCGCTCGCCGGCTGCACCAGGTACTGCAACAACGTTCGCTCTCCCGTATTGATCAGCACCTCGGCCGGCATCCCCGGCACCAGGGTCAGGTTACCCAGTGTCTTGCGTCCCTTCTCGGTCAGGGCTACGCGCGCCAGATAATAGGCTGTACCGGTGTCGTTGTTGATCAGCCGATCGGCGGATACCTGGACCAGTTGCCCCTCGATGACTGGCGTGGTGCTGCTCTTGAACGCGCTGAAGCGGATGCCCGCCGGTCTTCCCACCGCGATACGGTCGATATCGGTTGGCGAAACCTGGGCCTCGACGATCAACTCCTCGCCGGCCGGAACGATGTCCATCAGCGCGGTGCCCGGGCTGACCACTGCGCCCAGGGTGTGCACGGTCATCCCCATGACCATCCCCGACTCCGGTGCGAGAATGTCCGTGCGCTGATCACGGTCCTGCAGCGTGGCGAGGCGCTCACGCAACTCATACACTTTGGTCCGCGCGTCCCCCAGCAGGCCCGCTACCTCGCTGGCAAAACTCTTCCTCAGTTGCAGTATCTTCAGCCGCGCTTCGTCGATATTGACCCGGGCTCGCGCACTTTCGGACTGGCTTTCGGCGATTTCGGCCTGTAGGCGCGAGAGACTGCGCTCCTGTTCACGCAGGCGCTGCTTATCCACGTAACCCTCGGCCAATAGCGCCCGCAAGTCGGCAATTTCCTCACGGTAAGACGCTGCAAGCGCCTGCTTGCTGGCGATAACCGCGCTGAAACCGCGAATCTGTTCCTCGATCTGGCCGATGGACTTTTCCTGCAAGCCGATTTCGCCCAGTAACGAAGTGCGTCGAGCCTGGAATATCCGCGCTTCACTGTCGCGAGCCTCGCGCACTCGCGGGTCAGTCGGATCCAGGGACGGAACGTCTGCCGGCTCGGGCAATGCGTCACGTTCAGCCACCAATCGCGCCTCCAGCGAGAGTGCGGCGATCAATTGGCTGCGCATGGCTTCCATTTCCGAGCGGGCCTGGGTGTTGTCGAGAACCAGCAACACGTCGCCAGCTTTCACCACATCCCCATCGTGCACGCGCAGTTCGCGCACGATGCCACCTTCAAGGTGTTGCACGGTCTTGCGATAGCTCTTGACCGTGACCACACCCGGCGCCAGCGCCGCACTGTCAAGCGGAGCCAGGGTCGCCCAGCCGCCGAACAGACCAAAAGTCACCAGCAGCATGAGGTAGCCGATGCGTCTTACAGGCACATCATTGATCGGCAATCCGGACATTTCGGCGGACGAGTACTTGCTGTTTTGCATAAAGTTGTACACCCGCTTCCTACGGTTGGATCGCAGCAGTCTGGGATGCCGCAGGCGTGATGCCCTGCAACCGTGCCAGGACCTTGTCGCGCGGCCCGAAGAGACTCAATTCGCCGTTATTGAGGACCAGCAGCTTGTCGACCTGTGCCAGCACCCCGGATCGATGGGTAATGACAAACACCGTGGCTCGACTCTGCCTGAGTTTTTGCAACGCCAGGGCAAGCATCTTTTCCCCGGCGTCATCCAGATTGGAGTTCGGCTCATCGAGCACCACCAAGCGCGGTTCTGCGTACAGGGCCCGGGCCAGCCCGATGCGTTGACGCTGGCCACCGGACAACCCGCCGCCATTGGCGCCGATCAACGTGTCGTAGCCGTCGGGCAGTTGCAGAATCAGTTCATGCACGCCGGCCATGCGCGCAGCAGCGACCACCGCAGGCGCATTCACAGGGCCGAAACGTGAAATATTCTGGCCAATGGTGCCCTCGAAGAGTTCGATGTCCTGAGGCAGATAGCCGATGTATTGACCCAGTTCCTCGCGGCGCCATTGGCTGATGTCCGCACCGTCCAGACGCACGCTACCGGCAAGGCTTGGCCAGACACCGAGCAACGCCCTGGCCAACGTCGATTTTCCCGAGCCACTGGTCCCGATGATGCCCACCACCTCGCCTGGCGACACATGGAAATCGATGCCGCGAATGATCGGCTTGCGACTGTTTGGAGCGCCCACCGAAAGCCCCTGGACGCGGACTGCCCCTTCCGGCGCGGGCAGCGGCATCCGTTCAGGCTCTGCGGCAACCCTGACCAGCAATTCCTGCAGACGGGCATATTGCGATCGCGCCCCTAGAAAACCCTTCCAGACGCCGATCAACTGATCGATGGGCGCCAGGGCGCGCCCCAGTAAAATGGAGCCGGCGATCATCAACCCGGACGAAATCTCATGCTTGATCGTCAAGTAAGCGCCCAAGCCCAGCACCAGGGACTGGACGATTTGACGGAACGACTTGGACACTGCAGCGATGGTGCCGGCGCGGTCACTGGCCAGGCTTTGCAGGACCAGGACTTTATGGATCTGACTGTTCCAGTGCTGGCGCAGACTTGCCAGCATGCCCATGGACTCGACCACTTCGGCATTGCGCAGGCTTTTGTTGGTGAACGTCGTGGCCGCCATCTGCTCACGGTTGGCAGCCTGCAGCGGTGCTTGGGTCAGTTTCTCGTTGGCAAAAGCCAGTGCCCCCAGCAACACGGCGCTGGCCACTCCCATCCAACCGTACCAGGGATGGAAAACGAACATCACCGCCAGGTAGATAGGAATCCAGGGCGTATCGAAAAACGCAAACAGACCGTTGCCGGTCAGGAACTGGCGCAAAGCGCTCAGATCACTCAACGGCTGGGCCGTAGCGTTCATGCCAGAGGAATGGAGTGCCTGTTTGAAACTGGCGTCGAACAGGCGTTGGCCCAGTAGCGTGTCCAGGCGCGTGCTGACACGCACCATGATCCGCGAGCGAACCCACTCCAGCCCGCCCATCGTAATCATCAACAGCAACATGATCAGCGTGAGCATCAACAACGTCGACGGGTTGGCGCTTCCTACCGCTCGGTCATAGACCTGCAGCATGTAAAACGATGGAACCAACATCAGCAGATTGACAAAGAAACTGAAAAAACCGACGGAGAAGAAACTGCCCTTGCACGCGACAAGGGCTTTTTCCAGTTCGGTCCTGGCGTGGGCTGACATGGTTCAATACCTGAGGTCCGACTGTTCAAACCTGAAAAAACGTGAAGGATACAGGCGTGCGGACGCCTTTGGAAACTTGAACGGACACCCCATTTGGGCGCCCGCGCAATTAGATCTACCGCGCTGTATCGGCACGTTCGCTCGATTCTTGAACGGTTGGGATTTCGCCGCGACGCAGGCTCAATGACGAGGTGGTCAGGTACTCCCCACTCATCATGCCGGTTGTAGCGAGACTGGCTGCGCCGCCTATAGCCCTGGAATCCAAATGACCGGATCAACTGTTCCGGTCATTGCTCCCAACGCCGAAACAACACACTGGCGTTCACCCCACCAAACCCGAACCCATTCGACAGCGCATGGGTAATCGGCGTCCTGCGGGCTTTCAACCCGACCAGGTCCAGCCCCTCAGCCGCCTCATCAGGGTGATGCAGGTTCAAGGTAGGTGGCACGACCTGGTCGCGCAGGGCCAGGACCGTGAAGATGGCCTCGATGCCGCCGGCTGCGCCCAACAAGTGTCCGGTAGCGGACTTGGTCGAAGTGATTGCCACGCCGGCGTCACGCCCGAACACTGCTCGGATCGCCGCCAGTTCCCCGCTGTCACCCACCGGAGTGGAGGTCGCGTGGGCGTTGATGTGTTGCACTTCGGCCGGACTGAGCCCGGCCTGGCGCAGCGCCTGCTCCATGGCGCGCCGGGCGCCGTTGCCGTCTTCGGGTCCTGCCGTCAGGTGATAGGCATCGGCGCTGGTGCCATAGCCGACCAGTTCCGCCAACGGCTTGGCTCCCCGCGCCAGTGCGTGCTCCAGCGACTCGATCACCAGCAATCCCGCGCCTTCAGCCATGACGAAGCCATCACGATCGCGATCAAAGGGGCGCGAGGCTTCCTGGGGGCGCTCGGCAAAACCGGTGGAGAGCGCCCTGGCCGCGGCGAAGCACCCCAGGGTCACGCGGTCGATTGCAGCCTCGGTGCCGCCGCAAACGGCGATGTCCGCCTCCCCGCTCCTGATCATCCGAGCCGCATCGCCGATGGCCTGTACGCCAGCGGCGCAAGCGGTGACCGGCGCACCGAGCGGGCCTTTCAGGCCATGGCGGATGGACACATGCCCTGCTGCCATGTTGGCGAGAAAGGCCGGAGCCGAGAACGGCGACAAGCGACGTGGCCCTCGCGAGTCGGTGGTGCGAATGGCATCGGCAATCGCGCCAAAGCCGCCCACGCCCGACGAAATGATCGTCGCGGTCCGCTCCTGGTCGGCGAGTTCAGTCGGATGCCAGCCGGCCTGCTCAAGGGCCTCATGGGCCGCCACCAGGGCGAATTCGATGAAGCGATCCATTTTCTTGCGGTCTTTGGGTGGAATGAAACGCTCCGGGTCATAACCGGCAACCGCATCCTCCTCCAAGGTTGGCACCTGGCCGCCGACCGCGACGCCGGTACCCTCGGTGAACACTTCGGGCAGGCTACGGATACCGGAATGGCCGGCCAGCAGCCGTTTCCAGACTTCCTCGACGCCACAACCCAGGGGGCCGACGACGCCGACGCCCGTCACCACGATGCGTGTTTGACCTGCTGGAGTACTCATAGAAACCTCTTCATTTCTGTAGACGCTCACTGGAGCGGCAAGCGATCAACCGCTTATGCCAGCTTTACTGTTTCAGTTTGAACGGGCTTGGCCGGACGGATCTTGAACCAGATGGAATACATCGCCGGCAGGAACACCAGGGTCATGATGGTGCCGACAAACGTGCCGCCGATCAGAGTGTAGGCCAGCGTCCCCCAAAACACGGAATGGGTCAGCGGGATGAACGCCAGGATCGCCGCCATCGCCGTCAGCAGCACCGGCCGGGCTCGCTGCACCGTGGCCTCGATGACCGAGTGGAATGGGTCCAGGCCTTCCTGGGCATTCTGATGAATCTGCCCGATCAGGATCAGCGTGTTACGCATCAGGATCCCTGACAACGCGATCAGGCCCACCAGGGCGTTGATGCCGAACGGCTGATTGAAGATCAGCAGCGTCGGCACCACGCCGATCAACCCCAACGGCGCGGTAAAGAACACCATGAGCATGGCCGAGATCGAACGCACCTGGACGATGATGATCAGCAACGTCAGAGCGATCATGATCGGCAGCAGCGGCACGATGGCCTTGCCGGCCTTACCGGATTCCTCGATGGCCCCCGCCTGCTCGATCCGGTAACCGTCAGGCAAGGTGTCGATGATCGGTTGCAGTTGCTTGATGATGGCGGTCGATACGTCCGGCGGTTGCAGCCCTTCGGCAATGTCGCCACGCACGGTGATGGTTGGGGTCCGGTCACGGCGGCGCAGGATCGGATCCTCCATGCGCACGTCGACCTCGCCAACCTGGGACAATGGAATACGTTGCCCCGCCGCGCCCACCAGGGTGAAGCCTTCAATCCGGGCCGGATCGAGGCGGATATCCCCGGCGGCGCGTCCCACCACCTGCACTGAACGGATGTCCTCGCGCACGGCCGTGATCGGTACCCCGGCCAGCAGGAATTGCAGTTGCTGGGCGACAGCGCTGGACGTCAGGCCAACTGCCTGCAAACGATCCTGGTCCAGGTTGAAATGCAGGGTCGGCGTCAGCGGGCCCCAGTCGGTGTTGACGGTCCTCATCATCGGACTGGCCTGCATCACGTCCTGGACGCGCGCTGCGATCTCTCGCAGCTTCGACGGGTCAGGCCCCATCACCCGGTAGGCCACCGGGAATGGCGAGTACGGACCGAAGACAATCTGCGTCGCCCTGACCCGGGCTTCCGGGGCCAGCCCTTCGGCTACCGCTTCGCGCAGACGGAACTTGAGGGTTTCCCGAGATTCCTGACTGTCGGTCAGTACCACGATCTTGGCGAACGATGGATCCGGCAGTTCCGGCGCGATCGCCAGGAAGAAGCGCGGCGCGCCCTGGCCGATGTAGGCCGTGATGATCTTGGCTTCCGGTTGCTTTTGCAGCCAGGCCTCGACCTTGGCGGTGGTGATATTGGTCTGCTCGATGGACGTGCCATAAGGCATCTGCACTTCGATCATCACTTCAGGGCGGTCCGAGGTCGGGAAGAACTGCTTCTTCACCAGGCCCATGCCCAGGATCGCCACGACGAACAAGGTGATGACCGTGCCGGCCACCAGCCACTTGCGCGCGATCACCCGCGTCAGGATCCGCCGGAAGCGGTTGTAGCGCGGCGTGTCATAGATAGCCGCATGCCCCCCTTCGACCTTCTTGATCTCCGGCAACATCTTCACCCCCAGATACGGGGTGAACGCCACCGCAACCACCCAGGAGGCGATCAGGGCAATGCCGACGATCCAGAACATGTTGCTGGTGTACTCGCCGGCAGTGGACTGGGCGAAACCGTTGGGCATGAAGCCAATCGCCGTCACCAGCGTACCGGACAGCATTGGTGCAGCCGTGTGACTCCAGGCGTACGCGGAGGCCTTGATCCGGTCGTAGCCCTCCTCCATCTTCACTACCATCATTTCGATCGCGATGATGGCGTCGTCCACCAGCAACCCGAGGGCCAGGATCAACGAGCCCAGGGTGATCCGGTCAAAGTTCTTGCCGGTGGCCGCCATCACCACGAACACGATGGCCAGGGTCAAGGGCACGGCCGCCGCGACCACAATCCCCACGTGCCAGCCCATGCTGATGAAGCACACCACCATCACGACCAACAAGGCGACGAAGAACTTGACCATGAACTCGTCGACCGCCGAGTTGATGTTCACCGCCTGGTCAGTGACCTTGGTCAGTGTCATACCCAGGGGCATGCCTTCATTGATCTTGCTGGTCTCGGCATCGAGCGCCTTGCCCAGATCCAGGCCGTTCCAACCCTCGCGCATGATCACGCCCAGCAACAGCGCCTCTTCGCCGTTGTTGCGCACCAGGAACGTGGCAGGGTCTTCATAACCGCGCTCCACCGTCGCCACGTCCGAAAGCTTCAAGGTGCGCCCCTGGATCGCCAGCGGCGTGTCGCGGATTTTCTCCAACTTGTCGAAGGCGCCGTCCACCCGCAGGAAAACCTGCGGCCCGTTGGTTTCGATGGAACCTGCGGGTGTGAGTACGTTCTGGCTGTTCAACGCAGCAAAGATGTCCTGGGGCGAAACGCCCAGGGTCGCCAGCCGGTCGTGGGAGAAGGAAATGAAAATGCGCTCGGCCTGCTCGCCGATGATATTGACCTTCTTCACGCCCGCCACGTGCAACAGCCGCTGGCGCAACGCCTCGGCATCACGCACCAGCAACCGTTGTGGCTCGCCTTTGGCCTTGAGGGCAAACAGTGCGAACGTCACGTCCGAATATTCGTCGTTGACCAATGGCCCGATCACGCCCGCCGGCAACTTGCTGGCCTCGTCGTCGAGCTTCTTGCGTGCCTGGTAGAACTCTTCCTGCACCTGCGATGGCGGCGTGCGGTCCAGCAGCGAAACCATGGTGAAGGCCAGGCCAGGCCGGGTGTAGGTTTCCGAGCGGTCGTACCATTTCAGTTCTTGCAGGCGCTTCTCCAGCGGTTCAGCGACCTGATCCTGCATCTCCTGCGCCGTCGCGCCCGGCCACGCGGTGATGACGGTCAGTTGCTTGACCGTGAACGGCGGATCCTCTGCCCGCCCCAGCTTGAAGAATGCCAGGGTCCCGGCGACCGCGATCAGGAAGATCAAAAACACCGTGATGGAGCGCTCGCGCACGGCGAGCGCCGAAAGATTGAGGCTCATTGGCGACTCCCGGCGACCTTCACATCGCCCTGCTCCAGCAGCCTGACCGGCTCGCCTTCACGCAGTAGATGTGCACCCAGGCTGACAATGCGCTCACCAACGTTGAGCTGACCTGCGACTCGCGCGGCGTCGTCACTCAAGCCTAGGATCTGGACCGGACGCCAGCTTACTTTCGCCGGTTCACCGCTAATGACCCACACGCCGGAACCATTGCCCGGGTCGTACAAAGCCGCAATCGGCACCTGCAGCACCGGCCCTTGGGCCGCGCCTTCAGCGATACGCAATGTGACGGTCGAGCCCAGCGGCGCGTTGGCCAGCGCGCCTTCCAATACATAGCGCGCTTCAAAGGTGCGGGTCACACGATCAGCCGAATCCGAAAGCAGCCTGAGTTTGGCGTTAACCGCCCCGGCGGCGTTGCCATAAAGCGTCGCCTGGGCGCTGGACCCTACGGCTGGACGCAGGGTCTCCGGCAGTTGCACGACGGCTTCGCGCTGCCCGGCTCGCGCCAGTCGCACGACTGGTTGCCCAGGGCTGACAACCTGGCCCGGCTCGGCCAGCGTTTCCATCACTACGCCGTCGGCGTCAGCGAGCAACACGGCATAGCCGGACGCATTGCGGGCCACATCGGCTTGCGCCTCAGCGGCGCTGAGTTGCGCCTTGGCCGTATCGGCTGCGGCTTTGATCTGGTCGTAGCCCGACGCCGAAATCGCCCCGGCGGCCACCAGCTCGCGATACCGAGCCTCATCGTCCGCCGTCTGCTTGGCGCGCGCACGCGCTGCGGTGACGGCTTCTTGCTGGGCGCGTGCCTGCAACCCCAGATCGATGGGGTCCAGGCGCATCAGCGGCTGGCCCTTTTTAACGGTCTGGCCGGCATCCACCAGGCGCTCCAGCACCTTGCCCGACACGCGAAAACCCAGGTCACTCTGGACTCGGGCCGCCACGACCCCGGTGAAAGAACGGGCATTGGCGGACGAACCCTGCACCTGCGCCACCCTGACCAGAGGGGCCAGCGTGCGCGGATCGGTGGCAGTGGATGAGTCGCCACACGCCGTAAGGACGAGAGGCAACAAGCAAGCGGCAAGGGTGACAGGTCGGAGCCGGAGCATAGGTTCCCTTTAATGAGCAGAGGACTGGGAGCTCATTCTTACGCTCGTGACCAATACTGTCAATGGTCACTAATCGGTGTTTCGGTTTCCACCCGACTAAGCTGTGCAAAATTACCCGTAAATAGGGCACATAGGATGCCAGCAGCTGCTTGGCGCGCCAATTGACAGGCTGTGACCATACTATATTATGGTCACCATATTGATCCCGAGGACTCTGCAATGCCACCTCTTCGTCCCCTTGCGTTTCTGGTAAGCGCCAGCCTGTTGGTCGGCTGCGCGGTCGGTCCGGACTACCAGCGCCCGGACGCTGCACTTTCGGAGCGTTTCCTGGGTCAGTCCTCCGTCGAGCACAGGACCGGCGCATCGCAAGCCAGCCTCACTGCCTGGTGGGAGGGATTTGGCGACCCGGTACTGACCGACTTCGTCACCAAGGCCCTGGAGCAGAACCTCGACCTGGCGCAGGCGTCGGCACGCGTCGCCCAGGCGCGGGCAGGCCTGGGCGCGGCCAACGCCGCCCTGCTGCCCTCGGGAAACATCAGTGGCCAGGCCGCACGCGCCTATCAATCCGTGGAGACGCCACAGGGCCAGTTGCTCAATTCGAACCCCGGTTTTGATCGCTATGGAAACGCCTATGAGCTGGACCTCGGCGCAAGCTGGGAGCTGGATATCTTTGGCGGCCTGCGACGCGGACGTGAAGCCGCATTGGCCGAATACCAAGCTTCCGAGGCCGGTGCCGCCGCCACGAGGCTCGCCGTCGCCGCGCAGACGGCCGATATCTACGTCACGCTGCGTGGCTTGCAGGCCCGGTTGGACATCGCCAACCGCCAGGTCAAGACCCAGCAGGACCTGTTGGAGAAAGTCCGGCTGCTGTACAGCAAGGGCCTTGCCGCCAGCTATCAGGTCCATCAGACCGAAGGTGCTCTGGCTCAGGTCCAGGCAACGGTGCCAGTCCTGCAGACCGGCCTGGACGCCGCCATGAACGCACTGGACGTGATGCTAGGAACGCCACCCGGCACCCATCGCCAGCAACTGGCCGAGGCCGGCAACATTCCCCAGGCTCCACAAATTACCGGAATGGGAACGCCGGCCGACCTGTTGCGCCGCCGACCTGACCTGATCGTCGCCGAGCGCCGTCTCGCGGCCTCCAATGCCCGCATCGGTGAGGCCGTCGCTGAGTACTATCCGAAATTTTCCCTGAGCGCGTTGATCGGTAGCGCCACGGCGGTGTCCGCAGGGCACCTGTTTTCCGGCGGCGCCAGTCAGGCATCGGGCGCGCTGGGTCTGCGCTGGAGGATGTTTGACTTCGGGCGTATCAACGCGCAGATCGATCAGGCCAAGGGGCAGGAAGCCGAAGCCCTGGCCGCGTACCGCCAGTCGGCGTTGCGCGCCACCGTAGATGTCGAGAACGCGTTCTCCGCCCTGGTGAACCGAGAGGCCCAGGCCACCACGCTGACCGCGGGCGAAGCGTCACTGACCGAAGCACGGCAGTCGTCTTTTATCGCCTATCAGAAAGGCGCCGCCAGCCTGATCGACGTCCTCAATGCCGACGAAACGCTGCTCCAGGCGTCCGACGCCCGGGCACAAGCCCGCACGGAATCGGCCCGGGCAGCGGTCGCGGCCTTCCGGGCGCTCGGCGGCGGTTGGCAAGCACCACAGCAGCCCGTGGCGAGTCGTTGATCGGACATGAACATCAAGTCTTCCTCGCGAGAAGCTCGCTCCCACTGGATCAACGCTCACCCCTATGGGAGCGAGCCTGCTCGCGATAAGGCAATCACATTCACTGCAGTTTCAACCTTTACAACCGGAGTCCAGCAACATGAAAACCAACGAGAATTCCTGGGTGCTCATCACCGGCGCCTCGAGCGGATTTGGCGAGGAGTTTGCCCGGCAATACGCTGCACAGGGGAAGTCCCTCGTTCTGGTCGCACGCCGGCTCGACAAGCTCGAAGCGCTGTCCAAAGAGCTGCGCGAGCGTTTCGGCACCGAGGTGCTCATCGAGCAAGTCGACCTGTCTTCGATTCCGGCGGCCATCGAGCTGCACAAGCGGTTGGCTCAGCAAGGCATTACGGTCGATGTGCTCATCAACAATGCCGGCCATGGACTGCAAGGCCCATTCCTGGATCACGCCGTTGACCAGTCCTTGGCAATGATCGATCTGGACATCGCCAGCCTGACCGCCATGACACGCCTCTTCGCTGCGGACATGCGCATCCGCCGCCGTGGTCACATACTGCAGGTCGCCAGCTTGCTCTCCTATCAGGGCGTGAAGAATTTCGCGGTCTATTCAGCGGCCAAGGCCTACGTGCTGCGCTTCTCCGAGGCGCTGCACCAGGAGCTCAAGAGCCATGGCGTCGTTGTGACCGCATTGTGCCCGGGCATGTCGGACACTGGTTTTGCCCAAAGCGCCAACCAGAAACTCACGCCCGCGCTGAAAATGGTGATGATGCAACCGCAACCGGTGGTTCGCGCAGGCATCCGCGCGCTGCAAGCCGGACGCATGAGTGTTGTGCCGGGCCTGGGTAACAAAGTGCTCACGGTGTTGACTTGGGCCACGCCACGCTGGCTTCACCAACGCCTGATGGCGAACGTCATGGGCGCTTGATCAGCGATTGCAGGGAAGTGATGTCGCCAGGAACCGGGAGCCGCACAGGCTCCCGGTAAAAGCCGTATCGCGTCAGAAGCGATAGGTGATCGAAGTGCCGAGACCGTTGGCACTGTTGCGGTATTTGGAGCTGTATGACCCGCGGGCCGCCGAGGTTTGATTGACGCGCACGCTCTCTTCCTGCAAGTAGGAATAAGCTACGTCAATCGTGACATCTTCCACCGGCGTCCAGCCCGCACCGAAGCTCAGAACCGTCCGGTCACCCGTCGGAATACGCGGCCCTCGGTTGGTGTTGTTGGCCGGTGACTGGTCGACCGTCAAACCTGCGCGCAGCACCCACTGGTTATTCAGTTTGTACGCCGCACCGATCGCGTGAGCCCAGGTGTCATGCCAGTTCTCTTCTTCCGTGATCGTACCCAGCGCGCCACTGAGCAGCGGCGGCAAGCCTGAGTTCTCGATGGTCAGCTCCTTGAAGCGACTCCAGCGCGTCCAGGTGCTGCCCAGGTACAGCGTCCAATCGTCATTGAGTTGATGGGTCAGCGAGAGATCCACCGACTCCGGAAGGTCCACATCCAGCGACGAGTCATAACTACGCCCGCTAACCCCGACGACGCTGAAAATGCCGTTGGTGAGCTTGGTCTTGGCATCCAGGTGATAACTGACTTTGGAGTGATAAGTCAGCCCCAGGCGGGTCTGGTCCGTGGCCTGCACCAGGATGCCGGCATTGAAGCCGAGCGCCGTGTCATCGCCGTTGCTTTTCAGCTTCCCGTCATTGCTGCCGGGGCTCAGCGGATTGGGCACCATCCCGGAGATCTCACCGCTGATGCGGTTGATGGTCGGACCGAAGCCGATCGACACCTTATCGTTGAAGGCATAGCTGACGGTGGGCTGGAACGTCAGCGTGGTGACTTCGCTTTTGTTGCCGTAGTAACGCCCGGCAAAGTCGCTGCCGTAATCGGTGATCAAACCGAACGGCACATAGAAGCCAACGCCGAACGCCCAGTGCTCATCGACGGGCTTGACGTAGTAACCCATCGGTATCGTGGTGACCGGCACCATGTCACCGTCTTCCCGGCCACCGAAGGTGCTGCGGGTCTGGCTGATATCACTCTTGGCAAACAGAGTTGCGACGCCCACGCTGACCTGCTCTTTCTTCAAGCGAGACATACCCGCCGGATTGCCAAAGACCGTGCTTGCATCTTCAGCCGAAGAGGAGCGCCCGGCAAAGCCCGAGCCCATCCCGCTGACGCTCTGTTCGTTAAGCGCGAAACCGCTTGCCAGTACCTGGGAAGTTGCAAGCGCAACGGCGAGCCCCAAGGGGGCCTTGAGTAAGGTTTTTTTCATTGTTAGAACTCTAGGAACAGTCGCTTAGGTTGTGGAACAGTGTTTTGTACTAGGTAAAAATCGCTACGGTCTGGCGCGCCCAAAGCACTCGCCGACCGCTTTCGTCCCAGATTTCCATATCCTGCAGCGAATAGCCTTCCGAGGCCTGCTGACTGAAAGAGCTGATGAGAAACCATTCGCCGGTCACGGCCGGCTGCGGCAGATCGATCGTCCAGGACGCCGAGCTGATGGCAGCCGGTTCCGTGAAGCACGTCATGGCGGCGGGCGGCAGGCTGTCAGCCAGGGCAATCAACGCCACTGCCGGGTCCACTCCCTGGGCATCCAAATGACGGACCCACATCAACAATTCAGGATTTTCTGCACCGGACACCGGCAGCGAACCGCCCGCTGGACGCATTTCGAAATTGAAGGCGCAGGCAGGCGCAATCGCCTTGTCCAACTCCAGCGTGGCGTACTGCGACGGCCCATCTACCAACGGGCATCCCCAGGCTTCGTGGACAATCCGGCTGGCCCGGGGCTGGGCGAACAGTAAGGTGGTGCGTAACGCCAGTTCGTCACCCGACTTGCAGTCGACCGACACCGAAGTCACCGACCGCCCTTCGCGCAACACACTGGTATCGAAGGTCTGTGGCTGCGTGACCGGCCCAATGAACGAGACCTGCGCAGATTTGAATGGAGGAAAGCCCTGCGGGCGTTCGCGCAGCACGGTCTCCAATGACAACGCCGCCGACAGACCGCCAAAAATTGTCCGACCTTGCCGCCAATTGACCGGAGAAACAAACGGCACGCTAGGATCAAATTGCGCCAGCACCTGAGCGAAACTGGTCATGTCAACGCGCTCCGATTGCACTCAACAGGTGCCCGGAGACGGAAAGAATGTAGCTGCCGGTGGGTATTCATGGCGATCACTCAAAAGCCGATGCGCCATAGTTATTCATGTGACTATTTGTGTCAACAGTCACCACAAAGACAAATGTTGACTCACCAGTCAGATACAAACCGAATGCAAAAAGAAGTCGTTTGAATGGGATGGCTGCGGGTCAGCAGCCGTACCCTCAGGGCATCAGGCTACGCAGGATGAGGTTCGCGGTCAGCGTAGGCGCGACCTCGACGTGATCGAGGCTGTATTGCAACAACAGAGGATTGACGAAAGGCCGAAGGGTCAGGTGGATCGCCTCGACGGTTTCATCCAGGGGCGTCTTGCGTTCGAACTCACCGCTTTCGCGCCCTTCACGCACCACCTGCACCACGAACTGCTTGATTCGCCCGTCATATACCTGGGAGCTGGGCCAACGCTCCGACGCGGAGAATGCGGCAATGTCGTAGAGCTTGCGGTCATTGAAGAACAGGTCGATTCCCGTGGTGATCAGGATCTTGACCAGACGGCGGAAGCGTTCTGTCGAAGAAAGCCCTTCCTCGCTGATGGCCTCCTCCACGGCCTCGACGATCCGCGCAAGACAGCCGGCGCAAATGGCTTCGCCAATCGCCTGCTTGGAATCGAAGAACTTATAGATGTACGCCTTGGAGAAGCCGATGGCCTTGGCCAGGTCGGACACCGTGGTCTTGGCGTAACCGTATTGACTGAAATGCTCTTTGGCCGCCGCGACAATCTGGTCGCGAATGTCATGATCGGCTGGGCCGCGAGTACTGGGCGAAGGTGGTGTTGGCTGATTCATGGGAGCAGCTTACGCATCCCGGCGTGGGATGACAACTTGTGACTACTTATGAATAGCGTCACAAGGTAACCGTTCGTCAGCTGTCTGCCCCTCCTGTAGTGGAAGGTTCACAAGCTCCCACTTGCGGCACCAGCCGGATATCCACGCGACGGTTAGCCGTTCGCCCGGCCTCGGTCGTGTTGTCGGCAATCGGCTGGCGACCGGCGAAACCCTGCACGGCGAAGCAATCGCTGGCGATGTTGCCCATGCGCTGCATCCAATCGCGCACGGCTGAGGCGCGGGCCAATGACAATTGAAGGTTATGTGCATCGGGGCCCGTTGCATCGGTATGTCCGGCAATCACGATCAGCCAGCCTGGCTGGATCTTGATATCCATTAGCGCGTTAACCAGGACATTGGTTGATCCGGGCCTGAGAGCCGCACTGCCAGCGTCAAACAAAGACAAGCTGTCCAGTCGCACCGGCTCCGGCAACCCAGGTTCGGTACCAGGAGTCGCCAACCACATGCGCCAGGCCAACCCAATGAGCAACGCCACCATGAGTCCCCCGACAAATGCACACAGCGCAATGCTGCGCTTGCCGCTCCTGATCCGGGGCGGCGGCGAGAGCAATACCGGCTGCACAAAAGCCAGCTCCGGACCGCTGGAGGACTGTATGCGCCTTTCGTATATCGGACTGCCTCGCTGCAAGCCCCTGATCAGGCCCATGACTTGCTGACGCAGTGCCAGGAGCGTGGGCAGCGGCGAGGACGTCAGATTGACCAGGCGTTCATCAACGCTCGCCAACAAACGGTCCAGCTCGATCAGGGTCGACAGCGCATGTGTCGCCGACGAAAAGCTGCGCAGCAGCGGCTGCAACTGGGTGAACAACCATTCGAGAATATCCAGCCGCATGGACTCCGTCGACGGCCAAAGCCGCAGCCATTGCGCGCTCAGGGTGTCGAGCAACACCAAGCCTTGGGCCATGCCCTGCAAGGCATTACGTTGGCTACGGGCCAAGGTGTAGAAACCCACGGTTTGCAGGTCCGCTCCGTTTTGCCGCAGCAATATCAGGCACAGCTGTTCCACTTTGCTCCAGTCCACATCAGGACAGGCCGGGTGGCCGAGCTTCGCCAGTTCGTCGCAAATTGTGCTGAATTCTTCATAGCGGCGCGGGTCACCGCCGACCCGAATATGCATCTCAAACAACGCAGTCATGCCGTGCCCTTCTGTGATCCGTTCATGGATTGGGGTCGCCCTGGCGTGTCAGATAGCGCATCAGAACGTTGCCTCCGGGCACCAGAGTCGTCCCGAAACTCTCCCGCCGCCCGCCTCTCAATTGCACGTCCAGGGCAAACTCCAAGTGCCCCGGTGATGTCTGGGGCAGCGCCTCGATAGCAACGTTTGCCAGACGCGGCTCGTACTTGAGCAGGACAGTGGTCATGGTCGCGATCAGCGTATGCGCGGTGGCCGGCAGTCCTTGCAGGACCGTACCCATATCCGGCAATCCGTAATCCGGTAGATGACTGAGCGCGCCGGCCCGGCTGTTGAGAATGCGTTGCATATTATCCAGCACCGAAAGAACCGGTTGGTCTTGCTCGCTGACCCGATCCAGGTCCACCTCACCGGAAAAGTTCTGCAACAGCAATTCGTAGAGCGAAGGGTTGAGTTCGGTCATGGCTCATTCCTTCGCCAGAGGCGACAACGTCATCCGGTTATCACCCAATTCGATCACTCGTGCCCGATCGGCAAGCAGTTCGTCGCGTGTCAGTGTCAGGCGCCAGCTGGTGACTTCGGTATCGGGGCTGTGGAACAGCGCCACCACCGCGACAGCCTGGGCGTCCTTGTCCATAGGCACGCTCAAACGAGCCTTGTGCGCGGGTTTGACCACCACGACTCGCTTGTCCAGCAAAGCGCCGGAGAGTAGACGGTCATCGTTGAGCAAAGCATCGTAGGTTGTCTGTTCCAACACCTTGCTGTCGCGCAGTTGGTAGACCCGCACCAGCGTCGGTAGCGACAGTGCGGGCTGAGATCCAGGGCGAAGTACTGGTTCTCCAGACGCAACGCAATCGCCGCTGGTACATGGCGTAGGGACTGGAGCGGTACCCCATCGAGAGCCGCGTTGATCAGTTTGTCGACATCGTCCGGCGTTCCGACCTTGCATAAGCGGGGAAACTGATCTTGCAACTGGCCCGCCGGCAAAAGGCTGCGCACCGACAGGTAGAAGTCGGCGCCTTCAGGTTCGCGCAAACGGGCATCGTTCAGTGTCACCTGCCAGCGGTTAGCGCCCTGCTCTTGCAGTGTCAAAGCAACGACCCGCGACGGCAGACTGGCTTCCAGCAACGTGGCGATGGTGCGCATCAGTGGCGCAAACACCGTTTCCAACTGCTCATGCCGATAGGCTGGAATGGCGTCGGTATCGTGCTCCAGGGAGAACGTCAGCAGGCTTCCGGCCAGTTTGGCCAGCACTTGATAAACCTGCTCGGGATGCCGCTGCGGGAATGACTTGAGGTCATCCAGTAGCGGCTGATAAGTGTTCAGCGCGTTGAGCAACCAGAACAGCGACACATCGGCCACGGCAAAGTCGGCCATCTGCTGATGGCTTTCCCGACGCATGCCCATCAATCGCTTGCGCTTGGCGGACAACTGGGTCAACAGGTTGTCCAGCTGGCTCACGAGCCCCAGATGCGCGGCGAAACTGAGCAACGGCGGCACATAGGACGGATCAAGGCTCCACCCGCCCTGTCCATCGCGTATCAGGCGCGCGACCGGACAGGTCACGTAGTCGCCGTTGTCGTCGCGGTCCAGGCGCAGACTGAGCACTTGCTCCAGTACGCCGATCGACTGGACATCATCGGCGTAGATGTCCTGGACCTCCCGCCAGTCCTGGCGATAACGGGTTGGCCGATCGGCCCGGCCTTCCTGCATCAAACAATTGTTGCCATTGGCCTGTTCCAGTGGCAGCGCCAGCAGCAGAAGCGTTTGCTGGGCATCGTCGGACAACGCTGGCGGCAAGCGATCCACCCGTTCGCTATCGATCAGGGTGCCATCGGGCATACGCACCTGCAGCCGGGTTGCCTTGAGCTTACCCAGTCGCAGTGCATCCAGGTCGAAGGCGACCGCCCTGATACCCCAGGGGTGCACCCAAGACAAGTGTGCAAGTTGCTCATTGGCCCAAGCCTCCCATCGCACCTGCTGCTGGAACTGTTGAGCAGACAGCAGGGTTCCGGACGCCCATAAAGGGCGGTCAATTTTCATGGCATCGTTTCCTTCGAGGTGGGGTCAGGCTTTGGCCTTGGGCATCTGCGATACCAGCGACAAGTTGACGTCCATGCCCTCCACCTGAAAGTGCGGCACGGCGTACAACCTCACGCGGAAGAAGCCGGGGTTATCCTCGATGTCTTCCACGGTCACCTTCGCCTCACGCAACGGATGGGAGGCTTGCAGATCGTCTCCCGGATCGGTCATCTCCGTGACCAGGCCGCCGATCCACTTGTTCAGTTCCAGTTCCAGCACTCGACGGTCCTTGGTGGTGCCGATATTTTCCCGCTGGATCAGCTTCAGATAGTGGGCGATGCGCGAGAGCAGAAAGATATAGGGCAGGCGCGCGTTGATCCGGCTGTTGGCGGTGGCCTCCACTGCGTCGTACAACGCGGGTTTCTGAGCGGAACTGGCGGAGAAGAAACACGCGTAGTCACGGTTCTTGTAGTACGACAAAGGAATGAAACCGAGATTGGCGAACTCGAACTCGCGGGTTTCCGGAATCATCACCTCTGAAGGAATCTTTACCTGGCTGCCAGTGCCCAGGTCGTACAAGTGGATCGGCAGATCCGTGACCGCGCCACCGGATTGCGGGCCACGAATTTGCACGCACCAGCCATTGGCGATAAAGCTCTTGACCATGTTGGCAGCGAAGGCGAAGGACGCGTTGGTCCACAGGTATTTATCGTGGTCAGGTCCCTTGACGTTCTCGATATAGTTGAAGCTGCGCACCGGAAGAGTATCCGGCCCATAGGGAAGACGCCCCAACACCCGTGGCATGGTAAGACCGATGTACCGGGCATCGTCGCTGTCACGGAAGGCCTTCCACTTAATGTATTCGGCCCGATCAAAATAATTGCCGATATCCTTGATGGCCGCCACTTGCTCCATCGACTCTTTGCCAAAAAAACCCGGCCCTACCGAGCCGATAAAAGGCATGTGCGCCGCTGCGGCCACTTTCGAGATATTGCGCAGCAGCGCGATATCCTGAGGACTGCGGTCAAACTCATAGTTTGACATAGCCGCGGCGATAGGTTCACCACCCGGCATATCGTATTCGCGGGTATAGGTGTGCAAATACAATCCGCTCTGCGCGATCTCGGGCGCGTCTTCAAAATCTCGCACCAGATCGGATTTGCTTATATCCAGCAACTCGATGCGCACGTTCTGGCGAAAGTCGGTCTGATCGACCAGCGACTTCACGCCGCGCCAGGTCGATTCGACTTCCTGAAATCCAGGATGGTGCATCACTGCATCGAGTTGACGACTGATCTGCCTGTCCAACGAAGCGATATGTTCGTCGAGCAGCACTTTGTCCAATCGTTCCACTTTGCACGATGACTGTTTGAGCAACTTCAAGAACACACTTACGGCTGCGGTGACCCGTTCATCGACCGAAGCTTCGGATAACGCCTCGGGGTGCTGAAAACTTTCAACGTCTCCCAGTTCCGCAATGGGATTCAAGTTTATCTTGTTGAATAGCGCAGCATAGACCCCGTTACTTTCGGACAATACTGTAGCGCCGCGCGAATGCACGTTAGAAATTTCAGTGGACATGTGAACTACTCTTTTGCCAGCGGCAGAATGAAGGAATGACGTTATTTTTGAGCCAAAGCGGTCAACTCCGCTCGCAGCTCATCACTGAGTGCATCGTCTTTGAGAATACGTTCAAGTTCATGACGAAAGGTCATGTTGTCCAGCAGATTGGATTTGAGGTCGCGCAGCAGATTGCGCATGGCCAACAGCGCGCGCAATTGGGGAATCTGCCGCGCTACCTGCTCTGGCTCGAAATCTTTCATGCGCTGGAATTTCAATTCCACCGGGAACTGGGTCTCGTCACTGGCTAGCGCATTTTGCGCAGCGAATTTCACACAGGGTGAAAACTCCCCAAGGACGCTATCCAGATTATTTTTATCAATATTGATCTTGGTCCTGTCAGATAATGGCCGCTGCTCATTGCCGTTACTGTAGTCCCCCATTACCATCAGTTTCAGTGGCAGTTCGATTTTTTGCTTTGCCCCACCGGTGTGTAAATCGAGCTTGATGTTAATCCGCGCTTTTGGAATCTCATTTTGAAAGCTGTTTGAAGCCATAACCCCTTCTCTCCCTGACTTTTCAAGGCAATGGTTGCCGGATAAATCCTTCATGAGCCCGCTTTCCCTCCCCTGTCGCCAGCCACTGTTCACTTACGCTGAGCAAGCGCGCCAGCTGCTCCATTCGCACCTGAGGAACGCCCCGGGCGAACCAGTTCGTCAGGCACTGCGGGCTGATGCGAAGCAGTTCAGCGAAGCCGGCGAAGGAGATTGCGTACTCCGCAAGCGTGGCTCTCAAACGTTGCCCGCTGGCCGGTTGGGAGCGTGGCTGCAAGTGTCTACGCGCTCGTCCTGAGCGATGATCGTTAATGATGCTGTATCTCCTGTGACTCCGATTAGCGAGACCCAATGTAGGTGACAAAGCGCGGGATGGGATAGGGCTAAAAGCGCCTGGACTTGTAGAATAGGAACAGCCCCACACCTCCTGGGCAAAAGACTTACAGACGTTGCCTAAGCGGAGGCTCGTCGAGCCCATATTGCGGCTGCAAACCTCGCTTTTCTGACAGAAAGAGTTACAACTCAAGGACACCATCGCGAGCAGGCTCGCTCCCACAGGTGCCTTGGGTGGGCTCAGAATTCTTGCTGATCCCACCGTTCTCTGTGTGCGAGTTTGCTCGCGATGGCGGCGCAACATTCAACATCAATGCACGCTGATCCGACATCCTCGCGAGCAAGCTCGCGCGCAGGCCGCCGGTCATGCCATTGCCGACTTGCTCGGCAACGTCCCCAGCCGGCCCCCTCTCATGGTTCCGTGCTCCGCTCGAAGCGACAGATCCAGCCTAGAACCACGTCTCCATCTGAATCCCGTATTGCCAGACGCCACCGGCATTGAAATCCGTCTTGCCGAACGAATCCGTAACACTGTACCTGTCCAGATCCGAAGACCAGTTCATGACGCTTGCAAACAGGCGCAATTCAGGACGCGTGAGCAGGTCGCCCATATCGGGCTTGAATGTCGGTGCGACGGTGAATTTCCAGAAATTGCCGTCCACCGCATTGCGTTGCAGATACCCTTTGGGATCAAGGTTCATGGTCTGCCAGCTCATCTCGTAGGCCATCTCGAAATTAGGGTTGATCTCATTGGCCAGTCGCACGTTCAGGGTCATCCAGCGATAGTCGTCACCCTTGACGTATCGGTCTTTGCTTTGTTCAGCAAGCAGGCTGGGACCCATGCGCCAACCCGGCGCAATCGGGGTTTCGCCATACAGCGCCAGGCGCAAGGCCCGGGCTTCATCGATGAGTTCACCGTCCGCCCCTACGTTCTTGACCTCCGCGCCAAGACCTTGCCCATAAAGCAGCGCCGTCTTGAAGAAGCCTTCCCTGCCGAAAAAGTTGCGCTGATGATTGGCGATCATGCTGTGCAGGCCGGAATCGGCGGGCGTAAAACCCGCTTCATTGGTGCGGGTGGCGAAATCGTTTTTCTTTGAGCCGATCGCGTTGAACATCCACTGCCACTGGCCATTGGCGAAAAACTGGTTGGAGGTGAGGATGTAGCTTTCCACATCGGCATTGACCCCACCCTCACTGAAGTCCCCGTAGTTGCGCCCGACCAGGGAATAGTTCGAGCGCCAGTCCTTGCTCATCTGCACGTCGTAGATCCCGCCGCCGGTCCCGGCCAGGTAGACGACATCCGAGTCGAGCCAATGGATGTCGAAATTGTCCCGGTCGAATCGCTTGCCCGCCCAGAGGGTGGCGTTCTCGAACATCGGATTGCCCTTGAAAGCGGCAAGATGATCAAGCTCGGTAAATACCTGGCGCACGTTCAGGTTGCTCTCTTCGGCTGTCCAGTCGTTGGAGCTTTCCACGCCATCGGCGATGGAAACGGTGAATTTGGAACGGGTGCCGTTCTGCGCATACAGCTCTTTGGACAAGTCGATGCGCATGTAGGTGTCGTCTTCATTGCCCAGTCGCCCGACTGCGCCCCCCACGGAACCGGCCGGCGTGGTGTAAGGGCCGCCACGACCGCCGCCCAACCCATCATTGATCAGCAATCCGGAGCGGGCGTAACCCTTGAAGCTGAACCCGTCCGTGAGATGCGCGCCACCGCCCGGTTTCCCTGGGTTTTGCTGACTGGCTTCGAGTTTGGCCAACCGTTCGTCCACCGTGGGCGTCGCCGTGGTGGGGAGGACAGGCGCTGCCGATTGCAAGGCTGGCGTGGTGAGTTTGAGTTGCTGCAGCTCCCTGGCGAGAGCCTGGGCTTGCTGTTCGGCCGCGGCGGCGCGTTTTTCCGCGGCGCTGGTGCGGGCCTCGAAGGCTGCCATGCGTTCTTCCAATGTCGCGGCCTGGACCGTGGCCGCCGAGGTTCCGAGCACGCCTGCGAGGAGCCAGCCTGGTGCTTTGTGCATGTGAATTTTCCCTGTCTTGTTTTTATTGTTTTGTCTCGCGACTGCCTTTTCTTCCTGGGAATCGAATTCTCAGATTCCGCCAAAAAAAAAGGTGCCTCATCGCAAATACGCTGCTACATTTGGCGATGTTAACGTTAACTTTTATAAAAACAAAAATAAAGAGGGCTTTATGAACCGACTCAAATCGTTCCTTCCAGCAGCACTGATCAGCGTGTTTTGCGGATTTCCGTCCCTTTCCAGCGCAGCCGATCTGACGATCTCCTGCGGTGCGGTGGGTGCGGAATTGCAACTGTGCAAGGAGGCTGTCGAAGCGTGGTCGAAACAGACCGGCAATCATGTGAACGTGGTTTCTACACCTAACTCGGCGACCGAGCGGTTGTCGTTCTACCAGCAGATCCTCAGCGCCCAGTCCAGTGACCTGGACATCATCCAGATCGATATGGTGTGGCCGGGTATGCTGGCCAACCACTTGATGGATTTGCGCGAGGTGCTCCCCGCCAACGCCACCGAAGGTTATTTCCAGGCACAGGTGGATAACGCCACGGTGAACGGGCGGTTGGTCACGATGCCGTGGTTTACCGATTCGGGGCTTTTGTATTACCGCAAGGACTTGCTCGATAAGTACAACAAACCGGTGCCGCAGACCTGGGAAGAGATGACGACCACTGCCAGGGATGTACAACTGGCGGAACGCAACGCCGGGAACGCCAATGCGTGGGGTTACGTCTTTCAGGGGCGGGCCTACGAGGGCCTGACTTGCAATGCGCTGGAGTGGATCAGCAGTCAACCGGGCGGCGGCCTGGTCAGCCTGCAAGGCGACATCGTGGTCAACAATCAGGCCTCCAGAGCGGCCCTGACGCTGGCAAAGAGCTGGATCGGGGATATTTCGCCACGTGGCGTGCTCAATTACACCGAAGAAGAAGGACGTGGGGTATTCCAGTCAGGGAATGCCCTGTTCATGCGTAACTGGCCGTATGCCTGGGCCTTGGTGCAAAGTCCGGACAGTGCGGTGAAGGACAAGGTCGGGGTCGCGCCCCTGCCCCGTGGCGGCGCAACCGGCAGCCATGCGTCTACCCTCGGTGGATGGGGCTTGGCGGTATCGCGTTACAGCGCCCAGCCAAAGCTTGCCGCAGAGTTAGTGAGCTACCTGACCAGTGCCCAACAACAGAAACACCGTGCGCTGGTGGGGGCTTATAACCCGGTCATCGAATCGCTCTACCAAGACCCCGAACTGCTCGCAGCCATGCCGTATTACAGCCAACTGCACAGCATTCTGAACGATGGGGTCATGCGCCCCGCCGCCATCACTGCCGCCCGCTATCCACGGGTCTCCAATGCGTTCTTCGATCAGGTCCACGGGGTCCTGGCTGGAGAGTTGCCGGTCGATCAGGCGC
>Ga0209795_10000149_pt1 | contig 65183 bp, 56 predicted proteins | sample AgamicOrMarz_FD_187166 | JGI IMG/M metagenome (GOLD analysis project Ga0209795, IMG submission 187166) | Agave microbial communities from Guanajuato, Mexico - Or.Ma.rz (SPAdes) (version 2) | ecosystem: Host-associated > Plants > Phyllosphere > Phylloplane/Leaf | place: Guanajuato, Mexico...
GCGCATTCACGTATCGAGGCACCGATGTCCGCTTTGCTTTCCATGGCCGCGTTCGCGCTGGCTTCGTCGATTTCGCCAGGTCCCGTCAACGTCGTCGCGCTGAGCGCCGGCGCGCAGCATGGCTTCGCCGCGAGCATGCAGCATGTGAGCGGCGCGACCGTCGGCTTTACCGTGCTGCTTCTGCTGATCGGCCTCGGGCTGCATGAACTGCTCGTGCATGTCCCCGCACTCGTGAGCATCGTCAAATGGGCCGGCGTGGCGTTTCTGCTGGTCATGGCCTACAAGCTCGCCGTCGATGACGGCCAGCTCGGCGCCGACAAACCATCGCGCGGCCCGTCGTTCGCCTATGGCGCGGCGATGCAATGGCTCAACCCGAAAGCATGGCTCGCGTCGCTGGCCGGCATGGGCGCGTATGCCGCCGATGGCGACGGCAAACTCGTCTGGCAATTCACTGTGATCTACTTTGTGATCTGCTATGTATCGATTGCAAGCTGGGCCTACGCCGGCACGTTTCTACGCAAGTACTTGCAGGCGCCGCAGCGCGTGAGATTGTTCAATCGGGTTATGGCGGCGTTGCTTGCGGCGAGCGCGTTGTATTTGCTTGTGACGTGAGGCGCCGAAAACTGCGGCAACCCCGCGGTCAACTGCGATATTGCCCCGGCGTCGCGGCGACGAGCCGCTTGAACGTGCGCTGCAAATGCGCCTGATCGGCGAAGCCGGCGTCGAGCGCGACGTCGGCGATCAATCGGCCGCGCCTCAGTTGAGCGCGGCTGTACTGAATGCGGCGATTGATCAGATAGGCGTGCGGCGTCATGCCGTAGCGCTCCTTGAACGCGCGAATCAGATGCGACGCGGACAGGCCCGCGGCCTCGCATATGTCCTCGAGCTTCAGCGGGTGCGTGCAATTGTCGGCGATGAATTCGGCCGCTCGCGCGAGTTGACGACTGGCGTCGTCGTGTGAAAGCGGCGCGGGGTTCAGGCGCTGCTGCACCTCAGTGAAAAATGCCACGGCGGCGCTTTGTTTGCGCAGCAAATCCGCATCGTTGTCGACCAGAATTCCATGCAGCCGATTGAGGCCGTCGAAGAGTTCGGCGTCTGTCGTCATGGTCTGCGAGAACGCGCGAAACGCGTGGTTCTCGCTGAAGCCGAGTTCGTGTTGCAACGATGTGAGCCACGCGACGTCGACGTGAAGCATGCGATACGACCAGCGCTCGTCGGCGATGGGATTGCATGCATGAACGTCGTCGGGATTCATCAGAACAACCGCGCCCGCGCCGGTCCATTCGCGCGCGTGGCGGTTCACGTACACGCTGCGTCCGCCAGTGACCGCGCCGATGGAGAAGGTTTCGTGAGAGTGCTTCGCGTAGCAGATTTCGCGGCCGTCTTCGATGGAGCGCGCCTCGATGAACGGCAACGCCTCGCTACGCCAGAAATGCGGCTCGCTTGCGCGCTTCGCATGAATTGCCGCCGCTGTCGTTCCGCTCATTCGCGCGCCCTCCTCCGGTGTACGTGGGCCTCGCGGAAATGCGCGGCTGTCAAAAGCCGGAAGTTCGGCGAGGCCACTTATCGTAGCCGTCAAACGCGCGGCCAACAAGCGGGCTTATGCGTGCGCTGCTGACGCTGCGCACCGCAAGCGGTTACTTCGCAGAAACGTCGATATTGCCGAGGTATTTCGCTGCGAGCGTTTTCACGGTGCCGTCCGCCTGCACCTTCGCAATCGCCGCGTTCAAGCGCTCGCGCAATGCCGTATCGCCCTTGCGGATGCCATAGGCGATACCGCTGCCGAGAATCTTGTCGTCGCGCACCGGTTGTCCGACGAATGCGTAGTCCTTGCCGTTCGGCTTCGACAGAAAACCGGTTTGTCCCGCGGGCGCGAGCACGAGCGTTGCATCGACACGCCCCGCGACCAGGTCCGTGTACACCTGATTCTGATCCTGATACGGCACGACGGTGACGCCCGCGGGTTCCCAATGCGTCTTCGCAAACGTCTCCTGAATCGACGCCTGCAACACGCCCACGCGTTTGCCCTTCAATGCTTCGGCAGTCGGCAGCAGACCGCTGTCGCGCTTTGCGATCAACTGCGTCGGCACACGATAAACGACCGTCGTGAAGTCGATCGCCTGGCGACGCTGTTCGGTCGCATTCATCGCCGAGTTGATCGCGTCGAATTTGCGGCCTTGCAGCGCCGGAATCAAACCGTCGAACGATGTCTCCACCCATTTGCAGGTCATCTTCGCGGCGGCGCACACTGCATTGCCGACGTCGATGTCGAGACCTTGCAGCTCGCCGCCCGGTCCCTTCGATTCGAACGGCGGATACTGCGCTTCGAGCCCGAAACGCAGCGTCGATGTGTCGGCGGCAACGGCAGCGGACGGTGCCGCCACCGATGCGAACGCGCAAGCGAGCGCCAACAAAGACTTGAGCAGTTTCATAGCAGGTCCCTTTCCTTCGGTTTCGTTGTAGTACGCGTTGTAGTACGAATGCGTAGCGTGTGAATATGCAATGACGCGACGATCATACTGCGTTCAAAAATGACAGCGCCGCGCTCACGCGCACGCAGTTTCATATCTCGCACAAACGGCGCGCGCCTTCGATCAGCGTCGCGTCGTCTTTCGAAAAACTCAGGCGAATCAGGCCGGAATCCGTACCGTCGCTGTAGAACGCCGAGAGCGGAATCGTCGCGACGCGCGCATCGCGAATCAGGCGCAACACGAAGTCGCTGTCCGTTTCATCGGAGAAGCCGCGAAAGCGCGCGAGCATGAAAAAGCTGCCTGCACTCGGCAGCAACTCAAAGCGCGATTCGCGAAGCCCATGTGCAAGCAGATCGCGTTTTTGCTGATAGAACGCAGACAAGCCGAGATAGCTTTCGCGATTCGCCAATGCATCGACGAACGCGTACTGCATCGGTGTATCGGCGGAAAACACCATGAACTGATGCACCTTGCGGATCTCGTTCATCAACTCGGCGGGCGCGAGGCAATAGCCGACGCGCCAACCCGTCACGTGATACGACTTGCCGAACGACGACACAATCACGCTACGTTCGGCGAGCTCGCTGTGGCACGCCATGCTCTGATGCTTCGCGCCGTCGAACACCACATGCTCGTAGACCTCGTCCGCGAGAATCACAATGTCCGTGTTGCGCGTGAGCGCTTTCAGGCGCGCGATGTCGGCCTCGTCGAACACGGTCGCGGTCGGATTGTGCGGCGTGTTGATGATGATCATGCGCGTCTTCGGCGTGATCGCGGCGGCGACCTCGTCCCAGTTCACGCGGAAATCGGCGAGCGACAATTTGATCGGCACGGGTGTCGCGCCTTGCAGCCGGACGATCGGTCCATAGCTGTCGAACGAAGGCTCGAAGTAAATCACTTCATCGCCCGGATGCACCAATGCGCTGATCGTCGAATAAAGGCCCTCGCTGGCGCTCGCGATCACCGTTACTTCGCTCGCGGGGTCATAGCGCACGCCGTATAGCGTCTCTACTTTGTCGGCGAGCGCTTCGCGCAACGCCGCGATGCCGGACATGGGCGCGTACTGGTTGTGACCCGCGCGCATGGCGTTCGCCACACCGTCGATGAGCTTTGCGTCCGGCGCGAAATTCGGCGCGCCTTGCGACAGATTCAGCGCATCGTGTTGCGCGGCCAGTTGGCCGATCACGGTAAAAATCGTGGTGCCGACATCAGGCAATTTCGAGCGGGCTTGCATGGCGCTCTGCATATGGCTTCTCCCTATCTTCATCCGGCGGCGGACTGACGGCGGCGAAGTATGCAGCCGTCCATTGCGCTCGAGCGCCGGTTGAATGATTAGGCATCAGCCAAAGAACCATCACAATCGAAACTTTGTCATGCGGCGCATGCGTTTATTTCATGGCTTAAACGCAGGCGCGATCGTGACGGCGACGCGGCGTGGAAAACAGCACGCGCCGCTTTTCGCACGCGCGCCGCCGCCCACGCCACGAGATCAGGCGTCTTCCATCAGCCGGACCTTGACCTTCTTGCCCTTCACCTTGCCCGCACTGAGCTTGCGCACCGCTTCGCGCGCAATGCTGCGCTCGACGGCCACATAGGTCGACATCTCCGTCACGTTGATCTTGCCGATCTGCGAGCCGGCGAAACCGGCGTCGCCGGTGAGCGCGCCGAGCACGTCGCCGGGACGGATTTTTTCCTTGCGGCCGCCAAGAATCTGCAGCGTTTCCATGGGCGGCAACAGCGGCTCATTGCTCTTTGGCGTGAGCTCGGACAGCTTGTGCCATTCGACGTCGCGCTTGTGCGCCTGCTCCAGACCGCCGACGCGCCCCATTTCATTCATGCTCGCGAGGCTCAATGCCCAGCCTTCCTGATCGGCACGACCCGTTCGGCCGATGCGGTGCACGTGCACTTCGGGATCGGGCGTCACGTCGACGTTGATTACCGCCTCGAGTTGCGCGATGTCGAGGCCGCGGGCGGCGACATCGGTGGCGACCAGCACCGAGCAACTGCGATTCGCGAACTGGATCAGCACCTGATCGCGCTCGCGCTGATCGAGCTCGCCGTGCAGCGCAAGCGCATGAAAACCCTGCGCGCGCAGCACGTCGAGCAAATCGCGGCATTGCTGCTTGGTGTTGCAAAACGCGAGCGTGCTGACCGGACGATAGTGGTTGAGCAACAGACCGACGGCATGCAGACGCTCGTCTTCGGTCACTTCATAGAAGCGTTGGCGGATCTTCGTATTGTCGTGCCGCTCGGCCAGCTTCACTTCCTTCGGATTCCGGAGGAATTGCTGACTCAGCTTGACGATACCCTCGGGATACGTCGCCGAGAAAAGCAGCGTTTGCCGTTCCTTCGGGCATTGCCTGACCACCGTCGCGATGTCGTCGAAGAAACCCATGTCGAGCATGCGGTCGGCTTCATCGAGCACGAGCGTATTGAGCGATTGCAGCGGCAAACTGCCGCGCTCGAGGTGATCCATGATGCGGCCCGGCGTGCCGACCACGATATGCGCGCCGTGTTCGAGACTCGCGGTTTGCGGACGCATCGGCGTGCCGCCGCACAAGGTCAGCACCTTGACGTTTTCTTCGGCGCGCGCGAGCCGGCGGATTTCCTGCGTGACCTGATCGGCGAGTTCGCGCGTGGGACACAGCACCATCGCCTGCACGGCGAAGTTGCGTGTGTCGAGACGCGCGAGCAGCGCGAGAGAAAACGCCGCGGTCTTGCCGCTGCCGGTTTTTGCCTGCGCGATGAGATCGTGGCCGGCGAGTGCGATAGGCAAACTCGCGGCCTGAATCGGCGTCATCTCGACATAGCCGAGTTGCGTGAGATTCGCGAGCGTGGCGGCCGGCAGCGGCAGTTGGCTGAACGGCGCGCCGGCCGTAGTGGGACTGTTCATAAATGGTTGGCTCGTGATCGGCTAAAGGCTAGGGACTATTCGGCGATGGGTCCGGGCGACGGACGGCCGTCCATCTGCTCGTACAGCACCGCGCCGTCGTCGCCTTCGAAACGCTCGACGTAATTGCGCGCGCCACACAGCGGGCAACGGAACAGAAGCCCTTGCCCTTCGTTTTTGATGACGACGTCCGACTGCTCCCACTGCGCGCCGCAGGACTGGTTTCTACATGTAAACACGTTGCTTCTCCAACTGGATTCGATTGTTGATTCGACTGGCCGCATCAACCGAGATGCGTGTGCCGTGTGCGCGGCGCGCTGACGTCCATTTCGCTGAGACCCTGCACGATGCCGCAGTCTTCGACCGCCTGTTCGCCGTGGCATTGCTCGCGCAGCACGTGCAATTGCGCCTTGAGCTGTTGCAGTTCGTCGATACGCGTATCGACGTGCGCGATATGCTCGTCGATGAGGTTATTGATGCCGCCGCAGCCGTTGGCCGGCGCGTCGGTCAGACGCAGCAGCGCGCGAATTTCGTCGTGCGTCATGTCGAGCGCGCGGCAATTGCGGATGAAGCGCAGCCGCTCGACGTGCTTCGCCGTATAGCTGCGGTAATTGGCCTCAGTGCGCTCCGCTTCGGGCAGCAGCCCTTCTTTCTCGTAGAAGCGGATGGTTTCGGTCGTGCAATGGGCGATTTTCGCCAATTCGCCGATTTTCATGGGCCCTCCGATACCGGCCTTGACCTTGTAGTGGCTTCAAGGTGTTTACTAGACCACAAATCGAACGAGGAAGCCACCATGCAGCACGCGCACGACGCGAAAGACGACCGTCTGGAACAAGCGGAAGCAAGCTCCTGTGAGCAAGGGCATGAACATGAGCATGGGCATCGGCACGAAAAGCACGCACATGACCATGCGGGCGGAGGCTGCTGTTCTGCTGCCGCCGATGCTTCCTTGCCATTGCCAGCCGCAGATTTGCCGCAATCCGAACGAGTGCAAGGCGGCGATGTGCGCACGGCGATCCGCATCATGCAAATGGATTGTCCGACCGAAGAAGCGTTGATCCGCAAAAAATTCAGCCGCATGGCGGACGTGCGCAGCATGGAGTTCAACCTGATGCAGCGCGTGCTGACCGTTGTGCATGCCCCGAATGCGCTCGACTCCATTCTCGACGCGCTGCGTTCGCTGGACTTCACGCCGGAACTCGCGGATGCCGACGCGCCGAGCGCATCGGCAATGACGCGGAACGCTGCGCAAGATCAGCGAAAGCGCGTGTCATGGTGGCCGCTCGCCTTCGCAGGCGTCGCCGCGGTCGCTTCAGAGGCCGCTGGCTGGCTCGGCGCGCCGGCCTGGATGGCAGCGAGTCTCGCGATCCTCGCGATCGCCTCCTGCGGGCTCACGACCTATCGCAAGGGCTGGCTCGCGATTCGCCACGGCAACCTCAACATCAACGCGTTGATGAGCATTGCCGTGACGGGCGCGTTGATCCTCGGGCAATGGCCGGAAGCGGCGATGGTGATGGTGCTTTTCACCGTCGCCGAACTGATCGAGGCGAAGTCGCTCGACCGCGCCCGCAATGCGATTCAGGGACTGATGCAACTGACGCCAGAACAGGCGAGCGTGCAGCAGCCCGACGGCGACTGGCGGCTCACCGATCTCAAGGCGATCGCGCCGGGCGCGCTGGTCCGCGTAAAGCCGGGCGAACGGATCGCGCTCGATGGGGAAATCATCGCGGGACGCTCGAGCGTGGATCAGGCGCCGATCACAGGAGAAAGCCTGCCCGTCGACAAAACCGTGGGCGACGCCGTGTTCGCGGGCACCATCAACCAGGCCGGTTCGTTCGACTATCGCGTGACGGCGGCGGCGAGCAACACGACGCTCGCGCGCATCATCCATGCAGTCGAAGAGGCGCAAGGCACCAAAGCGCCCACGCAACGTTTCGTCGATCAGTTCGCGCGCGTCTATACGCCGCTCGTGTTCGCCGTCGCGTTGGCGGTGGCGCTCGTGCCGCCGCTCTTCTTCGGCGGCATGTGGCACGCGTGGATCTACAAGGCGCTCGTGATGCTCGTGATTGCGTGCCCGTGCGCGCTCGTGATTTCGACGCCTGTCACGATCGTCAGCGGGCTCGCGGCGGCTGCGCGTAAAGGGATACTCATCAAGGGCGGCGTGTACCTTGAACAGGGTCGCAAGCTGAGCCGTCTCGCGCTCGATAAAACCGGCACGATCACGCACGGCAAACCTGTACAAACCGATTTCGCGATGCTCGCCGAAATGCTCGCGGATGCGGATGCGGATGCCGACGCGGCGCGTTGCCGTACGCTCGCCGCGAGTCTTGCGGCGCGCTCCGATCATCCTGTCTCGATGGCGATTGCAAGCGCCGCGCAAAAAGACGGCGTGACGAGTCTCCTGGTCGATTCATTCGAAGCGCTCGCCGGACGCGGCGTGCGCGGCGAGATTAACGGCGCGACGTACTGGCTCGGCAATCATCGGCTCGCGGAAGAACTCGGGCGTTGTTCACCGTCCCTCGAAGCGCGGCTCGACGCGCTCGAGCGTCAAGGAAAGACCGTCGTGCTGCTGAGCGACGCGCAACGCGTGATTGCGCTATTCGCCGTCGCCGATACCGTGAAAGAGACGAGCCGCATGGCTATCGCCGAATTGCATCGCGCGGGCGTGCGCACCGCAATGCTCACCGGCGACAACCCGCACACGGCGGCGGCCATTGCGGAACAGGTTGGCATCGACGAAGCGCGCGGTAATCTTTTGCCGCAAGACAAACTCGACGCGGTCGCGCAGTGGTCGGCCGAGGGCGCGACCGTCGGCATGGTCGGCGACGGCATCAACGACGCGCCCGCGCTGGCCCGTGCCGACATCGGCTTTGCGATGGGCGCGATGGGCACGGGCACCGCGATCGAAACCGCCGACGTCGCGTTGATGGACGACGACCTGCGCAAGATCCCGCTCTTCATCCGCCTGTCGAAAGCGACGCATTCGGTGCTGGTGCAAAACATTACGCTCGCGCTCGGCATCAAGGGCGTCTTTCTCGTGTTGACCGTGATGGGTCTCGGCACCATGTGGATGGCCGTGTTCGCCGATGTCGGCGCGAGCTTGCTCGTGGTCGCGAACGGTTTGCGGCTGCTGCGCAAATAGTTAGCCATCCAATGCAATGCGCCGCACCGCGATGCACATTCAAAGCCTCTAGTGCGCGAACGAGCGGGTATTCGTTGCCGAATGCGTGCCGATTGCGGCCTTCAACGTATCCGAAGGCCGCATGCCGAAGAGCTTGCGATAATCGGTTGCGAACTGGCTCATGTGCCAGAAGCCCCACGCGGCCGCCACGTCCTGCACCGAGCGCGAATCGCGCGATGCGTTGCAGAGATCGCGCCGCGCGCCGTTCAATCGGATTGCCCGCACATAAGTAGCGGGCGCCATGCCGAGCACGTCCTGAAAGCAGTATTGCAATGTGCGCCGGCTCACATGCAGACGCTCGCACAACTCCGGCACGCTGACCGCGCGATCGCGATTCGCGAGCACATAATCGCGCGCCTCCGATACGATCGACTGACGACGTGCACGCGCCGGCATCGCAATCGGTTCGGAGCACGCGGGCAACGCGCCCACGTCGAACAGGGAAGCAAGCACGGCGGCCTGCAAGTTCTCGCGCGCAGACGACGACAACGGCGCGGCACTTGCGGCGCTCTGCTGAAGCAGCTCGCGCAACGAAGCACATAAACGCTCTTTGCGCGCCATGCCGATCTTCACGACCTCAGTGTCTGCCCACTGCTCGGCCAGCCCGACGCGCTCCACTTGCGCTGCATAGCGGCGCAACACTTCGCCCTTCACGACTACACCGAAAATCTCGTAGCCCGCCGACGTCAGCAATTCGAATTCGATGCCACCCGGACGAAACGCGAGGGCATCGCCGGTAATGATCTGCGCGTCGATGCGGCCCGATCCGGCGCGGCATGTCGGAATGCCGAACCAGTACGCGTCTTTCTGCACTTCGCAGGTCTGCCGCAACGTGTGGCTCGTCGTTTCCACGAACACCTGCATATGATCGAGGCACAACTCCGTGAGACCGCCGACGAAGCTGCCCGCGGTCAACTGATCGTAGGTCTGATGCCAGCCGTGAAGATTGCGCGCCTGCTCGTCGGCGTCGTGAGCGACGCGGGTCTGTACGCGAAAGCTCGGCTGCGGCGCACGCGTCGAAGCCGCACAGATGGCCGAGGTGGTCGGGGTTGTCGCGCTGTCGCTGAGGGTTTCGATCGTCATGGCCAATCCGCGCGATGGAGTATCGAAGAGAAAAAACAAGGCAAGTCCCATGCCGATCGCGAGCGCCCATTCAACACGCCGATTGCTCCAACCCGTGCCAAGCTCCTGTTCAATTGATGAACAGCAACAACTGCACTGCTCACAAACGACGCGCGCACCGGCCGCCGATTCGACCTTGAAACACAGGCTGCGGTGCGCGCGTGCTTGCCGTGCGTGCACGCCTCACCAGCCAGGTGCATTGGCATGGTTCTGGCTCTATGGGTCACGCGCCCGCTTCAACGGATTGCAAACCGGTCGCGACATCGCGCCGACTATAGCCCATTCAAACATGTGAGGAGCACACAGATGAATCACGCGGAGATGCAGTTTCTGACGACCGAATTCCCGTTCAAAAAGCAGTATGCGAACTTTATCGGCGGCGAATGGGTGAAGCCCGTGGGTGGCGAGTATTTCGACAATGTGTCGCCGATTACGGGCGAACCGTTCACCTCCATTCCGCGCTCGCGCGAAGCGGATGTCGAACTGGCGCTTGACGCGGCGCACCGTGCCAAGGCTGCGTGGGGCAAGACGTCGACGACGGATCGCGCAAACATCCTGAACCGCGTTGCCGATCGTATGGAGGCGAACCTGCAGCGCCTTGCAGTGGCGGAAACGATCGACAACGGCAAGCCGCTGCGCGAAACGATGGCCGCCGATATTCCGCTTGCCATCGATCATTTCCGCTATTTCGCCGGCGCCGTGCGTGCGCAGGAAGGTTCGATCTCCGAGATCGACGACGACACCGTGGCCTATCACTTTCATGAACCGCTCGGCGTAGTCGGTCAGATCATTCCGTGGAATTTCCCCATTCTGATGGCCGTGTGGAAGCTCGCACCCGCACTCGCCGCCGGCAATTGCGTCGTGCTCAAACCGGCGGAGCAGACGCCGGCATCGATTCTCGTACTCGCCGAACTGATTCAGGACTTGCTGCCCGCAGGCGTGCTGAATGTGGTGAATGGCTTCGGTCTCGAAGCTGGTAAACCGCTCGCGTCGAGCAAACGCATCGCGAAGATCGCGTTTACCGGCGAGACGACGACAGGCCGTCTGATCATGCAGTACGCGAGCCAGAACATCATTCCGGTCACGCTGGAACTCGGCGGCAAGAGCCCGAATATTTTCTTCGCCGACGTGATGAATCAGGACGACAGCTATTTCGACAAAGCACTCGAAGGCTTCGCGATGTTCGCGTTGAATCAGGGCGAGGTGTGCACGTGTCCGTCGCGCGTGTTGATCGATGAAAAGATCTATGACCGCTTCATGGAACGTGCGTTGAAGCGCGTCGCGGCGATCACGCAGGGTCATCCGCTGGATACGAAAACGATGATCGGTGCGCAGGCTTCGCAGGAACAATTGGAGAAGATCCTGTCGTATGTCGATCTCGGCAAGCAGGAAGGCGCCGAGTGTCTGATCGGCGGCGAACGCAATACATTGAGCGGTGAATTGAGCAAAGGCTATTACGTGAAGCCGACCGTGTTTCGCGGCAATAACAAAATGCGCATCTTCCAGGAAGAGATCTTCGGGCCGGTGGTTTCGGTCACGACGTTCAAGACCGAAGAAGAAGCACTCGAAATCGCCAACGACACGCTTTACGGTCTCGGCGCCGGCGTATGGACACGCGACGGCACGCGCGCCTATCGCTTTGGCCGGCAAATTCAGGCGGGCCGCGTGTGGACCAATTGCTATCACGCATATCCCGCTCACGCGGCGTTTGGCGGCTACAAGCAATCGGGCATTGGCCGCGAGAACCATAAGATGATGCTCGACCATTATCAGCAGACGAAGAACCTGCTCGTCAGCTATAGCGAGAAACCGCTCGGCTTCTTCTAAGGATTCAACCGTAGCGATTCTATTGAAGCGGGCCGCTTGCGCGGCTCGCTTTATTTCTGCGAGGACCTATTGATGGCCGACGAAAAAGAAGTGGCTCGCGTGATCGCAACGCCCGCCGCAAAAGAGCTGATCGACAAATTGCGCGCGGAACACGGCGATGTACTGTTCCATCAATCCGGCGGATGCTGCGACGGCAGCGCGCCGATGATGTTTCCGCAAAGCGAATTCATGGTCGGTTCTTCCGACGTGAGGCTCGGCACGCTTGCGGGCGTGCCGTTCTACATGAGCGAATCGCAATTCGAGTACTGGCAGCACACGCAGTTGATTATCGACGTCGTGCCAGGCAACGGCGGTATGTTCTCTCTCGAGCGGCCGAGCGGTCTGCGCTTTCTCACACGCTCGCGACTCTTCGACGACGATGAGAATGCGTGGCTCGCAGTGCATCCTGTGCAACGCGCCGATGCGTGAAGGTGCTTTTACTTTACGTCGGAGTTTGAGTCTGGTTTTGCATTCGCTTCGCCGCCGATTGCGGGCGCTATCGGCGCAGCGGCGAGCAGCGCGTCGCTGTCGTCTTTTAAACCAACGCCGGTGAGGCCGAGGCGCCGCGCATGCGTCAGCAGATAATGCAGCTTGTGCGCTGCTAACGGATAGTCGAGTCCTTCGGGACGCACGTTCGAAATGCAATTGCGCTGCGCGTCGCTGCAACCCACTTTCGGCGCGTACGTAAGGTAAATGCCGAGGCTATCGGGCGAACTCAGCCCAGGCCGCTCGCCGATCAGCATCACGACGATCTTTGCATGCAGCAACTCGCCGATCTCATCGCCGAGTGCAACGCGTGCCTGCCGTGCGACGACCACAGGCGCGATCTTCCAGTCCGCGAGTTGCGGAGCGACGGCTTGCAATAGCGGCACTGCTTGCTTCGATGCAGCGAACGCCGACAAACCGTCGCCGATCAAGAACACGACGTCCGGCGCTTCGTCCGCCAATTGCGCGAGCGCGACGCGACTCTCTTCCGACAAGCGCCGGCCGAGATCGGGGCGGCGCAAGTAGTGCTCGCGATCGGGCGCAGCGCTATGCACGTCCAGCGTCTTGAAGTTCAGCACATGCAACTGCTGATGCAATGCTTCGGTGTCCAACGGATGATGCACCGCGTCCCGCGCTTGCGCATGCGAGAGATTGAACGCAAGTAAAGGCTCAGTGGGCACGCTGTTGCCGGCGCGACCCAACGCAATGCGCGCGTTAGTGAACTGACGCAGCGCATTCCACGAGTTCTTCTCGACAAAGTCGCTCATGCGATGCCCATCCAGTCGCGCGCGCCCTCGAGCAGCGGTTGATGTGTCGACGCGCTCAACAATGCGCCGCGCGCGTCGGTAATCTGCATCGACTCGAGCCACTCTTCGAATTCCGGCGCGCGGCGCAAGCCGAGTACGTCGCGCACATAAAGTGCGTCGTGGAAGGACGTGCTTTGATAATTGAGCATCACGTCGTCCGCGCCCGGAATGCCCATGATGAAATTGATGCCCGCCACGCCAAGCAGTGTGAGCAGGTTATCCATGTCGTCCTGATCGGCTTCCGCGTGATTCGTGTAGCAGATGTCGCAACCCATCGGCACGCCGAGCAGCTTGCCGCAGAAATGATCTTCAAGGCCGGCGCGCGTGATCTGCTTGCCGTCGTACAGATACTCGGGGCCGATAAAGCCGACCACGGTATTGACGAGAAACGGATTGAACTTGCGCGCGACCGCATACGCGCGCACTTCGCAAGTTTGTTGATCGACGCCGAAATGCGCGTCCGCCGACAATGCGCTGCCCTGCCCCGTTTCGAAGTACATCAGATTGCTGCCGACCGTGCCGCGTTTGAGCGACAGTCCCGCTTCATACGCTTCTTGCAGTAGCGCGAGCGAAATGCCGAAGCCGGCGTTGGCTTTTTCTGTGCCCGCAATCGATTGAAACACGAGGTCGACGGGTGCGCCTTTTTCGATCGCGGCAATCGTGTTGGTGACGTGCGTCAGCACACAGGATTGCGTGGGCACCTGATAGCGTTGACGGAAGTCGTCGATCATCAGAAGCAGTCGCGTGATCGCGGCGAGGTTGTCGCTGGCCGGATTGATGCCGATCATCGCATCGCCGCAACCGTACATCAGGCCATCGAGCATCGAGGCTGCAATGCCTTTGACGTCATCTGTCGGATGATTGGGTTGCAGGCGCACCGACATGTGGCCCGGCAAACCCACCGTGTTGCGAAAGCGCGTGATCACCGGACGCTTGCGCGCCGCTGCGATCAGATCCTGGTTGCGCATCAGCTTCGAAACGGCCGCCACCATTTCCGGCGTGAGGCCCGCGGCGATACGTGTGAGCGCGTCCGCATCCGTCGACGTGCTCAGCAGCCAATTGCGAAAGTCGCCTACCGTGAGATGCGAAATCTCGGTGAATGCCTGCGGCGAATGATCGTCGATCACGAGACGCGTGACTTCGTCGCTTTCGTACGGGATCAGCGCTTCGTTCAGGAACGTGCGCAACGGTACTTGCGCCAACGCCATTTTTGCGGCGACGCGCTCCTCTTCGCTCGCTGCCGCGACGCCCGCGAGTTGATCGCCGGAACGTTGCGGGCTCGCCTTCGCCATGAGTGTCTTCAGATCGGCAAACCGATACGTGCGGCTGCCGATTGTCTCCGTATAGCTCATCTTTACGACTCCAGCTTACGACTCAAACGCCGCTGCGGGCGCAGCGGCTTCGGCCGTCATTCTTCGAGCAATGCGTCGGCCGGTGCGGCCTCGCGTTGATGGCGCGTCATGAGGAAATAGACGTAGCCGAGTGCGAGGAAGATGGCGAACACCACTGCCACCAGAAAGTTAAAGTACACCATGGTCGCCAGACAGATCACCGCGGCCACCAGCGCGAACGCCGGAAAGAACGGAAAAAGCGGCGCGCGAAACGGACGCTCCATGTTCGGCTCGGTGCGGCGCAGCTTGAACAGCGACAACATGCTGATGATATACATCACGATAGCGCCAAACACGGACATCGTCACGATGTTCGCCGTGAGCGTCTGGCCGCCGAATTGAATCAGCTCGTCGCTATAGATCGCGGCGATGCCGATCACACCGCCGGCGAGAATCGCGCGATGCGGCGTCTTGAAGCGCGGATGCACACTCGAGAGCCACTCCGGCAAATAGCCAGCGCGAGCCAGCGCGAAAATCTGCCGCGAATAGCCGAGGATGATGCCGTGAAACGACGCGACGAGCCCGAACAGTCCGAGCCACACGAGCATATGCATCCAGCCGCTATGTTCGCCGACGATGTACTTCATCGCTTGCGGCAGCGGGTCGTTGATATTCGACAGCTTGCTCCAGTCGCCGGCCGCGCCCGCAAACACCATCACGCCGATGGCGAGCACCACGAGCGTGAGGATGCCTGCGACGTAGGCGATCGGAATCGAGCGCTTCGGGTTTTTCGCTTCTTCCGCGGCCATCGCGACGCCTTCGATCGCGAGGAAGAACCAGATCGCGAACGGGATCGCTGCGAACATGCCGTTGAACGAGCCCATGCTGAACGTGTCCGCGCCGGCCCAGCCGCCCTTCGTAAAGTTCGACCATTGAAAGCCCGGCGACACGACGCCCATGAAGACGAGCAATTCGAAAATCGCGAGCAACGTCACGCACAATTCGAATGCCGCGGCGATCTGCACACCGACGATGTTCAAGGCCATGAAGACGAGGTACGCGCCCATTGCCGCGTGCTTCGGTTCGAGACCCGGGAACTGCACGTGCAGATAGGCGCCGATGGCGAGCGCAATGGCCGGCGGTGCAAAGACGAATTCCACGAGCGTGGCCGCGCCCGCGAGATAGCCGCCCGTCGGGCCGAATGCGTGACGCGCGTAAGCGAACGGACCGCCGGCATGCGGGATCGACGTGGTGAGTTCGGTGAAGCTGAAGATGAACGTGGTGTACATCGCGGCGATAAAGACCGCGGTGACCACGAAGCCGAGCGTGCCCGCGCTTGCCCAGCCGTAACTCCAGCCGAAGTATTCACCGGAAATCACGAGGCCGACCGCGATTCCCCAAAGTTGCCACGTGCCGAGCGTCTGCTTCAACTCGTGATGCGTGACTTTGCCGACGTGCTGACTGGTTGACTCTGATTTCATCGGACGCTCCCGGAGTTTGCCGCTTGCTCGGCGCCGCAAGGTTTTGCGGTGCGTGGGCGGGCAGGCTTTCGCCGATGGTAGTGAGCCAATATTCGAGGTGTTATCGAAATTCGGCAAAGTTTGGGGGGGGGTTTGTGGGGGGAGTGCTTAATTCGGTGGGCACTCGTTTTGGCTTGCGTGTGTATCGGGCTGGCGAGGGTGATTGTGGTTCTTCTGGTTTCTATAGTCTTTGTATATGTATACGTAGTAATAGTTAACAAGCGGCGTTCGCGGTTGTGGATAAGTGCGAACCTTCGTTTGGGATCAAGAGGTTGCGCGGGCGATAAGCTTGCGGAGTAAGCGTGGATAGTGCGGTTGAGTTGGGGAAAAGTCTTGGTGCGTTTCGGCGGCTGTGGTTTTTTTCAAGGTTTGTCCCACAAGATGTCAGCGGGTTTTTACAGCGGTTGTGCAGAGGGGGTTGTTGATAAGTTGGGGGAGGTCAGGTGTGGCGGGGAGTCGTCCTTGAAGTCATCGCTAGCGGTCGTTACATGACCGCCGTGAGTCGTCTTGTCATTCAGGCGCGCCCGGCTTCGTCTTTAATTGCCCCTTTGCATGACAAATGATCCCGCACGGCCGGCCGGGTCCTTGAGCCACGCGGCGGCGTGCTGTTTGCCGTCATCCGTGCCCAGCCATCCTTCGGCTCGGGCGCTCGGATTGTTCGAATACTCACCGCGCTCTTGCGCCAACACAGTCTCTGCCCAACCTACGGGGGTGCCTGGGCGAGGCTCCTCATACGGATCACCGGACGCAACGGTGCAGATGCTTCCAATTGACGATGGCCAGACAGGAGCGCGGCTCGTTGCATTCGCAAGGTAGCGCAATGCTGTGAAGATCAGGATGTGCGGCATCATCACGATGCGAAAAAAAGCAGGTGTCCGCAGTCCGAAACTGTACATGGAGAAGAGGAACGATTCGCGCAGCGTTTCGTGCTCGGTATGGAACAGCATTGGTTTCGGCAATTGGCTCGGCCCGTCGTTCATGTACGTGCACCAATAGTTCCATTGCGCCAATGCCATCTCAACTTGCGCTTCGCCCGTCCACTCTCGACCGATCGAAAACGCCCGAACCACGTTACCGTCGTCGTCAATGGCGTAGTGGCGGATATGAAACACGGTGCCAAACGGCGTGTCCTCGCTATGCAGGCAGAATATTGAACCCCTTGTCCAAGGCGCCTCCCATACGATGTCGCCATCGCCTGGACCGGCGAAATACCGGCGCTTACGGATCGAATAAAGCGTTTTTTTCTGACGGTGAAAACGCACCGGTAGATAACGCAGACCGAAGAAAAAGCGTCGGAGGACTTTGAATGCAATATGAGCAAAGACAGCGGAAACGCAAAGCGCAAAAAATTGCCGAAGATGCCGCCTGCGTCTGGATAACGGATTTGCGTGAGCCAATACACATAGGGGCCGATGCCCACGCAGACAAATGCGAGAGTGCCGCCAGTGATATACCACTGCTTCTCGAGAAACGACGGTTCGACCGCGTCCATAAAAGTCGAGTTGACGCGGAACGTCGAACCGAAGTCCTGAATCTTTGGGCCCACCGGTCGGTCGATTGGCAGCCGATGCGCCATATCCCACGCGGGCACAGGCTTACCGATACATTTCTTCATTAAACTCCCTCCCGACTATCGACCGGCGGCTGAAAACCGGCTCATCAAAGTTCTGCGAGATATTTATTCGGGCGCTATGTTCCGTTGCATCAGAAATTCCCATCAATTGCGTCGCCGGCCGGACGTTGCCCGCAATGCCAAACAACTTTTTCCAAACCTCCTGCCGCAGATGCCGTGCAAATGTCCTCGTCACCTTGACGTGGCCACTCCCGTCGATGTCGTGTTTCTCCGTTGTGCTATCCGCAACCAGGACGGCGATTTCAGAGTCCCGCGACCCCAACAGACTACGGTCGTTGATATTCGCGCTGCCAACCAGAGCAAACAGATCGTCTACGACCATCAACTTGGTGTGCACGTAGATCTGTTCCGTCACATAACGCTCCCCCAGCGTAATGATGACGTGGAAGTGTTCCTTCACACCGGACATGATGGTTCGCCCGATCCGATGACCCAGCATTTCACAAATGAAATTCTTCGGCGCTTCTTCGGCGTGCTCTGAAGTTCGCCGGGTTGCCCACTCACCAAATCCTTGCCCTTTAAGTCGTTCACAAGAACGTGGGAGAAAGGATGTATGTCGTTTTCACCGGCAACCCGAGACTGCGCAAGTTGGTGACGGCCGCGCGGTACGGCGTGAAGAACGAAAAGGTGCTGACGATTGCTGGCGGCGCCGGCACGGCAGAGTCGGGCGCGGCGGCTGCCTGGGAAGGATCCAAGGGTGCATTCAAGAAGGCCGGTCTGATTGCGTTGATTTTTACCGTCACTCTTGATACGGCTGAATGGCTGCACGATTACGAGGAGATCGGTCCGGACGGAAAGAGAAAGAAGGACTTTGCGGATTTGCTGGGCAAGATAGGCATCGATCTCGCCAAGGCAGGCTTAAGTGCCGCCATTGCCTCCGTCGTGGTCGGTGCCATCGTGGCCGGATTGGCGGGCACTGTGGCCCTGCCGGTCGCCGCAATCGTGGTGGGGACCATTGTCGTGGCGATCGCAGTGGGTTACGGGCTCGACTGGGTCGACAAGAAAACGCACGCGACGGAGCATGTCACTTCATGGTTTCGCTCCATCGGCGAGTCGATGAAGCACGCGGCCGAATACTTGGAAAAGTCCATGCCAAAAGATTACGATGCGTATCCGATCCTAAGCGTCGCGCGGTATGCACATAACCGTAGTGAGGCAGGTAAGACTTATCGGTTTGCTGGATCCACAATGTGACGGCTTGGGCAATCAGGGCTTTGAGTTCGATGGTGTCGGAATTGGAAACGACATCGATCGTGAATTCGTAATGGCGGCCGATCCGCGAATAACCAATAACCCGCTGTGGAACCAGAACATTGTTGCCCAGCGGACTATCCAGTTTCAGCAGACGATCACTCTGAATAAGTGCGCTGGTCATTGCCGCAATTGAGTCCTGCGCTCCCATACCGCCTCTCTTCGTTGTGATCGCACCGTCGTGCAGTGCGCGATTGTACGAAAGTTTAGACGAATCAACCAGTAATGAGTACCGGGGGATGCGGGCAAAAGTTATTCGAACTCGCTTTATGCGGTCGGCATACGGCAGCTACTTTTTTCAATTATCCGGCTTTTCTACCGAATTCCGTGGTCGGAGAAAGATTTAAACAACTCCAAAGATTTAACAATTTCAAATTCGCGACATCGTGGAAAACAGCTGACCTTTTTGTTTCAGCTGCGCAATTGCTGTTGTGCCGATTGATCGCGTTCGAACACTATTGAAGGACAAGCAGACGCGCGCGCAGTTGCCCTGCTCGTTGATCGCAACGTGGACTTTAAGGAGCCGTCCGGGGCAAATCGATTTTTACCTTGTTTGTCTGGTTCGCGCCGGGCAACCTGGTCCCATAAGCACTATCACCGCCTGCGCCAGATCGTTAGCCAGCCCTCCGACGCAGGTCGCCATGCGGGTTATTGACCGGTGGTTGGATCAGACGCCTGAGAAGTACTCCTCCTCGCGTCACGGCTGCGGAACGAGGCCGCCATGACTGACAGCACAAAAGGTGCTTCGAGCTCAATGCCGCGCTCGACGACGGCCCAGCAGCCGCCGCCGAGCGTCGGCAGGCATTTGCGGAGGGCGTAGTTGAGCGCGCCGGGCAGCTCATCGATCAGGGGTGGTTAATGGATCTTCTACTCATTCGATAGCACCGGCGAATGCCCCCCTGACCGGTTCGAACATTGCCGTCCATAAAAAAACGCCCGGACAAGCCGGGCGTTTCGGTAATCCGATCCAGTCGGATTTTTCTACTATCTGTGGCAGCAGTTTTTCACTTACTTGGCACAGTTTTCACTTTCCGTGGCATCCGACGGCTACGCCAATGTAGCGAGACTCAAAACGTGAGATTTTCAGGCCCGTCGGACGAGGCTCTGCGGACTGTGGGACGCATCGGATGAGATTTGGGGAAGCATCGCGTGAGATTTTTTTGCACGCAGCTGAACCGGCATGACAACGGGGTACCTTCCTGGCGAAGCTCTCCCATCGCCATCTCCCATAGGGCCGTCGTGAGCGACCCATCTCGATGCACGCCGGCGGTCAAGAAATGTCCAAGTTTCCGAGACTGACCTACTCACGCGCCAAGCAGACAGCGATGGCTGTTTAACGAAGCAACTACCGAGTTAAACCCCTCTCTATCCCGTCTCAGGCCAGCCGTTTCGGTGGCTGGTCGAGGCGTCGGCGTCTGCCCGTCGCAACCCGACCTCGAGGGCACTCATGAAATCCCCCCGCCTCTGTCTCGCGTGTGGCAACGCGTTCGTGCCGCTGGCGCATGTTCCCCGTCAGCGTTACTGCTCGTCGGAAGCTTGCCAGCGCGCCCGTCGACGCGACTGGCAGAACCACCGGCTCCGTATCGACCGCGACTATCGCGACAACCAGGCCCGTGCTCAGGCGAGATGGCGCGCAGGCCACGCCGGCTATTGGCGCGAATATCGAGCTGCACATCCGGCGTATCGGGAGCGCAACAGCAGCATGCAGCGGATGCGCAATGCACGACGGAGTTTCAAGCCGATTGCAAAGATGGATGCCTTCGAACTCCCCCGGCCGCTGGGCTCTGGCTTCTATGTGCTGCGTCACGCGGATGATGCCAGCGCTGCAAAAATGGACGCGTGGACCGTTCACATCGCCGTGCTGTCTGCCCCGCCAGCACCGCCCGTATGATTGCAAAGAGATGACGTGATACACATTGGCGTTTGGCCTGCTACCTTTGCCTTGTCACCGTTCGCTTTCAAACGCCACCGCCTGATGTGAAGCCGCGGCGTTCGCATTTTGGGGCTCCCATTGCGCTCGGTGCCTGCCGCGTGTCTGTGTCTGAGTTGCGGAGCGGAGCATGTCAATCAATAGCGCGGGTCCAGCAGTCGTCGCCGGCTCCATGGCAGGACGGGCAGCTGAGTACGTCCGTATGTCGACCGAGCACCAGCAGTATTCGACCGAGAACCAGCGCGACCGAATTCGGGACTACGCGACCCGCCGAGGATTCGAAATCGTCCGCACCTACGCCGACGAGGGTAAAAGCGGTCTTCGAATCGACGGCCGCCGGGCCCTTCAGAATCTCATCTCCGATGTCGCTAATGGCAAGGCCGATTTCTGCGTAATCCTCGTCTATGACGTGAGTCGCTGGGGGAGATTCCAGGATGCCGACGAGAGCGCGTACTACGAGTACATCTGCCGCCGTGCTGGCATCCAGGTTGCGTACTGCGCCGAGCAGTTCGAGAACGACGGGTCGCCTGTCTCGACCATCGTGAAAGGTGTCAAGCGGGCAATGGCTGGTGAGTACAGTCGAGAATTGTCCGCGAAAGTGTTCGCGGGGCAGTGCCGTTTAATTGAGATGGGTTTTCGGCAAGGAGGCCCAGCCGGTTATGGGCTTCGCCGGGTATTGGTCGATGAGCACGGACTCATGAAGGCGGAGCTGTGTCGGGGCGAACATAAAAGCCTGCAGACGGACCGGGTAATCCTCATGCCGGGGCCGGAGAGCGAGGTGCGAACTGTCAATCTAATCTATAACTGGTTTATCGATGAGTCGCTCGACGAATACGAAATCGCAGCTCGCCTGAACGGCATGCACGTGCGGACCGACCTTGACCGGGAGTGGACTCGGGCCACGGTGCGGGAAGTATTGACCAATGAGAAATACATCGGCAACAACGTATATAACCGTGTGTCGTTCAAGCTGAAAAAGATGCGGGTGACCAACACGCCGGACATGTGGATTCGAAAGGAGGGAGCATTTCAGGCAATTGTGCCAGGCGAAACGTTCTACACGGCTCAGGGCATTATGAGAGCGAGGGCGCGGCATTATTCGAATGAGGAGCTAATCGAGCGGTTGCGCAACCTGTACCGCAGTCGCGGGTTTTTGTCTGGCGTCGTGATTGATGAAACAGATGGCATGCCATCTACGTCGGTCTATGTTTATCGGTTCGGCAGCTTGATTCGTGCCTACCAGACAGTCGGTTTTACTCCTGGCCGAGACTATCGATACATTGAGACCAACCGTTTCCTTCGACAACTGCATCCAGAAATCATCGCGCAGACGGAAAGGAGAATCGCCGATTTGGGCGGCACGGTGATACGCGACCCGGCAACCGACCTGCTGACAGTCAACGACGAGTTCACGGCCTGCATCGTGCTGGCGCGCTGCCAGTCGCATGACAATGGTCGGAATCACTGGAAGGTGCGCTTTGATACAAGCCTCCTGCCGGACATCACTGTTGCGGTCCGGCTCGACCAGACAAATGCTTGCGCGCTGGACTACTATCTGTTGCCTCGCCTCGATTTTGGGCAACCGCGTATTCACCTCGCCGACCAGAATCCAATCGAGTTTGAAAGTTATCGGTTCGATACCCTGGACTACCTCTACGGCATGGCTGAGCGCGCCCGTCTCAGGAGAGTAGCGTGAACTCGCGGCAGCAGCCCGGAGAAATCCGGATGGTCCCGATTGCCCAGATTGAAGTCATCAATCCGCGAGAACGCAACGGTCGGGTTTTTAAGGAAATCGTCGATAACATCAAGACCATCGGTCTGAAAAAGCCTATCGTGGTCACGCCCCGAGCGACGACCAGCGGCATAGAAAAATATCTGCTTGTGTGCGGCGAGGGGCGATTGAAGGCGTTCCGCTCGCTTGGGGAAGCGACTATTCCCGCACTCGTCGTGAGCGTGAGCGATGAGGAAGCGTTCGTAATGAGTCTGACCGAGAACATCGCGCGCAGACAGTGTCGCCCACTCGAACGGCTCGCCGGCATTCGGCAATTGCAGGAGCAGGGATATGCGCCGAAGGTCATTGCAGAAAAGACAGGTCTTGCACCAACTTATGTTCACGGCATCCTCACGCTGCTGCATCAGGGAGAAGAGAGGCTTGTGGTTGCAGTAGAGAAAGGCCTGGTTCCCCTGAATGCCGCCCTGATGATTGTTGGGGCCGGCGACGACGACGCCGAAATTCAAGCAGCGCTCCAGGGGGCCTATGAGTCGGGAAAACTCCGGGGCAAGCAACTGATGAGCGCTCGCCGTGTCATCGAACGCAGGAAGGCGCTCGGGCGAAGCACCGCGCACAATATGACCAGCAAGTCTGCCGCCGTCACGACCTCGAGTCTCGTGCGGACGTATGAGCGCGAGGTAGAACGTCAGAAATCCATGGTCAGAAAGGCCGAATTCACCCAACAGCGGTTGCTTTTTGTGGTGGGTGCGTTGAGGCAAATGCTTCCGATGAAAACTTCATCAACCTGCTGCGCGCCGAGGGACTGGCCAGCCTGCCGAGGTATCTTGCGGAACGCGTTTGGCCAACTGGAGGCGCCACATGACCGGCGTAAGTCTTGGATTCATCCCCGAGCCGCTGTCGGTGCTGGTCTCCAGCATCCTGCCATCGCGCAGGATACCGGCACCCGTGGTCGACTCGCGTAAATTCAAACAGATAAAAACCTCCATTGAGGAGGTAGGCCTCATAGAACCGCTCTCTGTAACAGCTGCGGACCAGTCGTCCGGACAGCATGTTCTACTGGATGGTCATCTGCGCTTACTCGCCATCCAGGGGTTGGGGCACGAGCGGGCTGCCTGTCTCGTCGCGACCGACGATGAGACCTACACGTACAACAATCGTGTCAATCGCCTTTCGACAATCCAGGAGCACTATATGATTCGGCGCGTGATTGACCGAGGCGTATCGCCCGAACGATTGGCGAAAGCTCTTTCCGTGGATGTATCCCAAATCATGAAGAAGATGTCGCTGCTCGACGGCGTGTGCCCAGAGGCGGCTGAACTTCTCGGGGACCGGCAGTTCTCGCCGGAGCTTGTTCGCGCTATTCGCAAAATGAAGCCCACACGGCAGGTTGAATGCGTTGAACTGATGGTGGCCGCGAACAATGTGTCCGTCTCTTACGCCGAGGCATTGTTGGTAGCTACGCCGACAGCACTTCTCGTGGAGGGCAAAAAGCCACGCAAACTGACCGGCGTTAGCCCCGAGCAGATGGCGAAAATGGAGCGGGAAATGAGCAATCTGCAGGGGCAGTACAAGCTCGTTGAACAGAACTACGGTCAAGATGTGTTGAATCTTGTGCTTGCGAAAGGGTATCTCGCCAAGCTCCTCGAAAACGAATCTGCGCGGCAATACATTGCACAACGCCATCCGGATTTGATGGCGGAGTTCGAGTCCATCATTGCAACCATCTCTCTCGACCAGCAGCAATTCAGCGTGGCAATTTAGTCGCGTCCGCACAGAGTTACCGTCCACGTTATGTCGCCGTCTCGCGAACGCGGCAATAGGCTGACAGCAGTTGCGCGTTCCTACTGTCTGCCTTAAAGTTTCCGCGCAAGCCGGCGACGCAGTGATTGCCGCCCGTTCGATTTTGGCAGTGTTAATAGCAGCAGCATTTTGGTCGCGAGCGACCTTCTCGATGAAGCGTCGGCCCAGCATCATTCCATTCATAATGCATAGGACAGAACTTTCAGATTATCAGGGAGGCCTTATACGGCATCGTCCGGTTAGTACTGTTGGAAGAACAGGTGGCTTGGCTAGTATCGAGGTCGACGGCCAATCGACCGGGTTGGAAAGATGACCCATGGCACAGCCAGTTAATGGCTTCCAATACATAAAATGCGCGAGCGCTGACCGGGTGGCGCGAAGACTGTCGATTCGCAATAGCGGCCCCGCTGGCCACTCGTGACGACGCGAGTTGGGTGGTCACAATTTCGACGCATTCGGCCGGCACAGGTGCTGGCCGCTACTTGACTATCTTGTTACGGCAGGCAGTCGTCGGTAGGGCGGCAAAAAATACCTTTTATATTTCCTGGTTAGTAAATGGTGCCGAATTGGTCCCTGCCACACGCGTTTTACAAAAATTGTCCGCCGCGGATTTTCATCATATTATTCGGCGTGGCAATTTGGGGCTTACTCGGAAATGACGGTAAATGACCTGGCAACAGTGCTGAGCGCGGGGATGGACCAATCCCGACGCTTGTTGAAACTCGATACTGCGTTGGGCGCAAATGCGCTAGTGCCAGTCCGCGTCGTCGGCACTTCGCGCATTGGCCGCAACTACGACTTTACTGTCGATGTCGCTTCGCTAAAAGATTCGATAGAGCTCAAAACCCTCATTGCGAAACCGGTCACGCTCTGGACGCAACAGACTGACTCTTCGTATTTACCGCGTCACGGCTACGTTCATACTGCGCGATTTTTGGGCTCCGACGGCAGCGTTCAGCTTTACCAGATTAGTTTTTCGTCGTGGCTGCATTTCCTGAAATTTCGCAGTGACGCGCGGATATTTCAGGACAAGACGGCAGAAGACATTATTTCGACGGTATTCGACGAGCATCCCCAGTCAAGCGGCGCGTATCGCTTTGACCTGCGTAACCAGCTAGCTCCACGGTCGTTCTGTGTTCAATATGAAGACGACTGGAACTTCGTGCACCGGATTATGGAAGCCGAAGGTCTTTTCGGCTATTTTGAACAGGCGGGCGATGGCAAAGCGCACACGCTGGTCATCACCGACGACCTCTACACCGTTAAAGCTCTAACGCCTCAAGAGGTACCGTTTTATCGCGCAGGCGCTGGAAGCGAAACGGACGCGATAGTTCAGTGGGGCGGAGCGCGCACGTTGCAGAGCACGAGCTACACCACGCGCACATTCGACTATAAGAATCCAACTTTTAACAAAGAGCTGTCCACACCGACAGTTGACAGGCAGGGCGACCTGCCCGACCAGGCGGAGGTCTATGAGTACACGGGCGCCTATACCTATGGCGACAGTGCTCGTGGCAACGCTTTGTCCAAGACCCGGATGGAAGAATGGGAGTCCCGCGCGAAGCGCTTCTTTGCGACAGGCAGCGTACGGCGGGCCGATGTGGGTCGCTGGTTCCAACTTGACGGCGAAACCGCTCTCTCGTCGGATAGCGCGGAAAATCGTCAGTTCGCGATTCTGGCCGTCACTTGGTACATCGAGAACAACCTGCCCGTTTCGACGGGAACACAGTTCCGCCACAGCCTCCAGTCACAACTTGCTGAAGCTCGCTCATATCACGCGGGTTCGTCCGACGTCTTCAATGTAAAGGACGCGTTGGGTGGCGAAGGTTTCTTCCTCGTCGAACTCGAAACGCAGAGACGCACCGTTCCGTTTCGTAGCCCCTTCGAACACCGTAAGCCCCTGATGCATACCCAGACCGCGACGGTGGTCGGCCCGAATCAGGAGGAGGTCTTCACGGACAGCCTCAATCGGGTCAAAGTGCAAATGCACTGGGACCGCATCAGCGACGCAGATGAAAAGGCTTCCTGCTGGCTGCGCGTCATGTCACCAAATGCCGGTGGGACGCTCGGCGGGGTATTTGTCCCGCGTGTGGGACATGAAGTGGGAATCGTCTACCTGGACGGCGATTGTGACCGACCGGTCGTCAGCGGCAGTCTGTTCAACGGACAGCAGACACCGCAATGGCATTCCAACGGCTTGCTGTCGGGTTACAAATCGAAGGAATTTCAGGGCACAGGCTACAACCAGCTCGTAATGGACGATTCGACGGGCCAGAACCGCGCTCAGCTTTTCAGCAGCACGGCTCAAAGCTACTTGCATCTTGGCTATCTCATCGACCAGCAAGGCAATACGCGCGGCTCATTTCTGGGAAACGGGTTCGACCTCAAGACCGAAGCGTATGGCGCGGTTCGGGCAGGCAAAGGCATCTTCGTGTCGACCTTCGCACGAGGCGGCTCTGCCAGTCAGCCGCTCGACGTTAGCGAGGCGAATGAGCATCTGACCGAATCGACGAACGTGGTCGAGATTCGCTCCGATGCTGCCAAGGCTGTGCAGGCCGAGGATTTAACGGACGCTCACTCCGACCTGCAAGCCTTTACCAACGCGACGAAGCAGGACATCTCAGGCAGTGCAACCAGCGGCAACACGGCCGGCGGCGGCACAGGCGCAGCCAACGGATTCTCCGAACCCGTCATGCTGTTAGGCAGTCCCGTTGGCATCGGCCTTACGTCGATGAAGTCCATTCACGCGGCAGCCACCGACCACGTCAATCTGGTCAGTGGAGCCAACACACACGTAGCCGCCACCAAATCGTTCATCGCAAGCGTCGGCGAAAAAATCAGCCTCTTCGCGCAGACGGCGGGAATGAAACTGTTCGCCGGCAAGGGGAAAGTCCAGGTCATGGCGCTCTCCGACAATATCGAGCTAACTGCAGATAAGACGGTCAAAGTTATATCGACCTCTGATTCCGTCTCGGTCGTCGCGCAAAAGGAAATTACGCTTTCGGCTGGAGGTGCGGTAATCAAGATTTCTGACGGGAATGTCTCCGTGCATGCGCCCGGCGCACTCGACTTCAAAGGCGCATCTCACAGCTTTGCTGGGCCTCAAGGTGAGTCGGCTTCCAATTCGGTGCCGGCATCAGCCTCCTGCGCATCAAAGTTCGCCTCAGCGGCACAAGCCGGCGCGTCATTGGTCGAGTAATAGATGAGCAACTATACGTACATCATCGTTGAGCCCAGCAATGGAAACATTGAGGACCTCCCGTATCCGTTCCCATACGAACTCGGCGAGTTGGTTCCACAGGCGCGACCTGAACTTGCGGGCGTAGCACCGCAGCTCTACAGGCTCGAACATCCGACAAAGCAGTTGTCAGCAATTCGCACGAAAATCGAGCGGGAGGCGCGTGCCGGGTATGCGCCAACCATCTGCGCGATTTTCGAGTCACCGGCCACTACGCAACGGCTGCACCGCCATCTCGCTGACGCGCTTCTGTTGCAGAAGAATCCCGGCGTTTCGGTAGTGTTCCGATATTACGACCCAAGAGTATTCGTCCATCTCCAGTGGATGCTGGATTCTTCACAGGTCGCCGCCGTGATGGGCCCCGTTTCGGTCTGGTCGTACTTCGACCAGCACACAGGCTGGGCCACACGGCGTTTTTCGCCCGGCGAAGAGAGCACTCGACTTCAGGTTTCGGACCAGCAATACCGAGACATCGCACGTATTGCTCTTATCGAACGAACGCTTGAGCCCCTGCGCGCCCAACATCCCGAGCTACCGCCAGATTTGCCCCGCGCTATGAACCGTCAACTCATGAAAGCGGAACAGTATGGTCTTCCCACGGAAGACCAGGGAGTATTCGCACTTCACGGAATTCTCACCACGCCTGACTTTGACAGACATCCTCGTATACAGGCGGTGCTCGCCGGACTGCACGATACGCCGTATTCATATGCGGTAGCACAGTGGAATGACGATGACTGGAAGCGTATCGCCCAAGAAAGCGTCCAGTATTTGTGATGACCATCCCTAACAAGAACAGCGCAGGGACTTTTTATGCTGCTTGACTCGAACTTCCAGAGCGTATCTTCCATTACGCAGTCAGCCATCGCTTCAAGTTCATCGACGACCGGCCGGTGCAACATGTGCCTGAAGAAAGGGCTGCCAATTTTGCCTGTGAGGTATTCAGCTGTTGCGGCTACTCGCGCACACGGTCTGGACGGTGTCCCGGTGTTGATGGGCGGAAATTTTGGAGCGAAGGTGCTTGATGTCGCTCATAAGAAGGCTCGCTATACCCTGCGAACCCTGCGATATGGGTTCATCTATGTGTTTTACCCCAAGACGAATAAGTGGCAGGGCTATGCCGTGACCGCCGAAGGTTACGTGTATGGTTTTCCGCTCGACAAGCCGCTTGACCGGACGCTCGAAAAACCATTTACATGTAAGCAGACGGGACATCCGGAGCTCGCGCAGTGCATCACCATCGAAAACGCAGACAAAGCCGGAACGGTCTATCTCGCGTTTTCTGACGTAAGCTGGACCAAGGCAGTGCGTGACCGCTATGCGGCCAATACCAAGGGCTGTAGGGACAAGCGCATGCAGCCATTCAATGCGGCGGGTTGGTTCGCGAAACCTGGCGCTGGCTTTCCGCACGCTGCGCCAGCAAAGGAAGTCAATAAATGGGTCACGGAATACAAAGGCGGTGCTGCCAGTGCGCTGATTGTGAGCCCCTTTCCCTATCACGAGCGAGCGCATGAATACGCAGCTCTCAACACGGCGATGGATAGCTTGGCGCCGGGTAAGGGCGCTGTCTTCGCCCTCTGGGACCCGATTGGCATCGCTCAGGAATTGAATCAGGAGAGTCGCTACGCGTTCGGCGCGATGATGAGCGAGTACGAATGGGGAAGCTGGTCACGCGATACGGTCCGGCAGCTCAAGGAAGCCGTTGAAGTCGGGGCGGTGAAAAGTGAGCAGGCCGCCGCCGATATGCAGGACGGCCAGATAATGGAAAACAACGCGCTCATCTCGCTGTTCGATGGCGGTAAAACTGCCCAGCGTCAGATTGACGAGCTGCACGCAAATGTGGCAGCTAACGTGGGCAAAGTGAAGGAGAACGCTTGGGAGGAGTATGCCAAGGCGGTTAGCGAGCCCGCCATGACCGATTTCGATAACAAGATGAAGTCTGATGTCCTTGGTGAAGAGAAGAGCACGCTCAATCCGCTGTCCGAGGACCATGCCGCCTGGATGCAATCCGACCCACTCACTGCAGTATTCCAGTTCGACTATGACGAACAGAACCTGTTGACGGGGATTGACTATCAGAACAGCTTCCTGCGCTGCGTGGAGGGGGCGTCGGCACGCAAGGAAGCTTTCGACCTTATGCTTAAGTGGGCTCAAGGCAAGGTCAGCGACCCGACTAACATCATGTTGCGCGCACTTGCGCTCAATCATCAGCCGAACGTTGACAACGTGCTTTCCGCAGGGGACTACCCGTACGCTGAACTTCGAGAAACAGCTGCCAAAACCATTGAGTCATTCTATCGAGCCGCCGCGAACGTCGAGGACCCTAAGCGCGCGGCGCTTCCCCGACTCTACAACAGTGGCGCCGCGTTGATTTATGAGCTGGGTGCCCCAATTGCCAAGACTATCGCCGACGGGGTGGACACACTTGCCGCCAAGACGCTAGTGCTGTTCACGGCGGCCCGGACCGGCCACCAGGTCATCTACCGGCCCGTGCAGGGAACACAGAGTCAATGGATATCGTTCTATGCGAGGCAGATGTGGGAGCTTATGCCGCCCGACAAACGCCCCAGTATGAGTTCGCTGAAAAAGTCGCTCTACGAACAGTTCACTACGAAGAGCGACGCAGGAAAGGTCACGACCGTTCCGCAGTTCATCGTAGTCGATAACGCTCAGTTGAAGACATTCGACAAAGCTGCAATGACGAACGCGGAAGCTGCTCATCAGGTCATAACGCCCGGTAACCGCATCCTGCTGACGGAAGATACCGTCGAGAAAACATTTGTCCCGACCTTTCGTAAATTCATTGGTGGCGAGGTCGGTGCGAATGCCATCGGTGCAGTGTTCTCCCTTATCAACTTCCGCTTCTCATCTAAAGACCTTGCCAAGTCAACCCACTTCAACAGTGAGGAGGCGGAGCGCAAATATTACGCGTCGATAGGCAATTTCCTCGGCAGCCTGTGCCAGGTCGCGGGCAAATCAATCGAAGCGGCCAAGACATTGGAGTTCTCTCTCCCGAAAATCCTGTCGGGCGAAGCCAGCGGCAAATTACTTTATTCAGCAAAGTGGCTCGCAGCGCCGGCGGCACTTCTCGGCGCGTGGTACGACTGGCAAAACGCCAAGGACCAGTGGAAGGAGGGGCATGTAGTGCTTTCGCTCGCGTATCGGGCTTCCGCGATTGGGGGATTTGCGCTCGCCATTGCGGCCTCAGTTGAAGCATTGGCCTTCGCGGTTCTTCCGCTTACCCTGTTCCTTATCGCGATAGGTTTGATAATCTTGTGGATGAAAGAGCGGGAGTTGACCGAATTCCTGGGTCGTAGCTACTTCGGTACAAATAAGAAGGGCAAAGAGGGGCACTACGAGACAATGGCCGAAGAATTGAAAGCATACAACGGCCTTGGGGCTTAAGAGGAATCGCTATGGCATTGGAAGGAAGTCTCTGGGTTAAGCTGAATCGGCCCCTGACAGACGAAGAAAGACAGCGCCAGTTGCGCGTAGATGCGCCAGCCAGCGATACGCCGAGGGACAACTTCTCGGTGTTTTCGATGAGTGACGTGTTTCTGGAAAGTACAAATTCGCTCTTTGGCCAGCGGGGCATGCTGACCTATGCGTGCCTGTTCCTGATTCCCTTTGGGTTGTACATTCTCTTCGGTCAAATCTATGACATGACGCATATCCCGGACACGGTCGCACGCGATGCCACGTTGACGGCGGTAATGGTCGGCATGGGTCTCATACTTGTCGCAATTCTTGGTCTGTTGGGCATCACTATCTGGGCCTTTCTCCAAGAAAATTTTACTTGGACACGTACCCCGATTCGCTTCAACCGCCAAAATCGGATGGTCTACGCCTACAGGGGGGCCGGTGCAAAGGGAGTTATCGCAGTCCCTTGGGATAAGGCCTTTTTCTTTGTCGAGAAGCGTCGTAAAGACACGGTCTCGCGCGTCACCCCGTACCTTATCCGGTGTCACGTCCTTGATGCGAACAGCAATGTAGTTCAGTCATTCTCCGTTGGTAGCAGGGTTACCAGTTTCCTGGATGAATCCACACCCACGGGGCGCGATATCGTCAAGGGGCTTTCGGACCAGTTTGAATATATCCGCCAGTACATGGAGAAGGGGCCAACAGGCCTCCCGATACCGGACCTCGTTCCGACGCACGTTTCTCTTGCCAATTCGTTCAAAATCTGGACGCGCGCGGACCGGGAGTTGGTGCGGGAGGGTAATCCTCAGGCGCATCGCCTTATACGCATGTTCAGCGGATTTGTTTTTGTTACGGCGGTTCTGCATTACATCGGTCAGCTTACAAGCCGCCAGCCCGCTTGGCCTAGCGACGTTTTGCGGGACTGCGAAAGGACGGCCATAGGCGAGCCGATGAAGGTCTGAGCCTTCGCCGCTCAGCCCAACGCGAAAAGGGCATTGCTTAAGGAAGGGCCGCGGACGTTGCATATGGCTGCATCACGAATGAGGCGCGGCCCCGGCGCAAGCCTAACGCGACGCCGCCAGCAAAGAGATTGTTCACGGAGATGAGGCATGGGACGTAGATTCATTGTCCAGGGCGACACGACTGACCGTAACGGTATCGTGATGGACGGCATCAGTGGGTCATCCCTGGACGGGAAACCGCTGGCTTATATCGGCGGCGTTGTCAAATGCCATAGCTGCGACAAGGAAGGTGTCATCATCGCTGACGGAGCGCCACATACCGTATCAGTAATGGGCAAGCAAGTCGCTTTGGAAAATGACCTCTGCAAATGCACATGCGACCCACTCCCCAAGCTCATTGCATCTCAAACACGTGGCTCGCTAGCGTAATAGCCGGTTCCGGGTCTGCCACCGTGAGTTTCAATTAAGGAACAGCCTTGCTGAAAATGTCGTCCGTCGCGAAAGTTTGATTTTCTCGCTATTGCTGCAGCTTGGCGACGCAGTCGCGGATGGCGACCGCAAACTCTGGACGAGAGAGGTCAACATCCGCACGTGCCAGGGACATTAGGAGGTGCCCGATACCCTCGATGACACCAACCTTTCTCGCGGTCTCAAGGTCATCCTCATACGAGGGCAACGCACGGCCGAGCTCCGATTCGATGTTGACAACGCCATCCACCATGTCGAGTGCAATGTCGAACGGCAATGAAAAGGATTTTTTCTGTCTCATAGGCGCGCGTCGTCCAGTTTAATCTCGCAGGCATTTGTCCTGCTCTCGTCGACGAACCGCGTTAGCGAGCCAAAGTCTCGGCAGTAAGTCTCACCACGCGACCTGCTACGGGCAGATACAGCCATTGTTCCTTGACCCGCTTGCCCGTGCACTTTTCAACAGCTTCCGCGTAGGAAGACAGCTGCGAACCGTACTCTTGCACACTCGCATCGTCCCGACTGGTACCGCCCGGGTTGGACGTATGGTCAATGAGGACCGCGAGTGAACTGGAGGAGATTCGGGCTGCGTATCGCGGCGAAGCGCAACTTCATCAAGCTGCTCGCCAAACTGTCGTGAAGTCGCCCGCAGAAAACGGATGCATCTGCCGGCTACGGATTCGTGCGCGGTAACGCGGCGGCGAACGACCAGAGCTGATTCACCCTTGTTGTTGCACGTCGAGAAGGAGTCGCTGGACGGAGAGAGCAGCTGGAGCCTGTCATCGGCGAGCGGTACCTTGTCGGGCCGGGCTATCGTTTGCGCGGCGCTGGCTCCCGGAGTTTCGGCGGAAGCCGGCGTGCTGACCAGGTATCCGTCCGTTCTCGGTCATCGTTGATGCGAACCGCCAATTCACATTGAGGTCTATCGGCGAACTAGAGACTGGCTTGTCAACGCGCATTTGGGCATTCACCGGAAAGCGGAAATCGCGTCGTCCGCCGGGAAGCGTGGTGAGGGCGGGACGGTTGGAGGGTTATTCAGAAACGCGAAGCGATACGCGCATCGGCCGGTAGCGGGACTCAAGACGCGCGGTGTAGCACCACCCGCCCTGGTCAGCAAGACGTCGACCGAGGATTCCATTCCGGTTCTGGTAGCGAATGGCGTTTGCGATGGCCGTCCGGTTGCCATCGAACGGGGGGACAAGAGACTCGCGGGAGGCACGCCTTGCTGACCAGGGTGGTGACTGGCGCTTGCATTCACGATGAGTCGCGTCGCATCGCCGCTTTCCTTGAACATCGGGCGATGTCGCGCAACTAAACAATGCAGGCTGAGTCGGCTGGAGGCATCCGCGCCGCCTCGGAGCACCGGAAGTCAGTTGACGAAGAAGCTCGCCCGCCTTGGGCTGCACTCGCCCGGCTATCTCGATTACAGAGTCTAAAGATATTAGGCCATGCGGCGGCCGGCGATAATTTCCTGACTTCAGTGGTTATTCTTCGCGTCGGCCACGCGGAATGCGATGCAGAGTACACGATGCGGTGATGTGGGGTACGCGTGCCGGCGATGCAGGGTGCAAGCCGCGCCGATGCGGAGTACAAATCGCACAATCCGCAGCCGAAGCGGAGCTACCCTGATTTTTTGGGGTATTTGGGCTGGTAGTGCTGCAAGGCCCATCGCCGTGATGCCATGGTCGTCCGGCGCGCATATACACAGGTATCACCAACCTGCACGTCCTCGTCATGACCAGACCAGATTTACGTTGCCCGCTTCGACCGGTGCGCTATTCGAGCGGCCTGCGCTTTTCGCGGTGCACAGCTCCCGAATTATTCCGATTCCACGTCGTTGACGCCGCGATGTCGCAGACAACGAAAGCCATGGTCCAGCTCCCGGAGCAGCACAATGATTAGGCCGCGGGGGACAAAGCATCCGGGGGGCAACGTCGCCGACCTGCGTACTCTTGCGCATCTCACGGCCGACGCGGCATTGACTGCTGCTCCCGACCGGCAGCGTACTGTACTCGACGCGGCGAAGCGGCTCCATGACATCGCCGACGGACTCGAACGCCGGAAGAGAAAGTCGCTCGAACAAGTCGCGGTCGCCGAACTTCCCGCAAATGCCACGGCGTACGAGATTCATCATTCTCGGCGGCGACAGGCTACCCGCGTGGGCGCGGACGTGTATCTGCCGGGCTGGTCCGCAACGGCGCGAGCGCTGCCGAACGTGTTTCTCCGCTCAGCTCTGTTTGCGGCGACGCGAGGTGTGCAGGCCGACAGCGCAAACCTGCTCGCGGGCGGCTCGACCGGTCCGGTGGCTGAAGAGAAAATTGGTACGTTCAAAGACACCACCATGATGTTCAGCGGGTACCGCCTTTGTCAGTTCGACCGGCTGGTCTACTCGACCTGCCTCGAATACTACCGTGACCTACCCCTTTGCCCTGAAGAGAGTCTGCAGTATCAGCGAACCACGTTCTATCAGTTCGCGAGCCGCTTGGGAAACAGGTACAGCGTCAAGGCGCACAGGGCCATACGGGCCAGTCTGCTGCGCTTGAGCTTTGCCCAGGTGCGCATTCGCCAGGAGCGCATGAACATCGAGGCGCCCAGGCTGCTGTCGGTGAAGTTCGAGGGTAGTGAGTCCGTTGAGGGTTTCAAAGGCAGTGACGTGCTTTTGCTTCGGGTCACGACTTCCGTCGCGGAACTGTTCGGACCGGGCGCGTGGACAGCTGTCGACAATGGCGCCGCAAGATATGATGGACTGAGAGGATGGCTCGCAAACTTTTACGCAGGGCACGCTCAGCCGAAGCCGCTGCCGGCTGAACTGCTGCATCAGCTCTGCGGATACGGGCCCAGCAAGAGTAATTTCAGGGCCAGTCTCGTGCGCGCACTGGAAAAGCTCAAGGACCCATTCACACCTGCATGCTGCCGCGTGGCGAGCTATCACTTCTCCAAGGAAAACAAGACCATTTACGTAGTTCGCACCGCGTGGGTGGCATGACCTCCTGATAGGTGACATAACGATAGTGCTCGCGAAGTTCAGCCGCTATCTCGAGCAAGCATGGCGCGACATCGTTCCAGCTCTTTTGTGAGGAAATCTATTTCGGCTTGCATATCACCTGCTCGCCGTAGAAGCTGCCCGATTGCGTGCCAGTAGGCGAACCCTAAATCGCCGTCTGCGATAGACAGCTCGTGAATCTTCCGAAGCGCAATATCTAGGTCCAGACTGTTTGGCGAAGACATATTTCCCTCCTCATTAGCGGCGAGCGATGGTTAAACGGTCGGGTACCCGAATCACAGGCCGACGTAACCCGCTCTCATAGTCCCAACGGGTCGCTGTCCTCGGTCTGCGAATCGAGATAGGCGCGCATCGCGGCGTCCCTCGCAGTCCGGTATGACTCTACGGAAAAAACGTCGATATTGATGCGGCCAGTTGGGTCTCTCGGCAACACCTCAGTAAGTTTTCCTGCGGCGAGGAGCTTGCGAACGTGTGGACGACTGACGAACAGGTAGTTTGCTGCTTCTGCGATAGTCACAACGGCCCCCTCGGCAATCGTCCCGGAATCCATACTCATAACGTGAGAACTTGCGGTGGGCGCGTATTGTCACCAACCCCCACTGCCTCCTATGCCATTTCGCGCTGCCGACAGCAGCTTATGCAAGCGATTCAACGTCCACGCTATCTCTGCGCGAGAAAAATCCCACTGGCCGCCATCCACCTTCGCTTTCAGACCTTTCTCGACCCGCTCCAGTGCATCGTCCAGCGACAGGCCAGACGCAGACATCTTTCGCGACGCGTACTCCGCGAGCTGACCCGCCAGGTCCTCGCACGCGTCATAGCGTGTCCACAGCTCTTCGTCCGTGAGACCGGTGTAATACCGCCCGTGCGTCTTGCGCACAAGAAGCTTTGGCTGCGTACCCGGCACCAGTCCGGGCGATGGCTCTCTCGGGAAGTTCTCAGGAACCACATGCCGTCTGGTCATCGTCGGCTCCTTGATTGCGAATTTCATCAGCTTCACTGCGACTGGGAATGGGTGTTCGACGTTCTATCGCTGATGTAGAGCAAGACCGTCGGCGTTTCGGCGCGGCCCAGATTTCGGGTAACGCAGCGGCCGACACGTCCAGGTCGATGTCGAGCGGATAGTGCCTAAGCAGGCCTAGCGCCACCGTCTGGACAAGACCGCCGATGGTTATTTCGTCGGCACGGGCGAGCATCCGCAATAGCTCCCGGGTATCAGTCACGGCTTTCGTCCGCTCAAGTGGGGTCGTCATCACCAGCTCCGTCAAGCAGACGTTCGGTGACGTCGGTGTACGACATCACCTCGTACAGTTCGCACCACCGCATCCAGACGTAGTCAACGTTCAATGACGAGCCTTTGCTGCCGACAAGCTCGTAAATGCGTCCAGTCTGAGTCGTGCCCTGCATAGCGACGGGGTCGAACGTCACTATCGGGGAGCTAACGCGTCCCGACCGGTCAAACATATCCATGCCAACAAAATGGCGGCTCCCATCCTCCGTCTCGAATATGCGCCATCGAGACAACGGAATCTTCGGTACTTCGGAAGCGGGGCTTGGTCTCCAGATGGGCATCGCAGTCTCCTGAAGGTGGTAGAGAGTCATACGGTTTAGCCGGAGAGACCGGGCGGCACTCCGTGCGGGTCCAACCACAGCCCGACCGGCGCGCAATTCGCCGGTCGGGGCATGCTGGTCATTCGACGTATCGCTCGACCGCTCATGACGTCGACGATGCGGGCACAAACATGTCGTGCCCCGCTTTCGCTTCGAGTTTCGCACCGATAACCGCCAGCCGGCCGAGCTCGGCGATACGCAGCAGCGCGCCGCGCGTGGCACCGTCAGGAAGCTGCTTCGCACCGACCAGTTCGACGCCGGGCAGCGAGCGGGACAGTGCCGATGACCTCGAACCCATGGCACGGGCAAGGTCCGCTAGCGGAACGTAGCCCTGACGGAACTCCAGCAACTGTGACGGCAGCACGACGCGACAAGGCTGACCGCGCCGTTGAATCAGTTCCGATGCCAGCAGTCCTTCGTCCACCCAGTTCTGGATGGACTCCCATTTCCATCCAGTCGCTTTGGCCAGTTGCTGAATTGACATGCCGGCCTCAAGCAGCGGAGTGCCGAAATACTGCGACACATCTGTCGTCAGAAAGGACATTTCGCCGAGATTCCTGCCGCGCGCGACAGCTTTCACCTTGCCAGTTGCGATGGCTTGCATCAGCGACTCGATTGCCTTTCTGTCACCCATACGCCGGCTGGTCAACTGCGCCCACGTGAGCGTCGCGTCGTCGGCCAGCGCAATGGGCTGCGCCCATCGTTTCACATGCTCATACAAATCCAGGATGGATTGACGTTCAACCGGACCACCTTTCATGAGGTCTTCGCGCCAGCGCTTGTCTGACCGGACCACCCCGCCGGTTTTCATGCGTTCGAGCACGATGGGAGGCACGCCCGCCAGTTCGCTGGCGTCGTAGTCGGAAATCCACCCGGCGCGTTGCCGCTGTATGCGCTCTACCTCAGCGCACGGAATTTCGAACAGTTGGCCGCGGGTGCCAGTGCGTCGCGCGCGGTGTTCGCACTCGCCAGCGTCTATCGAGTCACGCAAACTTGAAACGCTGACGCCGATAGCCTTCGCAGCAGCTGGCGCGCGCATGTAGCCCGTCGCATCTTCGGCCATGTCTTTGGCCGAATCCATGCCCAGAACACACTCGGACTTCTGCGCGGCGACGTCGATGACAATTTGAATCAGAGGTTCGAGCGCAGTGCCGAGGCAGAGCTTGCGCAATCTGATGTACCAGTCGCCGAGCAACGTGTTCAGCGTGCGGGCATCTTTGCGACCGGCAGCAATGCGCTGCTCGACGTGACTTCGGAAGCCCGTCGGCCAGTCCACCAGCAACGCTTCGAGCGGCGAAAGAAACTCGACCGCATCGGCGATAAATTTCGGCAATGCCGCGCTGCGCGGCAACCCGGGGTTCGTCGGGTCCGCGTACTGACAAAGCGTGCGGATGACTTTTACCAGCACGTTGATGTCCACGCCGTGCACAGGCGGTTTGACGCTGCCAGACTGCTGACCGTTGCTCGCAATCAGCGTCGATAGCCACTGCTGACCGCGAGTCGCCCGCACACGCGGCAAGTTGCCCAGGTCATGACCGCACGAGCACAATCCGATGTAGAGCCGCTCCTGCGACAGGTGCTTTCCGCAGGCGTCGCACTGGTCGACCAGCAGGATTTGATGCTGCGAACACGCGGTGACATAGGCGTGCTCCCAGTGGTGTCGCAAGTAAGGCGACTCAGCGAGGCACGCGGGACACACGGCGTCAGATTGCGCACGGTGCAGCCCTCCCCAACCCCGGCAGAGGTCTTCCTGTTGCCGGCTGAATTCGGTCCACGCTGATTCCAGGCCGAGGTTACGGGCCACGTCGGCTGTGCGCGTTAGCAAGGCGCGGCGATTACGCTCGACACCCGCCGTACTTGCAAGGTCGCGCCAACTGAAAAGCGCATTGCCCGCGGCGAGGCGTCGGTAAAAGCCCATTCCGGACTCATCGTCCTTCGGCGCGTAGGTGATAACGAGGCTCATTGCTTCACTCCTGAGTTTTTACGAATTGGTACGGACGCTGCGTTACTGGTCAGGACATGAACGTATGCCTGCTTCAGCGCCGCTGGCTCCACGACTGCGCCGAGGCCAGAGTCCTGAAATGACAGTCTGTGCGGTGACCCCGCGTGACTGACATCCTTAAGCGCCTCGCGACAGTCAGCGTACGTAATGGCACGCGGCGCTTCGTTCGCAATCCAGCTGGCCAGCTCGCGCATGAAGTCGGCGAGCACGCCTATGAGGCCGCCGGTGAGCAGATAGCATTGCTGGGTGAGTACGTCTGCGGGCACGTCGATGCGATAACCCGCCGCAGAGAACAGGCGAGCGTAAGCGACGACGCAGTCGCCATAAGCGGTCATCTGGTCGGCGTCGCTTGCGTCGTACGGAACAAAGTTGCGCGGTGGGCAAGCGCGGCTGCGCAGCTGTTCATTGGCCAAGAAAAGCCGCTCGAGTCGCGGAATGCCGAAGAGAATCAGCGTCATGCGGAGCGTGTCTGAAAGGGTCTTGAGCCAGTCGCCTGCTGCCCGAGGAGGCACTCGGGACCCTTCGTCAACGAGGTGCGAAATCTCGTCGAAAATCACCACGCGAGTGCCAGCCAGGCGAAGTTGCTCCGCCATCAGGTCGAACATCGCGCCCGCAGTCATGCTGCGGGGAACCTGGATGCCCAACGCAGCCAGCACGCTATTAGGAAGTAGTTTGACCGTCGCAGACGGGGGTACCTTCACGACCAGAATGGGCACATGGCGCCGGCCGTCGATGCGGTTGGCGGGGTAGTCGCGCGCCAGGCGCGCGATGAGCGAGGATTTGCCCGCCCGGCTGGGCCCCGGAACGCGAACAATTTTGGGTGCAAATCCGGCGAGGGCGTCATCGACGCGCCGTTTGAGCGCAGTGAGGTGCGCCATGAACATACGATGTCCAAGTTCGCATTCCTCAATTCTTTTACGCAGTAGTTGGGCTGGCGTCACAGCAGTTTTTCTCCAGTGTTTCTGTCTACGATTTCCATTGACGGCGCGTTGTCGTAAGAGATGACGACGCGCTTAAAATCTTCCGTCGGCAATGACGGATTCGTCGAAGGTGCAGGTCCAAACGGCGCTTCCGCTGAGAGGGGCCGGTCGATGGCTCGCTGAATTGCCAAGCCGTCTCTGGCGCGACGCACGGATTCCCTGTTTTCCTCGCGCTTACCGCGGGTCTTGCGCTTGCTGGCTTTTCCGTTTCCGGTGACCGCCTCGTCCATGTCGCGCTCGAATTGGACCTTTGCGTCCGGAGCCGTCCAGTTTTTCATGCCCGTATCGATTCGGGCCTTAGCTTCTGCGAAAGTCCAAGCCGGTGTGTCCGGGCGAACGTGTTCGTGCGTTAACGTGACGAGCGGACGGTCACTTCCCTCGTATACATACACCTGGCGGAAATCGTCAGGGTTGTAGACCACATGAAGTTCAGCATGGTCGCCGTGCGTGGCCAGCAGGTACGAAATGGCTTCGCCCTTGTACCTGAATCCATGCTTGAGGGTGATACCTGTGTGGGCACTCAACGTGCACGGCTCGTGCTCGAAGAGTGCCGCCATCCATTCATGACGCGGTGGCGGCATGGTGATGGGTTGCCCCATTTCTTCAGTCTGGTAAGTCAGGCGTTCAAGTGGCGTCTTGCCCTTGACTGAATCGACCAGCAGTTCGTCCCAACATAGCCGCTCGAGCGGGCTGTTGACCCAGTCCTCATAGAGCCACCTGACAATCCACTTCTCGAGTGCTTCGACAGTCATCAACTCGTCGCCCAGCGCCTCCGGGTCGCGCACTCCATCCTTTCCCTCGAAGCGCGTGCATCCCGGGAGACGCTGGAGTGCCTCCTTGAGCGACCTGTTCAGGCGTTCGATGAATGGCTTGCCTTGAGCTTCTTTTGCTTTGCAGTGCTTGACGTCCATTCCTAGCCGCTCGAGGCGGAAAATTCGTCCTCCCTTTGTCTCCGGGCCGTTATCAAAAATCACTTGTGCGGGCGTGCCAAAAATGTTCAGCGCGTGAAGAATGCCAAGCTCCGCGAAGCGGGCTGCCTTGGCCGGCGTCAAATACATTTCGAGGCACAAAAGTGAATCCATCTCCCGTGGCGAACCATTGACGAGATGCCATCCCACGGGATATCCGGTACAGACATCAATCGCCAGTACCAGATAGACGGTCCGGGCGGTGCTATCAGGTGTGCGCACGACGAATGGCAGGTGCAGAGCGTCCTGCTCGATGCGGGCGAACGGGAACGCCGCCCGAATTCGCTTTTTCGCATATGACTTGCCAGCCACACGGTCGAGCGGGTCCATGCGGTCGTATTCGGCATCGACGGTCAGGTCACGAATCCTCGCGCATACGAACTTGCGGCTGATAGCGTGCTTCGCAACATGCAGGCCACGACGTCGCGCCTCACGGTCGATGTATTCCGTCGTGTCGAGAACTGTCCACTTCGATTCAGTGACCAGGTATTCGCTCTCGATGACCTCTTCGACGAATTCGACAAGCTCCTTTGAATACCTGGCCGCTGAATTGCCTTTATTCCTGTCACCCTTGAGGACCGGAAGGCCAAGCCGTTGATTCTTGTGAGCCCGGTACAGGGTCGCGCGCGAGGGAAACGGACGAACCAGCAGTTGCCCCACTCGCTCCTTTCCATAGGCATCACGGGCCAGAGGAATGGCTGCGTCAAACGAAATGCCGCGTTGCTCACGGATTTCATCAATGCGCCTTAGGGCATAGGTCAGCACACGGACCTGGTCGTGCAGTGCATGGTTGTCGTATTGAGCAGCGATGCTGACGCGCGGCATCCCTTTTCGATGCAGGACCAGGCTGCCTTCCGAAATTGCGGCTCGGAGGCGCGGTTCATCGTCATACCGGGCCTCACGTTTCTCGGCATCGAAGATGTGGATTGAGCCGGCATGGAGGTGACTGTCCAGCACCTCGAAGTAGCTGTCCGGCTTACCGGGCGGCGACAACCTGTCGCCAGCGCGCAGGTCGGGCATCATGGCCGCAGCTCCTCAATCAGGCAGAGGTGGCTCAGGTCGCCATATGCGGCCGAAACTTGCAGAGTCGAGCAGATGTGCTGGTGCGCGAGGTCTGCCTGCAGCACGCCGGTCGCCAGTAGCGGAGGAATCAGGCCCGTCGAAATCTCGAGGTCGGCGCACAGCGCGCGCTGCAGTACAGGGCCCGATTCGCAATAGCTCTCGACCCGGTCAATTATGTCCGGCGTCACGTATTCGCGCGCACGCACTATCGCCGGCTTCAGCAGTTGCGCGTTGACGACGGCCGGGTGCCGTTCATCGGCGGGAACGACCACCGTGGATAGCGGATAACAATACGCCTCCATGATTTCCCGAGCCCGCTCAACCTTGGCCCAGTACCGACCATCACCCTCGAATGCTTCGAGCTTGACCTCGTATGCGCGCTGCAGGCCGTCGGCCTGAACAGTGGAGAAGTCGGGCGTGTACTCCACCTCCCCGGTGCGGCCACCGCGCGCTTTGCGAGCTTCAGACAGTTCCTCACGCGTGAACAGCAGCCGCTCCAGGACCAGGTCGACGGTGAACGGTTGCTGCCTGAAAGAGCGCACGCGTGGGTCGATGGACAGCATGTGCGCTACAAGGCGCTCCGCGTCGGAGTCGACGGTGATGTGGCCGGCGGCCTTTTCGGCAAAGGTTCCGATGCGGGCTTTGCCATAGGTCCGGGCGGTGAGCCGGACGCCAGCGTTCGCGGCATTCCGGTGACTACGGACGCCATAGGACGGTGCGCCTCTCATTTCGCGCCTCCGTCCGGAGTCTGCAGCCGGCTGCGCGTCTGGGTGGTCGTCCGGAGTGCAGTTGCGGCCCACCGGGCCGGCAAACTGGCTCGTAACGGTATTGTCAGCATTCTGTCCTCGCAAAAAATTGGGTTGCTAAGGACGTGTAGTGCTGCTGGTTTACCGCCGGTCGTATACGACCGAAAATACACGTGAGAGAATCACGACACCAGAAAAGCAGACGCTCCAACAAGGTCGAGGGGGAACGATGGAAGGATTGCACACGCGTAGTCGGCTGCAAGCTCAGCCGTACGGCCAATGGGAAGAAGAAGCGAAGGGGCTTATAGAAGAGGGAATGGAGGGGCGCAAAATCGGCTACAAACAGCTTTCGCGGATGCTCGAGAAGCTGGGCATCTACGAGTCGCCTGACCAGATAAACCGCAAAATCAATCGCAAGCGGTTCTCGGCAGCATTTCTGATTGCCTGCCTGCGCGCCATGGACGTGAAGACCGTCAAGCTCCACTCCTTTATGCAGGGACAGAAATCGGAGGGTTAGACGACTGATAACCCATATCGCGAAATTAGTCCGCAGCCAGTCCGGTTTCATCGCCTGCCCCCCACCGTACCCTCTCATAAAATGGGGGCCTGACCTGGCGGGCGGTCAACGCGACGAATAAAGGCGCATTCTTGGTACTGCGCGCCGGCGTTGCACCGGCTTGGGTTTACCAACGTAGGCAATAGTGGAGGGATTTTCAAGCTGCCAAAATTTCTCCGGCGATGAAAATATCAACGCCGCTGAGCTTCCGCGTACCCGTTCGGCCGAGCATTTCCCTTAGAGTCTGTTTACTTCTGGGTAACACCCTTCCTGCCGCTAACATCGAGGCTCAACATCAGTTGCTTGCCATGTTGGTCGACGAGAGTTTGGAGTTGAAACTTGAACGAGATGCAGGTAATCCTAACGCCCGCCGAGCGGCTCCACTACCGAGACTTGTTGAGGAGCGCGCGCTACGAGACGCTGGCGGACGCGGAGGGGTTTGAATCGATTTGCTTTGCGATTGAGCGCTTGGGTATGCGGCTGCACGGTCAGGTCGCGGCGATGGGAATCTATCGAACAGCTCTCAGAATTCTCGCCAACGAGTCAACAATTTTTAGCGAGCTACCAGCACAGTTTCCGCAGCTTTTTATGCCGTTTGATGCGCTGTTCGAGGCAATTCGTGGGGCACGTAACGACGCAATGCACACGGGTGTTTACGCTCGCAGCATCACGCATAAGGCGAACGAGCTTTGCCTCGGCTTGGAGGACGCCCTTATGGCAAACGGACGCATGGACGACGAGGCAATCGTCGCGCACTTTATGGTTCGCTCTCCCATCGTCGTTGAGGGATGGCAGCCCGTGGCGCAAGCACGCCAGCTCATGCTTACCTATTCAATTTCGTACCTTCCGTGGTGGAACGGCGACAAGTGGACGCTGCTTTCCGAAACGAGTGTGCTCCGGTACCTCCGGTCTGCACGCACGCCGAACGAGCGCGTCGGCTTTCCGGCAAGGCAACTGCACACGGCAGAACTGGACCTTATCGACGCAGTGACCGTCGCGCCCGACACAAGAATCGACGAATTGCTGTCGATGCTTCCGGCAGATAATGCGTCGAAGCTCTGGCTGGTCGTCGACAGCGCCATTCCAGAGCGACTGTTGGGAGTTTTCACTCCCTTCGACTTGTTGTAAGACGGTTGAACCCATCGCGCGCCAGCAGTGTTGCTGGCGTGACTGTGTGACTCTAAAGCATCCCGGCGACCAGTTGGACTTCACTGCGCTACTCGGACATCGCTTCGATTGCGTCGGCAAATATTCGAACACGTTCTTCTTCCAAACGCTGAATTTCAACCGTCCTTTCGTTGATAGCTCGAAGTGCATGCTTGGCCGCGGCGCACGCGCGCGCTGAGGGAAGTGGAACGACAAGTCCTCCAAGGTCAGAAAGTCGAATGTTACGGACCGTACTTCCGGTGACAATTTGTCGGAGGCGGTCTGCTCCAATCCGACTTTTGAAGAAGAGATACAGTGCCTCCGCGTAGCTTGCAGATTTCGAACGCAATATGAGGCAGGAGTTCGGCATCGATACACGACCACCGTAGGCGTCCTCCACAAGCCCCATGGCACCGACCGCTCCTTTCGCCACCATCACTATGTCGCCAGGTTGAAGGTCGGCAGCTGTTTCAGGCGTCTTTATACGTTCCGTCTCGCAAGTCTGGTCTTGCGTTATTTCGATAAATCGAACATACGGGGACGCGCGGACTACGCTTTCGGTGCTCAGGCTTGCGCCCAATCTAACCGAGCCCATTGATACTGACGATGGACGAATAATCTGCACGAGGTCACGCAGTGAGACGCCATTGTCGGCCGCTTCCTCCCCAGACGATGAGCCTGTGAGTATCATGCGTGGAAGAAGCGAGCCACTGCGCATAATTTCTTCGCTGCTCAGTCTACGGCTGTTATCAGCATCCTCGACGCGGCCTTCGATGCCATCGAAAATGCTGCGTGTAAGAGTGCGGCTCGACTCAACCTCAATTCTCCGACCCCGACCCCTGGTGCCCGCAGTTGGACGCTCAGGCAAAGTCATGACGAACACGGATGCGTCTGCAGATGGCTCTCCAGAGAATCGAAGAATCAGCACAGAATACTGGTGGGTTGCAAGCGGCGTCACGCCATTGGGAAGCTCGAGTACGGCTTCTACACGACCCGATGAGAGAAGCTCATTACGAAAATCAGCCGCCTTCCCAGTACGATAGAGCATGGAACTCGGAACAAGCGCAATTAGCCGTTTGATACTGGAACCGATGGCCGAAATAACCCCGCGCAGGTCTTCACTGGCTGCATAAGGAAGCTGTTTTGCATGCGCACCGCCCGAAACGCCGGGGATGAGTGGAAACGCCGCTATTGCGACATCGTTATGGGCATCCCCTTTAGAGACACGCTCGAACGGCAAAAATCCGTTGGACTTAACGCCAACCACGTTTTCCGTCCCCCCGATGACGGTCCAGGTGGTGGCACGGGTGATTGCGACACATAGCGCCGGAATGTCAGACCCGGAGCAATACTGTTCGACTGACACGCCAGCCCCGTTCAATCGAGATGCCACAAGGCAAAGCGGGTCCTGCAGGACAATAGCCCGCGTATGCGCCCCCTCTTTAGCGAGGTCGGTCAGGAGCTGCGCAATATCCGGCGTCAGCAGCGCCTCCCCACGGCGTCTCGCGGTGTCCGAACTCGAAATCCAATCGAGAATTTCAGAAAGGTGAGGCGCCGTCTGTTCTAGTAGGGCCCGCAAGTCCGCCTGGAGGACGGACACTGCATTCGACTTGGGCAAATCTCCCCTTTGCACGCCAGCGAGCATCGACAATGCAGCCTGATATGCATCAGGAACACCGTGGTCGCGCAGGGTCACCACAAAGTCCCGGAATTCGTCGGTCGGATTCAAAGGACGATTCATCTTAGTTGCGCTCCGTCTGCGGGCTTCTGACCGTTCCTTCGGGGTATGGACGGGTATCGAATGTAACGTGCAAATCTAGCTTTATCGGCGGCAAGTTCACCGGGTGCAGCGCCAAGGCCGTAACGATAGCAGCGAAAGCCGGCCGCCGGGATTGGCGCGACTTGGGCGCAATTGACTCTTCTTCTCGCGTCAGATGTTTCATTTTCTCGTGACCCAGAGTTTCGACCAACAAATCATGACATGATTTGTTGGTGAGTGACAAGTATCTTTTCACTTGTACAGAAAGCCGAAGAGCCGGGCCAAGCTGATGTCCAGCTGAATGAAAACGTCTTGTTGAGATGAGTCGCCCAACGCGCTTTGGCTTCCGGGTCCGTGAGCCCGCGCTTCGGCGAAGCACTCAAGAACTTGAGGACCGCACGCAACCATCATCGTCGATGGCTTCCCGCTCTCGACCGAAGTTTTCGCGTAGAACACGATGGCGTCTGCCCCGGTGAACAGCGGTTCAGCGATACGCTAGGCGCGAATACCTGCTTAGGCTAAAGGTCAATTCGGACGCGCGTCCGTCGATGAAAATCCTCCACAAACCAGATGACGAGAAGCGCTCGGTCATGATTGTGCCGCCGACAGAGTATGCGGGTCGAGTTGGCGGACGCTGCTAGCTAAATTCGTTGAACGTAAAATCCTGCGGGCAGCCTGGAGCCCGCGTCATCCCCTTACCCCGCCGCCGCACCGTCAATTCTGGGGACGTGAATCCTTTTCTCCCGCCCCCGAGCGTGCCCGCAACGTCTCGTAGAGTTGCCCTGGTCCAAGAAGGATGTCCATTAACCCCTCACGCACCCGTTCAGAACCAAGCGCCTGCGTACTCATTGCACTATGAGCATCAAGCGCGTCCATGATGGCCTCCATCACCGCCACCTTTAGGTCCGGCGAGTTGGCAAACTGCGCCTTACTGTTGCTCGCGGCCTGCTGCAACATTCTCGGGTTCTCGAGCAGCTTGCCTTTAATAGCACCATTGACGTACACAAGCTGGTCGTCATCGGAGAGTTCACCCTCAAACAGGCCGTTGACCTTCTGGATGATTTCGTTCAGGAGCGCCTGCTGCTTCTCCTGGACCGAGCCACTGCCAACCGCGTCCATCGGCGCAAGCTTGTACGTCTCGTCCTGTTTCAGATTTAGCGATTGCTTGCCTGTGTTTTTAAGAGTGTGGTGGGTCAACACCACCTTCGACAGGTCAACCGTATCGCGTTCGAGGCCAAATTCCAGCAGCGGTAAAAGCCGTTTGTAAAAAAGAAAGCGCTTCTCGATAACGGTATTGCCGTAGTTGAAAATTTGCGACAGGAACGCATAGAGGCGCACGAATGCGCCCATGTCATTCCTAAACAGCACCAGCGCCTCAAGGGTGTCGCTCGCCGCCTGTGCGGCCTTATTATCGTGCTGCGCTTCGGCAGCCGCCAATACCTGCTGCGTCGCCTTGTAGCGTTTGAGCAAGCGGTCAGCCACGGGCGCGATGGCCGTGCTCAGTTGCGCCTGCGTTCCTTTCGGGTCCAGCTCGACCGATGCCACCCGGTCCACTTCGAAATCATCGTAGTGTCCGCTTGCGTCAAGCTTGGCACGCAGGTCGTAAACATGATGCGGGTCGGTGGTGGCCTCAAGCTCGGCAGTCTCGTAGTAGGTCTTGAATGCCTTGAGAATCTCACCAGCGTCGTTGACAAAGTCGAGGATATAGGTGGTGTCCTTCCCGGCATGTGAACGATTCAGGCGCGACAGCGTCTGCACCGCCTGGATGCCACCCAGCATCTTGTCGACGTACATGCCGCACAGCAATGGCTGGTCAAAACCCGTCTGGAACTTGTTGGCCACCAGCAGCAGGTGATAGTCGGCTTCCGCGAACGCGTCACGGATGTCACGTCCCTTGAGGCCCGGATTTAGGTCCTTGCTGGTTTCGGTCACCGGCGCAGGATAACTCTCGGGGTCATCGATTTCCCCGGAGAAGGCCACCAGCACGCCCAGCGGATAGTTCTGCTTTTCAATGTAAGCACGAATTGCTTTCTGCCAGCGCACGGCCTCCTTGCGGCTTGCGACGACCACCATCGCCTTCGCCTTGCCGTCGAGCAGCGGTTGCACGTTCTCCCGATAGTGCTCGACAACGACCTGCACCTTCTGCGTAATGTTGTACGGGTGCAGGCGGACCCATTGCATGATGCCCTTCATCGCCGCGCTGCGTTCCACCTGTTTCTCGTCGAATTCCTCGCCGTCGTGAGCGAGCCTAAACGCGAGCTTATAGGTGGTGTAGTTCTTCAGCACATCGAGAATGAAGCCTTCCTCGATGGCCTGGCGCATGGAATAGACATGGAAGGGCTGCGGCAGTCCGTCCGGCCCGGTGCGGCCGAACAATTCCAGCGTCTTCTGCTTGGGCGTAGCGGTGAAGGCCACGTATGTCAGCCCCTTCGCTCCGGTGCGCCCTTCCATTTGTGCCGCGAGCAGGGCTTCCGTGTCGATTTCGCCGCCGTCCTGCAACGCGGCCCACTCCTCCGCCGACAGCAGTTGCTTGAGCTTGGCCGCTGCCTCACCCGTCTGTGAACTATGGGCTTCGTCGGCAATCACGGCAAAACGCTTGCCCTCGGTGGCTGCAAGCTCCTGCACTGCCTGCAACGCAAACGGGAAGGTCTGGATGGTGCAGACGATGATTTTCTTTCCGTCCTTCAGCGCCTGACCGAGCTGCGCGCTCTTGCTGCCGTGCTCACCGGTGATGCTTGCGACGACGCCGGTGGTGCGCTCAAAGTCGAAGATGGCTTCTCGCAGTTGCGAATCCAACACTGTCCGGTCCGACACCACCAGGATGCTGTCAAACATCTTTTGATGCTCGGCGTCGTGCAGGTCGGCCAGAAAATGCGCGCTCCAGGCAATCGAGTTGGTCTTGCCCGAGCCGGCCGAATGCTGAATCAGGTAGCGCTGGCCCGCGCCTCCGCGCAATACGTCGGCGACAAGACGGCGGGTCGCATCGAGCTGGTGATAGCGCGGAAAGATGACGCTCTTGAGTTGCTTCTTATCATCGCGCTTACCAATCAGGTAGCGGTGCAGGATGTCGAGCCAGCTGTCGCGCGCCCAGACCTGCTCCCACAGGTACGCGGTCGCAAACCCGTCGGGATTTGGCGCATTACCTGCCGCCCCCTCATTGCCCCGATTGAACGGCAGGAACCAGGTCCCCGTACCGGCGAGGCGCGTGCTCATCATCACTTCGCGCTGACTGACTGCAAAGTGCACAAGTGCTCCACCGGGAAAGTCGAGCAGCGGCTCCGCCACACCACCCTTAGGATGCGGATGACGGTCGAAGCGATACTGGTCCACCGCATCCTGCACGCTCTGCGTGAAGTCCGACTTCAGCTCCGCAGTCGCGGCCGGAATTCCGTTGACGAACAGCACGAGGTCCAGCGCATCCTGCGGATGGTTGGGCGAGTGCCGCACTTGGCGAACCACGCGCAGGCGGTTCGCAGCGTAATGCTGCTGGATGACGGGATTGATGGCGAGCGCCGGCTTGAACTGGACCAGCGATAGTGGCTCCTTCAGCCCGAGCATTTCCACGCCACGGCGCAGCACGTCCAGCGTGCCGCGCTCATTCAGGCTCTTGCGCACCCGTTCGGCGAGCCGCTCGTTGAGCGCCGGGCCGTGAGTCTTCGTGAGGCGCTGCCACGTATCCGACTGCGTCGATTCAATCCACGCGGTCAGGTCAGGCAGAAAGAGCGCGCTGGCGCGGTCGTACTTCGCAGCATCGCCCTCGGCGTAGAGCCAGCCGTGGGCCGCCATGGACTGGCAGATTTCGGCTTCGAAGTGGACTTCCTGGTGCAGCGCCATCAAGCCCCCTGTCCTTCACGCGTTAGTTGCTGCGGGTCCCAAACCCGGTCGGCGAACTGGCGGTAGAGCAGATGGCGAGCTTCCATCTCGTCCTTGCGGAACTGGGGCAGCGCCTCGAAGGGCAGGCCCTGCTCCCGGATATAGGCCAGGAAGCCCGGGTGTCGCTCATAGCACTGCTCGTGCAGCGAGCGCGCCAACAAATTCTGGCTCACGTAGTGCTGCCGCTTCTCGGCGTAGGGTAGGTCGCCATAGCTGGCGTTGAAGGTCTTGGGCAGCAGCAACAGGCCACCAAAGCGGTTCCGCCAATCGGCGAACTCGACCGGTGAGGCAAACTCGTCAGCGTGCCGTTCGGGATGGTCGGCCCAAATGTGCTCGATTTCGAAGCGGCCACGACCGTCCACCAAGTAATCGCTGGTCTGGCTGCGTACGCCCGAGGCCGTCTCCAGGAAGGCTGTCATGCGTGCCAGCAGCACCTTGATATAGCGCTTCGACCATTGGTTCAACCCGAACCCGGCGAAGCCATTGCGCTTGCGGTCGCTAGTACCGTCGAAGTCGCACCCCTGCTCTTCGAGCCGGGCCAGAAGAAGGTTCACGAGCTCACCCAAGTCTTTGCCCCGAATATCGCGCAAGATGAGGAACACCGCATACGACATTGCCCCATAAGTCATACTCAGGTAGTTCACCGCGCGGCGCGCGAGCAGGATGTCCAAGAAGATGGCCACCGCGCGAATCTTGCGTGCCAGCATTTCGGGCGAATCGTTCACCCGCAGAGGTGCCAAAAGTAGCGGGTACTGCAAGGTGAAGTTGAAGCAAGCGACATGGTACACAGGCTCCAGGCCTTCCTCTGGCTTGAGCGACGCCTTGCGGATGCGCTCGTACTGGCGCGTGTAGAAAACGAAGTCCTCGCAGAGGAAGCGGACATAGTCCGCGCTGTTGCGCAACCCGAGTGCCTCGGCATGCTCGCCCACCCAGCGATGAAATTCGGTGCCGATGCGTTCGAAGTCCTTGTTCTCCGCGCCGCTCCTGCGCTCGCGCACGCTGTTAGCATAGCAGGCACGCAGCCAAGCTTTCACTGCGTCGGTGTCCTCATCCTTTCCGAGCTTACGAAGTGCCTCCACACGTTCGCGCCACAGCCGTGCCGCCTCGTTGCGTTGGCCCACGTCGCCAATGTTGGCCAGCAGATAGCCCTTGAGCATGTCCAGCGGCGAGAGCGACAACCCCCTGTCATTCATCGTCTCGAAGATAGTGTACGCATCCTCGTCGGACGCGGCGCGAATCTCAATGAGGTAGACCTTCTCGCTCAACCAGTCGCAGAAGTATGGCAGCGTGTCGTCGTCGAGGTCTTCGCCGAGTTCGTCGAGCAGTTCCTCCAAGTCCCCGTAGCGCGCGACGATGGTCTGCACCGACTCCGACGCGTCACTGGTGTCGGGCATCTCGCCATTGAACAGCGCCGTCATGATGGCTCGACGGTCTTCGACCGCGATGTTGAACGCGCGCTCGCCGAAGCGCTCGGAATAAATCAGGTCTTCCAAGTGCACCCGGTCGAGGCGCTGGCCTTGACGGCGGTGTAGCAGCAACAGCAGCAGAGTTAGCGTGGTCAGGCGTTGCTGACCGTCGACAATGAAGAGCTGCCCATCGCGTTCGCTGAGGATGATTGAGCCCAAGAAATAGTTGCCGTACTGCGCAACCGCGCCACGTGCGTTGCCCGCGCGGTGTGATTGCAGGAACTGGCCGGTCAGGTCGTCGATGAGTTCCTTAGCCTGCTTGCGCTGCCACCGGTACTCGCGCTGGTAGTAGTCGATGCCATAGCGCTTACCCTTGAGCACCTCGCTGACAGTGCGGGCTTTGCCGTCGATGGTCTTCATATGACGAGCTCCTCCCGCTTGTTGACGGGCGATTGCACGGCGCCGCGTACATCAATTTTGCCGGTGACGGCGGCGGCAATCAGGGCACTGCGCCGCTCCTTGAGCAGCTCAATGGCTCGTTCGGCTTCGGCTTTGAGGATGTCGAGCTTGCTGGTCTCGGCATCTAAACAATCGGCGATTCGTAACTGCTCATGCACTGGGGGAATTGGAATTTTGATTTTTGCAATGATTCCCGCGCCTAGGTTCATCTGACTCGTTTCATTTCCACCGTCGCGTATGTGGTCATACGCCCCCATAAAGAAGTAGCGCCCATATTCGACAGTAATTCTTGGTCCGAATGAGATAGCCGCGCACGCCTGATTGTAGGTCGCGTCGATAGTGAGCAAGGCGACACGTCCACGCGTCACACCTTGACCGTACATTGCCATCATCAAAGTGCCTGGCTTGGCGACCTTTACCGCAGAGTTGGCTATCGCGGCTTCGGTAATGAACTCTTCTGTTTCTGAAATCGGAGTCCAGTTAATTTCTCCGGTCTTAATCCATGGAATGGAACCGTTCCAGTAATTTTGCTCGCCACGGTCGGGGGTCGCCCCTGTTTCAATTTTTGCGACGTAACTCAGCGCGCTCACCTGCCAATGCGCCGGCACTTCGCCCAGCCACATCACGCCGGAATCCCTCATCTGCGCCTTGGGATTGAGGCCACGGGTGACGGCGTGGGAGATGGTCGCCTGGCGCTTTTCCGCCAGAAGGACAATGAGCTTTTCCTGCTCCGCTATCAGCGCATCAATCCTGCCAGCTTCACGGTCGAGAAAGGTGGCGATAGCAGATTGCTCCAAGACGTCGGGCAGTGCAATCGTAATATTGCGCATCTCGGAGTAGTTCGTGCTCCAGAGGTCCGCAACAATCCCTTTACCAAAACGATAGTATTCCTCTTGGAAAGGCCGGCTTCTCAGGAGATGATGTGCGAATTCAATCGACATTGATTCGCTTGGTCAAAGAACAGTATTTATCAGAGAGACAGAACCATCAAGGCTTGCCGCGCCCGATGAACCCTTTCTGTCTGAGCGGCTGTTAATGACGAAATCTCCGATACAGACGCGCTTTCGGTTGTCCCCATCATCTGTTTTTGCGGCCGTTTCAAGCTGAGGAACTATGCCGGATTTTGTGACCGATAGCGGGGGGAAATCTTTATCACTCACCTTCTCCCGTCGCTCGTCAAAATAGAACCCGAGCCTTCGAAGTGCCCAATGCGTCGGGACCTCGCCCAACCATGCCAGCCCGCTATCCTTGTATTGCGGATATTTCGGCAAACTCATTCCGCCAACTCCTCAAGCATCTTCATGATGCTGGCCGTCACTGTTTTAAGTTCCACGTCAATCTCATGAAGGCTGCGTGGCGCTTCGAACACATAAAAATGCCGGTTGAACGGGATTTCATAGCCGACCTTGCTCTTTTCATTGTCAATCCACGCATCCGGTGCGTGCGGCAACACCTCGCGCTGAAAGTAGGCGCCGACGTCATCGGCAAGGGGCACATTCTCGGTATCGCGCTGCGCGCTGTCCGGCTGCGGTTTGCCTTTCTGCTTACCTTTCTGCCCAAGCACTACGTTACCGTGCTCGTCGCGCAGCGGGCGCTCAACAGTAATCGTCGTATAGCCGAAGTCCTCGTTTCTAAAGATGCGGGAGATAGGCGCCAGTTTGACCCGACCGCCAGTCGGTGCATCAGGAGTATTGGCGGCGGCAGTTACGACGTAGCGGCCGACTTCCTTGCCTTCGGTGTCCAGCACCGTCGCCAACTCGGCCTCAAGGAAATCGCCAAACAGTCGGGTTATCATGGCGATATGCTCGTCGCTGAGTTCTTTGCGCTTGCTGCCAAGATTCTTGCGCATCTTCTGCCAAAAGCTGGAAGCGTCGATGAGCTGCAGCCGGCCCTTGCGATTCTGTGCCTTTTTGTTCGACAGAATCCACACATAGGTTGAGATGCCGGTGTTGTAGAACATGTCGGTCGGCAGGCCGACGATGGCTTCCACGAGGTCGTTCTCCAGCACGTAGCGGCGGATTTCACTCTCGCCGCTGCCAGCGCCGCCGGTGAAAAGAGGCGAGCCATTGAGCACAATGCCAAAGCGGCTACCACCTTCTTGCGCAGGCCTCATTTTGGAAAGCAGGTGCAGCAGGAACAGCATGGAGCCGTCAGAGACCCGTGGCAGGCCGGGCCCAAAGCGACCATCGAAACCCTTCTGCTCATGCTCCTGGCGAACCGCCTTCTCAACCTTTTTCCATTCCACGCCGAACGGGGGATTGGACAGCATGTAATCAAACTTGCGGCCACCGTGACCATCGTCAGAAAGCGTATTTCCGACCACGACGTTGCCAACGTCCTGGCCCTTGATGAGCATGTCGGCCTTACAGATGGCGTAAGACTCATCGTTCAGTTCCTGCCCGAACATGTTCAGGCTTGCATCCGGGTTGTGCTCGAGCAGGTATTCGCCGGCCACAGACAGCATGCCACCCGTCCCGGCAGTTGGGTCATAAATAGTACGCACCACGGCGTTACCGGGGGTGAGCACATCGTCGTCCTCGATGAACAACAGGTTCACCATCAGGCGGATGACCTCACGCGGGGTGAAGTGCTCCCCGGCGGTTTCGTTGGAGATTTCTGCAAATTTTCGAATCAGCTCTTCAAAAACCAGCCCCATATGTGTGTTATCCACCGCCGTGGGGTGCAGGTCGATGTTTGCGAACTTTTCCGTGACTAGGTACAGCAGGTTCGACTTGGCGAGACGCTCGACCTGCGTATAAAAATCGAAGCGTTCGAAAATGTCCCGTGCTGCAGGTGAGAAGCCCTGTATGTACGCGTAAAGGTTCTGCCGGATATGGTCTTGGTCTCCCAACAGCTTGACGAGGTCGAGTGGTGAGGTGTTGTAGAACGACTGGCCTGCCTTGCGCGTGAGGAATGGGTCTGGGTTCAAGCCAGCCTTCGTCTTGGCGTCTAATTCGGCCAGCACTGCCGGTTTAGTAGATTCCAACACACAGTCCAGTCGACGCAGCACTGTGAACGGCAGAATGACCCGACCATATTCGGATTGCTTATAGTCGCCACGCAGAAGGTCAGCGACAGACCAGATAAAGGACGATAGCGCTTGATGATTCATTTGTTTATGACTTCCTGCCAGCGAAATGGTACGGCGAACTCGTCGGGAATCGCGGTTGTCGGCGCACGACCGAGCGATGCCTAAAACCGTCAGATTTTACACCTCGGGTCCACACATTTCCGCATATGCGGTACCCGATGGGACAAGCGCATGGCCAATTCATCGAGGCGGGTAGCACCCCTCGAGTCGCGTCGATGCAACCAACCTGATACCTCGGCTACCGGCGCATGGAATTTTGTTTGCGCACACTCGAACGACACGCAGGGGCATATAGCAGTGTGACGTTTGCCGTCTTTTTCTTTGCTACTGACAAATTGGTCTGAAAAGCAAATAAGACGCTGGCCAAACCTAGAGTTTGGACAAACCGCGCAGAAGTAACACGGGCCTCATGCCGCCGTGGGCGTGTAGACCAACCTTCGATTTAAGATTTTCTGCGTTTTTGCCGATAACAAAACCATCCTCTGTTCATGGATACACCCGCATCGGGTCAAGTTCACGTGAACGCATGAGTCGATTTACGCAGATGACTGGAACAAGAAGGGAGATGTGATGGTTGAAAAGATGGGCCACGTAAAGAATCCACTGACCGTCATAGCGATTTTCGCAGGTCTGGCTGAACTCAGTGGAACCGCCGTTCTCCCCGCCTTGGAAAAAGAAATTCAAAGAACCTATGTTTGGTTCTTAATGCTTTTCCCTTTGTTTCTAGTGGCCGTCTTCTTCTTTGTTCTGTACAAGAAGCATCATGTGCTTTACGCGCCAACTGATTTCAAAGATGACAAAACCTTCACTCATCTCTTTGAGGCTGCATCCAGCTCTTCTAAGGTGGGAAAGCTCCTCAGTGAATCGAACGATTTGACATCCGAAAACGGCGGAGTCGGAGATGCAAACGGCACCACGGACAAGCCGCGGCCCGCAGTCGACGGTATTGCAGAATCCCTGTCGCCTGAATCAATATCGGCCGAGCAGACCCTGAGGAATAGCTTTCAGGGGATTGGTCTTCTTGCAGAGGAACTTGTCGCGGCTAAGTTGACGAAGGAATACGGTATTCGCTTCGAACGAAACTTGGCTGTAAAGGGCCAGCCAAGGCTTGTCTTTGATGCCGTTGCAAGTAGCTCGGATAGAGCCGTTGTTCTTGAAACGAGATTCACTAGGACCGGAGGAGTTCCGGAAGACCGTCTGGCTGAATATTTCCGGCGTGTTGACCAATTTTCGAACACACTGCCGGACAACTTAAGAGAGAAGTTTGAATTCGTACTCGCGATAGTGACCGACTCGGAGGATTCTTCCAAGCTGCTTCGAATAGACCGATTGCTTGAAAGGGCTCAAGCACTGGCCAACAGCTACCCGTTTAATACAACGGTCCGACTTTTTCACATGAAGGAACTGGAGCGCGAATTCGCAGTTAGTTAGAGTCTCTAGTGCTGGTTTCGGCCATTGTCGGTGGAGGGTGCACTACATGGTTTGCGCCCAGTCGTTTTCGCAGGCCGGGAGGCCAAAGAGCGCCGGAGCCGGATATTCACGAGGACCACTGCGGCCAGCCTTAGGGCAACACTGCGCAGGGGCAGGTCTGCAAAAGGAACGATGGCTTAACGAGGTAGACGACCGCAAGCAAAATCGCGGTTCTCGGCAGGCCTGTAGATGCTGGCTTACAGCCTCTTCAAGGGGCCTGAGAAGCTCCGCTTCTCGCCGTCGCGCGTTCATCGTGCCGCACGAAATCGAACGTTGCGGCGCTAGTCGTGAGTCGGCTCCAACGTGACAAAAAACGGAGTGACGAAATATTTGCAGAGTTCGTGCTGGTAATCATACAGTTGTCCGATGCGGGGAGTGCGTCGCCGAAGGTCACAACAGAGCCGCGGCGCACACGCCACACATCGCTTTGTTTTCGTGTCATATGAGACCGCCTACACCTATTGTCTGGAACGTCTTTAATACGTCGTTAAGGGCTTGCTCTGTATTCTTGTAGGGTAGGACTTGGCGTACGTTGGGGAGTCCAAGCGCCATCAGCGAAACATAACCCTCGCCCAACTGGAGGCTGTGGACCTCTTGGTCAGCGGTCTGATATTGAACTGGAGTTGCCCGATGTTGGTCTTCCAGTTTGAATAATAAGGCGGCAGGGATGTTTTGCGCGCAAGCAAGCTGCAACTCTATGCCGAGCCCTGTGGATGGATAGCTGGCTTCTGCAATGATAACGTCTGCCCACTCGACCATTTCTTTATCCCAGAGATAGCAAAGGCGCGCACGCTCAGCGAACGGTCTCAGCGCCAACTGAGGGTCGCTGTCCTTCAGCGCGTACTTAACCTCTGCTCCAAATTCGCCAATCAATCGACCTGCGAGCTTTTCGATGAAGTCGACATATTGAGAGAACTCATGTCTGGGTACATGGGTGAGTCCGCACGCGATATAAATTTTCATGGCTTATTTTAGCCTCAACTTGCGGGTCGAACATTGGGCACCATGAACTGTTGACCGGTCAGTTCAGAGGATATCTCGTCGAGAAATTGCAAGGGCGACATCCGAATAAACTCCGTTAGTAGCCAATTTTTTTGGCCCGCCAAGAAAGCGGCCAGCTCCATCGGCCGGTAGCGACAAATTTCGCTCAAGCGATGCATTGCCAGAAAGATGCAGGTCAGTGAATATCTCTGCAACCGAGTCGGTCCGGGGACAACTGCTTTCGCGTACCAGAGCGTTTGCGCACCAGCGATGTAGTTTAGGTCGGGACGCAGCGAAGTGAGGAGAGCCGCCACCGTCGCTTTATCCGCCGCCGAACGCACTTCTGCCCCCGGCAACGCGACGACCGCTGCCGACCTGATAGTCCTTCCATCCTGGATGACCGGGTCTGCAATCAACGACGCCGGTAGCCGACGGATGAAAGACGGTCCGGCAAAATCCTTTGATAGCATCGCTGCGAAATAGGCGGTACCCGACGTCGCATCAAACTCGATTCGATTGTTCGTCAGCGGGATAAAAAGGTCCTTTTGACTCTTGTATGTGAGACAGTATGTTCGATGGATACAAGGGATATTGAACAATAACTCTTCTAGGCTATGGATTGAGTCTCCCTCAGCTTCGGAGAGATATTTTGACAGTGCGCGGGCTATCCCCCAGTCCAATAGCCTCACGCCTTCATTCGACAAGGTAATCTTGCTCGATGGACCCCGCATGTTGTGGCCGCGAACCCCGTGGCCCTCTTCAAACGGTACGCCCTTAGCCGACAGCAGCGCCTTCACGCCGTTGAGAAAGGAGTAGTAGAGAAGTAGCGGTGCCGAATTGACCGGCATGCCTTGTGCTGCTTGGGAGAAAATTTGAGCCTGCTGCCAATAGAAGAGCGCTGATGTCTTGCGTTCGCGCCGCAACCAGAGCGCGACGTATTCCCAGTGGCTGTTTGTGAGGACGGTCCGGGCACCAAGGTCGGGTCGAGTTGTTGCTTTGTGCGGGCTCAAGTCCCGTCCGTTAATTTGAACTGATGGCATGTTATGGCGGTTCGAGTGATAAAGCGTGAAGCCGTTCAAGCTATGCCCGCCTCGTCGCGGCATAAACTTTCTTCACACTATGCGAGCAGTTGTAGCGTCAGGCAGCTCGGCCTAACTCGGTCCTTGGGCCGGAATGCGACTGAGCCATCTCATTCCTTGCGCAGCCTCAGCATGGCATGGGAAAAATTGGGGTAGTCGATGCAGCAGGAAGCTAAGGCTACCTGATGCCGAGTTTCGATTTCGTCAGCAATTCGGCCGACCGTCTGCAGATGGCCATCAGGAATTTCGGAACGGTATCATGGTCATCGACACGTTCACACCAGACTGCGCGATTTTCCCACGTGGAGATTTTAGTGTCGTCTTTTGAGCAAACACGGACTCCCCAAAATGGGTGCGCCTGGCTCAGCGAAACGTGAGTCTCTTTCACTTCAGCGAGAACGCTGCGCAGATTCTGGTCGTCTCCGGACAATCCGATGAAGAGAGGTGTCGAACTCTGAAGCAGCGCTACCAACTTGGCACGCCAAAGGTTGGACTGTTGCCCGGTTTGGCGGTCGAAATCCAGCGCAGTAAAGGTAATGGTCTCGCTTGATGGGAACAAATGGGGCCGTCGCGACGCAAAACCATGAGGATGCAAAATCGAGACATCTTCGTTCAGGAACCAACTGGGCTGGTCGATATGCGGATACGCGAAGAGCCCACGCTCAGCGAGGTAGGTTTCTAGGAGGTCGTCGAAGTTATAGGTGATGACGGTGCCGTGGCCACGCCTGCAAGACAGCATGACAAGCGCGCTTATCGCCGAGAGTAGTTCGTTCTCGAGAAGCAGACTTTCATCGAATGGCTCGAAAACACCAGTGGTGGGATTTTTCACCGAGTAAAGTGCTCGGCCAACGAGTTCCGCAAACTCTTTCGTCCCACCTGGAAGTTTGGATGCGAGATTCTCAGCCGCTTGCGCTTCGTTCGCGCCTTCCTGCATCTGCTCGTGGGCAAATTCGTGAGCCGCAGTGACAAGCTTGGCCCACGAGGGCAGCCCGCACCCCATCGAAGCTCCGGCCCCGAGGACGAGCACGAGCTGGTTGTCGACGGCTCTTCGAGCTAGGTAGTCAAGGACCTTGTCGCTGTCCTTCCAAGTATCGTTAAGACTGTAGTCATCCATTTTGTTTAAGGCGCCAGTGGATGTAATTACCACGTCGGATGTGAGCCAGCGCCTTGTCGACTGCGTCGAGCGAGCCGGAGCCTCGGTAATAGAAGTTCATCTCGCCCTGCGTGCTGATGCTGAGCACTTCCTGGTCGTTCCGGATGTCTCGCAACGTCACCCGGAAGGGATTCAGGTATTCGAGCATGGCACGCACCATCGTCGCGCCACCGAGGTCGTCGCCAAAAAGCGAGACGGTTCTGACTGAGCGGCCGAAACCGTCGACGGCGGCATAAAGCGCCCCAAGCCGGTAGGGTGTACCCGAATCGTCCGGCTCGCCTTGTGCCGGAAAAATGGTCTGCTTTACAAGTGACGCGACATCGATGAGCGGCTTCTCGACGGCCCTGGTCAGCCGGTTGTTAGTGAGGAACTGCTGGACAATATCGGCATGTGTTGACGCCAGAAGGAAGCGGTCTTCAACTTCGCGCACCAGCAACCAGTAAGTAAATTCCGCGCCATCTTCGCTGACGCGTCTGGTCTCGACGCCAGCGTCGAAGTCGGTGGTCCACTCGAACACGTGCCACCCGCGCGCCGAAGTCACACCAGCCGACATCACATTCTCCAGTCGCTGAACAACGACGGGGAACTTCTCCTCATTGCGGAGCCGGAGAAGCTGACCGGAGTAATTTGCCTTTGGTGCCGACGAACTCACTGTGCCTCCGCGAACGCGAGTTTATGCAATATCCAGAGAGACTTTCGAGTGTTTGGTGGCTGGTCGCTTGAAAATTTCGCGAGGAACTTCAGCGGATTTCGAATCTGCCGGCTGTCAAATTCATCAGCGTGAAAATTCGCGTACTCGCCGCCCTTCGCTGGCGTTTCTCTCGCGATGTTCGCCGCCGTGGCCGGGTCGTAGAAAAATGCAAGAACAAGTTTGACGATGTGTACGCGCCGTTGCATCCGGTCTAGGAAAAGAGTACGTGCAGCCTGCAAACGCTTAAACGCCGCCGCCATGTATTGGCCGCCAGCCGCTCGACCCGCCAGCACTTTGAGCTGTTCCAAGACAATCTCGTACGTCGACACCATCGGGTTCGCAACGTGCTGATTTGCGGATAACACAGCCACGAGCGTGCGAATCAGGTACTCGTCGATGCGACTTTGGATGTTGGGAATCACATCCCAGCTTTCCCACAACGACGTCATGTACAGCTCGGCGTCGCGCCCGTAGAAATACTGGAAATCAAGCACGTGGGTCACAAGCTCAGACATCTCATCACGATATCGCTGGATTAGCGGCAACACAGATTCAAGGTCAACGACAGACGGTTGACGCTGCTCTCCGGTCAGGTGTTCCCGGTCAAGGAATACATATGCGGTGATAAGGGTTTTCTGAGCCTGCTCCAATGCGTTTCTCGGCGCGTAGTCCTCCTTTGGACTGACCAACCGGACCAAGTGTTCTAACTGGCTCTGGTTGTTCGGCCCGAAGGCGCCTTTGAGCAACACGCCGAGAAGTTGCGACGTAATGGTGTGCGACAACTCGTGCGTCAGCGTCAGCGGTGTCCAAGCAAACGTGTTGCAACCCGTGATGAGTTCGAGCGGGGCGCTCAGCGTGAACGGCGTGCTTTTGTATCCGTCCCGACCACTGAAGTAGGCGATGAGCTTCAGGAACTTCTGCGGCTCATCTGCCGGCGCCAACGTCACGCCCGTCAAAAGGTGCTTTCTCCATGCCGCATCGGTGAATCCCAACTGCGTTAGGTTCTTGGGTCCAGCCGGGACTCCCGCGAGTGCCGCCACTTTTTCTGCAAGCCGAGATGCCCGAAGCGCGCTGTCGTGATGGCGGCGGATGTTCGTTAGGGCCTGCGACGCCGTTCCTATCCCAAGAAGCGAGTGGGTCCAGAAATGACACTCGGTTTCGCGAATGGGTGATGTGCCTGCGAAGGTCTGCGACGAAAAGCGAGAGAGTGCGGCATTGACGTTCGCCAGCCACGCCAGCTTCTCGACGGCGTGTTGACTGGTGCTTTTTAATGCGCGTTGAAAAACATCGTCAAAGTCGTCGATGTCCTGAACGAACTGCGGCAGGTACTTTTCGCACTTTGCGCGAGTCACCGCGTTCAGGGTTCGGTACTCTTCCGACGCGCTTTTCAGTTGCGGCGGCAGTGACATTTTCGCAGCGACGCCCAGATTTTTAGGCGTCTTCGGGCGCGTCAACAGCGGGCTGAAAGCAACGTCCACGATACGCGTGCCGCAAACACTCCAAGCCTCCCATGGAACTTCGCGAAACTTGTGGAGCAGCGCGTCCACGGCGGGGTCCTCATTGACGTCCGTCACAATAACGAGGTTATGTACCCCGTAGCTAGCGAACGCTAGGACACCCTCCAAGTCGACCGTGCCGATATCGACTGGGCCGATGAAGAATAGATACCACCGCGCACCGTGCTCCGTTGACGGGAAGGTCGCGTTGTCGATGGGAAAAATTGGGCTAATTCGAGTTGTCGAGTTCCACGCCTGCAGCGCGCTATCGACACTTGGCACAACCTGAATCTCATGGTCGCGCAGGTCAGACGACCTATTCAGGAGCAGGAAAATCTGCTCCCCAGCAAGCTTTGCCAACACTACCTCGGCTTAGTAGGTCGACAGGTATTCGCCGCTTGCCTTATCGAGATTCTCGCTGATGCCGACAAGACCGACGCGCAGGACCGCACCGCCTCGAACGCTAGGTTCGCTAGGGCCGGTGATGTTTGCTGCGTCGTGGTCGAAATGCCCGTAGCGCCGCCCGCCAAGGGCACACTCAAGCTCGAGCACAGTCATCAGGTCGTCTGGTCGGAACATGGCTTTTTTCTAAGATTTATGAGATAAATCAACGGGTTCGGTTGCCCGGCCGACTACTGTAACGCAGATTTGCGATATCGCGCAAGTACCGCTGTGACAGATTAGCACTTCTGCCCTGCAATCAGACCCCGGTTACGCATATTCGCTGTCGTGGGTTCGAAAATGGCGAATACCCCACGTCCCTACGTCGCGTACCGGATAGCGAGAAAGCGCTGGTTTGCCAAAAATCATCAAAAACCGGCGGATGGGGATGTGCACAGGCGCGAACCGCCTACAGCGAAGGCAGCAGAACCCGACAGCCTGCCAAGCCCCCCCCCGGAGCTTGTTGCCGAGACAGAAAAGACAGCGGGCCACCTTCATGCGGTGGCCCCTGTTCCTACGGTTGCGACGTTAGCTCGGCGCCGTAACGTGAACTATCGGATTACATCCATCAATAAATGTCTCAATGGATGCTTCCCAAAATCTCAGGATATGGCTCCCGCTACAGCCAAACTCAAACATCAATATTCCCCGCCCTCAACGCATTCGACTCAATGAAAGCCCGCCGCGGCTCAACATCATCCCCCATCAGCGTCGTGAAAATGCCATCAGCCGCGATAGCATCCTCAATCTGCACACGAAGAAGACGACGCACGGTCGGGTCCATCGTAGTCTCCCAAAGCTGCCCGGGGTTCATCTCACCGAGCCCCTTATAGCGTTGCTTTGAGATATTGCGTTCGGCATCAGCCAGCAACCACTTCATCGCAGACTTGAAGTCAGTAACAGCCATACTCCGCTCACCGCGCTTGATAACGGCGCCAGCGCCAATCAACCCCTTAAACGTATTCGCGGTATTCACCAACTGCTGATAGTCGGCAGTCAATTGAAACTCTTCATCGAACACGGAGATTTTCTGATTGCCGTGATGCGTCCGCGCGACCTTCAGCGAGCGCAATTCACGCACCGGGTCATACATGGTCGTAACCCTAACCTCGGGCTTCAGAGCGTCATCGCGAAGCTTAGCCTCAAGCGCTTTTGCCGATGTCTCAGCGGCCGCCTCGCTGGAAAGATCAATAACGACCCCGTCCATCACAGCCTCTAGCGCGCCAGCATCGTACAAGCGGCTCAACCGGTTCACCACCGCCTGCGCCAGCAAATAAGCCCGAGCCAATTCGCCCAACGCATCGCCGGTAATCGGCGTTGCATTCTCAGAAGCCAACAGTTCGGAACCCTGCAATGCGAGCTTGAGGATGTGAGCATTAACCTCGCTCTCGTCCTTCAGATACCGCTCGTCCTTGCCCGCCTTGATCTTGAACAACGGCGGCTGCGCGATGTAGATATACCCGCGCTCGATCATCTCCGGCATCTGCCGATAGAAGAACGTCAGCAGCAGCGTGCGGATGTGCGCGCCGTCCACGTCAGCATCGGTCATGATGATGATGCGGTGATAACGCAGCTTATCGAGGTTGTAGTCTTCCTTGCCGATACCGCAGCCGAGCGCCGTGATCAGCGTCACGATCTGCTCCGAAGAAAGCAGCTTGTCATAACGCGCCTTCTCGACGTTCAGCACCTTGCCGCGCAGCGGCAAGATTGCCTGGAACTTCCGGTCGCGCCCCTGCTTCGCCGAGCCGCCTGCCGAGTCGCCCTCGACGATATAAATCTCCGACTTCGCCGGGTCCTTCTCCTGGCAATCCGCGAGCTTGCCGGGCAGACCGACGCCATCGAGCACGCCCTTGCGGCGCGTCATCTCACGCGCCTTGCGAGCGGCGTCACGAGCGCGCGCGGCGTCGACGATCTTGCCGCAGATGATCTTCGCGTCATTCGGCGTTTCCAGCAGGAATTCCTCGAGCGCCTTCGCGACGACGTCTTCCACGGGCGCGCGCACTTCCGACGACACCAGCTTGTCCTTCGTCTGCGCGCTGAACTTAGGCTCCGGCACCTTCACCGACAACACGCATGAAAGCCCTTCGCGCATGTCGTCGCCGGACGTCTCGACCTTCGCCTTCTTCGCGACTTCGTGATCGGCGATGTACTTGTTCAGCACACGCGTCATGGCCGCGCGCAGGCCGGTCAAGTGCGTGCCGCCGTCGCGCTGCGGAATGTTGTTCGTGAAGCACAGCACGTTTTCGTTGTAGCTGTCGTTCCACTGCATTGCCACTTCCACGCCCACGCCGTCTTTCTCGCCGCTCACGTGGAAAATGGTCGGATGCAACACGCTCTTTGTCTTGTTGATGTACTCGACAAAACCCTTCACGCCGCCGACAAACGCGAAATCGTCCTCTTTGCCCGTGCGCTGATCGGTCAAACGAATCCGCACGCCGTTATTCAGGAACGACAGTTCGCGGATGCGCTTGGCCAGAATGTCGTAGTGATATTCGACGTTGCCGAAGATCGTCTCGTCGGCCATGAAATGCACTTCGGTGCCGCGGTTTTCGGTATCGCCCACCACTTGAATCGGCGACACAGCCACGCCGTCGATCTCTTCGATCACGCGATTCTGCGGCACGCCACGGTGGAATTCCATGAAGTGCTTTTTGCCGTCGCGGCGAATCGTCAAACGCAGCCACGCCGACAGCGCGTTCACGCACGACACGCCCACGCCGTGCAAACCGCCCGACACCTTGTAGCTGTTCTGGTCGAACTTGCCGCCGGCGTGCAACTCGGTCATCACGATTTCGGCGGCGCTGCGCTTCGGCTCGTGCTTGTCGTCCATCTTGAGACCGGTCGGCACGCCGCGGCCGTTGTCGGTGATCGAGATGGAGTTGTCCGCGTGAATGATCACCTGGATGTCGTTGCAATAGCCGGCCAACGCTTCGTCGATCGAGTTGTCGAGCACTTCGAACACGAGGTGGTGCAAACCGGTGCCATCCGATGTATCCCCGATGTACATCCCCGGCCGCTTGCGCACCGCCTCCAGACCTTCGAGGATCTGAATGGACGAGGCGCCGTAGCTGTTGTCGGGTTGCGTATTGTTCGTTTCAGTCATGG